>Ga0137374_10003896_pt1 | contig 17733 bp, 13 predicted proteins | sample SagtaG_20_FD_104811 | JGI IMG/M metagenome (GOLD analysis project Ga0137374, IMG submission 104811) | Vadose zone soil microbial communities from Sagehorn Ranch, Mendocino, California, USA - Sage1_R_100_16 metaG | ecosystem: Environmental > Terrestrial > Soil > Vadose zone | place: USA...
GCGCCGCATGTCGAGCCGGACCGACGCGTAGAACTTGAGCGCCCGCCCGCCGCTGGTCGTCTCGGGGTTGCCGAACATGATCCCGATGTTCTCGCGCAGCTGATTGATGAAGATCACCGAAGTGCGGGAACGATTGATCGCCCCCGCCAGCTTACGCAGCGCCTGGCTCATCAAGCGCGCCTGCAGGCCCGGCAGCGAGTCCCCCATCTCGCCCTCGATCTCCGCTTTCGGCACCAGGGCTGCGACGGAGTCGATGACGACGACGTCCACGGCGCCGGACCGCACCAGGATCTCCGTGATCTCGAGCGCCTGCTCCCCCGTGTCCGGCTGGGAGACGAGCAGGTTGTCGATGTCCACGCCCAGCTTCTTCGCGTACTCGACGTCGAGCGCGTGCTCGGCATCGATGTAGGCGGCCGCCCCGCCCTGGCGCTGGGCGTTCGCGACCACGTGCAGCGCCAGCGTGGTCTTGCCGCTCGACTCGGGGCCGAAAATCTCCGTCACGCGCCCCCGCGGGATGCCGCCGATCCCGATCGCCGCGTCGAGGTTGATCGCGCCCGTCGGAATGATCTCGACCCGCACCCGCGAATCGGCCCCCATCCGCATGATGGCGCCCTTGCCGCAGGTCTTCTCGATCTGCGTGATGGCGAGGTTGAGGGCCTTTCTGCGCTCGTCCGAGAGCTGCGGGACTTCCTTGTCCGCCGCCATGAGTGTCCTCGACATGGGTTGGGAGCCTCGTTCGGTGAGGCCCGAATATACACCGAAGCCCCGGTTATCGCCACCCGGGGCGGAACGCGTCCGCCAGGTGCTCCAGCTTGCTGTCCACGATCGCGATGCAGTCGAAGCGGTAGATGTCCGCCGGCTTCCCGAACCGGTCCACCCAGACCCGGGCCGCCTTCACGAGCTCGCGCCGCTTCGCCCCCGTCACCGCCTCGAGCGGGCTCCCGAAGGCGTTGCCCCGCCGAGTCTTCACTTCCACGAAGGTCACCAGGTCGCCTTGCCGTGCGATCAGGTCGATCTCCGTATGGCCCACGCGGAATCGGTGCGCGACAATGCTGCATCCGCGCGACAGGAGATACCGGATCGCCTGCTCCTCCCCGGCGATCCCGCGCCGGTGACGCTCGTCGGTCCATTGCGACGGATCGGTGCGGAGGCCGCTCTTCACAAAGCAATAGTAACTGCCCGCCGAACGCCTGCGTAACCGAACTTCTGCCGACGGTTCCCTTTTCACGCCGGGGATCAGGTGCCAGGGAGACGCTGAGTCGCCCGAAGACGCCGAGTGGATATGAGGTCCGAGTGGTTAGTGCCCTACTCGCCCCTCGCTCCTCAACGTCCACTCAGCGCCTCGGCGACTTGGCGTCTCCCTATTCACTCGCGTCCACAGATCTCATCCAGCTCTTCCAGCCCCACCAGCACATCGCGCGGCTTCGATCCGTTGGCCGGTCCCAGGATCCCCGCCATCTCCAGCTGGTCGATTATCCTCGCCGCTCTTCCGTACCCGATGCTCATACGCCGCTGCAGCAGCGAAGTCGAGCCGAGTTGGTTCTGGATGCACACTTCCGCGGCCTGCCGGAACAGTGAATCGCGCTCGCCGGGGGTGCCCTCCTCCCCAGTCCCCCGACCTTCCTCCCCGGCCTTCTCCGCTTCTTCCAGCGCCGCCACCTGCTCGTCGATGCTCGTGCCCGCGGCGGCCGCCGCCTGTGCGGCATGCGCCTTGTACCATTCCATCAGCCGTTCGGTCTCGTCGGTCGAGATGAAGGCCCCTTGCACGCGGAGCAGTTCGCTCCTGCCGGGTGGCAGGAACAACATGTCCCCGTTCCCGAGCATGGTCTCGGCGCCGTTCTGGTCGAGGATGGTACGGCTGTCGACCTTGGCCGAGACCCGGAACGCGATGCGGCACGGGAAGTTCGCCTTGATGAGCCCGGTGATGACGTTGACCGAAGGACGCTGGGTCGCGAGGACCAGGTGAATGCCGATGGCACGAGCCTTCTGCGCGAGTGTGGCGAGCGGCGTTTCGATCTCGCCCTGCACCGTGAGCATCAGGTCCGCGAGCTCATCGACGATGAGCACGATGTAAGGGAAGATCCCCCCCGTGTATTCGCCGTCGAGCGGCAGCTCCTTCTGGATGCCGGCCTGTGTGGCCAGCGTCTCGCGGGGACCCTTGAGCGGTTTTTTCTCCTCGACCTTCCTGTTGAAGTCCATGATGTTACGCGCGTGGTTGGCGTGCAGCAGCCGGTAGCGCCGCTCCATCTCCCATACCGCCCACTTGAGCACGCTCGCCGCCTTGTGGTGGTTCGTCACGACCGGCAGGCCGAGGTGCGGCAGGGCCGCGTACATCGAGAGCTCGACCATCTTGGGATCGATCATCAGCAGCTTGAGCTTCTCGGGCGGATGCGTGTAGATCAGGCTCGTGATGATGGTGTTGATGCAGACGGACTTCCCGGACCCCGTGACGCCGGCAATCAGGAGGTGCGGCATCTTGGCCAGATCCGCGACCACGGACTCGCCCTCGAGGTTCTTGCCGAGGGCGATCGGCAGGGCGCGCGTCGGGCGATGATATTCGGCGCCCTCGATCAGCTCGCGCACGTGCACCATGCGCGGCATGGGGTTCGGGACTTCGATGCCCACGGCGGCCTTCCCCGGGATCGGCGCCACGATACGGAGCGAGGGGGCGCGCATCGCGAGCGCGAGATCGTCGGCGAGGGCCGCGATGCGGCCCACTTTCACGCCCGGACCGGGCGCCACTTCGTACTGCGTCACCACCGGTCCGACCGTGCGACCGGCGATCGAGCCTTCGACCCGGAACGTTTGCAGCGTCTCGATCAGCTTCCGCCCCATCTGATCGATCTGCGCGAGCCCGGCGTCGCCGTCTTCCGGTGGAGCGGGATGCAGCAGATCGATGGGGGGGATCAGGACGCCCGCGGGGACGAGATGCGGGATGCGAGATGCGGGAGGCGTGCGCTCCGCCCGCTCCCTCCGCTCCTTCGGGATGGGGGATGCGGGATGCGTGGGTGCCCCCGTTTGCTCACCTCGCATCCCGCTTCCCGCCTCCCGCTTCCCGCCTCCCGCATCCCGTTTCCCGATTCCCGTTTCCCGTGTTCTCAACGCGACCAGCGGATGCCAGCCGACGGTCAGGATCCCGAGCGCCGAGAGCGCAAACAGGCCCACCAGCGTCCCGCCCGCGGTCCCGAGCGCCTGATGCACGCCGTGGGCGAGCATGGCGGGCACGAAGCCGACGAGCTTCTGCGTCGGGCTCCAGGCGGCGTACGCCGGCGGAAAGCTCGCGCCCGTCACGGTGCCGATCCCATAAGGGAAGAGCAGGATCAGCCCCGCGCCCAGCGCAGCCGCCCGCCCGGCGGACAGGCTCCCGAGGCGCTCGAACGCGGCCAGCGCCCAGCCGATGCCGAGCACGGGCAAGAGCACCGAGCCCACCCCCAGCACGCGCCACAAACGCGAGCCGATCTGGTCTCCCCAGCTGCCGGTGATGGGCAGCCGCAGCAGGGTGAGTCCGAGGAACAGCCCGACGGCGAGGGCGCCGATGCCGATCAGCTCTTGGCGCGCCTTGCGGTTCATGTGATACGGCGGTCCGCGTACACGGGGACGACGCCGAAGCGGTCCGCCCGGGCGGCGAACTCGACGTCCTCGCCCAGGTCTGCGTCCACCAGCTGCTGGGCGGCGTCGGACCCCTCGAGCGCCTCCTTCCACCCGGCGAACTGGTCGATCAGGGCGACGGTGGCGCGGGCGGCGTCGTTGAGGGCGAGCTTGCGGATGCCCTTCCGGATGACCTTGATGAGGCGGCCGGCGGTGTACGCGTCCTCCAGCGCGAACTGCTTGTCCCGTCCCCCGCACACGATCACCAGGGCGCCGCGCTGTACGAGAATCGCCCGCGCGCGCTCTGTCAGGGCCTTGAAGTTGGCCGGGGCGCCGACCAGTACGGGGTCGCCTCCCTGCGTCGCGACCAGCGCGGGGGTACCGTTGGTGGTGGCGAGCACAATGGTCTTTCCCGCCACTGCCGCCGCGGTCATCTCCCGCGGCGAATTCCCCAGGGCGAACCCCTCGATCTTCACGCTGCGGCGCTCGCCCGCGAGGACCACGCCGTCCTTCTCGAGGTTCGAGGCGAGGCGCACCGCTTCCTCCGACGTCGCCGCGGGGATCACCGCCTTGGCGCCGTTGGCGAGCGCCGTGACGATGGTGGTCGTGGCGCGCAGCACGTCGATGACGACGACGCCACGGCCCGCGAGATCCCCCGCGACGAGGCCGACCGGCGTGAAGTACGCGTCGATCTTCATGCCGGGGCGGACGGCTGGAGCAGGTGCGGCTCGCGCTCGAGGAACTTCGTGTCCACACGGCCCGCGATGAAGTCGGGATGGCGCATGACCCGACTGAGGAAGGGGATGGTCGTGGTCACGCCTTCAATGATAAACGAGTCGAGCGCCTGCCGCATGCGGGCGAGCGCTTCCGCGCGGTTGTTCCCGTGCACGATCAGCTTCGCGAGCAGGGAGTCGTAGTAGGGCGGCACCGTGTACCCGGCGTAGATGTGCGTGTCCACCCGCACGCCGGGACCGCCCGGTGGGTGGTACACGGTGATGGTCCCGGGGCTCGGCTGAAAGTTGCGGGACGGGTCTTCGGCGTTCACGCGGCACTCGATGGCGTGGCCGCGCAGCCGGTTCCCGTTCATCACGAACGACAGCGGCTCGCCCGCCGCGACGCGAATCTGCTCCTTCACCAGGTCGAAGTTGGTGCACATCTCGGTGACCGGGTGCTCCACCTGAATGCGGGTGTTCATCTCCATGAAGTAGAACGACCCGTCCTCGTCCAGCAGGAACTCGATCGTCCCGGCGCCCGCGTAGTCGATCGCCTCGGCCAGCCGCACCGCCGCGTCGCCGATGTCCTGGCGCAGCGTCTGGTCCACGGCGGGACTCGGCGCCTCCTCGATCAGCTTCTGGTGGCGCCGCTGCACCGAGCAGTCGCGCTCGCACAGGTGCATGATGCGCCCCTGCGTATCCCCCATGATCTGGATCTCGATGTGGCGCGGCCGGGCGAGGTACTTCTCGAGGTACACTGCGTCCGAGCCGAACGCGGCGAGCGCTTCCTGCTTCGCGAGCGAGAACGCCTGGGGGAACTGCTCGTCGTCCAGCGCCACCCGCATGCCCTTCCCGCCCCCGCCCGCCGCGGCCTTGATGATCACGGGGAAGCCGATCTTCTGGGCGATCTTCAGCCCCGCTTCCGCGTCCTCGACCGGCCCGGCGGAGCCCGGCACCGTCGGGACTTTGAGCTTCTGGGCGAGCTTGCGCGCCGCGGCCTTGTCGCCCATCTGCCGGATCTGGTCGCCGCTCGGGCCCACGAACGTGATGTTGGACGTGCGCACGATGTCGGCGAATTCGGCGTTCTCCGCGAGGAAGCCGTAGCCCGGGTGAATCGCGTCGGCCCCGGTGATCTCCGCGGCGGCGATGATGCGCGGGATGTTGAGGTAGCTGTCGCGGGACGGCGCCCGGCCGATGCAGACGTCGTCGTCCGCGAAGCGCGTGTGCAGGCTGTCCCGGTCCGCCTCGGAGTAGACGGCGACCGTCTCGATGGCCAGCTCCTTGCACGCACGGATCACCCGCAGGGCGATCTCCCCGCGGTTCGCGATCAGCACCTTCTTGAACATCAGGGCGTGATGTCGCCGCGCAGCCCGGCCGCGGCCGTCGTGCCGCCGAACGCCTGGCTCTCGCCCGAGTCCACGCCCGAGACCTTCAGCGCGAACTCGCTCGGATTCGTGGCGTAGAAGATCGCGCTCTCGTAGCTGACCGTTCCCTGCGTGTACCAGTAGAACAGCGACTGGTCGAAGCTCTGCATGCCGTACTGGACCGACCCCTGCGCGATGAGGTCGGGGATGCTGAGCGACTTCGTGAGATCGCGCATGTTCTCCTGCACGGCCGCGGTGTTGATCAGCACCTCGGACGCGGGCACCCGCCCCTTCCCGTCCTTGCGCGGCACGAGCCGCAACGAGACGATCGCCTGGAGCGCGGTCGACAAGAGGTGGCGCACCTCCTCGTGCTGATGCGGTGGGAAGAACGAGATCACGCGGTTGATCGTCTGCGTCGCATCCGTGGTGTGCAGAGTCGAGAAGACGAGGTGCCCGGTATCCGCCGCCTTCAGCGCGGTGTCGAGCGTCTCCATATCGCGGATCTCGCCGATCAGGATCACGTCGGGCGCCTGCCGCAGCACGTGGCGCAGCGCCGCGTTGAACGACAGGGTGTCGGTCCCCACCTCGCGCTGCGAGATGTTGGCGAGGTTGTCGCGGTGCAGGAACTCGATCGGATCCTCGATCGTGATGATGTTGACCCGCCGGTTCGTGTTGATGTGGTTGATCATCGCCGCGAGCGCCGTCGACTTCCCCGACCCCGTCACGCCGGTGATCAGCACCAGCCCCCGCGGGCGCAGGCCGATCTCCTCGAGCACCGGGGGCAGATTCAATTCGCGGATCGTTTTCACTTCGTACGGAATGGCCCGGAAGGCGAACGCCACCGTTCCGCGCTGCTGGTACACGTTGGTCCGGAACCGCCCCACCCCCGGCACGCCGATCGCGAAGTCCGCCTCCTTGTGCTCGGCGAACTCCTTCACCTGACGCGGGGTCATGATCTGCTCGGCCAGCGACTTCAACTCCTCCGGCTTGAGCGGGGACGAGTCGAGCGCCACCATCTCGCCGTTCACCCGGATCGTGGCCGGCCGACCCACCTTGAGCAGCAGGTCCGACGCATTGCGCTGGACCATCTGCGTGATGGCCGCCTTGAAGTTGAACGTCGCTGGTGCGGCATGGGGCGCTTCAGGCATGGGGGTCCACCCGGAAGAGGAGCTGTCCGAACTCGACGGGCTGGGCATTCTCTACGAGCACCTCCCGCACGACGCCCGCGACCTCGGACTCGATTTCGTTCATGATCTTCATCGCTTCGATGATGCAGACGACCTGGCCCGTCGCGACCCGGTTCCCGGCCTTGACGTAAGGCTCGGCGCCGGGCTCGGGAGCCGAGTAGAACGTCCCGACCATGGGAGATTTGATCTCGACCAGGTGAGACGGAGCCGCGGGCGCCGGGACCGGGGAGCCGGGAGCCCCCAGCGACGCCGGTGCGCGCGCCTGCGCCACGACCACGTGCTGGCCGCTCTCGTTGGTCGAGTGCCCGGCCCGACTCACCCGAACCGACGACCAGGCCCCGAACAAACCCCGACGAACCTCGATCGCACCAAGCTCCGGCGCCTCCCTCAGGATCTGCACCAGCTGGGCGATGATATCGAGGTTCATGGCTCCCAAAGTTACACGAGCTCCCAGAGGTGCGTCAGCCCGTCGCTCAAGAGCTCCGGCCCCGCGGGCGCGAGATGCACGTCGTCCTCGATCCGCACCCCGCCGTCGCCCGCCAGGTACACGCCGGGCTCGATGGTGACCACCGCACCCACCGGTAGGGGATCGGGGTTGGTCTTCGAGAGTCGTGGCGCTTCGTGCACCTCGAGCCCGAGCCCGTGACCGAGCGAGTGGCCGAACGCTTCGCCGAACCCGCGCGCCGTGATCGGGTCGCGCGCCAGCGCGTCCGCATCCCGCCCGCTCATCCCGGCCCGCACGCCGACACGCGCGCGCTGTTGCGCCTCACGGACCAATCCGTACAACACTCGCTGCTGCTCGGTCGCCCGCGCCCCCACCACGACGGTGCGCGTGATGTCCGCGCAGTAGCCATCCACTTGAGCCCCGAAGTCTAGCAGCAGCCACTCTCCGGCCGCCACCGCTCGGCGGCTCGAGCGCGCGTGTGGCAGTGCGCTGCGCGGTCCGGACGCCACGATGGTCGCGAACGGATGGCCCTCGCTGCCCAGCCGGCGCAACGCCCCCTCGAGCACGCCCGCGATCGCCAGCTCGGTCATGCCGGGGCGCACCTGCGTGAGGGTCTGGCCCAACGCCTCGCCGGCCAGCCGCGCGGCGCTGCGGATGGCCGCCACCTCGCTGTCGTCCTTCGCCGCGCGCAGCCGCTCCACCAGATCCGTGGTGGCCACCCAGCGCCACGCTTTCCCCGCCTGCGCGAACCGCTCCGCGTCGTGCACCGACAGCGCGTGGGCTTCGTAGCCCATGGTGCCGAGCGGCCCCAGCGTGGCGAGCTCCTTGAAGAAGCGGTCCCACACGCTGGTGCTGTCGACTTCGACCCGCGCGACGGCGCCCGCCTCCAACCGCGCCTGCTCATCGTAGCGGAAGTCCGTCACCAGCAGCACATCCGCTCGCGTGACCGCCACCACCGCCGCCGAGCCCGAGAAGCCGGTCAGGTAGCGGATGTTGGCGTGCGACGTGACGACCAGCCCGTCCAGCGCCTCCGCTTCCAGCGCCCGGACGAGCGCCTCCTGTCGCGCGCGCCGCCGATCAGCCGCCATGGCGGGCCTGGAGAAAGCCGACCAGACCCTCGAGTCCTAGCCGATAGCTCTCGGCGCCGAAGCCGGTCACGACCCCCACCGCGGCGTTCGCGAGCACCGAGCGGCGCCGCTCCGGCTCGCGCGCGAAAATGTTCGAGAGATGCACCTCCACGAACGGCACGCGCACCGCGAGCAGCGCGTCGCGGACCGCGAGACTCGTGTGCGTGAACGCGGCGGCGTTGATCATCAGGCCATCCGCCTTCCCTTTGAGCCGCTGGATCGCATCGATCAGCTCGCCCTCGTGGTTCGTCTGCGTCCACGACACCTCGACGCCGAGCGCACGCGCCTGCTCGCGCGTGCGCGCCTCGATTTCCGCGAGGGTGGTTCGCCCGTACAGCTCCGGCTCGCGCTCCCCCAGCAGATTCAGGTTCGGGCCGTTCAACACGGCGATGTGCACTAGGACTTGAGGCCCCTGAGCCAAGCCTGAAATTGATCGAGGTCACCCTCGTCCTCCACGGGCGGCCGGAGCCGGCCGCCGGAGCTCCGGGTCGGGGACGGCGGCGCGTCACCCTCGCCGGGCGTCGCCGCTACGCTCCGCGCCCCGCCCGCGTCCGTGGGTTCCGAAGCGCTGAAGAACTGGTCGAATGAGAACCCGCCGGTCTGCTGCGGCGCCGGCGACGGCGGGGAGGGGGGCGTGGCCTCAGGTGCCGCGCCTGAGCTCCGTTGCCCCTCGTCCCCGAACACCTGGTCGAGCGAGATGCTGTCCGCCGCCGGCCGGGTCGCCTCGCCGGGCGAGATCACGCCGGGAGCTGGCCCCGGCTCGGCATCGTAGTGCGCCATCGCGAACGCGTCGTCGAGCGGCGACCTGGCCGGTGGACCCGATGCCTCGGGCGCGGGCGCTCCGGGTCGACCGGCGAGAATGCGCTTCAGGAAGACCTGGACGGTCTCACCTGTCCCGTGTCCCTCTTCCCTCCTCCCGCCGCTGGCCAGCGATTCGACGCGTCTCCGCAGTCGCGCGTCCGCCGGCCGCTGCGCCAGGAGCGCCTGGTACACGCGGAGGGCGTCCTCCTGATGACCCTGACGCAGATACAACTCGGCCATCGTTTCGGTGAGCACCGGCTCGGCGCGCGACAGCGCGACCGTGTCCGCTGCGCCATCGTCGTCCGACAGCGCAACCGCCGCAGGCGGCGCCGGGGAGGCCGCCGGCGTCGCGGGCGCCGGGGGCGCCGGGGGCGCCGGGGGCGCCTCCTCGTAGACGGCAGGGGGCGTAAAGACGGACATCGCCTCCGACACGTCGTCGGGCATGATGAGCGGCAGATCGATCTTCACCTCGTCTTCCGCCGATTCGGACGGCGCGGCGAAGATCCCGCTCTCGTACTGCGTATGCGCCAGGCCCTCGACCACCAAGTCCTGGGGCTTGAGCTCCACTTCCTCCTGCACCTCGATCCCGTCCGCCTTGGCGGCGTTGTGCGCCACCGCGTTGAAGTCGAGCGTCCCGTCAAACGTCTCGATGTCGGTGGGCGCGCCCTTCACGTCGAGCCGGGGGGAGGTTGGCCCTTCCGGCGCGTGCTCGATCACCAAATCCCGGTGGGGCTGGCGCGGCGCTGCTTCGGGCACGAGCCGGGCCACGGGTGCGGAGGTCTGCTTCGCCGCCTGAGCCGCCTTGCCCCTGGCCCGAGCCAGCGTCTCCGCCGCGTCGCCGTTCATCGGATCGGCCGCGAGCAGACGGCCGAGCCATTCGGCCGCCTCGTCGTACCGGTTGCCGCGCTCGGCAATGTCCGCCAAGATCTTGAGCGCCAGGACGTTCTCGGGGTCGAGCGCCAGGACTTTGCGAAACACGTCGGAGGCGCCGGTGTCATTCTTTTGGTCGATCAGGCAGCGTCCGAACACGATGTGCGCGCTGACGTAGTCGGGGTGCAGCTCGAGGCCGGCGGTGCACAGCTCGAGGGCCCTATCTAGTTCTCCTGCCTTACGATAGGCGTCGGCCAGGGGGGCGAAGTTACGTCCCTTGGGGTTCTCCGCCCACCGCTTTTCCAGCTTTTCGATTTCGCTAGTGTAGGCCACGCCTAAGTGCTTGGGGGAGTTGGACAAAGATAGTGTTTGCTCCGGCGCGCTGTCAATCGGAATCGGGCCCGCTCGCTTGAGTTTTCGCGTTGTCGTTTTTAGACTTATGCCCCTTCTCACCTGCTCTCGTAGGAGTTGTGCTGCATATGATGCGCGCGATGCGCGAGATCACGAAGCCTGTCTTCTGGGTGGTGGCGATCAGCTTCATCGGTTGGATGGCGTACGGACAAATCACCGATATCGTAGGCGGCGGAAGGGACGTCGTCCTCAAGGTGGACGGCACCATCGTCCGCTCCCAACCGTTCCAACAGCAGTATCAAGCGACCCTCGAGCAGTATCGGCGGCAGCAGGGAGGCGGGCGGCTGACGCGCGAGGACGAGCGGCAGCTGCAAGATCGAGTGGCCGATCAGTTCATCCAGAAGATCCTGCTCGAGCGGGCGTACCGCCGCTTCGGCATCACCGTCTCGGACGACGAGATCATCCAGGCCGCCCGCAGCTCGCCCCCGCCCCAAATCATGCAGCAAGTGCTCCAGGACCCGACCTTCCAGACCAACGGTCAGTTCGACATCACCAAGTGGCAGCGCTACATCTCGAGCGCCGGCTCGGAGTTCGCGTCTCAGGTCGAGCAGCTCTACCGCGACTACCTGCCCCAGCGCAAGCTGGAAGAGTACCTGACGGCCGACGTGTACGTTCCCGACGCGAAGCTGTGGCGCATCTGGCGTGACCAGCACGAATCGGTGACGGTTGCGTTGCTCGCCGTGCACCCGGAAGACGTGCCGGACTCGCTTGCGCCGGTGTCGGACGCAGAGCTCGAGCGCTACTACGGCGCGCACCAGGCGGATTTCAAGCGACCGGCGGCCGCCTGGCTGAGCTACGTCGCGCTGCCGCGCATCCCGAACGCCGCCGACAGCGCTGCTGCGCTCGCGCGCGCCCGCGCCTTGCGGGCCGAGATCGCAGGAGGCAAGGCCAAGTTCGACGACGTGGCGAAACGGGAGTCCGCCGATTCGGGGACCGGCTCGCGGGGCGGTGATCTGGGATGGGTCAAGCGTACCGGCGCCGGTTTCGTCGCCCCGTTCACCGCGGCCGTGCGCCGCCTCGCGCCGGGTGTGCTCAGTGAGCCCGTGCTCACCGAGTTCGGCCTTCACCTCATCCGGATCGACGCCGCCAAGGGCGACTCGGTGCGCGTGCGCCATATCCTCGTCCCGATCCTGCTCCAGGGCGCGCATCTGGACGCGGTGGATGCGCGCACGGACACGCTGGACCGGCTGGCCGCGGACCAGACCGACGGCAGCCGGCTGGACAGCGCCGCGAACCGGCTTGACCTCCCGCTCGCCCGCGCGCCGAAGCTCATCGAGGGGGAGCGGCTGACGCTCGGCAGGTCCACGGTACCGGACGTCAGCGTGTGGGCATTCGAGGCCCGACCGGGCGACACGAGTCCGGTGATCGACGCGGCGCAGGCGAGCTACGTCTTCCGGGTCGATTCGCTCGAGGCGGCCGGCGTGCCGCCGCTGGCGAGCATCCGTACCCGAGCGCTCGACGCGGCGCGCTACGAGAAGAAGAAGGTCGTGGCGCGCGAGCGGGGGGCGCAGGCGGCGGCGGCGCTGCGCCAGGCCGGCGATCTCGTCTCGGCGGGCCGGGCGCTGGGGTACCGGGTCGAGAAGCTGGGCCCGTTCACTCGCGTGACCGCGCCCGCGCAGTTCGCGCGCAATCCGATCCTGCTCGGCGCGGCTTTCGGGCTGGGGCGGGGCGAGCGCAGCGGCGTCATCGCGGACGAAACCGGGTGGTTCGTGCTGCAGGGCCTGGCCCGCGCCGCCGCCGACTCCGCCGCGTGGCTGAAGCAACGCGGCCAGCAACGGGACGCGCTGCTTCGGCCCGTCGAGCAGGCGCGGCTCCAGCAATTCGTCGCCGCCCTGCGCGCCGACGCCACGATCGTCGACCGTCGCAGCGAGATGTTCCGACCGGCGGCCGCCAGCGGGAGTTAGTCGCTCAGGCGCTTCGGGTCGCCCGAGGAGAGGGGGCTCGAGGTGGGGGGTTGGACCCCGCGCGGGGGCGCAGTGGGCGCGTCATCACTCGTGGCGTCCTTGAGGCTGCGCTTGAACTCCTTGATCCCCTGCCCCAACGAGGATCCGATCTCCGGGATCCGCTTCGCGCCGAACACCAGCACCAGCACGAGCAGCAGAATCAGGATGTGGCTGAACGACAGGTCCCCGAACATGATGCGCCTCGCTTCAGAAGATCGATCGGGCGACGTAGTAGGCGATCGCCACGCCCACGAGCGCGAGCAGGGACACGTCGAGTCCGATCGGCCCGAGAGTGATCGACACCACCAGCAGGTCCATGTGGACCGGCCCCAGCGTGGGGGTCACCGACCAGGTGAAGATGTCTTTCGCCGGCCCCTGCGGCAGGAAGCGCCGCAGTAGCGAGTGGACGAAGCCGCCCAATACGAAGCCGGTGGCCAGCACGCCGAAGTAAAATAGCGGCCTGCGCGGGCCTTGCGCCACGGGCTAGCTGCGCCGCTCCACGGCGTACGCAATGCTGTCGCGCAGCGCATCGCGCGCCTGCGACGGGGGCAGGATGTCGAGCTCCGCATCCGCCTGCTGGGCCAGCTCGAGCGCGCGCCGCCGGGCGTAGTCCAGGCCCCCGGCCGCCGCCACGCACCGCACCACCTCACTCACCAGCGCGTCCGCCGGCTCGGGCGCCCCCATCAGCTCGGCGACGAGCCGGCGGTCGGCGGGTGGCATGGCACCGAGCGCCGCAATGAGCGGCAGCGTCACTTTGTGCTCTCGCAGGTCGAGCCCCGACGGTTTCCCCGTCACCGCCTCCGCCTCGGTGTAGTCGAGCAGGTCGTCGGCGATCTGGAAGGCCATGCCGAGCCGCATGCCGTAGCGCGCCAGCGCCTCCCGATACGCAGCCGGCCCCTGGAGCGCGCCGACCTCACACGCCCCGGACAGGAGCGAGGCCGTCTTCGCGCGAATAAGCTGGTCGTACTGCCCCTCGCTGTAGGCGAGCTTGTCGTGCGCCTCGAGTTGGCGCATCTCACCGATCGTCATCTCGTTCGTCACCCGGGCGAACACGCGCAACGGCTCGCGATCGTCGAGGCGGACCAGCTCGATGATGGCCCGCGAGTACAGGTAGTCGCCCATGATGACGGCGACCTGGTGCGAGAAGAGCGCGTTGAGCGTCGGCATCCCGCGCCGCAGCACGGAGTGGTCGACCGAGTCGTCGTGCACCAGGGTGGCGAGGTGAATCAACTCGACGACGGCGGCGAGCGTCACGGCCCGTGGCTCGAGCGAGCCCGCCGCCTGGCTCGAGAGCAGCAGCAGGGTGGGGCGGAACAGCTTCCCCTTCATGCGCACCAGGTGCTCATTCACTTCGGCGATGATCGGGAAGTCGGCGGCAATGATGCGCCTGAGCTCGTCGGCGACGCGCTCGAGCTCTCCGGCCACCGGTCGTTGGAGGTCTCGCAGCGCGACCGGGACGACTTGCTGGGTCACGTTACTTCGCCTTGGCGAGCGCCTTGGAGCGCGCGCCCACGTCCCGGAATCGGATGTCCACGGCGAACACCCGGCCGTACAACTCGCGCGCCTCGACCCGTTTGCCCTGTTCCTCGAGCGCGCGGCCCAGCCAGTACAGAAGGCCCAGGCGCTCCTGGTCGCCACCGGAGGCCGGCAGGTCGAGCGCGCGCCGCAGGATCGACTCCGCCACGACGTAGGCACCCTTGTCGATGAAGCACACGCCCAGCGCCTCCGAGCTCCTCAGCTTCCCGGCGGGCGCCCGCAGCGCCTTCTGCAGCTCCGCAATCGCCTCGTCCAAGAGCCCCATCTCCTTGAAGGCGACGCCCAGATCGTAGTGCGACTGGAAGTCGCCCTCGTCGATATTCTCGTCGATCCCCTGTTTGAAGCGCGCAAGCATCTCCTGAAAGTCCCGTTCCTCGTCCCCGGTCGGCTCTTCGTCGGCGACCTTCATGCGCGTGTCGCGCGCCGGGAAATCCTCGTCGAGAATCATCGCGCTCAGGTCCACGAAGTCTCCTGCCTCCACCGCGTCGTCTCGCACCTTCAACTTCGCGTCCCGAGCCGCGGTCCTTCCCTCTGTGTCCCGGGCCTTTGCTTTCGGCTTCGGCGGCGGCTCTGGCGGTGGCGAGGCCACCGGCGCGAGCATCGCGAGCGCAGCCTGGGCACGCTCGTTGGCGGGGTCGTGCTCGGCGACGCGCTTGTAGACGGCTCGCGCCTTGTCGGGGAGATCGCTCCGCAACAGCGTGTCGGCCAGCTCGAGGTAGGCGTCGATCAGCTTCGCCTTGTCGCCCGACTTGAACGCGAACTCGACCTGTTTCTGCCGGTGCCGCACGCTGTTGGGATCGAGCCGCAGGAGCTCGTCCACGAGGTCCTGTGCCTGCGGCAGGTTCCCCCGGGTCTCGAAACCGGTCGTCGCCAGGTCGAGCTCCTCGACGCCCCGCTCCCGCTCGCCCGCTTCGATCAGCGCTTCGCCGAGCGCCTGGTGCCCTTCGGGATCGTCGGGGTCATCGGCGACCCGCCCCTCGAGGTCCTCGATCGTCGGCTTCGCCGGCGCGGCGTCCCCGTCGGCGAACACGAGCGATCCGGGTTCCTCCCCCTCGCTCACCAGGCCATCCAGGCTCAAGTCGATCGCCCCCGAACGGCGCCCGCCCCCGCCCGAGCCGATGGAGGAGCCGCCGGCCCCGCGCGCATCCTCGATCACCAGTGGCTCATCGTCGACCTCGTGCCCCCGGTCGGTCGCGCCGGTGTCGAAGTCCGGCTCCAGCTCGAGCGGCGGCACTTCCACCATGGCGTCGCGCGAGGGCGCGGCCGGTCGCCTCGGGACAACCGGTTTGACCTTCGGCGGCTCGGGCGCCTTTGGACGGATGCCGCCCAAGCGCGGCAGTGCGCCGAGGCCCGGCCGCTTCGGCACCACGGGCGCCACCGGCGGCGGAGATTTCGCCTTGGGCACCTCGATCTCGATCTCCGTTTCGAGCAGCGGCTCGAGCTCGACCGCGGAGTCAGGCGGACTCTCCTCGTCGAGCATGGTCGGCTCGAACTCCGCCGGCGGAGGGATTTCATCCGGGGAAACTTCGTCGCGCAGCGATGGCACCTCCCGCTCGTCGAGCTGGATGTCGCCGAACTCCGCGCTCGTCGTTTCGAATCCTTCGAGCGTGCCTCCCGCGGTCGTGGCCTCGAGCCCTTCGACGAGACTCGTGGACTCGATCTCGAGGGACGTGTCGGGCTCGCCCGTCACCGGCTCGATCAGGCTGTCGGCGACCGCGTCCGGCTCGAGCGCCGGCTCGGGCTCCGGCGCCGGCTTGGGCGGGGGCGGGACCCGCCCCATCACAGGCGCCTTGCCGACCGGTGGGGCATCCACGTCGAGGAACACCAGGCTCGAACTCTTCCGCTTCCCGGACTTCGCCGGGTCCTCATGCGGCTTGGCCTTCGGCGGCGCCGGTGCCGCCGGCCCGGCGGCGGGGCGCCGATCCGGATCGCCGTACATGCGCAGGTGTTCTTCCAGCGTCTCGCGCAGGTGTGCACTCTCCGCCGAGATGTCGGCCAACTCCTTGAGGGCGGCGAAGGCGTGCTGGATCTTCCCGACCTTGTGCATCCGCTCGGCGTACGCCACGAAGTGCTGCTTGGCCTCGGCCATGAAGCCCTTCGAGGCATACAGCTTGGCGAGCTTGAGGTAGGTAATCTGTCGCCCGGGCGCGTTGCGCAGCACCTTGTTGCACATCGCGATGGCGTTGTTGTGGAAGCCGAGCTCGGCGTACTTGTCGACGGCCTTGTCGTAATAGTCGGCCGCCTGAGCGGGGTCTCGGAGCTTGAGATACAGGTCGCCGATGCGATTGAAGATGGTGAGATCGGGGTTCGGATCGCCGTCCTCGTCCTGGCCCTTGAGGATTTGGAGCCACGCCTCGATGGCCCCGTTGGGGTCTTTGCCCTCGAGGCTCCGCGCCCTCTCCTTCAGCTTCTCAAGTTTCGACATGGATTCCCAAAGATACCGGCCCCGCCGGGAGCGGACAAGCGAAACCTCCTGTCCAGACGGCGGTTACGAGCTGTGCACCCATCCAGTACGCGACTTCCCGCCAATCTGACACGCCCCACGACACGAGGTCTGCGCGAAACCCCGGCGCGATCTGGCCCCGATCCGTTGCGAGGCCGAGCGCCGCCGCCGCGTTGACGGTGACCGCGCTCACGACTTCGGCGTAGCGCAGTCCCAACTGCGAGACGCCGAGCGCCATCACCAGCGGTAGCCCCACCGTCGGCGACGATCCCGGGTTGAAATCGCTCGCGAGCGCGACCGCCGCTCCCGCTTCCACCAGACGCCGCGCGGGCGCCTGGGTGCGCTTGCCGAGGAATATCATCGTGGCGGGGAGGAGGACCGCGACCGTATCGCTCGCCGCGAGCGCCCGGATCCCGGCATCGGAGATCGCGGCGAGATGATCCGCCGAAAGCGCGCCGAGGGCGGCGGCCAGCTCGGCGCCCCCCGATCCCTCCAGCTCGTCGGCGTGCAGCTTCACTGCCAGCCCGTGCCGTTGGGCGGCGGTGAGGATCGTGCGCGCCTCCGCGACGTCGAACACGCCGGGCTCGCAGAACACATCGCAGGCCGCGGCCAGGTGCTCGCGGGTCACGGCGGGAATCATCTCATCGCACACCAGCCGGACGTAGTCGGCGCGCCGGTCCCGGAACTCGGGCGGGACTTCGTGCGCGCCGAGGAAGGTCGGTACGAGCGCGGCCCGCTCCGCGGTTGCGGTTTCGCGGATGGCGTGGAGCTGCTTGAGCTCGTTCGCGGGGTCGAGCCCGTAGCCCGATTTCACTTCGATCGTCGTGCTGCCGTGGGCGAGCAGGGCGCGCACCCGCGCCCGCATGAGCGCGACGAGCTCGCTCTCGCTCCGCGCCCGCACATCCCGCACCGATTGCAGGATCCCTCCGCCCCGGGCCGCCACGGTCTTGTAGTCCTCGCCCAGCGCCCGGCGCTCGTGATCGTCGAGCCGCGGTGTGCCGAACACGGCGTGCGTGTGGCAGTCGACGAAGCCGGGGAACAGGACGCCCGTCACCTCCACCACGTCGATGGCGGATTGCGGAATGCGGAATGCGGAATGGAGATCGCGAGCTTCGGAGCGCGGACCGACCCAGGCGATTCGCTCGCCTTCGATCAGCACGGCGGCGTCCTGCAACACCTCCAGGTCCGCCGTTTCACGACCGCGGCGGGCACGGGCGGGTCCGCGACACGTCACGATCTGCCTGGCGCCGACGAGGAGGGTCTTCAGTCGCCCGCCCCCCCCGCCCCCCTCACCCCCCCCGGCCC
>Ga0137374_10003898_pt1 | contig 17730 bp, 15 predicted proteins | sample SagtaG_20_FD_104811 | JGI IMG/M metagenome (GOLD analysis project Ga0137374, IMG submission 104811) | Vadose zone soil microbial communities from Sagehorn Ranch, Mendocino, California, USA - Sage1_R_100_16 metaG | ecosystem: Environmental > Terrestrial > Soil > Vadose zone | place: USA...
GAGGCGATGCGCTCCCTCGCCGAGCACCTCGAGCGGCACCGCGCCTGCGAGCCGTGCCGTGCCGTCGTTCGACACGATGGCGCTGTCGATGATCAGTGGGTCACTCGTGATGACGAGGTAGACCCTCGACCCGGGCATGTACTGCGCGACGCTGACGTTGACGATCAACCAGTTGCGCATCGCGGAGGCGCCGCTCACTGCGAATGGCTCCACGCCCTCGAGCTCCTCTTCGGTGAAGCGCCGCAGGTCCGCCGGATCGATGATCGGAACATCAGTGTTCGCCGGAGCGGCCGCGGAGACGAAGGCCATCTCGACCTGCGCATACGCGAGTGTCTGTCGCGCCGCCGAGTCCTGCAGCGATGCGACAAGGGCGGCGGTGTCGATGGTGCCGACCGTGCGCGGCAGGACGAACTGCGCGATGGTGCGGCTTCCCGAGACGCGGACTGTGACCGACGATCCCGGTGAGAAGCCGGCGAGCGATTCGCCCGCGAGTCCGCTGACGGTCGTGCTCGCTGAACTCGAGCTGTCGGGGGCGCTCGTCGCAGACGGCGCGATCGCGCTCGGCGCCGGCGGGGCCGTCGGCTCAGCCTTCACGACCGGCGCCGGCTCGGACGTGGGCGCAAGCGTGGCGGTCGGCGTCGGCGCGGCTGTGCTCGATGCGGGCTGCGCGGTCGCGACGGGTGTCAGAACCGGTGCGTCTGTCTGTATGGGGGCCATCGTCGCGCTCGACGATGGCGTCGGGCTCTGCGATGGGGTCGCCGTCGGCGTAGGCGTTGGTTGTGGCGTTGGGCTCGGCGTCGGAGCAGCGGTTGTACTTGGCGTCGGTGACGGAGTCAGCGACGGCGTTGGCGAAGGCGTCGCTGTCGGCGCCGCAGTGGGCGAAGGTGTGGCCGTCGGTGAAGCTGTCGGCGTCGGCGTGGGCGAAGGTGTCGCCGTCGGTAAAGGTGTCGGCGTCGGCGTTGCTGTCGGCGTTGCTGTCGGCGCCGGTGTGGGCGTCGGCGATGGAGCCGGCGCACTCACCACGAGCGTCCCGCTCGAACTGCCGGTGTAATCGAGGTCGGAGATCGTCGCGGTCACGCTGTACGAGCCGGCAGCGGTCGGCGCGGTCGCGCTCGGGCCGTACGTCGTCCCGCCGGTGCCGGTGTAGGTGACCGTAACGACGAGTCCGCTCGGACCCGTCGTGACCGTGACGGCGCGGGGGGTGCCGTCGTAGGTCTGCGAGAGATCGGTGAGCGTGACCGTGGCCGGCGCCTCGGTGACCGTGAGCGTGCCGTCGACCAAGGTCGTGAAGTCATAGTTCGTAGCGCTGAGCGTGCCCAGCGTGCACGAGATCGCGAAGGCGCCGGGATCCGACGCGGACGTGGCCGTCGTCGAGCAGCTCGCTGAGCCACTCACGCCCGACGTGCCCAGGGTCTCGCCGTTCACGAAGCCGGAGACCGTCGCGGTGAACGTCGGCTCGGCGGCGCCGTACTGGCGGGTCTGATCGTCGGCGGTCACGGTGAGAGGGACGAGCGTGGCCGTGACAGCGGTCGAGACGTCGGGCGCCGCGTTGTAGTTCGCATCGCCCGATTGCGACGCCGTGATCGTGCACGTGCCGGTCCCGCTCGTTATGGCGAGGCCTGCGGAGCACGCGCCCGAGGCGGTGAAGGTCACGATCAGACCCGAGCTCGCGGTCGCGGTCGGCGAAAGCGTCGTGCCGTATGAAGCCGAGCCGGGCGCGCTGATCGCGCCGATGCTCTGATCTGCCTTGCGCGCGGTGACCGTGCGCGTCACGGTCGTCGCGGCGGCGTAATTGGCGTCGCCCGCTTGTGACGCAGTGAGGACGCAGTCGATCGTTCCGCTCGTCATCGTGACGGTCGAGCCGCTGATCGTGCAGCCGCCACTCGCGCCGATAGTCACGGCGAGCCCCGAGCTCGAGGTCGCGCTCACGGAGAAGCTCGTTCCGTACGTCGCGGGAGTGGTCGGCTGCGCCAACGTGATCGTCTGGCTCGCCTTCGCCGCGCTCACGGTGCGTGTGACGTTGGGTGCCGGCGCGTACGTCCCGTCACCGCTCTGGCTCGCGACGAGCGTGCAGTCGGTGGTGCCACTGGTCATCGTGACGGTCGAGCCGCTGATGGTGCAGCCGCCGCTTGCTGCGACGCTGACCGGAAGTCCCGACGTTGATGTCGGGCTCACGGTGAAGGTCGCGCCGTACGCCGCGGGGCTTGTCGGCTGCGTGAAGGTGATCGTCTGCGGTGTGCTGCCGACCGCGTTGACGGTGACCGAGACCGTCGCGGTCGCGCCGTCGATCGTGCCGTCGTTCGCGGTCCAGGTGAAGCTGTCGCTGCCGCTGTAACCGGCGGTCGGCGTGTATGTGACGCTGGCCGTGTCGGCGTACGCGCCGGTCGTGCCGGTGCACGTCGAGTTGGTGATCGCGCTCAGCGTGCCGTGGGTCGGCGGGCTCACGATGGTGAAGGAGAGCTCGCAGTCCTCGGCGTCGCTCGCGCTCAGCGTCACGCTTGTTGAGCTGTTCTGGTTAAGGGCGACGCTCGTGCCCGAGACGTTCGGAGCCGTGTTCGTCGCGACGCCGAAGGCGCCGGGGTTGATCCCGACGATCTTCTCGGTGGCGCCGGCGTCCGTTAAAACAACCTTGCCGGAGCCGCCGGCCCACGAAGAGGCGCCGTTGCCGGTGCCCCAGTCCGTCGGCGATGCGATGTGCGCGCCGAACGCGACGACGACGTTCGCGCCGGCCGTCGCGGTGTAGAGCAGCGTGATGTGCTTCGTGAGCGCGCCGCCGCTCGCCGAGGTCGTATAGACACCCAGCGAAAGGTTCGATGCGTTCCAGACGCTGACCATGCCGGCGCGCTGGCTCGAGATCGTCACGTCTGACGGGATGCCGATCGTCGTCGGGCTGCCGCTGCAGCCGGTGACGCCGGCGCACGGATCGGCGATCGATCGCGGGATCGTTCGGTCGTAGTTCTCGATGAAGTCGATGAAGTGCAGGTTCGAGCCGACTGTCGAGTCCTGGAAGTCGTAGGAGATGTCGAGCGCGTGAACGCCGAGCGTCTCGCCCGTGATCACGAGGCGGGACGGGATGGTCAGCCCCTGCGCGTACGCGCTGTTCGCCCCGTTCAGCGTTCCGCCCCAGGCCGCGGTCGTGGACTTCCATGATTCCGCGCTCGCGGTGGTCGCCGCCGCTGACGGGAACGGCAGGAGCGCGGCGTCCAGCGCGAGGACAAGCATGGTGGCGACCACCAGGCGCCAGGCCATGCGCGTCCGCGGAGTCTTCTCTTGGGGGAGGTTCGACACGAGGCATTTGTAGGGGCGCCGCGGGCCGTTGACGCTCCCCTGACAGGCCAGTTCTCCCACCCGAACAGGGCATCCTTGAGGACAAAGTGCTGATAATCAGACCATGAGAGCGCTGAACAAGCTCACGCCGGAAGAAGCGCGGGTCATCGTGAACAAAGGGACCGAGCGCGCATTCACCGGCGAGTACGACGATTTCTTCCTCGAGGGCACGTACATCTGCCGGCGCTGCGAGGCGCCCCTCTACGTTTCGGATGCGAAGTTCCACTCCGGCTGCGGCTGGCCATCGTTCGATCAGGAGATCGAGGGTGCCGTCCGTCGGCTACCGGACCCGGATGGCGATCGCGTCGAGATCGAGTGCGCCGCCTGCGGCGGTCACCTCGGACACGTCTTTGTCGGTGAGCGGTTCACCGCGAAAAACACGCGGCACTGCGTGAACTCGATTTCCCTCAGGTTCGTGCCGAAGACGTAGGTCACCCGCGGGCCAGCAGCGCACCTACCTCGGGACGCTATAGGTCGAAGAAGCGGAGGGCCGCAAGGTTCGCGAGCACGGCGGCGACCTGCAACGCCAATATCAGCGATCCCCTTACGGGAGCGTGTGGCAGCCACGTTATTGCGAAGAACCCGACCAGCGGCACCTGTGCGGCCATCAGTAGCTGCCAGAGATGGGCGGCAGTTCCCTCATCTGTTTCACGGACCCCGCCCGATGTTGCGACGTGGCCGAATATCAACGCCAGGCCCGCGAGCGACATCGCCAATGGAAGAATCGCGCTCCATCGCTTCATCGGTGAGGCAGTCATTGGCGGATGATGCTGCCTACCACGAGCGTGATGCGTCTCATGCGCGAGCTGCGCGGCAAGGCACCTGGCAAAGACCAACGAGAGCGAGGGCTGGTCACAGGCTGAGCGGGTGACTCCGCTCGCGTACATGCGCTGGCCCTTCCTCGTGCCGTTGCTCGCCCGGCAGTGCGTCCATCCGACCGCGATGCAGATTCAGCGCCCGATCATGGTCATTCACCGCTGCTGAGGGCGCCAACGGGACCCGCACCGTGACCCGCGTGCCATGCCGCGGGCGTGACTCGATGCGAATCTCGCCCCCGTGCCGCTCGACGATCCAACGTGCGATCGGTAAGCCCAAGCCGCTGCCCGAGGCGTCGATCCGCCGCGCGGCGTCGCCGCGGTAGAAACGCTCGAAGACGTGGGGAAGGTCTGACACGGCGATGCCGATCCCGTCGTCCTCGACCCGCAGCACCGCATCCCTACCGTCGTCGGCGATCGAAACGTCCACCGTGCCGTCTGGGGCATAGCGCAGCGCGTTGTCGAGCAGAACGAGCACGAGCTGCTTGAGGCGGTCAGGTTCGCCGCCCACCGTGACCGCTTCGATAGCGCTCACTCGAAGGCGTCGCCCGGCGATGCCCTGGAGGTCGGCGAACGTCTCCATCAGCACCTCGTCGAGCTGCACCGGGCGAGGCTCGAACGCTTCGAGAGCATCCGCGCGGGCGAGTACGAGGAGCTCGTCGACCAGCCGCGAGAGCCGCTCCGTCTCGCGGCGGATCTGCGCGATCGCGACGCGCTGCCCGGCAGGATCGGTGTCGTCCGCGGCGAGGAGCTCGGCGTTCCCGCGGATCGTGGTGAGCGGCGTTCGGAGCTCGTGCGACACGTCCCCGACGAAACGCTGTTGCTGGCGGTGCGCGTCCTGGAGGTTCGCGAGCATCTCGTCGAACGTGAGCCCGAGCTGCACCAGCTCGTCCTCGTCGCCGCCATCCACGCGCACGCGGCGTGAGAAGTCGCGCGAACGCGCGATCTCCGCAGCCGTCTCGGTCATGCGCGCGATCGGACGCAGCGCGCTTCCGGCGATGGCCGAGGCCCCCGCGGCGCCGACTCCGAGTGCGACGAGCGCAAGCATGAACAGCGCGGTCCGGAGCTCGGCGTTCGATGCGTCCACCGCGGCCAGGTTCACAGCAGTGACGACCTTCACGGTCGTTCCCGCTACCGCCGCAACGAGCAACCGCGCGCGTCCGCTCGGGGTCCACGTCGTGAGCCAGCCCGGGCCAAGCTCGCCAGCCCGCAGATCGGCAAGTGCAGGATCGTCGGTGCTTCCAGCGCTGTCGAGCAGTCTGGAGCCGTCGAAGATCCAGACGGCGTGCGGCTCCTCGATCATGCGATGCAGCTCGACCAGGCGGACCTCGGCGGAGGACCGTCCTCCGGTCAACTCGAGGACGACGTCGGCGATCGCCCGATCGGTCATGTCCGTGATCGCCGTGTCCACGTCGGCGTCGTGCGACTCCGCATGCAGGACATACGCGAGGCTGAGCGCGACCGCGAGCACGACGCCAAGAAGCACTCCGTAGAACAGCGTGAGGCGGCGACGCAGGGTCACGACGCGTCGCGGAGCGTGTAGCCCGCGCCACGGAGGGTGTGGATCAGCCGCGGTTCGCCGCCAGCTTCGAGCTTCTGCCGGAGGTAGCCCACGTACACCTCGCACACGTTCTCGTTGCCCTCGAAGTCGTAGCCCCACACCCGTCGCGTGAGAGCGGCTTTGGGGATCACCTGTCCAGCCTCGCGCATGAGATGAAGGAGAAGGCGGTATTCGGTCGACGTCAGCGCGAAGCGGCGCTCGCCGCGGCTGGCGTCATGGCTCCCGGTGTCGAGCTCGAGGTCCGCGACGCGAAGCACCTCGGGTGATGGCTCTCGTCGTCGCAGCACAGCGCGGAGGTGCGCCGCGAGCACCTGGAGGCTGAAGGGCTTCACCAGGTAGTCGTCCGCGCCCGCGTCGAGGCCGATGATCTGATCGTTCGCGCCGTCCTTCGCGGTGAGCATGAGGATGCCGAGGTCCGGACGTTCGCTGCGGAGGCGTCGGCAGACCGCGAGACCATCGGTCCCAGGCATCAAGACATCGAGGACGACCGCATCGGGCTTCCACTCGCGCAGGGAGCGCAGCGCCGCATCGCCGTCGGGCGCGGTCCGCACTTCGTATCCCTCGCGTATCAGGGTGCGCGCGACGACGCTTGTGACACCGTCATCGTCGTCCGCCACAAGCACTCGTGGCGCCCGGTCGGTGGACATGGATGCAGTGTCAGGAGAAGCCTGACAGCCGGAACCTGCCGGTAGGACCACCTCGTCGGTGCCGAACGGGCCTTTTTCTCAGCCTCCTCTTAGGCGACGGTTCGTTCCAACCTGAGAGCGCACTGAGAGCGCCGACTCAGCAAGGGAGGCTCGCAAGTGGCGGGTCAAGTGTCGCGGAGGCGGCTCCTCGGGAGCCTGGGGGGTCTCGGAGCCGGAGCGCTCGCGGCTGGCTTCGTCCCCCTGGCGTTCGCCGAGGCCGAGGCGGCCGAGACCGGCCCCCAGCGCCAGTGGGCGATGGTGATCGACCTCCGCAAGTGCGATGGCTGCAAGGCCTGCACGAAGGCGTGTCAGGAGACCCATCACCTCCCGGAGAGCTTCGAGTGGATCAAGGTCTTCGAGGTCCACGACAAGCAGGGCGGCGCCTTCTTCATGCCACGTCCGTGCTTCCAGTGCGAGAACGCGCCGTGCCTGAAGGTCTGCCCGGTCGCCGCGACCTTCAAGACACGGGACGGGGTCGTCCTCGTCGATCAGGACCGCTGCATCGGATGCCGCATGTGCATGGCGGCGTGCCCGTACGGGGCGCGCTACTTCAACTACGGCGACCCGCCCATCGCGAGCAATCCATTCCAGCACCCCACGCCAGAGTTCCCGGTCCCGCAGCAGAAGGGCACGGTCGGCAAATGCATGTTCTGCGTCCACCGCAGCGCGAACGGCGAGCTGCCGGCCTGCGTCGACGCGTGTGGCATGAAGGCGATCTGGATCGGCGACCTGGTGGAGGACGTCGCGACGAACGGCGACGAGACGGTCCGTCTGTCGACCTTCATCAAGGACAACGACGCCTTCCAGTACAAGGAAGAGCTCGGCACCGGACCGCGCGTGTGGTACATCGCCGGCCACGGCCAGCTCCTGGATTATTGATGGACCAGCGCACGCACGAGCGCTACGTGGCACGCGCGATGTGGTCGATCGGCCGCGGCGATGCGAAGTTCTGGATCAGCGTCGTCGTGCTGTCCGCTCTCGTTGCAGCCGGCTTCTATGCCTACGTCTACCAGGTGCAGCGCGGACTCTGGGTCACCGGGCTCAACCAGAAGGTCTCGTGGGGCTTCTACATCATCAACTGCGTCTTCTTCATCGGGATCAGCTACGGCGGCGCGATGACGAGCGCGATCCTCCGTCTCACCAACGCGAAGTGGCGCGCCCCGCTCACGCGCATCGCCGAGGCAACCGCCGTCGCCGCGCTGCTCGTCGGGGCGATCTATCCGATCATCGACCTGGGACGGCCCGACCGCTTCCTCTACACGATCCAGTACGCGCAGGTCGGCTCGCCGATCGTCTGGGACCTGGTCGCGATCAGCACCTACATGATGGCGAGTCTCGTCTTCCTGTACCTGCCGCTCATCCCGGACCTCGCGACGACGCGCGACTCGATGCGGCCCGGTCTGCTGCGCAGGATCTACGGCATCCTCGCGCTCGGGTGGCGTGGCGCCGCGGGTCAGGAGCGCTCGCTGCAGCGCGGCATCGCCATCATGGCCGTGCTCATCATCCCGCTCGCGATCTCGGTGCACTCGGTGCTTGCGTGGCTGTTCGCGGTGACCGCACGCGGTGGCTGGCACAGCACGATCTTCGCGCCGCTCTTCGTGCTCGCCGCGATGCTCTCCGGCGTCGCCGCGGTGATCATCGTGGTCGCCGTCTTCCGCAAGGTGTACGGCCTGCACGAGTTCATCACCGCGAGGCACTTCCGCTATCTCTCGTACCTGCTGATCGCGCTGGGCATGGGTTACCTGTACTTCATGGTCAGCGAATACCTCACGGAGGGCTACCTGCTCGACGCCGCGACGACGCCGGTGCTCGAGGCGATCTTCGTCGGGACGTACGCACCCGCCTTCTGGGGCTTCACCTTCCTGGGCCTCCTGTTCCCGCTGGTCCTGGCGGCGGTCCCCGGACGGTGGGCGATCGCGCGGGTGTGCGCGGCGTCGAGCCTCGTCATCGCCGGCATGTGGCTCAAGCGCTTCCTCATCGTGGTCCCCGGCATGGCCGAACCGGTCATGCCCTGGGACTGGGGCCGGTACGCGCCGACCTGGGTCGAGATAACGATCACCATCGGGACCGCGGCGGCGATACCGCTGATCCTGATCCTCTTCTTCCGCTTCTTCCCGGTCATGTCCGTCCACGAGATGGAAGAGGTCGAAGGCGCATCCGAGCCGCGCGCCGCGGCGCTGATGCCCGGCTTCGCGTCAGGAGGCGACGAATGAGGCGCGTCGTCATCGCACTCGCGGCCGTCGCAATCGCCGCGACGCTTCTGCTCGGACCCGGACGCTCACAACTTCCGACCGCGACACGGCCGATCAGCGCACAGGCCGCGCCGGCACCGGATGCCGCGACGGCGACGCACGCGGGACACGACGCCGTGAGCGTTCCCGCAGCTCGTGCCGCGATCGCGCCACCGCCGGACGGCGCTCGTGTCGAGGTCACGACGCGAGCCGCGACCAAGGCCGAGCTCGGATACATCATCGAGACACGCGTCGTGAGGCCCGATGGCAGACCGGTCAACGACGCCGTCGTCCGGTTCTACGACCTCGTCGACTTCTTCGGCCCGCGTGAGGAGCTCATCGGGACCGCGCGTACGGACGGCCAGGGCAACGCCTCGCTCAGTTATCTGCCGGCGGCGACCGGATCGCACGACATCGCGGTCCGCTTCGCCGGGCAGGGATCCCTGGTGCCGTCGGTCGGCACGGCGACGTTCGAGGCCACCGTCGCGACGCCGCCCTACCGCAGCGACGAGCCGGCTCTCCTCGCTTTCACGCGCCTCGTCCCCTACGCTGCAGGCGCGATCGTGCTCGTGGTCTGGGGCCTCATCGCGTTCGCGCTGTTCGGCACCGCGCGCGGCATCGCCGTTCGCGCGGCTCACACATCCGCAAAGGAGGACACCGCATGACCTTCCGCTTCCGCGCTCTCGCGTCCACCGCGGCCATGACCTTCCTCGCCGGCGTGCTCGCCTCGTGCGCAGGCGGCACCGGCGAAACGCCGACCTCCGCGACCACGGCCCCGACGACCGCGCCGACCGTCGCGGCGACGGCCAAGCCACTGGTCGCCACGTTCCTCATCCTGCAGGGCGACACGGTCCGCAGCCCCGAGGGGCTCACCGACGAGGAGAAGACGTTCCTCTCCTGCACGCAGCAGAGCCGCTTCCCGCAGGGATCGCGCGTCGTGTGGCGCTACCGGGTTCTCGACCCGCTCACGAGCAAGGCGCTCGATGACAAGGCGATCAAGTCGTTCGACCTCGTCCTTCCCGACGGGAAGACAGCGGCATTCAAGTACGGCGGGCACGGCGGCACCAAAGAGGCACCCGCGGAGTTCTTCTGGACCGCGGGCTTCAGCGTGCCAAAGGACTACCCGACCGGAGCGTTCAACTACAAGATCAAGGCCACGAACCTGGACGGCGCCATCGGCACCTGGGACCAGTTCAAGGTGCCCGCGGCGCAGCTCCAGATCGTCCCGGCCGGAACGAGGTAGCTGACATGAGGCGTGTCGCCGTCGCGTTCGCCCTCGCAGCCATCCTGTCCGCGTGCGGCAGCGCATCGAAGGTGCCCGAGCCCAGCGCGAGCGTCGCCGCAACGCCCACGACCGTCGCGTCCGCGACGACGGCCGCCTCGGCGCAACCCGCCACCCAAGCACAGGAGATCGTCGGCAAGTTCTCCCTGCAGCCGGCACACGGCCCATGGGACACACCGGTGACCGCGACGGCGAGCGGGCTCAAGCCCGCTACCAAATACGACCTCGTCTGGACCACCGGGAAGGTGCAGTGGAAGCTCTCGGACGACCGGAGCAAATTCCTCGGACGCGACGCTCGCACGGTGCAGAACCCGCTGCAGAGCGTCACGACCGACGCGACGGGCGCCTTCAAGACGACGTTCGCGGTCCCGCAGGGATTCGGTTACGCGCACGACGTGATGGTCGTCGACGCGGAGAAAGTGATCCGCAACAAGAGCCTCTTCGACGTCGACATGGTCACGACCATCACGCCGACCAGCGGGCCTGTCGGTACGCCGATCACCATCGAGGTGAAGGGCATCGGCTACCAGTCGTACCAGAACAGCTTCCAGCTGGCGTATGACAACGCGTACACCGGCTGGGTTTCCTCGATCACGACCGACGGCTACGCCAAGGTGGTGATCCCTGCGACCGGGTATGTGGGCACGCACATCATCACGCTGGGCCACTCCGAGTTCGGCGCGCCCTACATGAACCCGAACCAGCAGCCCGTCGTCGCGTCGCGGCCATTCCCGCACATCGCATTCACGGTCACCGAGGGCGTCGCGGTAATGCCGACGGCCGCAGAGACGCAGGGGTTCGCACAGATCGCGGCGAGGCCGGTGACCCAAGGCATCTGGTCCGCGCCGTACGGAGCGACGGTCGGCACGCCCGCGACGCTGAGCGGCAAGGCGCTGCCGGCGAATACCGAGATCGAGCTCCTCTGGACGACGATGGTCGGCAACCGTTCGGTCACCGGTTTCGAGGAGCGCACGAAGACGCTCACGAAGGTGAGGACAGATGCGACGGGCTCGTTCGCTTGGGCCTACCCGATCCCCGATGACCTCGGGGGGACCCACACCGTCACGGCGAAGCTCGGCGAGACGGTGGTCGCGAAGACGAGCGTCTACATCCTGGCGAGCGCGCTCCCGCTGTCCATCGACAGGGGAGCATCGGGTACGCGGACGACACTCCACCTGAAGGGTGTCGGCTGGACCGAGACCGAGCAGATTTACCACGTCGTGTACGACAACGCTTTCGCCGGCTATGCCTGCGCCTTCCAGAGCGCGGGCGACCTCACGATCTTCCTGACAGCCTCGGGGGCGCCGGGCTGGCACTACATCGACATGTACCCCGGCATCTACCAGGGCAGCGAGGTGCGGCCCGCGAATTACAAGATGCCGCAGCTCACCGCACTGTCGGACCATCCCGGCGAACCGCTACCGATCTTCCGCTTCGCGTTCCTCATCACGGCTCCGTAGTCACCTCCTTCGTGCCTGAGACGCGCCGCTCGATGTGAAAGCAGCGAGCGGCGCGTCCGGGCATCCGACGGAGTCGAATCGCCAAACGCATACTGACCAGCGCAAACGTGAGAGAGTCGATCGCGTACGAGCCCGACGCGCCGCGACCTCGTCGATGAACGAAGGAACACAAAAGCCGCTCCGCGTCCTGTTCGCTGCCGACGAGTCCCCAGGTTCAGAACGTGCCAGGGGCCTCGTGCGGAAGCTCCATTTGCCGGTGGGGTCGACGATCCGCATCATCCGCGCGCTGGGCGCCGAGCCCACCGCGGCGGGTCTTCCCGACGCTATGCGCGACGAGGTCGTGACCGCGGTCCTCGCCTCGCTTCAGGCCGCTGTCACGGCGTTCGCGGATCCGCTTCGGAAGGCGCAGATCGCGCTCGAGTCCGAGGCTCTTCGCGGCCGAGCCGCAATCGTGATCGTTGAAGAGGCCGAGCGGTGGGAGGCCGACCTTGTCGTTGTGGGCTCTCACGGCCGAGGAGCCGTTGCCTCCGCGATCCTGGGTTCGGTCGCCGCTGTATCTGGTCCTTCGCTGACAGAGATGCGGCGCCGGTACGCAACTTAGTGCCGTTGGTCGGGCCGGCGCGCGCCGTTCGGCCCTTGGCGATCGGAATGGTCGGCGCAGGCTGTCCACATGACGAAGATGCTGGAGAAACAGGCGGTCTCGCCGCTGGACCAGACCGTCTTCTGTCCGCTGAGCTACCGCCACGTGCATGTCGAGCGTTGCCTCGAGTGTCTCCGCCTGGTCCGCGCCGACGACAACGATCCGCCGCGCTACGTCATCTGCGACTCCCGGATGCTCGATCGTCGCGGATCAAATTCCGCTTAGAGCCGTTCTGCCGGGCACGCGGGTCAATTGGCTCTTACCAAGCTGCGCTTACGCCCACGCCGTAGGGTTCGTTACCCGACGGAACTTGAGCCGCGACCGCTGCACCCCTGTCGACACGCCGCGACGTCCCGGATCACCGGTGCGCCTTCACCCTCACGATGACCGTCCTGGGCGTCGCGGGCGGGCGGCATCGCCGGAGACGTTCGGTTTCTTCGTGACGCACCACGGGACCGATGGCTACTGTCCGGGTCAGCCCGATGGCCATCACCAGTGGGTCGAGGCGGGCGGCGTCGGGGTCCCCAGCTAGGCGCGCGGGAGTCCGCCTGACCGAGGGCGGCGCGTTCGGTCGAGGTTGTCCTCACGTTCGACCCTGTCGGAGGGTTCCGCCGTCGGCGAGCGTCTTTTCGGAGGTGTCGTATGGGAAAGCCATGGACGCTGCTTCTCGCGATCGACGGTTCGCCACAGGCTGAGGTAGCCGCGCGACTGGTGGGATCGTTGCGTCTGCCGGCCGGCGTCCTCGCCGTGCTCTGTACTCATCGTGCGCAAGGTGGCGAAGGGTTAGCGGTCCGACGTCAAGCGGTTCGACGTGAGAGGAGCCGACAGTAGGTCGTGCGGCCCCGCAAGGTCGGGCTCTTTGACCCTAGTTGCGCATCCTGCCTCTCCTTATTTTCCAGATATGCGAGATGCGTGGAAACGACACGATCAGCTCGCTCCCGAGTCGGCGTGCGTCTGCGCCGCGGCGGATTGCGTAGGTCATGCGCCTGCGCGTGACATGCGGTCGCGTATCGACCGTGCATACGACTTCTTGACGCGCCGCTTCCTGCCGAATGCTCGCGACGAGGAACAGCTCCGTCAACGGATGGCCTACCGTGATCATCGCCGCATCAACGACCACGTCGAGGTCGAAGAGATCGAGGCTCTCACACTGCGATTGGGCGCTCTGAAGGCGAGGATCGCCAGGAAACACAGCCGCGAGACGCTCCGCGAGATCCGGCGCGTCCTCTACGAGATCGCCGGGCTCCTCAGGGTGCATTACGGGGGGCCGACAGCGCCGATCTGATGAGCGCTGCGCCGACGCCAGCAGCGAAGGCCAAAGTGGATCGCTGCACCGAGTGTGCGGCACCGCTCACCGAAGGGAACCGCCACCTCGCGATGCGAAAGCATCATGCGCGGAGGGTCCGGCAACTCTCCTTTCACGCTCCAGCGTCGCTCGGAGAGGTCGGAGCGGATAGACGGCAAAGCACTGCAGTCGTGCGCAGCAACCTCCCACGGGGAGCGGCCTCGCGCGCTGCTACGCCTTGAGTCCAGCCCAGCTGCCGTAGTGGTCCATCGGACGCCGTGTGTCGCGGCTGTCCGGACCGAACAGCACGCTCAACGCGGCGAAGACGACCAGTGCGAGCACCCAGAACACGATGATGTCCATGCACACCATGCTGGAGGAAGCGCCGCCCCGCAGTTCAGGTGGTGGGTGGTGTGCGGCCGATCCCAGCGAGCTCCTGAAGCATTCGCCAGTTCTGAAGGCGATCCTCCTGGGTCGCGCGTATCTCGGCACTCGGCGTCCCTTCGTCGGCGAAATGCGGCGCGAAGCGGCCCTCGGTGCGCGCGAACATCAGAAAGTCGACGATGGTTCCATCGGGCAGCGTGGACCAGTCCGCCGCCGGATACGGGTTTCCTTGCATTGACAGCCGCTCCGTCATTGTTGGCCCTTTGCGCGGGTCATAGGTGAAGAGCGGGAACGCACGGGAATCGACCGCGAGCCGCGACTGGCGATTCGATGCGTCGTCGGCGATCCCATGCTCTGGCTGGCACGGCGCGTAGGAGATCACGACGGCGGGTCCGGGGTAGCTGTTCGCGTCCAGGATCGCCTTGTAGAAGTGGTTGACGTGCGCCGGCGTCGTCTGCGCGACGAAGACGTCGCCGTGCGCCATGAGGATGCGGCCGAGCTCCTTGCGGCGCTCGGGACGTCCGTGCAGCGACTTACCGTACGCGGAGAGCTTCGTGACCTGTCCGCCGAACGACGCCGTCGATGCCTGGCCACCTGTGTTCGAGTACACCTGCGTGTCCAGCACGAGCACTTTGATGTCGGCGCCCGATGCGACCATTCGCGACAGCGACTGGAAGCCGATGTCATACATCGCGCCGTCGCCGCCGATCACCCAGATGCGGCGATCGGTCTTGCCCTCCTGATCCCAGCGCGCACGGATCCCGAGGGCATCTGCCGGACCGTTCTCGAAGAGCGAGTTCGTCCACGGAACGAGGTACGGGTTGTACGGATAGGTGCTGCCGAACACCGTGTTGCACCCAGTGGACGCGACGATACCCATCCCCTCGGTGCCGTAGGTCTGCCGCGTCGCTGCGACCAGCATGCGTATCGCGGTGGCCTCGCCGCAGCCGGAACACGAGCCCGCGCCCCCGACGTAGCCCATCGCGTGCTCGCCGAGCATCAGGTCGGCGAGCGCCTTCTCATTGCGATACTCCCTCGGCGTCGGCGGCAACGATCGGAAGAAGCGCATGTCGCGCGCGTAGCGCTCCAGCGTTGCTTCCCCGCTCGAGCTCTCTGGCGTCTTGTCGATCATGGCCAGCGCGTCGTAGCCTAGGGCGACGCACACCTCGACGCACTCCGCGCAGCCCTTGCAGTGCACGGGATCGACGAAGATCCCGAACAGCGCGGGCTCGAGGCCACGCTTGGCCGGTACCTCGCCGTACTTCCGCGTCTCGACGAAGTGCGAGCGCGCCGTCTCGGTCGCGTGCGCCGCACTGGGCTCCGTCCGTGCGAATGCCGCCGTCCACTCTTCGACGGCGGACTTCGGCAGCGCGATGCCGAGGATCGCCGTGTCGGGACAGGTGTTCACGCAGCTCATGCAGCCCACGCAGCGGTCGGCGATGAACTCCGGAATGCGCGGCGCCAGATGGCTAAAGTCGCGTGTCGCCGCCGTGCCTGGAGGGATGATGCTCCGCGCGACGCCGCGGTCCGCTGGAAGCTCCACGTCCGCGTCGTTCGCGCGATACGCGCGCATCACGGCGCGGTTGAAGTCGTCGACGTACGCATGCACGTCGAAAAGGTGCTGAGCGTCGGCCACCGCGTGTGTCTCGGTCGGAGCGCCGGGCTGCTTCCTGAGCGTCATCTATGCGCCATCTCGTGAATGACGTCGGAGACCGACAGCACCCCGATCGGCGTGCGTCCATCCTCGGCGACTACCACGGGCCGGTGGATCTGTTGCTTCTCCATCAGAGCCGCGGCGTCGTCGAGCGCCATGCTCTCGCTCGCGGTGACGGCGGGGACGGTCATGAGGTGACGCACGGCAAGGCCGGGGCAGCGCCCGCCAGAGGTGATCGATGACGCGCGCGCGCAGGAGATCGGTCTGGGAGATCACGCCGACGAGGTGGCCATCTCGATCGACGACCGGCATGCCACTGATGTGGTACGTGTCCAGCAGCCCGGCCGCCTCGCTGAGTGGTGCATCCATCCGGACGTTGATGCTGGCCTTCGTCATGACGTCCCGCACGATGCGTTTGGTCATCACGTCACCTCCTGAAGCTGGGGAGTCGTGGCAGCGCCGGTGATCGCCTCGGTCACTTCGATGAGACCGTCGTACGCAGCGCGGACGACGGCCATGTTCGCGTCGACGACCGCGCCGCCGCGCTTGCCGAAGAAGCGCGTCAGGCGATCGCGTACCGCGGCCATCAGCTGGTCCTCGTCGAGTCCGGCACGCTGTGTGAACGGCGCGACTCGGAGGAATACACCGACGAGCGCGACGCCCTGCATGCGCACGAGAAGATCGGGCCGCGGTGCGTGCGCGCGGGCCAGCGCGGCGGTGTCCTGCGCCACGAGGCGGATGCGCCGCGCGAGGATCTCGGTGCGCGCGCGGACCGGCAGCGATGCCCAGATCCGCTCCGGGTCGGTGAACGGCGACTGGACAAAGACGGTGCCGCCGTCGACGAGGCCATGGAGCGGCGCACCCTGAGCGAACGCCGCGACATCGTGCAGCGGCACGAAGTTAACGCGCTCGAGCTCCGCGTGCGTGCGGATGGGTCCCTCCGCGATCGTCAGGAAGTACGCGGTCGGCAGACCCTTCTTCTCGGAGCCGTATCGCGGGTAGGCCTGAACACGAAGGCCGAAGAGATCGCCGACAAGCGCCGCGAGCAGCTTGTTCGTCGTCACCGAGCCGAACCCACCGATCGAGTGGCCGCGCATGGCGTACGCGCCCTTGGGTCGGACGTCGAGGTCCATGCGTTCGAGCGCGAGCGGATGACGGATGCCCAGCACAGCGAATCGGCGCTCGTTGCACAGTGGCTCCTGCAACCAGCGGAAGACGGCCGCGATATCGCCGGCCGCGACGTCCCGCGAGCCGAGGCCCGCTGAGACCGACGCGACGAGAGGGATGTGCGCCCCGCTCCCGGCAACGTCCGCGAGCGCGGCCTTCACTTCGCGCGTGAGAGGGTTGTCGGCTGCGGCGGGCTCGTCGGTGCGCTCGATGACCGCGACGGCGCGTGCATGCTTCAGCACGGCGGCGAGCCGCGCCGCCGGGAACGGACGGAAGCTCGTGACCGCGACGCAGCCGACGCGGCGGCCCGCGCGACGGAGCTCGTCCACGACGGCGATCGCCGTGTCGGCGATCGTGCCCATCGCGACGACGATCGTCTCGGCGTCCTCGCAGCGGTACGCATCGATGAGGTTGTATGGGCGGCCAGTGAGGTCGGTCCACGCGTGCATCGCCAGGCGAACTTCCTCGGCGAGCCGGTGGTAGAACACGCGCTGCCCGATCCTCCCCTTCATGTACGAGTCCTGGTTCTGTACGACGCCGGTCATCAGCGCTTCCTTGGGGTCGAAGTAGGACCGCACGCGCTCGCGTGGATCGCCGACGAACTCTCGCAGGAGCTCGTCTTCGGGAAGCAGCACGTTCTCGAACGTGTGTGTCGTGAGGAAGCCGTCCTGCACGACAAGGAACGGGATCTCCGTCGCCTCGGCCGCACGCCGCGCGATCGCGGTGAGGTCAGCGGCCTCCTGCACGTTGCGCGCGAAGAGGATCCCCCATCCCGTATCGGCGACGCCCATCACATCGTCGTGCCCGGCGTGGATGTTGAGTGCCTGGCTCGTGAGCGCACGCGCGCCGACATGGAACACGGCCGGCAGGCGCTTGCCCGCGATGACGTAGAGGACCTCCTTCATGAGGATGAGTCCCTGGCCGGCGGTGAAGTTCGTCACGCGTCCGCCGGCGAGCGCGAAGCCCTCGGCTGCGGAGGCCGAGGAATGCTCCGACTCGGGCTCGATGAACCGCAGCGGCGTTCCCCACAGGTTCGTCGCGCCGTCCGCGACCGCCGCCTGGAACAGGGCGGCCATGGTCGTCGAGGGTGTGATCGGGTACGCGCAGGAGCCCTCCGAGATCCGGGTCTCGACATGCGCAATGGCCTCGGAGCCATCGGCCACGACGGGGATGCCCGGGTACCGCGCGGCGATCATGAGAGGAGCCTGAGCGCTCGGCTCGGACGCGGCCACGGCCGA
>Ga0137374_10003907_pt1 | contig 17707 bp, 11 predicted proteins | sample SagtaG_20_FD_104811 | JGI IMG/M metagenome (GOLD analysis project Ga0137374, IMG submission 104811) | Vadose zone soil microbial communities from Sagehorn Ranch, Mendocino, California, USA - Sage1_R_100_16 metaG | ecosystem: Environmental > Terrestrial > Soil > Vadose zone | place: USA...
GCGTGCCCGCGCCGACGAGCAACAGCCAAGGAACGACGCGCGGTTGGCGTGCGAATTGTTCGCTTTTGATGACCATGAACAGGAAAAGCACGCCGGGGAACAGGTCGTGGCTGATGAAAGGCGCATACGAGAAGAACATGTAGCTGGTCACGGCGCTCGTGAATGCGGCCAGCGTCGACCACTGGCGGCCGAACTGTTTCACGAGCACGCGGTACACCGCGAAGAGATACCCACCGTGCACGATCGCCATCGTCATGTGGTGCGGGCGAACCTCGAGCGGGTGGAGCGCAAGCCCTTCCTTCACGGCTTCGGCTGGCAGTTGCATCCACGCCATCAGTGGGCCGCGGTCGAAAAAATAGAATGTGCTGCGGCCCAGGAAGTACGCTGCGTTGCAGATGGCGCTGAGGCCGTCGTAGTACTCGATGTCGACCAAGGCGCCGGAAACCAGCAACCAAAGACCTGTTATGCCCAGTACTGCATACGCAGTGATGCGGACGGCCTCCGGTCCAGAGCCTGGCGGCGGGATGCGCGGGGAATTTGCTTGATTCGATCCCGCTAAGTCCATAGGATTGACGGGCTTTCATCCATCAGCTTGTTAACCTAGCTCTGCGGGGGTTTCGCACATGCGGAAGGTCCGTGCCGCCGTCAAAACACGAAGCGCCGCACTCGTCCTGCTGGCGTTGCTCGCCATCATCGCGCACGCTGCGCCTGTGATGCTGTTTGCGAGCAGCATCACGCCGTTTCAAGTGTGGTTCAGCCGCGATGAGTATTTTGCCGCGGTCGGTTCGCCCAACCGCGCATACAACTTCAATGACCTGGTGGACCAGCGTACGAATACGTTGAACTTCACCGATCTGACCATCGGTGGCGATATTGCAGTGCAGAACGGTGCCCTTGGCTTCGCTCCCCCGTGGGCGACGTTGAATTTCGGAGTGCCTGTGTTCGCCTGGGGCGCAGATTTCACCGCGCTCCGAGCCGGCAGATATAACTTCTGGTTTGGCGGCCAGAACACGTTGATCGACGCGTCGACCTCAACGCAGTTCATTGGCTTCAGCACCCCCGCCCTCAGGATCTTCAATATCAGTTTCATCCCCACGGCGTCAGCCCAGGCAGCCCCGGACGCTGAAATCAACTTCGTGATCGACAACGTCATCGCGAACACGGTACCGGAACCGTCGACGCTCCTTCTGCTGGCGATGGGCGGCGGCCTCGTTGGCCTGTCGTATCGCCGCCGGAAGGCTGCTGACCAGTCCGACGCCGTCAGGGACATAGAACAGGCCGACCCAATGTGAAGCTTGGCACGCTCGCGCGAACGACGGGTATCACGCTGGTCGTTCTGCTGGGCGTGGCCGGTTTCGTCAGCGGCGCGACACATCGCTTCTTCGACTACGACGAGATCTACCACGCACACGCGACGTGGCTGATCGCCCACGGTGATCGACCGTTCCACGATTTTCAAGGATCGCATCTTCCGTTCCTCTGGTATCCGCTTGCCGTTGCCTGGCGTGTCCTGCCCGATTCGCCAACCACGCTTCTTCCGCTGCGCTTCGTTGCCGGGTTGGGGACGCTTCTGTGGGTGGTCGGAATTGCCGCCTGCCTGACCGCTGTGCGGCGCGAGATTCCGCTGCGCTGGGTGATTGTCGGGTTTGCCGCGGTGGCGTTCTATCAAAGCGTGATCGATTACGCCCTCGAGTTTCGGCCGGACTCCTGGTCGAACGCGCTGCTTTTCTTTGCGCTGTTTCTGGTGCTGACGCAGAGGCCCGCTTCCGTTGCGAAGCGTTACGCGATATTCGGTTTCCTCGCGACGCTTGCGGTGCTTGCCTCTCCCAAGTTGTTCCTGCTTCCAGCGATCTTTGCCGTGATCGATTGCGACGACCATCTTCGGCGACGCGACCATCCAGGTGCTGTCGTGGTCGGATATACCATCGGAGTGGGCGCCGCACTCCTCGTTGGCATCGCGTTCCTGGCGATCGCTCGCGTGAATCCGATATTGGCGTTCGACATGTCGATCGAATATCAACTGGCGTTCGAGAGCCACAACTCATTCGGCCTCGGGCTGATGGAAAGCGTGTTGCGGCAGCCGCTGCTCGTGTATCTGATTCTCGGCGGCGGTTTTGCGTGGGCGGATTACCTCCTGAGAGTGGGAAGGCGAGCGTCGCCCTACGAGATCGCCGTCTTCATGTTCCTGTTTGTTGAAATCGAGACAGTTGATCGGCCCTACAAGCAATACTACGCGCCGTGGTTTCTCGTGGCCGCTACTTTTGTGCCGTTTGCCGGGCTGTTCGTCGAGCAGACGTTCAAGAGAGTGGCTCCATGGTGCTTTGCCGCAGCCATCGCGCTCAGCGGGTGGAGCGCCTGGAATACGCTTCGGCTCTTTTCGCAAGAGAACCAGGCTGCCGACATGCTGGCGTTTTACGACACGCTGGTCCGCCTCAGTCCGGCCGACGCGGCGATCGTCGCATACCCTCCATTTCATCCTGTAGTCAGGCGCGACGTGTTCTACGCGTGGAGCCGCACGACCGATCCCGGCGGCTATACCACCGAACCAATCATGCGGGCGCTCGAGATACCCGGCTACAGCGAGCGCTTCGAGCCTGCCTATTACCGGCAGCAGCTCGACACGACTCCGCCCGTGGTGGTGGTGTCGCCGGTGAAAGGGGATTCGGGGTACGAGCCGCTACAGTGGGCAACACTGCGAGAGTACCTTGCCGCTGAGCGCTTCAAGTACGCCTTGGTTGATGAAGGCCTGCTCCGGCCCGTCTGGCTGCGTCGCGGTGACATCAGGCGGCACGCACTGGAGCAGCAACCCCCCGCGGTGCAGCCTCTGTACGAGTAAAGTTCTCCGACATTCATGTGTGGCATCGCGGGTTTTGTGGGACACGGTGACGGGGAAACTCTCGCCCGCATGTCGCACGCGTTGCGGCATCGCGGGCCTGATGCACACGGAGACTGGTCGGATCCCGAGCACGGTGTCTATCTCGCCGTGGAACGGCTCGCGATTCTCGATCGCGAGCACGCGGCCCAGCCGATGTGCAGCGGCGATCGTGCGCTCGTCGTCGCGTTCAATGGCGAAATCTACAACCACACGACGCTCAGGCGCGAACTGGAGGCGACCGGCTCCCGGTTCGTGACGAGCCATTCCGATACCGAGGTGTTGCTGCACGCGTATCGGCAATGGGGCACCGATCTCACCAGTCATCTCGACGGCATGTGGGCGCTTGCAATTTACGACCGCGCGCAACGGAGCATATTCCTCAGCCGTGATCGTTTTGGACAGAAGCCGCTCTATTACACGATCAACCGCGGCGTCTTCGCGTTCGCATCCGAGTTGACGGGCCTGAGCCAACACCCCGCCGTGGATCGCTCGTTTTCGAGTTTGAGCATTCGAAAGTATTTCGCGTACGGCTTCATTCCAGCGCCGCACGCGATCTACGAGCACGTGTTCAAGTTGCCGGCTGGCTGCAATCTTTCCGTAGACGCGCAGACGCTTGCGACGCGACTAACCCGGTATTGGGATTTTTCGCTCGAAGCCGCGGACACACATCACGACCGCAACGAGGCGGAGCTGGCAGAGGAGCTTCGGGGTCTGCTTCAGGCCGCCGTCCGACGTCAACTGCAGTCGGACGTGCCCATAGGCGTATTTCTCAGCGGCGGCATCGATTCGTCCGCAATCGCATACTATGCAGCCCGCGAAACGACCCTGCCGCTCGAGACGTTCTCGATTGGCTTCGATGCAGAAGGGTACGACGAGTCCGCTCAAGCCGATCGCGTGGCCGCGCTCATCGGTACGCATCATCATGCAATCACGCTCTCGAGCGCCAAAGCACGCTGCCTGCTGTCACGGATGGCAAGTCGCATGGACGAGCCAATCGGCGACAGCTCGATTATCTGTACCCATCTCCTGTGTGCCGATGCGCGACCGTCGATCACCGTCGCCCTCGGCGGCGAAGGCGCCGATGAGCTGTTCGGCGGGTACGATCCGTTTCGGGCACTGAAGCTCGCGCGCATGTATTCGCGATTGGTTCCGAAACCGGTCCACCGCGCCATTCGACTCGTGGCCGCACGGCTGCCGAGCTGCGACCGGTACATGTCGTTCGACTACCGAGTCTCACGTGCGTTACGCGGACTGTCCTATGCGCCGTCTCTCTGGAATCCCGTATGGATCGGACCGCTCGAGCCGTCCGAAATCGCGGAATCGTTCGAAGACGGAAGTGACGTGGAGAGCATCTACTCGGAAGCCATCGAGCTCTGGGATTCGTCCGCCGGAGCGGACCTCGTCGACAGGACGACGATGTTCTACGTGAAGCTGTATTTTCAGGACGACATTCTCGCCAAGGTCGATCGGGCTGGCATGTTGAACGCGGTTGAAGTGCGATCACCGTACCTCGATCGCGATCTCGTGGAGTTCGTGCAGCGCCTGCCGAGCCGATTCAAATTACGGCATGGCCGCACGAAGTATTTGTTCAAGCAGGCGATGCGTCCACTGCTTCCCGAGTGGATCGTGGATCGGCCGAAGCACGGCTTTGCAGTACCGATGGCGCAATGGCTGCGCGACGGTTGGTTGGCGCCGGCTGCCGACGGATTCCCTGGTGGTCCAAGCAGCAAATTCACGACGCGCAAATTAGAGGCTCATCGACGCGGCACAGAGAACAACGCCCTGTTTCTCTGGAGCCTCTGGCTGCTGCAGCAGATAGCAAATGCGCGTGTCGATCCGTAACTCACCGCGGCAGAGTGTCGTGGTCGCCGCCTTGCTTTCGGTGTACGTGGTGGCGGCGTTGACGAGCGCCCGACAGAAATCCATCACGTTCGACGAGCTTGCACACCTGACGGCGGGTTTCAGTTCCTGGACGACCGCTGACTACCGGCTGTTTCCGGAGAACGGCCAGTTCCCAAAGCGGTGGGCGGCGCTTCCGCTCGTCGTTTCCGGCATGCGCTTCCCTTCGGTGAGTCAGCCCGCGTGGTGGACTTCCGATGTGGACACGCTCGGATATCAATTCCTCTACGGCGTTGGCAACGATCACGAGGCGCTGCTCTGGCGCGCGCGAATGGCCATGGTGGCCCTCGCGGTCGTACTCGGATGGGTGTGCTACTCGTGGGCGCGCCGGCTGTTCGGCGTCGCTGGTGGCAATGTCGCGCTGCTTACGTTCATCTTGAGTCCAAGCGTTCTCGCTCACGGACCGCTCGCCACATCGGATTTGGCGTCTGCGTTGATGTTCATCAGTGCGCTCGGCTGTTTCTGGACGACATTGCATCGCGCGGGCCGGCTACGCCTCGCAGGCAGCGCACTGGTGATGGGTCTGCTGTTCGTCACCAAGATGTCGGCGTTCCTGATGGTTCCCGTTGCGATTGCGCTGACGCTCATCCGGATCGCCGGCGGCAGGCCGTTCATCTGGTCGGGCCGGGAGCAGCATCTGATCGAGGATCGCCGCCGGCTCGTGGCCAGATGTGGCTGGATTCTCGCCGCACATGCGCTCGGCATTCTGCTTGTGATCTGGACGTTCTACGGGTTTCGGTACTCCGCGTTTCGCGACGCGATTCCCGAGCGCGATCGGATGCAATTCGGTGAAACCATCGACACGCTCGTCGAAAGCAACATCACGCGAGCCGCTATCATTCCCGCTCGCAATCTGCACCTGCTGCCAGAGTCGTACTTGTTTGGATTAGCGCACGTCTTCAACCGGTCGGGCAGGTTTCTCGCGTTCTTGAACGGGCGCTACAGCGTTGACGGATGGTGGTACTTCTTTCCGTATTGCTGGCTGGTCAAGACTCCGCTGCCGACTCTTGCGCTTCTCGTGCTGTCCGCTGGCGCCCTCTGGCATCGGATCGTCCGATCGACGGCCACGCGGCGCCGTCTTTCGCGCATTTCCTACCGGCTGGCGCCGCTGCTCGTTTTCTTCGTCGCGTACTGGACCGCGGCCATCGCCACCAGTCTCAACCTCGGCGAACGCCACTTGTTGCCGGCGTATCCGGCGCTCTTCGTGCTGATCGGCGCGGCTGGCTGGTGGTTTTCGAAGTCGAGAGTGGCCGCGACGCTGGTCACACTCGCGGTCCTCTGGCTCTCGGTCGATTCGATGCGCATCTGGCCGGACTATCTGGCGTATTTCAACTCGCTCGCTGGCGGACCTCGGTCGGGATATCAGCATCTCGTCGACAGCTCACTCGATTGGGGACAGGATCTCGTGGGACTCAAGCGATGGCTGGATCGCAACGCGCCGATCATCTCCTCGAGTGGACCGGTCTATCTGTCGTATTTCGGTTCAGGAAATCCCGCTCGGTACGGAATCGAGGTACAGCAGATCTACAGCTACCACGATTGGCGGCGCGGCCGCCCATTCTACGATCTCCGCGGTGGCACGTACTGCATCAGCGCGACCATGCTGCAAAGCGTGTACACACAGGCACGAGGACCGTGGGCGGCGCCATACGAACAGAGATACGAAGCGGAGCGGATCGAGATTCAACATGCGGAGCCCGCCATGCGCGATAGCAGCGCCGCGAGCGTCACAAATCCCGAGGACGTCCGGTGGCATCGCCTGTTGAACGACTTCGATGAATTTCGATTCGCCAGGCTGTGTGCCTACTTGAGACGGCGTGCGCCGGACGATTACGTCGGCTACTCGATTCTGATTTTTCGGCTCTCGGACGATGAGGTCCGGCAGGCGTTGACCGGACCTCCGGCGGAATTGTGGCCGCTTCCTCAAATCAAGGGTCTTACTTCCGGCACGTCGCTGGTGAACTAACCTTGATCGCGAGCGAGAGCGGATGACTCGGCATCTCTCCGAACGAATCCGTCACGCGATAGAACGCCACCGCTGGTGGGTCCTGCTGCTGTTTGTCGTGACGCTCACGTTGCTCCTCGCCGCGCGGGCCCGCGCCAAGCCTTTCTGGCACGACGAGGTCTTCACGATTCTCGAGTCACGCCTGCCACTCACAACGTTATGGAGGGCAAGTCAGGACGGACTCGATCTGGCGCCGCCGCTCAACACAATCCTGACGCGAGTCACGCACGCTGCGCTCGGCGCCGGCCTCATTCGGACCCGATTGCCGCCGATGTGTGGCTTCACAGCCGCTTGTCTGCTCGTGTTCGTGATGGTGCGCCGCCGATCGAATGCGTTGATCGGTCTGGCCGCTGCGATCGCGCTGTGCTTCACCGGCGCTTTTCAATACGCATATGAGGCGCGTGGGTACGATCTGACGGTCGGCTGTTTCGCGGTTGCTTTCTTCGCATGGTCGGAGGCGGCACGTGGCCGTCGTCGTCGACTGCACTTGTTGGTGATGGGCATGGCACTCGCTGCCGGCGTCTGGGCCCACTACTACGCGGTCGTGGCGTTTGTGCCGCTCGCGATCGGAGAGCTCGTGAGACAGATCGGCCGGCGTCGAGTGGACCGTGCATCATGGATCGCGTTTGCCGGCGCAGCCGCCGCCGTGCTGCCGCTTGCCCCACTGCTCATCTCGAGTCTTCCGCAGGCCGCTACTTTCTGGACGCGCCAGGAGACGGTGAGCATCTCGAACACATACGGTGAGGTCCTGGGCGCAATCATCACCAGTCGATTCACATTGTCAGGGCTCATCGTCATGGTGCTTATCGTGTTGGCGCTCTTTCGTCGGTTGCGAGGAGACGGACGACAAACCGGCGGCGCGCTAGCCCCGTCCTCGGACGGCGGGCCTGAAGGCCCGCCACTACCAATCACCCGACGAGGCGAGGCTTTAGGCCGGCCAATATCAATCTCACGTAGTGGCGGGGCTTTAGCCCCGCCTTTGCACGGCCCGCCTGACGGCCCGCTCCTACCGACGTGCGAACGGCACGAACTGGTTGCAGGTCTGGTTTCGCTCACGATACCAGCGCTTGCGATGCTCGTTGCCAGCGTGACTGGCGGTGCATTTGTGCCGCGCTACACGCTGTTTGCTGATGTGGGCTTTGCCCTAGTCGTGCCGCTCGCGATCGCGCGATTTGCGTCGGTCGTCGCGGCCGCCGACGTAATCCTGTGCCTCATCCTCGTCGTCCCGCTGGCCAGCGACGTCGTGAACACGCTCGCCAGCCGGCCATTCGAATCTCACAATCCGATCGACGATCGACCACTCCTTACGCAGCAACTTGCTCGGGGCGGCGACATTGTAGTATCCGGCGGGCTTACCTATCTGCAGCTTTGGTACTACCTTTCCGCCGAACAGCAGCCTCGCGCGATCTACGTCGCCGATCCGGAAACGGAGCTGCGCGAAACGCATACGGACACGATCGATCGCGGCTATCTTTCCCTCTCGCGCTGGAGCGACGTCCCCATCGTCGCCTACAACGAGTTCGTGCTCGCGCAACGTACGTTTTACGTGTACGGTTGCGGGCCGCACTGGTTGAGCAACCGGCTGCATGACGACGGCGCCTCAATCAGCAATATCAGATATGAGCTCGGCTGCTGGCTGTATCGGGTCGATCTTCCTCCGGTGTCGAACACGCGCGGACAAAGCTCACGCATCGCCTCGCCATCGCAATTCCAGGATCTTTCCCAGAATCGCGAGGCCGTCACGCCGGACCTGTATCTTTGAACGACTGCCCGGCGGTCTCCGGCGCAGATTGACCGGCGCCTCGACAACGCGCAGCCCTGCGCGAATGGCCTTGATGGTCAACTCGCTTTCCACCTGGAACCCGCCGCTCGTGAGGCGAATGTTGCGGACGATCGCGCGGTCAAACGCTCTGTATCCGGACAACAAATCAGAGACGGTGATCCCAAAGAGCAGCTTCACCAGGAAACGGAAGAAGCGATTGCCCCATCGATGCAGCGTGTTGAAGTCGCTGACTGCGTCAGGATGCAGACGCGAGCCAACCACCATATCTGCGCGGCCGTTCACAATCGGTTCCAGCAATGAGCGCGCGTCTTGTGCGCTGTACGTCCGGTCACCGTCAACCAGCAGGTAGACATCCGCATCTACCGTACGAAACATGGCCTGCAACACATGCCCTTTCCCTTGGCTCGGCTCGCGGAAGATGTGCGCATTGACCCCTGCCGCTTCCGCCAGACTGCGATCCGTCGAGTTGTTGTCAAAAACGTAGATTTCGGCCGTAGGAAGCACCGCGCGGAACTCGGTGACGACGTCCGCGATGGTCGATGCCTCGTTGAAGCAGGGAATGAGGACCGCGACGCGTGGTTCCTCGCGCCGCCTCGGCTCATCCAACGGAATGTCTCCGGACCAAACGCCGAAGCGTTTCTCCGCGAGTTCCTAACAAGAGGATGAGCACCACCATGCCGAGCGACAGGAGGGATATCGCGACGACGAGAGGCCAGTGCGGAGGCCGATAGCGCAACTCGATTCGCGTGCGGCCCGCGCCAGACAGGCGAACGCCTTGCAGGCCGCCATCGACACGCAGCACCGGGATTTCGGCGCCGCCGTCGACTCGAGCGACCCATCCTGGCGCGTACGTGCGGCGAATCACGACATCGCACACGCCGTCATGTTCGATTTCACCGTGAAGCCCGTCCCACGCGACAACGCGTGCCGACCGTGCGCGAGCCCCGACGTCCTCCGGGCGATCACCAGGAAGAAAAAAGGCGCTGTCGTCGGAGTCGGTTGTTGCTAACTGCGCAAACACGGTTTTGAGGTCGGGTGCATCGAGTGTTTTACGTGCAACGTGCACCTGCGGCAGCACGTTTAGATAGCGCACGAGATACCACGTCGAGTGCTCGGGAAGTCCCGGCTCCCTGGAGACCACTCGATCTAGTGCGTAGTCAGCGCCGCTGTAGAGAACGTCGGTTCCGGGCACTGGACGGTTCCAGATGCCATGCGTTACACGGAAATGGCGCAGCAGACCGAGCGTGACAGGATCCCCTGCCAGGGATTGGGAGCCTGCGAGATCCAGCGCGTCATTTGGTGGCAGCAGGTTCATCCCGAGGTATGGATAGGCCGGCGATCGATTCGCGCGCACTGGCAGATCGTGCACATCGCCGGCGACCGTGCCGACGTCGGATTCCTCTGCAAGCCGTTGCAGAACAGGACTCGAGTCAGGCAACTCGATCGAGCGACCCCACTCCGTTGTGCTGTGATAGTACAGGACGCCCAGTTCCGCTGCGGTGAGCAGGAACGGAACAGCCGGTGCGACGAGTCGATTGCGCCACGCCAGAATTGCGACGATGCTGATGATCCAGACGCGCGCAGCCAGGGCAACGAAGCGTCCGAGATCGCCGTCGCCGAGTGCCGCCCGATATGCGGGAAGCTGCGCCCAGTAAACAGCCCAGAGAACAGCCGCTGCTGCGAAGATCACTGCCGCAATCAGACCGATTGCAAAACGACGAGTCGAGATCGTCCGATCGAAACCGCGTCCCGCCAGCAGCGCGAGGCCAAGGCTCGTGATTGCGGTATAGCGACTCGGGGCGCGGAAGTAGCCGAGGACGGGCACAGACAGAATCGCCGCGTAACCAGAGGGCCACCACCGCGGCATCGTCGCGAGCGCGAAGCTCGCCGGCACGATGAATTGCCAGGCGGCCAGCATCCGGCTGCGCGGTGAGGCGAGCCCGATAAACGCCAGGATCAGCGGCACGGTTCCCACATACAAACAGGTTTCGAAGCTGGTTGTCGCCTGTGTGAACCAGTACGCATCTCCCGGCCCGCCGCGCAGTCCGTGGAATAGCCGAGGGATCGCAAGCTCGGCCCAGTGGGCCGGCGGAAATGAAAAGAACATGAGGTCGTAGAGCGACCGGCGGTTGGACCCTACGAGTCGCGCCAGTTCCCAGGTCGGTACGATCTGGATCGCGGCAGTGCCGGCTCCCGCCGCCAACCCGCCGATCAGACCGAGCGCGCGGAGACGCGAGCCGCTCTGGACGACCCGCCAGCATCCGGTGATGAGCACGAGGACCGCAGTCCACATCTGGATCTGAAAGTGGCCGAGCGTGAGCTGTGTGCCCCATGTCAGCGCGAGCAATGCGAGCCACACCGAGCGACCCGTGGCGACGTATTCCTCGGTGAAGCAAAGCGCAAGCAGCAGAAACGGCAGCGCGGAGTAGAAGGGTTCGTGGCTCGAATGAATGGCCTGGAAGCCGCAGAGCGTGAACGCGACCGCCGCGAGAGCCGCCCCCCACGGCGAGAGTTCCAGCCGGCGCGCGTATGCGTACGTCGCTGCGGCCAACGCGACATAGTGCAGCCACATCGCGAGACGATATGCAGTCGACACGTCGAGAAATCGATAGAGCAGCCGGTTTGGCGGGTAAAACGCAGCGACGTGACTTTCGGCCACGAGCGGCACACCGAGGCCAAAGCGATCGCTCCATAGCGGCAGAGCGCCGTCGTGCAGAGAGCGAGCAAGCTCGCTCTTGATTGGACGGTAGAGGCGATCGGGATCGCCGCCGACTGGTTCGTAGCCGACAAGGAGCCCGCCGACGATCAGGCCGACTGTCAAGACTGCCATCAGCGCCGGGGACCGGACTCGATGTCGAATCATCGGTCTCAACCGGCGAGTGGGCTGTTACAGGCCACTATTTTTATTGCGCAACGTGGCTGCGCGTGGAGCGCGCCACCTTGGGCGAGGAGACCGAGAAATGCTCGCGAACATAACTTGCAAGCGCTTTCCCGATGAGGTCGTTTCCAAGATCGGAAAAATGGCCGTCGCTGTGGCGGGGATCGTAGCCGTAGTGCCGCATGTCGGTGCCGGCGAAGATGTCGAAGAACGAATACACCTGGAAGCCGGACGCTTCGTACAGACCGCGGTCACGCTCCTCGATGAAGCCTGTGGCCAGCGTGGGAATGCGTGCTCGCCTGCAGATCTCGCCAAACGTATGGACGGCGCTCTCGAAATTGTCGCGGCCGATAAAACCGTGATACCTGACCGGCACCAAATCCTTGCTCCTCGTCGGATGTGTCGGACCGTGCAGCGGGTCCTGCTCGCGCGAGACCGGAGTGCCAACGAGGCCTGGAGTAAAGAGCAGGAGATCCGGCGCGTGATCCTCGACGAACGGCAATAGATGTGTGCGTCCGAACTGCGAGTACAAGATCGTCGTCCAGGCCGTCGTGAGCACGACACTCGAGTGGACGGCCCTGTTCACTCTCGGGTATTCAGGCTGGATGAAATTGGAAATGTGATCGTCGTTGACGCAGTACTGGAGAACGATCAAGTCGGGCTCGAACGCGAGGGCTTTCGCGCGCAGCACCTCGAGTTCCTGGATCATGTTGTAGCCGGGCACTCCGAGGTTGAGAACCGTCACAGGTCTCTCCGCCGCCGCATTGGCATGATGTTCGAGCCGCGCGGGGAACGTCCCAGCGCCCGTCACTGAATCATCCATATACGAATGCGAGTCGCCGATGACGACAATCACAAACCGATCGTGCACGGTCGCACGATCGATCTCAGGCTGCCGCATGCCCAACGTGTTGATGCCTTGATAGGCGGGATTGAGCTCGTAGATCAGCCGCGGATTCGAGCTTGGAACGTATGGCAACGTCGGTCGTGTCAGGAGGAGTCGCCCGGCGCCTTCGACGATGAGCAGCGCCACGGCGGCACTGCCTGCTGACAAGATGCACCTTTTCAGCGTCCGCATCGCACGCGCTACGGAGGAGAGCCAATCGACTGATCGCCGTTGCGGCGAAACACTCTGATTGCCGGTCCAGCATCCATGTCGATGAATCCCTGGTACGTGAACAACTGCGGAGGCACCTCGCCTTCTCTTACGAACGCCCAGCGAATCTCCGGAGCGAGCCGCGGATAACCGGCAGGCTTGTTCTCGTCCAGGCGGTAACTGTACAGCAATCGACGCGACGAGAGCGGCGCTGCGACTTCATAAGCGGCGAGCACGCCGTCATCGGGTGCGACTTCGTGAATCCAAACCCAGAGGCGATCGGCTTCTGATTCAGTAATCGGGCGCGGCACGCGCGCAAAGCGGTGTTGCAGCACCACGTTGCTCGCCACGAGCCCGACGGCGACGAAAGCGGAGAAGCTGACCAGAACCCATCGTGATTGAAATCGGGTGGACAGAAGCCCGCTCGCGCGCGCGTAGCCGATGAGCCCGGCGGCAACGAGCAGCGCTGTAACGGGCGCGGCATATCGAACGTGATGCCAGTGGACGGTTTCCATGGTGCGGAACCCCCACTGTCCGCTGCACAAGCTCCAAACAAGCGGTGCGGCAACGAGAGCGATTCGCGGTGCGAACAACGCGAGCACGGCAAACGAGCCAAGGCCGATGAAGAGGAACTCGAGGACCGACGCGACTGTTTCTCCGATCGGCGCTCGCGTCCCAGTGAGCTGGACCAGATACTCCGCCGGAGCATGAGAGCCGACCTGCCGTGAGAGATAGGCGAGGAACACCAGGGCAAACCAGCCGACTCCCACGATGAGGGCCGACCAAATCCACGCCTGTCGCCGTCCCGGAGCATCAGGATGCCTCGGCGGCACGAGCGCGAACAGCGCAACGAGCAACCCGTACTCCTGACGGCAGGCGAGCATGCCGGCAATGCCGAATGTGGCGAGACCGTGTTTTCGTGTGCGCCAGCCTTGAATCCCCCAGAGCACAAACGGAACACCCAACTGGAGCTCACGAAAATCGTTCCAGGCGAGCGGCCAGAAAAGAGGCGTCAATACCGTCAACAGAGCTGCTGAGAGCGCGATGCCCTCTGACTGCGACTCCGATCGCACGAGCGTGTACGCGGCTGCGACCACGCACCAGAAGATCGCGTTCTGGATGACGAGCAAGGTTCGCGGATCGGGGAACAACCCGTAAATCGGCACGAGCGCGAAGCGGATCGGCGCGAGGTAATTCATCTTCCAGACTGAGGGGCCTTCCTGCGCGTACGCAGCGAGCGGACGCACGGTAATCACCCGATCGCCGCGCGTCACTGCCCAGAACCATTGGTTGTAGTACGCGAGATCCCACGAAAAGCCGCTGCGGAACTCACGATAACGCGTCAGTGTCTGGTGCGTGGAGATCGCGATCACCGCCAGCGTCAGCGCGACAGCCGCCCAGTGACTCGCGCGTGCCGTCATCGACCTCTATCCTGCAGCGCACGTTGAATTCGCCGCACGATGGTCGCGTACCCCGCAGGTCGAGGATGAGTATCGAAGGCCCAGTACTGCGGCACGCCTTGTTCATCTGCTCGCACGAGATCATCGGTGGTATCCGCGAACGTAAGCCCGAGGCTTGCGCACACCTCCGCGAGGATTCGATTCTGACCACGGTATCTCGGGTCCTGATGGAGAGCTTCGGCGACAGGAGGCGGCATGCCGAGTTTGATCAGTGACGACGCGTAACGCGGGTGAACGACGCCGGCGAATGGCACGTACACGACCAGGAGACGTGCGCCGGTGCCCCGGCAGAGGGAAGCGATGCGCGCGAGAAACCGGACGGGCGATCCGCCGGTGGAGAAATCGTGCGCGAGCATGTCAGGAATCGCTCGCGCTTGCTCGACCAGCCACGGATTGAGTGTCCCGGCAGTCATCGCCTGATACAGCGCCGGCTCGACCTCGATCGGCGGTCCCGTCGATGCGCTCCACGGGTTCGACGGGTCGGGCACGGCTGCGAAGAAACGCATGGGCGAATGGCCCCATCGCCGGTAGATGGGCTTGTTTTGGGCGACGCGTGCCAGCAACTCCAGGGCTCTCGGAAATAGCCCTGCAACGCGACGGCGCGGAAACGTTGGCGCCGGCAGTTCCAACTGCGGCGGGTAAACCGGCGCCGGCAAATCGTTGGCGTAGAGGATCAGCACGAGGACTTGCGGATCGAGCAGGCTGATCGCGTCGCGCGTCAACGCGGTGAGATGCGGCAGCGCCGCGGCGATTACTCCGAGGTTGAGGACCTCAGTCACTTCGCCACTTGCCGCCTGGAGCCGCGCAAGCCCCGCGGCGATTGTGAACGATTCCGCGGCTCCTTGCCCTTCGGTCACTGAATCGCCAATCAGCAGGATCCGCTCGCGATCGGCCGGCGCGGCGAGCGCGAAATCATCGCCGCGAAAACCGTACAAATTCAGCCGGTGGATTTCGCGAAACCCGTCGGGTGTGCTTTCGATCAGCAGCTTGTCGTACACGAGCCCGCGGCGCAAGGCCTGTGCAAGGTTCGGGTGAGCGCCCGCCAGCATCTGATAGCGAATGCGATTGAACCCCTCGACGTCGGGCAAGGGAAATGCTGCGCGAAACACGATCTCCTGTGCGATCAGGAGTGAAATAACTAGCGACGCTGCAAACGCACGTCGGCGTCCACGGTTGTGCGGCGTTGTATTGGTCGAATCGATCATCGCGGGTCGTCCCGTATTCGGTACAGGCGCACGGGAAACAGCAGTCCCGGCGGCGATCGATAGATCTCCTGCGCCTCGGTCAAGCCGGTCATCTGGCGGACGCGTTCGAGGTACGGACCGAACTCCTCGGGATCGATGTGCGGCGGCGGCTCGAACGATCCCCAGAGCACGTGCGTCACGTGATAGCCGAACGGTCCGTCGCCGATTGTCTCAAGGTTCCTGCGCGCGTCGAAACTGCGCGGCATCAGAATGGTGGTGCGCTGGCTGAGAAGGCGCATCTCCCACGGAAACCACGTCATCACGCGCGCATTCGGCGACACGGCTTCGGGATGTTGCCGGATCCAGTCGCCTGCGGCGGCGAGCGCCGGCCAATGAAGCTGAAACGGACTCGTCAGCCACGTAGCGTCGTACGCCCATGTCGGATTCGCCCACAGCAGCGCCGCAAGCGTGGCGAAGGCGACTGGCCGAATCGTCCACGTCGAGACCTGCCGCAGCCATTCCACGGCACCCGCGACCGCCGCCGGCAGAATCAAGCAGTACAGCGGAAGGTAGTATCGACCGAGCTGCGCGACCTGCGTCACGTCGGCGATGTTCACGAGAGTGGCGAGCACGAAGACGAGCGCGAGAAGGAGCGCGAGTCGATCCATTTCGCGCGCACCTTGCGGTTCTCGACTGTTTCTTCCCGACCACTGCCACAGAAGCGCGAGCACCAGCGGCAAGCCAAGAATCATCGTTGAGTACACGACGATGATCAGAAGCGATTTGAGCTTGACTCGAATGATTTCAGGAGCGTTCGCGAGTGTGTAGAAACCGGCTGCCGTGGGTGCGCCGGTCTGATAATGGTGGACGGTCCACGAAAACGTGTATTGAAAAAAGCGCGTGTAACTGTAGAACGGTTCGCCGTACGCGCGGTAGGTGGCCCATGCCCATGGCGAGATCGTGACGAGTACCCCGGTTGCCCACACCAGCATCGCGATGCGATGGGTGCGCCAGTGCACGACGATTCCATATAGTGCCGCCGGCATGAGGATCGCCATTGCCGTGTTTCGCGCGAGGACAGCCAGGCCGCCGAGGATACCTGCAACGAGCGCGAGGGCTAGCGCGCGTTATCCGGGGGCCTGCCACGTTTCGACAAGGCCCCAGACGGCGATGATCGATGTCAGGACCACGAGACTTTCCCGCAACTCGAAGCCGGCGTAAATCGCGTGCACGGGCAAGATCGCGAGGACCCACACCGCCACGAGCGCAATCTCCCGGCCGTACACACGTCGTGTGAGGCCGTACAGCGCGGGCAGACACAAGAGGTTCAGGAGAAAGCTCGTCCCCTTTGCCACAGCGAGGGTTGCTTCAATCGATTCCCCGGGAACGACGCCGGCGACACGGTATATGCCCGCAAGCACGTACGGGTACAGCGGCGTCGCCCAGTCGTCGAGTGCTCCGCGCCCCTCACGAATCGCGGGGTAGTCGATGAAGAAGCTCTCGACGTAATGCTTGACCGGACCCTCCCCGCGATAAATCGACGTGGCGATCTCGATGTAATGGGAACTGTCACCGGGCACGAGCGGGAGGTTGCCGCCGGCAATCCAGATCGACGCCCGAATGGCGTACGCGACGACCATGGCAGCCCACAACCATCGCCGCTGCCGGTCGAGGCGAGACCCGAGCATCAGGCCGAGAGCCGCTAGTGATACGAGGATGACGATGTGGATTCGAGCGAGAGAGATCTGCGACGCGCGGCGGATGGCGGCGAGCATCGGGATCTCGTAGAACTGATGTGCGACGATATCGAACAGGCGCTCGAACCAGCCGGTTTGAACGTCCAGGATGGTTCCCAGAATCAGGAGGCCGATCAGGGCCGCGCCCGATGCAACCAGGCGTCGCTCGCCCACCGGGATCACCAAGGGGCTCCGGGCGGCGCGGCAACCTCGCGACTCTTCGGGCTGTAGATGAAGAAGTTGGTGTTGAAGGCACCGAGGTGGTAGTGCCGGCGCGCAGGCTCGACCACCGCCATCGGCAAGCCGAAGTCGTAGCTCGCATACGACGCGTCGAAGAGATCTTTTGTCGTAATGATCCAATCGTAGTCTTCGGCCTCGACCCGCGACGCCATCGCCGACGGCGTGATCTGACCCGTCTCAACCAGCATTCGGAACAGCCATGGATCGCCGAAGGCGGTCCGCTCATGCTGATGCACGTCAATGAAACCAGAGTCGGTCAGGATCGGCCGCGACGGGTCTGCCGCCACGCGGGAGAACAGGCGATAGGCAGCCAGCATGCTTCGTCCGCCTGGCTCGGCTAAGACCTGCGACGTCAGCGTGGCGACGTTCGCCTGGATGTATGCGTGGTTTAGGCTGGGGCGCATCAGGTAGCAGGCGAGCATGACGACTGTCGTGATCGCCACCAGTCCCAGGCGGCTTTGCGTCTCGCTAGACCAAACGCGCTGCCACAGCGCCCCGCGTGCCAGGGCCCCGACAGCCCGCAGGGCCAGAGCGTAGTTCAGGTCGGCGCC
>Ga0137374_10003914_pt1 | contig 17683 bp, 18 predicted proteins | sample SagtaG_20_FD_104811 | JGI IMG/M metagenome (GOLD analysis project Ga0137374, IMG submission 104811) | Vadose zone soil microbial communities from Sagehorn Ranch, Mendocino, California, USA - Sage1_R_100_16 metaG | ecosystem: Environmental > Terrestrial > Soil > Vadose zone | place: USA...
AGCTGCCCGCCCGTCGCCACCCATCGACTTCTGGATCTCGTCGAGCAGGCTGCGAAAGCCCAGCTCGTGGAACATGGCCAGGACGCGCTGCCGCTCGAAGCTCTTCAGCTCCGCCGCTGGAAGATCCAGTTGGACCGGCAAGTCGCGGACGATCGTGGCCAGCCGTTTGGCCATCGTCACCTGCTCGCGGAACGGCTCCAGCAGCGCGCGCTGTTTGTCTGGGACCGAGTCCAGATTTTCGTACAGCGCCTCGACGCTGCCGTACGTGGCCAGCAGCCTGGAGGCGGTCTTGTCCCCGATACCCGGAACGCCTGGGATGTTGTCCGAGCTGTCGCCGCGCAGCGCCTTGAAGTCCACCAACTGATGCGGTTCCAGCCCGAATCGCTCGCGGACGGCTTGCTCGTCGTACACGACCGTGTCGGAGAAACCGCGCCGCGAGGTCAGCACCCTGACGTGCGGCCCGACCAGCTGAAGGGCGTCCATGTCGCCCGTCAGGATCACTACCTCCACGCCCTGCTGCTCGGCCTGCTGGGCCAGCGCCCCGAGTAAGTCGTCCGCCTCGTAGCCCTCGAGCCGAAAGACGGGAATGTTCATGGCGTCCAGTAGTTGGAAGACGTATTCGAACTGGTGCCCGATCCCCTCCGGCTGCGGGCCGCGAGTGGCCTTGTACTGCTCGTAGGACTCGCGCCGGAAGGTCTTGGCGGAGGTGTCGAAGGCGGCAGCCACGTAGCGCGGCTTCAGCTCCTTCCAGGCTTTGAACAGCATGGTCGTGAAGCCGTAGACGGCGTTGACCAGCTCCCCCTTGGAGCTGGTGAAGGCCGGCAACGCGTGGAAGGCACGGAAGACGAGCGCGTGCCCATCGATCAGGACGATCGTGTCAGCCATGGTAGACCAGCTTTCGGCTCAGCGCCTCGCGGTTGCGGCTCACGGCCTCTTGAAACGTTTCCGAGTCGATCGGATCGGTCCACATCACCAGCGCGTCCTCGCCGTTGTCGCTGTAGTAGCGACGCCGCACGCCCATCTCCTTGAAGGTGTACTTTTGATACAGTCCCTGCGCAACCTGGTTGGAGATGCGCACCTCGAGCGTCAGCCACCGCGCCGCGATCTGTTTGGCCTGATCGATCAGGCCGAGCAGCAGAAGCTCACCGATGCCGTTGCCCTGATAGGGCGGGTCGACGGCGATAGTCGTGACGTGGGCCTCGTCGGTCATCAGCCACAGTCCCGAGTAGCCCACAATACCCTGCAGCTCCGCTTCGGTGGCGGGCGTCGATGGGACATCGCTGGGTCCGCGAAACAGGCGCGAGAGCCTGCCCAGGATCCCCTCATCGGCGGTGGCCACCCGTCCGGCGCCAGCGTGTAGCGCCGCCCGCTGGCCGTCGATCGGCACTCGCTCCGCGGCCGGAACGTCAACCAGCCGCGCGATGAAGTAGTGTGCCCGGCGGTTAGTCTGAATCTCCTTCTGGTAGGCGTTCGGGGGCCACGGCTGGGTGAAGCAGCGCCGCTCGATCGCCCCGACGACCGGGATGTGCTCCACCCGCATCGGCTCGACGGTGACCTTCATGACTCCTCGGCCCGAGTCAGATAGATCGGCTCGCCGGCCTGAGGGCCCGGCGTTTCGCCTTTCCGCCACGCTCGCCAGGCGATCTCAGCCAGCACGGCGGGCCGACGTACACTCAGGGCTGGCGGGGCGATCCAGACCCGCTCGCCAAGCGCCGCCAACCGCGCGCGCGCCTCGTCGGTTAGATCGCCGGCCACCACGCACGCATTCTGGCCACGTTCGTCCTCGCTCACCAGCCGCACCAGGCCGTCCACGTCTACTCCGACGATATCCGTCGAGCGCTGCCAGACGTCACCGTCTCGGTGGTAGAGGGCCGTGGCCACCCGCCCGCGGCCGGCATCGAGCACCGCCCTGACCGGCCAGGGGCTGGCGGCCAAGCCTGCCGCCAGCACGTCGAGCGAACCGACACCGTACAGGGGAATCCCGAGCGCGAAGGCCAATCCGCGGGCAGCGGCCAGGCCCACCCGCAGCCCCGTGAACGAGCCAGGCCCACGGGCGGCCGCCAGGCACTGCAGATCAGCTGGCTGCTTGCCGAGCTGATCGAGAGCGCAGCGGACAGCGGGCATGAGCTGGCGAGCGTGATTGCGACCCGCCCACCAGATGGTCTCCGCCCGGACCTGTCCGTCGTATACGGCGAGTCCGGCCTGCGACGTAGAGGTGTCAACCGCGAGCAGCATGATCGCTAACAGATCGCTCCAGCCTCGCTGGCTGCGGCGGCCAGGTGCTGTGCCGGGCTCTCGATCTCGATGTCGCGGCTGCTCTCGCCGCGCGAGATGAAGAGCAGCTCGGTCGCGCCGGCGCGGAGCGAGCGCGGCAGCAGGGCCGGCCACTCGACGGCGCACACACCCCGCCCGCCGAGCGTCTCCTCGAGCGTCTCCAGCATCTCGGGGTCCAGCTTGTCGTCGAAGCGGTACAGGTCGACGTGATACAGCGGTAGGCGGCCCTGATGCTCGTTGACCATGATGAAGGAGGGGCTGCTCACGTAGTCCTGGACCGCCAGTCCGGCCGCCAGGCCCTGGACCAGCACCGTCTTGCCGGCCCCAAATGGGCCGTCCAGCAGGAACACGTCGCCGGCCTGCGCGGCGCGACCAAGGCTCTCTCCCAGGCGCCGCGTGTGTTCGGGCGACCGGGACCTCAACATCAGCCGACCCACGCTTCGCACTCGCCGTCCGGATCACGAGTCACGCCTGTCCGTCCCTCCCGCAAAGTGCTCCCACGAGCCGCGACCCACGCGCACCTCTCGGCCGGCCGCGTCAACCACTCGGACCTGGCCCGGCTTCTCGGCGGTCAGCTGGCCGATGCTAGAGAGGCTGGTCAGGCCCGCGTCGGCCAACGCGGCCGTGCTGGCCTCGATGACGGGCGCCGGGGCGGCGAAGAGCAGCTCGTAGTCCTCTCCGCCGGCCAGCGCCATCGGGCGCGCTCGGTCGCCGAAGCGGCTCGTCAGGGCCGCCTCGACCGGGACCATGTCGTAGGCGATCGTGAGGCCAACCCCAGATGCGTGGGCCAGCTTGGCTGCGTCACCCAGCAGACCGTCGCTCAAATCCATGCCGCACCGCACGCCGGCTTTGGCCAGCGCCAGTCCTTCCCGCACTCGCGGCCATGGCCGCCGATGGCGCTCGACGAGCGCCCGCTCTTCGGCGTCGAGGGGGTCGACCACCCCCAACTCGAGGAGCTCGAGCCCGCCGGCCGATCCTCCCAGGGCGCCGGTCACGGCCACGACGTCGCCCGCCCGGCCACAGGCGCGACGCAGCCCGGACCCCTCCAGCTCCCCCTGCACGCCGACGCTGATGAGCGTGATCGGCGAGGCCACGGTGTCGCCTCCGACGATCGCCACCCCAAACTCGTCGGCAGCCTCGCGCATGCCCTGGTAGAGCGCCTCCAGGTCGGACACGAGCGTCTCAGGCCGGAGCCCGAGGGTCACGAATGCGCGACGGGGAGTGCCGCCCATGGCGGCCACGTCGCTCAGATTCTCGGTTAGCGCCTTCCAGCCCAGGTCTCGCCAGCCCGTCGTGGCCAGCTTGAAGTGGACGCCCTCGACGAGCGCATCGGTCGTGAACAGGTCCCAGCCCCCTCGCTGGGAGCGCCAGACGGCCGCGTCGTCGCCAACCCGGATCTCTCCGTCGGGCGACGGCTTGAGCGGGTCGAGGCTCGGATCCTGAACCTGGCGGACCAGGCGGTCGATCAACCCGAACTCGCCCACGGCTGCCACCCGTGGCAGACGCGCTCGAGCCTGCTTTGGACTGTTCGACCTACTCAGCCCACTCTTTACGGCCCCCCCAGCCCCCCCAGGCTTGGGGGGGCTGGGGGGAACCCGCCTGCTCGCAGTCATCTGGCCGATTCGACCGTCCCCGCCCGCCGCCATAGGTTGCTGCTGCCGTCTGCCCTGACACATTGTATCCCGAGCCTGAGCCTGGGTCGGAGCGAGGATTCCTTGTTACGATGTTCGTCTGAAGTCAGCCCCGGCCCGGGGGGATAGTGCGAATCGGGGTCGTCTCCGATATCCATAGCAACCTGGATGCCCTGGAGCGGGTGCTGGCGGTGATGCAGCCCGTGGACCAGGTCTGGTGCTTGGGCGACACGGTCGGCTACGGACCCCAGCCAAACGAGTGCGTGGCCAGGCTGGCTGAGCTGGCCAAGCACCTCGCCGTGGCCGGCAACCATGACTGGGCAGCGATCGGCAAGATGGGCATCCAGGACTTCAACCCGTACGCCGCGCTGGCCGCGCGCTGGACCATGGAGCAGCTTCGGACCGAGACGCGCGACTATCTGCTCCAGCTACCCTCGCTGGTCACCAGCGGCGAGTTCACCCTGGCCCACGGCAGCCCGCGCAACCCGATCTGGGAGTACCTGCTCAGCGCGGCCGGGGCCGAGGCCAGCTTCGCCCACTTCGAGGGGCCGTTCTGCCTGGTCGGCCACACGCACATCCCGTCGTTGTTCATGAGGGCGGAAGACGGCCAGGTCGTCGTGCGGCGGATCGTAGACGAGGCGGAGGTTGAGCTTGCCCAGCCCGGCTGCCGCTTCATCTTGAACCCGGGCAGTGTCGGCCAGCCGCGCGACGACGATCCGCGGGCGGCCTTCATGATCGTGGACACCGACCGCCGCAGCGCGACCTGGCGCCGCATTTCCTACCCGATCAAGCGGACCCAGGACAAGATGCGCCGCGCCAAGTTGCCCGCCAAGCTGATCGACCGCCTGAGCAAGGGCTGGTGAGGCCTGCCTCCCTCTCGCTCCTTCGCGATGATTCAGCTTGCGGTCTCGCAACCGCGCCGCCGAAGTGGTATACTCGCACGCGAAAATACGGCTGGGGAGGGCTCTATGTCCATCGGAAAGGCCGTCCGCGATTTGATCGAAGCGCGCGGGCTGCGCCCGGCCGAGGTGGCCGACCGGCTCGGCGGTAAACGTAATCGAGCGACCTTCTATCGACTCCTCAGCGGTGAGACCAGCGACCCGCGCGTCAGCACCCTCCTCGAGATCTGCAACTCTCTGACCACCAGCCCAAGCGAGCTGCTTCAGCTGGCTGGCCTGCTCGCCTACCAGGAGCGGTCACTCGAATTGATCGACGTCGAGCTGCGCCAGGCCTTCGGCGAGCTCCAGCGCCTCAACGATGACGACAAGCGGCTCTGTCTGGCTATGCTGCGCGGCGTTATCGACCTACGGGGAAGGCGCAACGAGAGCCGCCAGCGTCGCCGCGCCTCGCGCTTGCTGGAACGCAAATAGAGATTTTGTGACGCAGAGATCCTTGCAGTTTGCTCGCTCGTATCTGATAATGGCGGTGTAGCGCGTCGCGCGGTGGTTGTACTCGCCGCGCTGTAACGCGAACCAATCGAGCAGGCTAATCGCGCAGCCCTGAAAACCCTGTCAGGTCAAAAGCGACAGCCGTGGCCACCTCAGATTCGCCCCACGCCGGAGAGGTCACGAGGGCAGGCGGCCCTCGCCGCGCCGATGGTCCGGCGCCTTCCGGTCTGGCCCGATTACTGCTAGTCGTCATCTCGCAACCCGCTCGAAGGCGAGGAGGGTCTCATGGCCGTTAGCCGGCGTCAGTTTTTGAAGGTCACCGGCGTCACGACAGCCGGGACGGCGATGGGGGCGCTGGCGGCGCTGGGGGCCGATCTGGGGCCGAAAGTCGCCCGAGCCCAGGAGTTGCGGATCAGGAACGCCAAGGTCTACCCCACCGTGTGTCCCTACTGCGCCGTGGGCTGCGGCATGCTTACGCACGTGGTGGATGGTCGAATCGTCAACATCGAGGGCAATCCGGAGAGCCCCGTCAATCAGGGCAACCTGTGTCCCAAAGGGGCGGCCAGCTACCAGTTGGCGGTCAACCCGAACCGCATTAGCCAAGTCCTGTACCGAGCGCCGGGCGCCACCGCCTGGGAGCCCAAGCCGCTTGATTGGGCGATGGACCGGATCGCCGAGCTGTTCAAGAAGACGCGCGACGAGACGTTCGTCGAAAAGACCCAGGACGGCAAGCTGGTCAACCACACGCTGGGCATCTTCTCGCTCGGCGGCGCGACCATGGACAACGAGTGGAACTACAGCCACTCCAAGCTGATGCGTTCCATGGGCGTGGTGGCGATCGAGAACCAGGCCCGCATATGACACAGCTCCTCTGTGCCCGGTCTGGGCGTAAGCTTCGGTAGGGGCGCCGCGACCACCTTCTCGCGGGACGTGGCCAACTCCGACTGCATCACCATCATGGGCTCGAACATGGCCGAGTGCCACCCGGTCGCCTTCCGCTGGGTGATGAAGGCCAAGGAGAAGGGAGCCAAGCTCATCCACGTCGATCCGCGCTTCACGCGCACGAGCGCCGTGGCCGACATCCATGCCCCGATCAGGGCGGGCTCGGACATCGTGTTCCTGGGCGGCCTGATCAACTACGTCATCCAGAACGAGAAGTACTTCAAGGACTACGTCGTCAGCTACACCAACGCGGCTACGATCATCACTGACCAGTTCAAGGACACCGAGGACCTGGATGGCGTGTTCAGCGGCTATGACCAGCAGGCCCGAACCTACGCCAACCAGACCTGGCAGTACGCGCGCGAGCAGCCCGCGACGCCGTTTGGCTTCGACGAGGCGATGAAGGCCTCCAACTTCACCGAGCTGGTCACCAAGCTGAAGCCGCCGCCAGCCCGCCGCGACCCGACCCTCCAGGACCCGCGCTCCGTCTTCCAGCTCCTCAAGCGGCATTACGCCCGCTACACGCCCGAGATGGTCGAGCGGATCACCGGCTGCCCCAAGGAGACATTCCTGAAGGTGGCGGAGACCATCACCGCCAACTCCGGCCCGGAGCGGACGGCTACCATGGCCTACGCCGTCGCCTGGACCCAGCACACCATCGGCGTCCAGATCATCCGGGCGGCCGGCATCCTGCAACAGCTGCTGGGCAACATCGGTCGGCCCGGGGGCGGGATCCTGGCCCTGCGCGGGCACGCGACGATTCAGGGCAGTACGGACAATCCGACCCTCTACCACTCGATCACGGGCTACATGTCCCACCCGGACACGCGCAGGCGCCACGAGAGTCTGAAAGCGTACCTGGCCACCGAGACCGTACCCACGGCTTTCTGGTCGAACCAGCCCAAGTGGGTGGTCAGCTACCTGAAGGCGCTGTACGGGGACGCCGCGACCGCGGCCAACGACTACGGCTACGACTGGCACCCCAAGATCGTGGGCGACCACTCGCACATGGCGATGATGGACGCGGCGTACAAGGGCACGGTCAAGGGCATGTTCGTCATGGGCCAGAATCCGGCCACCTCGCTCAACGCCAGCCTCCAACGTAAGGCGCTGGGCAAGCTCGAGTGGCTGGTCGTTCGCGACTTCTTCGAGACCGAGACGGCCTCGTTCTGGTATGCCTCACCAGAGGTCAAGAGCGGCGAGCTGAAGACGGCCGACATCAAGACTGAGGTCTTCTTCCTGCCGGCCGCTCACGTCGCCGAGATGGAAGGCAGCTTCACCAATACCCACCGCCTGCTGCAGTGGCACGAGAAGGGGGCTGACCCGCCCGGCGACGGCCGCTCCGACATCTGGTTCACCTACTGGCTGGGCACGCGGCTCAAGAACCTGTACGCCAACAGCACCAACCCCCGCGACCAGGGCATCAAGGCGTTGGTCTGGAACTACGAACCGGATCAGCAAAGGAACGCCGAATTCCGCATCAAAGACGAGCCGGACGCGCTCAAGATCCTCAAGGAGATCAACGGCTACAACATCGCCGACGGCTCTCACCTCAAGGCATTCGCGGATATCAAGGACGACGGCAGCACGGTGTGCGGCAACTGGATTTACACCGGCTGCTTCCCGGCCCCGGACCAGAACCTGACCGCAAGCCGTAAGCCGGACGATTACGTGAGCCTGGGCTGGGGCTTCAACTGGCCCGCGAATCGCCATATCATGTACAACCGCGCCTCCGCTCGGCCGGACGGGCAGCCCTGGTCGGAGCGCAAGAAGTACGTCTGGTGGGACGGCCAGAAGTGGACCGGCTTGGACGTCCCTGACTTCGTGCCCACCAAGGCGCCCGACACGCCGTCGAAGCCAGATGGGATCGGCCTTGACGCCCAGTCGGGCACCGACCCGTTCATCATGAAGGCGGACGGCAAGGGCTGGTTGTTCGCCCCGAGCGGCCTATTGGATGGCCCGTTGCCAACCCACTACGAGCCGGTCGAGTCGCCGGTCCAGAACCTCCTCTACAAGCAGCAGGCCAGCCCGGTCTACAAACACTGGGACAGCGACATCAACAAGCTGGCCCAGGTCGGCGACCCCAACTTCCCGTACGTCATCACCACCTATCGGTTGACCGAGCACCACCTGTCGGGGACGATGAGCCGCTGGCTGCCCTGGCTGGCCGAGCTGCAGCCGGAGCTGTTCATCGAGATGAGCCCGGAGCTGGCCAGGGAGAAGGGCGTCGCCAACCTCGACTTCGTCAAGATCAGCTCCCCGCGCGCCACGATCCGAGCCAAGGCGCTGGTGACGCCGCGCATCAGGCCGTTCACCATCGACGGCAAGACGGTCCATCTGGTCGGCATGCCCTGGCACTGGGGCTACCAGGGACTCGTGACTGGGGACGTCGTCAACAACATGTCGGCGCTGATCGCCGACCCTAACGTCTCGATGCACGAGGGCAAGGCCTTCGTCTGCAACGTCGAGAAGGCGTGAGGGAGGAGCGACATGGCCGCGGCAATGGGCTTCTACACCGACACGACGGTCTGCATCGGCTGCAAGGCGTGCGAGGTCGCCTGTAAGGAGTGGAACCAGCTCCCAGCGACGAACGGCGGCGCCAACACCCTGAGTGGCAACAGCTACGACAACACCCGCGAGCTGAACGGCACCCACTGGCGACACGTCAAGTTCGTCGAGCAGTTCAGCCCTGACCGCAAGCAGGCCCAGTGGCTGATGATGAGCGACGTCTGCAAGCACTGCGTCCAGGCGGGCTGTCTGGAGGTCTGTCCGACCGGCGCCATCATCCGCACGGAGTTCGACACGGTCGTGATCCAGTCCGACGTCTGCAACGGCTGCCGCGACTGCATCGCGGCCTGCCCGTTCGACGTGATCGGCATCAACGAGGCGACGGGCACGGCGCAGAAATGCACGTTGTGCTACGACCGGCTGCAGAACGGGCTGACGCCGGCTTGCGCTCAGGCCTGTCCCACCGCCTCGATCCAGTTTGGTCCGATCCAAGAGCTGCGCCAGCGGGCCGACGGGCGGGTGTCGACGCTCAAGGCTCAGGGCACCCAGGCCTACGTCTACGGTGACGAGAAGATGCTCGGTGGGCTGAACTCCTTCTACCTGCTCGTCGACAGGCCGGAGGTGTACGGGCTGCCGCCCGATCCCCAGCTCCCCAGCCGCAGCCTTGGGCTGAGCTGGCTGCTCAGCGCGGGTGGAGCAGTCGTGGCCGGCCTGGCCGGGGCGCTGGCGTTCCGTAAGCAGCGAATGGACGGCGCCGCCGAAGCGACCACGGTCGGCGAGGGGAGTGAGCGATGATCCCCCGCGAGAACCTCACTCACTGGGACGCGCTCGTCTACGTGGAGATGTTCCTGGCCGGCGTCGCGGCCGGGGCATACATGACGGCTGCCATCCTCGAGCTGGTCGGGCGCGGCCGCTCGTCGGTGGCGCGGACGGCGCATCTGATCGCCTTCCCGCTGATGCTGGTGTGCGGGCTGCTGCTGACCGTCGACCTCGGCCGGCCGGAGCGGTTCTGGCACATGATCGTCCAGAGCAAGACATCGCTACCGATGTTCAAGCTCTGGTCCCCGATGTCGATGGGCTCGTGGCTAGTGCTGGTATTCCCGGCCTTCGCGTTCGTCTCGTTCCTCGACGCGCTGATCGCGGGTCGGCTCTTCCGCATCGGCGGCTGGCGCGCCGAGAGCACGCTGCACGGCAGCCCGGCCGGTCGGATCTGGGCCGTCATCGGCGGGCTGCTCGCCTTCGCGGTCGGCAGCTACTCGGGGATCCTGCTCAGTGCGACCAACTTCCCTGGCTGGGGCGATTCGGCCGTGCTCGGGGCGCTGTTCGTAGTGACGGCGGTCGCCACGGGGTTGGGCGCGTTGCTGCTGGGCGAGGCGATTCGCGGGCAGACCAGCCACCCCGACATCGGCGACCTGGCCCGTGCCAGCGTGATGGTTATCCTCTGGCAGCTGATTCTGATAGTCGTATTTGTGGCCACCCTCGGGCCGGCCGGAGTACGGGTCTTCCTGGCCGGCAGTGCCCTGATGGCCATCGTCGGTGCGGCCTTGCTCGGTGGCCTGCTACCGCTGCTCCTGCTCCGCTTTGGGGCCGCCGCCGCACGCCCGAGCATGGCCGCCCTGGCTGGCGTGCTGGTGCTTGTAGGCGGCTTCTTGCTCCGCTACGCGGTTGTGATCGGGCCGCAGCAGCATGGCTAGGCCGAGGCGCCCCCTTGCGGTCTGGCTGCTGCTGGCCGGCCTGACGCTGTCGGCTTGCAGCCCGGAGGCCACCCGCGCCCGCAGCGGTGGCCCAGGTGCCGATGTCGGCAACCGGGCAGCCTCGGTCCAGCTCCAGCAACAGCCCAACCCATACTACCGGACGCCTGCGGTGGGCCAGGCCGTCGGGAAGTGATTCATCAGGCTGAGACGGCTCTCGAGGAGCTGGCGCGCGCCGATCCGACGATAGCTCCGCTGGCGCTGCTGCTCGGGGAGGCTCGAAAGGCCTCCGTTGAGCGCGCCTGGCACCAGGACCTGCCCGCGTTTGACGCGAGCCGGCTCGATGAGCGCGCGCCCCTGCTCCATGGCCAGGCGCTGGTGGCGGATGCGAAGCGGGTCCAGCGCCTGATGGTCCGCCTGGCCGCGTTGACTGGCCAGGCCGACCTCGGCGAAGCCATCGGGCAGGGGGCCATTCAGCCCCTTGCCGCGCTCGAGGCGGCCATCGAGCAGGATGCCGGCACGCTGCGGGGCCTTGCGACCGAGGCTGGTGTGAGGGTCGAGCTGTTGACCACCCTCAGCCAGGTGGCGGCGTTCCCGATCCTTCAGGCGTGCGGCCGGGAGGCGGCGCCGGTGCTGGAGTCCGCCTCAGGCGCATCCTGGGACGCGGGCTACTGTCCGGTCTGCGCCGCCTGGCCGACGCTGGCCGAGCTGCGCGGCCTGGAGCGGCTGCGCTGGCTGCGCTGTGGCCGCTGCGGCGGGAGCTGGACATACGCCGAGTCGCGCTGTCCTTTCTGCGGGACCCACGACCACCGCGCGCTTGGCTACCTGGCGCCGGAGGCCGACCGAGAGTCTCGCCGCGCGACGACGTGCGACGAGTGTCGTGGCTACCTGAAATCGATTACCAGCCTCGGTCCGCTGGCGGCCGACGAGGTCGGCGTCAAGGATCTGACCACCCTCGAGCTCGACGTGGCGGCCGTGGAGCGCGGGTACGCGCGGCGTGAGGAGCCGGGCTTCGCGCTCGACGTCACGCTAGAGCCCCGATCATCGGCCCGACGATCCTGGATGCCGTGGAAACGCTGAGCCAGACAGCGGCGGCGTTGCGCCCGGGCGCGTTCAGCCAGCTGCTGCTCAACACGCTCCTGGCGTCGGAGGGGCGTCGGAAGCGTCGCAAACGCGACACCGAGCCCGACCGGATCGGCCTGGAGCTCAAACATGGGCTGCTCCGACGGGCGATCGAGGCAGACCCGGAGCCGGCGGCGTTCGAGGCCTGGCTGCTCGAGCAGGCGCTCGCCGCGCCGGCCAGCGGGCCCGTCCGGGCGCTCTGCGGAGAGATCCTCGACGAATACCGCCTCGCGGCCCAGGACCCCCAGTTCAACCGCTGGCTGACCCAGGGGGCCCCAAGCGACGACGCGGCGCGCGACACCTGACCTCACCGCAGAGGACGCAGAGGGCGGAGAGATCACTTGTCATATCGAAAGCGGAGCGAGGAATCCGTGCCCCGGCTGCGGATCCTTCGCTTCGCTCAGGATGACAAGGAACGGCGCCTCTGCGGTGAGATCGATCGTCGTCTAAAATACTTGCGAGGCTCTTTCGGCTCGGAGACGCGTGGATGCCGATTTACGACTATCGCTGTGGCGCCTGTGGGCGGCGCAGCAGCCTGCTGTTCCAGACCTTCTCCGCCGCCGAGAGCACCCAGCCGGCCTGCGAGCACTGCGGCTCCGCCGAGCTGACGCGACTCGTCTCCAGGGTCGCGGTCATGAAGTCGGAGGACAGCCGACTCGAAGACATGGCCGACCCCGCCTCCTTCGGTGACCTGGACGAGAACGATCCCCGAAGCATCGCCCGCTGGGCCCGCAAGATGGGCGACACGATGGGCGAAGACATGGGCGACGACTTCAAGGAGATGGTCGAGCAGATGGAGGCGGGCGAGATGCCGGACGAGGGGGATGGCGGGGGCGGCGACTTCGACGATCTGGATTAGTCGCCGAAGCTCATCCCCATATGGCGGGCGGTCAGCACCTTCTCGCAGGTCGGCGGGACCGTCTTGAGCGCCCCGACGGCCTCCTCCAGCGTGACAGGCACCACGTGCTGGCCGCGTAAGGCGACCATCTTGCCGAATTCGCGCTGGCCGACGAGGTGGGCGGCGGCGCAGCCGAAGCGAGTGGCCAGCACGCGGTCGCACGGAGTGGGGCTGCCGCCGCGCTGCAGGTGGCCCAGGACAGTCACGCGGACCTCGTGGGTCGTGTGGTGGGCGAGCTGCTCGGCCAGCCAGTTGCCGATCCCGCCGAGCCGCCTCGGCGCCAGGGGGTCCTTGCTCTCGACGGTCATCGGTATCCCGCCGACGGGGCAGGCGCCCTCGGCGACCACCACGATGCTGAAGTTTCGGCCCCGCGCGTCGCGCTCCTCGACGTGGGCGATGACGCGCTCGACCCGAAACGGGATCTCGGGGATCAGGATGACGTCGCAGCCGCCGGCCAGCCCCGCCTCCAGCGCGATCCAGCCAGCGTGGCGGCCCATGACCTCGAGGAGCATGACTCGATGGTGGCTCTCGGCGGTTGAATGGAGCTTGTCGATCGCCTCGGTGGCCGTCGCGACGGCCGTGTCGAAGCCGAACGTCAGGTCCGTTGCCGACAGGTCGTTGTCGATCGTCTTGGGCACCCCGACGACGGGCACGCCGAGCTGCTGAAAACGCAGCCCGATGCTCAGCGAGCCGTCGCCGCCGACGACGACGAGCGCGTCGATCCCCAGCTCTTCGAGCCGCGCGACCGCCTCGCCGGAGCGATCGACCACGCGAACCGCGCCGTCAACGAGGACCTTGTGGTTGAACGGGTCGCCGCGGTTGCTGGTCCCGAGGATGGTGCCGCCACGGGGCAGCAGGCCGCGAACGTTCTCCGAGCTGAGCTCGCAACAGCCATCCGTCCGCAGCAGGCCCTCGAAGCCATCCGCGATGCCCACGACCTCCCAGTCATAGACCGCGTTGGCCGTCTTGACGAAGGCTCTGATGACCGCGTTCAGCCCAGGGCAGTCACCACCGCCGGTCAGGATCGCCACTCGCTTGAGCCGACCACCCGCCATCCGGGTCCCCCGAGAGCGATTATACGTAGGGATGCTCGGCCCATAACATCCGTGCGATGGCTATGCTTCGTGTCAGACGATCGGCGTGGCGAACGTCATCGAGGAGCTCACGGAGCGGCTCGAAACGTGCCGCAGCTCGCTCACGAGAATCTCTAAAGCTCGGCCATCGTCACTTATTGAGAGCCTACGTCGGCCGTGGGCCGACGAGGTACGCGCGGTAGCTTTGGCGGTCGCGGCCGTTTGACCGGCGACCATCCAGCGGCGTGAGCTCGAGCTGCTCGTCCAGACGGTCGGCGGTTGCGCGGTGGAGGATCGCGAGCCGACCGACGAGCGCCGAAGGGTCGTCTCCGTCGTGCCAGACCTCGGCCGGCTCGCGGGAGACCGCCAGCAGCCAGGCGAAATTGCTGCCCGCGTTGCCACCCCCGACGCTCTTGACGTCCCTCAAGCGGGCATCCAGCAGCACCGGCTCGTCGGACTGCGCGGCCCGGACCTGGCTGCGCGTGCTCAAATACAGGGCGTTGCTGAGCCCGTTCTCTTGGGTGTCCTCGTAGAAGTCGGCCAGCAGCGTGAGTGGTTGGAAAACGAGGACCACGCCTAAGATGGCCAGCGCGGCCGCGCCCGCCAGACCGGCCCGCGATGGCGCGAGTGCCCTGGCCGCGGCGCCCCAGACGAGTCCGATGCCGACGAACATGACCGGGACGAGAGGCATCAGGTAGCGGCCATCCAGGACCGGCTTGTACTTGCCGCTGAGCAGCGGCGGCAGTAGGACCGCCGCGAGCAGCGCGAGCAGCAGGAGCGGATTGCCCCGCCGGGCCGCGAGAACGAGGCCGCCTAGGCCAAGCGCGGCATACGCCACAATGGACGGGTCACGCAGGTAGCCGTCGTCCGCGTCGGGCTCGGAGATCGCCCCGCTCGTCAGCCGTGCGAGCGACAGTGAGAGCCGCTCCAGGTTGTTTACGTATACGTGCTCAGCGTCCTCGCCAGGATCCGTGTCCGCGTCGAGGTAGCGCGCCTCCTTGGCCTGGATGTCGCCGACGACCTCGAAGTGGGTCTGGATGTGGTGGACGAACAGCGTCCCGTAGCCTGTCAGCACCAGCATGACAGCCAGGTACGGCCAGCGTGTCCGCGACCACGAGGGTCGCGCCAGGAAGGCTGCGACGACCGCGCCGGACAGCAGGGGCGCAATGGTCGGGTGGGTCTGCAAGCTCAGGCCGGCCCCGAGCCCAGCCAGGGCCAGACTGCCACCCTCCACTCGGACGACCGCCCGGGCGAGCAGCCAGAGCGTAGTCGTGGCGATGAAGGGAGTGAGGGAATGCGAGAGCGGAACGTGGCTGGTCACGACCGTGTGGGCCGCGGACGTAGCTAGAAGGGCGGCCCCGAGCAAACCGGCCGCTCGACCGCCCAGTTCTCGACCGAGCAGGTAGGTCGGGACGATCGTTAGGCCGCCGATAGCCCAGGGTACGAGCAGGGTTGCCTCGACGCTCGGCCCAAACAGCTTGAAGACGAAAGCTAGTAGGTACATGAAGGGCCCCCCGAGGTAGGGGGCCTGGTCGGCGAGCGGTAAGGCGCGGCCGTCGGCGATGTCGAGTGCCTTCAGGACCGTGGCCCCGATCGACGGGAACTGGGGAGACAGCAGCAGGTTCGGCCAACGGACCACGAGCGCGAGCGCGAGCAGTCCGCCGACGAGCATGAGCTCGGCCAGGACGCCGAGTTGGACCGTGGGGCCAGGGCGAGGCAGCACACTGGGGCGGAGTGGGCGAGGCACAGGCATGAGGGCCCCGTAGTACACCACAGGACGACAGCTCGGCACAAGGTTCATTGCCATGACACCGATGTCGCCCCTGGTCTATCCTCACGGCGCATGGACGAGCGCGCCCAAGAGCTGGCCCGGCTGATCGCCGCCTCGAGCCGGATCGTGGCGTTCACGGGCGCGGGGATCAGCACGGAGTCGGGCATCCCCGACTTCCGCAGCCCCGGCGGCATCTGGGACCGCTACGCCCCGATCGACTATGGCGAGTTCTTGCGCGACCCGCGGGCGCGGCGCGAGACCTGGCGACGCGGGCTGGACACGTATCCGGTCGTCGCCGCGGCGCAGCCCAACCGGGCCCACCTGGCGCTGGTCGAGCTCGAGCGGGGCGGCAAGCTGAAGGCGGTCATTACCCAGAACATCGACGGCTTGCACCAGAAGGCTGGCCACGCCGCCGAGCGGGTCATCGAGCTGCACGGCAACGCGCACGGCGTGCGCTGCCTGCAATGCAGGGCGTGGTATGCGCGCCAGGCCATCCACGCCCGGGTGATCGCCCGTGAGGAAATGCCTGGCTGTGAGGCGTGTGGGGGCATGCTCAAGCCGACCAGCGTCTCCTTCGGCGAGCCGATGCCTTTCGACGAGCTGCGGCGAGCGGAGCGTGAGGCGCGCGTCAGCGATTTGTGCCTGGTGATCGGCTCTTCGCTGGTCGTCTACCCGGCCGCCGCGGTGCCCCGCTATGCGCTCGAGGCCGCCGCCAAGCTGGCGATCGTCAACGCCACCCAGACCGACCTCGACGAGGCGGCTTCGGTCGTCCTGCGAGGCCGCGCCGGCGAGCTGCTGCCCGATATCGTCGAGGCTGCCCAGCGCCTGGCCTGTTGATCCATTTCGTGATGGGCGTGCATACGCAGGACGCCACATCCGGTCATTGCTCCGCAGTGGCGCCCCAGGCCCAGCCCGTCAGGACCGGCGTCCCGCTCGGCAGACTGAAGATTCGACTATCAGGTGATTTGTTCGCGCAGCTCAGCGATGCCGGCAGCGCGTTCGTGCGTTTTCCAAATGCGCAAGAGTCCCGGTCTGCTGCTGCGTTGCAACGTGTAAACTAGCCCCTCTCCCCGTGAGCGGGAGGGGCTGAGGTGAGGGCGGAGAGGGCAGTGGGTGCTATACTAGCTCGGCGCCACGTGGGCTTGGGTTAGGGGGATGATTCAGGCACGCCGAATACTGGTGCCGATCAAGGGGAACCCAACCGATGACGAGATCGTGGAGCTTGCTTGCGAGATCGCCAGCCGCAGCCAGGCGGAGGTCTACGCGATCCACGTCATCGAAGTAAACCGGACCTTGCCATTAGACGCCGAACTGCCGGCCGAGGCAGAGCACGGCGAAGAGGTCCTCAACCTAGCTGAGGGGGTCGCCGAAAAGTTCCGCCAGAACATTCACACCGACCTGCTGCAGGCGCGTGACGTCGGCTCGGCCATCGTCGACGAGGCGCTCGACCAGGGCATTGATCTGATCATCCTGGGCATCACGTACAAGAAGCGCTTTGGCGAGTTCGACCTGGGCAAGACGGCGCCCTACGTGCTGAAGCACGCACCCTGTCGCGTCTGGGTGTGCCGCCAGGCCACTTGAGCGTGACTGAGAATCTTGAGCGGGAGAACCCCGACGGCATGATCGAGGCGCGGGGGCTGCTGATCATCAGACTCGAACGGGGATAGCGATGTACGTGGTGATCATGGGTTGCGGGCGGGTTGGCGCCCGCCTGGCGGGCCTGCTTACCGACGCGGGCCACGAGGTGGCGATACTCGACACCAACGCTTCGGCGTTCGACCGCCTCGGATCGGACTTCAAAGGCGCCACCGTCGTCGGGAGCGGGATCGACATCGACGTGCTCCAGCGAGCCGGCATCGAGCGGGCTGAGGCGTTCGCGGCGGTCACCCAGGGGGACAACCGCAACATCATGGCGTCACAGATCGCCAAGCACATCTTTAGGGTACCCAAAGTGGTCACCCGCATCTACGACCCGATCCGGATGGACACGTTCCGGACGTTGGGACTGGATGCGATAAGCCCCACCGTCATCGGCGCGCAGGTCTTCTACAGCCGCCTGACCGGCGAAGAGGTCCAGGAGAACGTGTAGCGTGTACATCATCGTGGCGGGTGGCGGAAAGGTCGGCTTCTACCTGACTCGGGAGCTGATCGCGCAGGGACACGAGGTCCTGGTCATCGAGCAGGACCGCGCGCGTGCCGACGAGATCGCGAACGAGATGGGCAACGTGGTGTTGAACGGCATGGCCGACGAGGCGTCGACGCTGCAGGGTGCCGGCGCGGCCCGAGCCGACGTCGTGGTTGCGGTCATCGGCGCAGATGAGCGGAACCTGGTCATCTGCCAGGTGGCCAAGAAGCGCTTCAACGTGCCCAGGACGATCGCTCGAA
>Ga0137374_10003926_pt1 | contig 17661 bp, 17 predicted proteins | sample SagtaG_20_FD_104811 | JGI IMG/M metagenome (GOLD analysis project Ga0137374, IMG submission 104811) | Vadose zone soil microbial communities from Sagehorn Ranch, Mendocino, California, USA - Sage1_R_100_16 metaG | ecosystem: Environmental > Terrestrial > Soil > Vadose zone | place: USA...
AGCCTTAGTTCGTCACGTAGAGTGACTCACTGCGAGGGGGAGGGCGTCAGTCATCTCGCTCGTTGTGTTTTGACGGTGGGCGGTTGGTGCGCACTGTAGGAGGTGTCATGTCCAACGGGTTTCGTGTAGGCACGCTGTTCGGGTTCCCTATTCGCATCCACCTGTCCTTCCTGCTGCTGCTGGGCGTGGTGATGGTGTTCTCCGGCGGTTTGGCGGGCGTCGCGCTGGTGACGATGGTGGCGGGGTCGGTGCTGGTGCACGAGCTCGGGCACGCGCTGATGGCGCGCCACCTAGGCGTGTCGGTGCGCGCGATCGGGCTGCACTTCTTCGGCGGCGCAGCGGAGATGACGTCGCTGCCGCGGAGCCCTGGCGACGAGGTCGCGATCGCGGCGGCGGGCCCGGCGGTCTCGTTTGCGCTCGCAGGGCTCGGTCACGGCCTCGCGGCGGTGACCGGCGTGCACGCCCTCGCGATCTTCGGGTGGGTGAACCTGATGCTGGGCGCGTTCAACTTGCTGCCCGCGTTCCCGTCGGATGGCGGGCGCATCCTGCGCGCGCTGCTGGCGCGGCGTCGCGGCCTGGTTCGGGGGACCGATCTCGCGGTCAAGGTCGGTCGCGTCGTGTGCCTCGCCATGGCCGTCACCGGCTTGGCGATCGGCTCGTTTCAGCTCGTGCTGATCGCGGTCGTGCTCTGGACGATGGGAGGGGTCGAGCGGATCGGCGCACGCCTGCGCGGCGACCACGGCGAGTGGCGTGGCCAGGACGGCGCGCCCGAGCTCGAGCAGGTCGAGTACATCGCCCCGCCCCGAGGCGATCGCGAACCGGCGAAGATGCCGCGCCGACCGGTCGCCTTCGTCTGGCGACCGTAGGTTCGACGCGCGTGACGAAGGTCGCGGGCGAAATGTCGTTTGGGTGTGTCGTGGGCGACTCAAAGCGGCGCAACGCGCGCGGGATTGAATAGCCCGGCGGCCGCCAACGTCGCGGGCGGCGCATGGCACGCGGGTTGCCTTGAGCGAGCGGCATGTCTTCTGCTAGCCGCTTCGAGGTCCAGCCCGAGAGCCCGTGGGCGTGGCCATTCTGGATCCCCGCGATCGTGTTTCTGGCGGCGTTGTTGTTCGGGTGCGCGACACCGCAGCCGATCTACCGGCTCAAGCCGCGGGGTGAGGACGTCACCTGGGTGGGCGGCCGCGCGGCGCTCCAGCGTGAGATAGACGGCATCCGGGTCGCGGCGGCGTTCGATCAGCAGGACGGCGACCGCCTGGGGCTGAGGGTCGAGATCCACAACGGGACCGAGCAGCCGATCGAGGTCGGGCCGCAGGAGATCTGGTTCTCGGCGTGTGGCACGACCGCGGTCGAGACCTGCACCTCGTCGCTGAAGGTCGTCGATCCGGAGCGGGTGCTGGCCGAGCTCGATGACAAGCAAGCGCGCGACACGGCGTCGGCGACGAACAGACAGGTGGGGCTCGGCGCGCTGGTCCTGCTCAGTGCGGTCGTCGACATCGCGACCATCGGGAGCGGGAAGGCCGACAGGAACACGGGTCTGTTGACAGCGAGCTCGGCAGTTCTCGCCGAGGGCGATGCCGCGGCACGAAACAGTGAGCTCGCGAGCATCGAGAGCCAGCGCCAGCTGTGGGCGAATCAGACCCTGCGCCGAAACACGTTGCTGCCCGGTCAGGGGACCTCTGGCGAGGTGTTCATTCCGATCTACCCCGACGCGAACTATGTCTGGCTGCAGCTCCGTATCGGCGGCAAGCGGTTCTCGTTCCACTTCGAGCAGTGGGTCACGCACGTCGACGGGTAGGTGGACGCGGAAACGGCGCGCAACTCTCGCGTCGCTGACACGCGGCGAGGCGAGGTATCCTGAATGGCATGGCGACGGTCCGAACCGCCACGGTGGCCGACCTCGAGACGCTGATGTCCTTCATCCGCAAGAAGGAGGCCTTCGATCGCGACATCGGGTCGTTTTCGGGCGAGCTGCGGGCCTCCACGGACATCCTGCGCGACACCATGTTCGGCGCGCAGGCCAAAGCAAGCGCGCTGTTCCTCGAACAGCCGGGCGCCGGCGTCTCGGGTTTCGCGCTTTACTACTTTCGGTTCTCGAGCTTCGCCGGCCGACCAAGCCTGTGGCTCGATGACTTGTTCGTCGAGCCGAGCGAGCGAGGTCGGGGCGGCGGGCGCCAGCTGATGCGCGCTGTGGTCGAGGTCGCCCAGCAGGCGCGCTGCACCCACCTCGGCTGGAGCGCCGACGAGCGCAACAGCAAGGGGGTCGCGTTTTATCGCGCCATCGGCGCGACGCCGGTGGCCCAGAATGGCCACGCCATCACCTGGCAGCTTCCGGTGTGATCAGTCCTCGTCGGCGACCCACAGACACGCCGAAGGCGAGCCGGGGGAGGCGAGGACGAGGATGCCTGTGTCGAAGGTGGACGTGGTCGCGGGGTTCCAGCCCGCGAGCACCAGGCCCACGCCCGCGTCGTCCTTGAACTGACCGTTTGTGAAGAAGCGACTCTTCGGCTTGTCGAACGCTTTGACGAACGCGGCGGCGAGCTCTTCGGCGCGCGACAGCGACATGAGGCGGGTGCCGTACGCGAGGTCGCGGTGCAAGACGCCGGTCAGGATCGAGCGCGCCATCGCCGGCTCGGTGTCGCGGTAGCACGAAGCCTTGTCGGACAGACCGAACGCCGCGGCGAGCGCGGTGGGCGAATCCGCCTCGTCCACGGTCCCGCAGATGATCCGGCCGGAAGAGCGCTCCTTCTTGATGGCGTCGAAGAAATCCATCGTTGGTTACGCCGCGGGCGCGACCATTTCGGCGGCGAGGTCGTATTCGGCGGAGTGGGTGATGCGCGCCTCGACGAAGCTGCCGGGCGCGGGTGCCGCGGCGTCGGGGGGCAGCGTCAGATAGACCTGGCCGTCGATCTCGGGCGCTTGCCCCTCGTGGCGGCCCATCAGCAGGTACTCGGACTCGTCGGACGGGCCCTCGACCAGCACCGGCAGCACGCGGTCGTGCAGCGCGCGCAGCTTCTGCTTCGAGACCTCGCGCTGGATGCGGAGCAGCTCTCGGCGGCGGGCGTCGACTTCCTTCTTGGGCACGCGCCTCGGGAGCAGCGCGGCGACGGTGCCCTCCTCGCGCGAAAAATTGAAAACCCCGACGTGATCGAGCTCGGCTTCGCGCACGAAGTCGCACAGGCGCTGAAAAGCCGCGTCGGTCTCGCCGGGGTGGCCGGCGATGAATGTCGTGCGCAGCGTGCCCCCGGGAACCCGCGCGCGAAAGCGTGCGACGAGATCGCGCACCTGACGCTCGCCGTAGCCCCGGCGCATCGACTTGAGCACGTCGCTGTCGACGTGCTGGATGGGGACGTCGAGGTAGCTCGCGACGCGCGCCTCCCCGGCGATGACCTCCAAGAGCTCGTCGCTGCACGCGGTCGGGTACGCGTAGTGGAGACGAATCCACTCGATGCCGTCGACCGCGCCCAGCGCGCGCAGCAGCGACGCGAGCCGCGGCGCGCCCGGCTCGCGCGCGCCCGGCAGGTCGGTGCCGTACGTGGTCAGGTCTTGGGCGATGAGGCAGATCTCGCGGGTGCCGCCGGCGGCGAGCTCGCGCGCCTCGCGCACGACCGACTCGGGGTCTCGGCTGCGCTGCGGGCCGCGCAGCTTGGGGATGATGCAGAACGCGCACGGGCGATCGCAGCCCTCGGCGATCTTCACGTACGAGCTGTAGGCCGCCTGCGAGCGCCGGCGCGGGGCCGCGTCGTCATAGAGATAGGCGGGGGTGTCGGCGACCGCCAGTCGGGCGATGGTGCCGCCGATCGCCTTCGCGATCGACCCCACCTCGTCGGTGCCGATGAAGTGGTCCACTTCGGGCATCTCGTCGGCCAGCTGCTTCGGGTAGCGCTGCGACAGGCAGCCGGCGACGACCAGGCGCTGGCAGGTGCCGGCCTGCTTGTGGCGCGCCATCTCTAGAATCGTGTCGATCGACTCCTGCTTGGCCTCGCCGATGAACCCGCAGGTGTTGACGACGATGACGTCCGCGGCCTCGGGCGCGTCGACCAGCTGGTGGCCGGCGTCGGCGGTGTGGCCGAGCATGACCTCGGTGTCGACGCGGTTCTTGGGGCAGCCGAGGGAGACGAAGTGGACGTTCATTTGTGCCTGGGAAGAGCTAGACGGCGGGAGGTTAGCACGGGGGGCTCGAGCGCCATCGCCCGTCGTCCGGTCGTCCTGCATGCCCGGTTCCGGGTGGCTCGACACGCATTGGCCCGTCGCGGCGGATGAACCGGACGGGCGCAAACGAGAAAACGTCGTCCGGCCGAGAAACCTCCTCGGGTTTCCGCCGTATGGCTCGGTAACTCTAAGGAGACCGTCCATATGACCAAGACCATCGCGCGCGGGTTCGTCGTGACCTTGTTGTTTACGCTGGGATGCGGATCGACCGCCAATGAGACAGGAACCGGGGGCACCGGGGGTGGGAACGCCGGCACGACCGGGTCGGCTGGACGCGGTGGGTCGAGCGCGGGGGGAACCACCGGCGGAGCGGGCAGCAGCGGGACGACGGGCGCGGGCGGGACGACCGGGGGCGCGGGCACGACGGGCGGCGCGGGGACGACGGGCGGCGCGGGGACGACGGGCGCCGGCGGCGGAGCTGGAACCGGCGCGGGCGGGAGCAGCGGTGGCGGCACCGGGGGCGGCGCGGCGGGCGCGGGGGGCGGGGGCGGCCTCGGCGGCGCGGCGGCCTGGCTGGCGTTGCCCGCGAACCTACCGCCGGCGCTGGCGGTGCCCGCGGGCGCGACCATCAAGGCGCACACACACGCGGTCGGCGATCAGATCTACACCTGCACCGCGAGCAGCGCGGGTGGGGCGGGCGGCGGGGCGGGGAGCGGCGCCGGCGGCGGGGCGGGCGCCAGCGCGACCACCTATTCGTGGGTGTTAAAGGCGCCGGATGCGAAGCTCTACGATCAGTCGAACGCGCAGGTCGGCACGCATGGCGCGGGTCCGAACTGGACCTCGACCGACACCAGCGTCATCAACGGCGCGCGCGCGACGCAGGTCAACTCGCCCGACGCGAGCGCGATCCCGTGGCTCCTGCTGCGCGCGACGTCCAATACGGGGACTGGCGTGTTCGGCGACGTCACCTACGTCCAGCGCGTCAGCACGACCGGCGGCAAGGCGCCGGCGACCGGCTGCGACGCCGGGACGGTCGGAACGGACACGCGGGTCGCGTACATGGCCGAGTACTACTTCTACACGGGCGGAGCGGGCACCGCGTGGCTGCCGCCGCCGGCGGGTTTGCCGACGGGGATCGCGGTGCCGTCGGGCGCGACGGTCAAGATCCACGACCACGCGATCGGCGTGCAGATCTACACCTGCACCGCCAGCGGCGCGGGCGGTGCGGGCGGCAGCGGGGCCGGTGGCAGCGGTGGCGCGACCACGTATTCGTGGGTGCTGAAGGCGCCCGACGCCATCCTCTACGACGCCACGTTCGTCAACGTCGGCACGCACGGCGCGGGCCCGAACTGGACCTCGACCGACGGCAGCGTGGTTAACGCCGCGCGCCTCGCCCAGGCCAACTCGACCGACGCGAACGCGATTCCGTGGTTCCTGCTCGGGACCACCTCGACCACCGGCACGGGCGTGTTCAGCGACATCACCTTCGTCCAGCGCCTCAACACCGCGGGCGGCAAGGCGCCCGCGACCGGCTGCGACTCGAGCACCGTCTCCACCGAGGTGCGCATCGACTATTCCGCCGACTACTACTTCTTCACCGGCGGCAGCACCGACGGCGGCGCCAACGGGTGAGGTCGGTAGGGCGATCGCGTCGAGCTAGGGCGGCATAGACCCCACCCCCACGCGCGAAGGCGCGCGTGGGGACCCCGGGCCGCGGCCGCCGTTTCCGGCGGCGCCCGCGCGGCGGATGTGTGCGACGGCCAGGTTCTTCGACCGCATGCCCGCCTGCGCTTTGACGACGAGCAAACGGTGCATGTAGTGGACCGTCATGGACCCTGAAGCGACGAATGCGGACAAACGCGGGGAAAACAGCGTCGAGCGGAGCCAGGTGAAGGTGTTCCGATTGCTCGCCCAGGCGGCGCGGATCGCCGCTGCCGGCGGCGTTCCGCCCGAGGCATTCACGAACGCGGCCTGGCAGGCCTACCTGAACGCCTCACCGGGCTTGGCCGAGCGGTTGGCCGAGCTGCAGCTCGACGCCATGCTGGAGCAGATGCGCAGCTCCGGACGGCTCGCGAAAGCATAGCTGAGCTCCACCTCGCTCGCGAACCCCGCGTCGAAAATTGCGTCTACCGCGCTTGCGCGTCGTTGTGGCCCAACTCTGGACGCGCCCATGAAGCCCGCGTGACCGGCGCCGAGACCACCGCAGCTTTCCTGCTCGAGCGTGTACGCGCGTCGCGAGGCCCGCTCTGGGACGAGGGACGCGGTCGGGTGCCCGCGCCCGGGCCGCCGTCCGGCCCGGCGCTGCAGACTCTGGTCGAGCGGCGCGTTCGCGGTGTGCCCGAAGCCGTCGTGCGCGGCTTGTTCGCCTGGGATCGCGGCGAGCGGCCTGTCGATCTGCTGTTCGAGATCCCCGCCGCGCGCCGCGTGCTGGCGCTGCAGGCGCGCGGGCGCCGATGTGTCTGTCTGATCGACGACGCGACCGCGCTCGCGCACGGAGATCCGCGCCACCCCGACGGGCTCTCGTTCGCGCTCCACGATCTTTGCCACCTCGAGAAGTTCGTCGCGCCCGAACATCACCCAGGGCAGGTTGGGTTCTTTCGCATCGTCGAGCGCGCGTTGGTGACGCCCACGATGATCGCGCTCGACCAGGAGCTGGACGACACCTGGCGTGCCGATCGCGACTACGTCATCGCCGACATGAACGGCTCCGCCGTGTTCCTATTCGCCGCGCTCAAGATGAAGCTGACCCTGGCCGCACGCCGGCGCGGCGCCGCCATCGCGCCGACGGTGGACGTGCTGCTCGGGGCCATGGGCCTGCCCGACGATGTCCTGGACGCGGCGCGCGTGGTTTCGCCCCGCCGCGACCGGCCCGTCGAGGCGCGCCGGTTGCTCGACCACTTCGAGTCGGAGGCGCTGTGATCCCGCCATCGATGAGAATGACGCCGAGCGAGTTCGAGCTCATCCCTTTGCGGCGGAGGAAAACCGCCGTTCAGCGCTCTAGTGACTCGCGCAGCCGGGCGAGTCGTGCGGCGGCTTCGCCGGCGCCCGCGCCGCGCATCGCCTTGTCGAGCGCGGGAATCGCCTCCGCGCCGTAGATCTCGCGGATGGCGCGCGCGGCGTTGCGGCCGGCGACCGGATGCGCGGCACCCTTGATCAAATCCGCGAGCATCTGCGGGTCGCCGCGACTGGTGGAATCGACGCCGTAGGCCCGGACGTAGCGTTCGACAGCGTCGCTGAACCAATCGACCTGAGCGTAAGCGCGTCCGAGCAGAAGCCAGGGCCGCGGGTCGTCGGGATTCTGGTGCGCGAACTCGTACGCTGGGCGAAGCGCTTTCTGGGACACCTTGGTGCCCCGAACCAGCCGGTCGCGGATCGATCGCAGAACCTTGGGCGCGGGATCTTGCCAGGGATTGCGGGCGCGCGGTCGGGCCTGCCGCGGGTACTGAGCATTCTCCGGCGGTTCCGGCTTCTCGCGTGGGGGCGGCGCTGCGTTCTCCGCCCTCGTCTCGGGCGCCTTTTCCGCCATGGTCTTCTCCGGCGGCGGCGGGGCTGGCGGTTCCGGATTCGGCGCCGGCGGTGGCGATGCAGGCAACGCCGACGCGGGCGGCAGCGGCGGTGCGGGCTCGGGCAACGCGGGCTTGGGCACCTGCGCGGGCTTGGGCGGCTCCGCGAGCTTGGGCGGCGTCGCGGGCTTGGGCGGCGGCGCGGGCACCGCGGCGGTCTCGACCGGTTTCACCCGGCCGCGCTGCTGCAGGAATATTCCGGCGGCCGCGATTCCCACCACGAGCACGACCAGCCCGATCGCGAGCCGTCTGAAACGCGAGCGCCAGGGCGACGCACTGGCCGCGCGCGGTGGCGCCTCCTTTTTTGTGGAAGCGGCCGCGCGCGCGGCTTCGCGTCCAACCTCGCGCCCACGCTTGAGGGCCGAGGGCGGCAGCTTCGCGATGGCGGCTTCGAGCGCCGTCAGCATCGCCTCCGCGTCCTTGAAGCGCGCCGCCGGCTTCTTCTCCAACGCCCGGTCGACCACGCGCTGGAACATCGCCGCCTTCGCCAGCCCGGACCGCACCTTCGCCAGCGACGGAACCGGCTTCGTGAGGTGCTCGATGATGATGCCCTCGTAGGTCGGATCGACGAACGGACGCCGGCCGGCGAGCAGCTCGAACAACATGACGCCGGCCGCGTACACGTCGGTCCGCGCATCCGCGGGCCCGCCCTTCGCCTGCTCCGGGGACATGTAGGCCGGCGTCCCGAACACGACCCCGGCGCGCGTCACCGCCTCGGCCACGTTCCGCGAGCTCGGGCCGTCCATGAACTTCGCCATGCCGAAGTCCAGCAGCCGCACGTGGTCTTCCTGGTCCGGCAGCGCCTGCAGGAACACGTTCGCGGATTTCACGTCGCGGTGGACGATCCCTTTGCCGTGAGCGAAGGCGAGCCCGCGCAGCACCTGGCGCGCGATCTCGAGCGCGCGCCAGAGCGGCATTGGTCCTTCCTTGACCAGCTCCGACAGCGTCTTGCCCTCGAGGAGCTCCATCACCAAGAAGGGCACGCCCCGGTCGATGCCGGAATCCGTCACCGGAACGACGTTGGGGTGGGCCAGCTCCGACAGCGCCCGCGCCTCACGCTCGAAACGATGACGCCACGCCGGGATGGCCGCCGCTTCCTTGTGCAGCACCTTGATCGCCACGAACCGGCCGAGCTGCGTCTGCCGGCCCCGATAAACGACGCCTACGCCGCCTTCGCCGAGCCGCGCGAGCACCTCGTAGCGGCCGTCCAGCTTGCGTCCGATGAGCGGATCGTTTTGTGGGTCGGTCGTCGTGAACAAGTCTGCGCCCACAGCCTGCGACTATAGCGCGGGTGGGGGCCTCGTCCGCACCCCTCGGCGCGTCGCGGCGCGAAATGGCTAAAAACTGGGAAGGGGGATCACCATCGACTCGCAGCGCAGCCGGGTTGGAGATCGGGCTTCCGGGTAAGCGAAGACCAATCGGCGGTCGATGCTCTCGCCCGCCGCCAGCTCGGGCTGATGAGGCAGCTCGACCGCATAACCAATCCCGATGTCGTGATTCACCAGGTCGGGCACGAGCAGCTCCTCGCGCCAGTCGAGGTTGCAGTGATTGAAGTCGAAGCTTCGCGGGCGTTGCTGATCGTTGCGCAGCGTGATGGTGACCCAGATGAATCGTTCTTCCGCCGGGGGCTTGATGATGACGTCCCCTTTGTCGAAGCGGTTCGGACCGTCGGTGACCTTGCGGACCACGAGTGTCCACCCGTCGCCTTCGCGATGGACTGGCTGATTGAGCACGGTCCGTGCGCAGCCCCCCAGCCACAGCGCGAACGACGACAGCATCAGGACGACGAGACGAGTCACGACGCGATGATATACGAAACGCCCCCGCAGTTTTCCCAGGCTCGTTGCGCCGGATCCAACGATAGAATGGCGTCCATCTTGACGAGGACCACAGGACGCACAATCTGGCTGGTCGCGGGGACCGTGGTCGCTCTGCTGTCGGGATGCGACGAAAACAGCAACGCGGGGAACGCCAATCCGGGGCGGGGTGGGGCGAATGCGGGCAGCGGCGGCGCGAGCGCAGGCAGCGGTGGCGCGAGCGCAGGTCGCGGTGGCGCAATCGCGGGGAGCGGTGGTGCGAGCGCGGGCACGGGCGGTGGGAGCGCGGGTCGCGGTGGCGCGAGCGCGGGCACGGGCGGCGGGAGCGCGGGTCGCGGTGGTGCGAACGCGGGCACGGGCGGTGGGAGCGCGGGGAGCGGTGGCGCAAGCGCGGGCACGGGCGGCGGGAGCGCGGGTCGCGGTGGTGCCAGCGCGGGCACGGGCGGCGGGAGCGCCGGTCGCGGTGGTGCGAGCGCGGGCACGGGCGGCGGGAGCGCCGGTCGCGGTGGTGCCAGCGCGGGCACGGGCGGTGGGAGCGCGGGCAACGGTGGCGCGAGCGCGGGCGCCGGCGGTGCAAGCGTGGGCACGGGCGGTGGGAGTGCGGGCAGCGGCGGAGCGGGCGCGTGTCCCGCGTGCGGCGAGCATGAAGTTTGTTGGTCGGACGCCACGGGCTCTCGCTGCGTTGCGCGGTCGGTGCCCCTCCCGTCGGGCTTCGGCGTCGACGCCACGGAGGTCACGCGCGGCCAGTACGCCGCTTGGCTAGCCACCAACCCGGCGATCACCGGCGCGCCGTCGTCCTGCACGTTGAACACGAGCTTCGTGCCTGACGCGACGTGCATGGCGAAGCCGTCGGTGTGTCAGGGCGCCGCATGCGCGACGCATCCCCAGCCGTGCATCGACATGTGTGACGCCGCCGCCTATTGCGGGGCGATCGGCCGTCGTCTTTGCGCCGACACGGATTGGACCACCGCCTGCTCCGCGAACGGCGCCTTCACCCGGCCCCCCGGCGGCGGCGTCGGCGCCCTCGCCATTTGCAACGACTACACCGCCGGAGGCTCGACGACAGTCGAAGTTGCGAGCAAGACGGGCTGTCAGCTTCCCGCCGACTCGGGTTTCGCCGGCGTGTTCGACATGATCGGCAACCTCGAGGAGTGGGCCGACAACTGCCTCAACAACAGCGACTCCGGATTCGCCGACGTCTGCAAGCCGCGCGGCCTGCCTTTCGGGCAGGGCGCCGCGGCGCCGATCTGCAGCCAGTCCACCTATGCCGAGCGCGGCGCCTTCCGAGAAACCTTGGGCTTCCGCTGCTGCACGCGCTGACGCGCGGGTCCGGCGGCGCTGCGCCGAATCACACCTGCTCGGCCGGATCCCACCCCGCCACGAACCCATCTTCGAGGGCGTCGAGCTCGGCCATGGCGCGGTGGTCGAGCGTGAAGTCGAACAGCGCACCGTTCTCGGCGATGCGGGCGGGCTTGGTCGACTTCGGGAGCACGACGAGGTCATGCTGCAGACCCCAGCGCAGCAGTACCTGCGCCGCCGAACGACCAACCCGCCGCGCAATGTTGGCCACGACCGGATCGTCGAGGCGCTGCCCGTGCGTGAGCGGACTGTACGCCTCGACGACGATGCCATTTCCGGCGCATAGCGCCCGCGTCTCCCGCCGCTGCAGGAACGGCGTCACCTCGATCTGGTTGACGGAGGGGGCCGTGCTCGCCTTGCTCAACAGCTCATCGAGGTGCGGCAGCAAGAAATTGCTGACCCCGATCGACCGCGCACGGCCTTGCTCGTGGATCCGTTCGAGCGCGCGCCAGGAATCGAGCCGCCGCCCCGCCACAGGCCAATGCAGGAGATAGAGGTCGACGTAGTCGAGACCGAGTCGCTGCAGGCTCGCATCGAACGCGCGCAGCGCCGGCTCGTAGCCCTGATCGGCGTTCCAGAGTTTCGTCGTGACGAAGACTTGTTCGCGCGCGACGCCGCTGTCGCGGACCGCCGCGCCGACGTCGGCCTCATTGCCGTAGATGCGCGCGGTGTCGATGTGCCGGTAACCGACCTCGAGCGCAGCGGCGACGGCGTTTCGGGTGGTTGCGCCCGACGGCGTTTGCCACACGCCGAGGCCAACCTTTGGGATGCGCGCGCCGGAGCTCAGCAGCAGTGTGGTGTCGGGGAGGGCGGACATGGCGCGGAGCGTGGGGCGGAGGTCAGCTAAACCATGACCGCGCCGCCCGACACGTCGATGATGGCGCCCGTGATCCATGCCGATTGGTCGGAGGCCAGGAATAGGGCGGCGCGGGCCACGTCATCGGGCGTACCGAGCCGCTTGATCGGGTGAGTCTCGACCAGCGCCGCCTTCTGCGCCTCGGGAATTTGCTCGTTGTTGCGTTCGGTGAGGATGGTTTCAGGCGCGAGGCAATTGATGCGAATGCCGAACGGCCCGACCTGCGCCGCGGCGTGCTGGGTCAACATCTGAATGCCGGCCTTGGCGGCCGCATACGGGATCGGCGAATGCGGGTGGGGCCGCCTCGCCGCCGCGGACGAGACCGTCACGATGCTGCCGCGCCGGCGCTGTTTCATTCCGGGCAGGAAGCTCTTGAGCGTCAGGAACGTCGCGGTCAGATTTGCTTCGACCGACGCGCGCCAACCTTCCTCGCTGATCTCCTCGAGGAGTCCCGGCTTGGTGAGGCTCGCGCCCGCATTGGCGATCAAAATGTCCACCGGCCCCAAGCCCGCCTCGATGCGCGCGCGCAGCGCCTCGACGTCGGAGAGCTTGGTGACGTCTCCGGTCACGGTCATCGCCGCTCCGCCTTCGCGCTCTATCGCCGCGCGGACCGCGCCGAGCGCCTCCTCGTCGCGGCCGTGGACCGCCACCCGGGCGCCCTCGCGCGCAAACAGCGTCGCGATCGCGGCGCCGATTCCGCGCGAGCTGCCGGTGACCAATGCGACGCGGTCCTGCAGTACACCCATGTTGCCGACCTCCACCTCTCTCGTAACCACTGGAACGGCGGCGCACAAGTTGCCGCCGTTCCGTCGACGTACGGCGCGACTGGCACGTTTGCTGCAATTTTCGCTCGCACCGTGGACGGCGTCGGGCGATCAGCGTGCAGTCGTGTCATCGGTTGCGCACTGGTGGTGTTGGCGTGCACACTCGCGCAGCCGCTTGCGCTCGCGCAGCAGCCGCCACCGCCGGTCGCGTCGGCGGCGCCGGCGACCGGATACCGGCTGGCGTTCAACGCCGGCGTCGCCGTCGGCAAGACCGGTTGGGGAACGGAGCTGGCCGGGATCTCCGAGCTGGGCGCGCGCGTGCAACTGCGGCCGTGGTTGGGCGTCGGGCTCTCGTACCTTCGGCTAAGCGCCGGCAACAACGAGGGCTACGATCCGTTCTCGTTCGACGCCTTCGAAGTCTCCGCCGCCTGGCACCCGGTGGTCGGCAAGTGGTTCGACCCGTTCATGCAGGCTGGCGCGCTCGGCGTGGTCAGCTCGGGTGGCGGATACATGCACACCGAGACCACGTCGCACCTCGGACTGGAAGGCATGGCAGGGTTCGATTTCGTGTGGCTTCCGCTCGCCGTGGGCGTGCACGCGCGCTCGGGCTTCACGAACGACTCTTGGACGCTGGTCGGTCTACATATCGAGTTGAGACTCTGATCGCCGATCTCGATGCGACCTCGACAGGTTGGCCCGCGATGCTTAGCTTTTAGCCATGCACAAGCCGATGGTTGGTTGGAAGGGTGCATTGACGGGACTCGCTCTCGGGACGCTGTCGTTGGCGTCGATCGGAGCGCGACCAGCGGACGCCGCCGTGGTCGTCATCCACAGCGGCGCGCGAGAGCCGCCACCGCCGCCACGCGAGGAACGGGTGATCGTTCGCAGGGGCCACGTCTGGTCCGGCGGGCATTACGAATGGCGGCACGGTCGGTACGTGTGGGTCCACGGCCGGTACGTGCGCGAGCGTCGCGGACACGATTGGGTGCCCGGTCACTGGGACCACCACGACGATCACTACGACTGGTACCGCGGCGAGTGGCATCCCCGCCGCTGATTCAGTTGTGCCTCACCGCTCGGGCGGGCGCGAGGATGGTCGCCCATACCCCTAGCCCACCGGGCCTCCCCAAGCGCGCGCTCGGGAGCGCACTTCAACCGCGATGTTGGCGGCGGCGAAGCAACGCGAACCCGCCCGCCAGCAGCATCAAAGACACCATGACCCCCGGCGAGCCGCCGGTGGTGCAGCCGCAGCCGTCGCTGCTCGCAATCGGAACCGCCGCGTTGTGGGCTTTGAGCGCGGCCATGATCTCGGGGCGATTGTCGAGGACGATGTTGCCCTCGCCGTCCGCGCCACGTTGCCACGCGACGTCGGCCGCGGACATCTGATCGAGCTCGCCGCGGTCATACTGCATGCACGCGACCGCACGGAAGTTCACGTCGCGGCCGTCTTCGGTCCGCAGCCGAACCGGCGCTTGACACGCTTGCATGCCGTCGCCGCACATCACGTGCGCCACCGCCAGGTGCTGCGGGGGAACGTCGGACAGCAACGTGTTGGTCACGAACAGCGGATCGCTCGTCATTTCGTCGGGTGATATGAACGTCGCGAGCCGCGTCAGGCGCCCGCTCCGGTCGAACAGCGCCCGGTATTCGCTCATCGGGATCAGCACTTCGATGTCCATGTCGGCCGCGGCGGCGACGGAATCGAACGCCGCGAACGAGGCCATGTCGCTCGCCCAGTAGGACGAGATGTTGGTGTAGAACGCGGTCTCGGTGACCCCCCGCGTGGACAGTGCCGCGGGCAGCGGCAGATGTTTGCGCAGCACCTGCAACACCGCGCCGGTGGGCTGAAATCCGAGCCCCGCGAGCGTGCCCACGAACGCCGGAGGCGTGCGGGCGGCGGTGAGATCGTTGCGCGCGGTCGGGGACACGTTGAACCATCCCACCGAGCTCCGCGCCGCCATCACATACTCGACCGCGAACGCGTTGCCATCTGCCTCGTTCGCCGCGTCCTTGAGCAGTTGGTCGTAGTTGCGGCCGAAGTTGAACCAGTCGAGCCTGGCTTGGTTGATGCTGATCTCGGCGTAGTTGATCGGCACCGCGCGCGCGTTGGCCAGCACCCAGACGTTGATACGCAGATCGGGCGTCGCCGCGATCGCGGTCAACTTCAGCGGTAGGCACGCCTCGGCGGCGGGCAGCCGGAGCACGATGGGACGGATGGCGGACGTGTCCTGGCCGTTGTGCAGCCGAAGCGCGACGAACGAATGTTGCCCGACGACGTATTCGTCGATGATGGCCGCCGACTCCGGCGACACGAAATAGCCGTTGTCGGTGAGCCAAGTGCGCAACGTGCCGCCGTCTTCGGATCGGATGACCACGTAGTCGAACGGGCCGGTGCTGCCGCGGGCCAGCACGTCCACGCCGGTGCCGGCGTCGGCGCCCACGACCCCGCCGAAACCAGGCGCGCTGGAGCCCCCAGCGGCCGCGCTGCCGCACCCCGCGCCCACGCCCGAGACGCCGCGGCAGTTGCCTTCCATCTGGTAGCTCACGCTGAACGACGGCCGGGTCGGCGGCTCGAGGCGGTCGAAAAGGATGTCGGACCCGACCTTGACGGTGGGGACGGCGGTGACCGGGACGATCCACGAAAACTCGCTGGCCGGACCGGTGTAGAGGATCTGGATGTGCGCCTCCACGACGGCGGCGCCCGACGTCTCATCGCGCTCCATAACGAACAGCACGTTTTCGGCGGCTTGCGCGATGGGCAGCGTCCCGTCGGGCGGCGGCCGGTTGCAGAAGAACCCGCCGCAGGCCCGCGCCGGCACCGCATAGGACGACGCCAGCAACGCCACGCCCACCCCCGCCATGATGACGTGTCTCATGCCGGTCCGACCGTGCAAGGCCGTGGCCAGACCGCGCAAGGTCTGGAATCGCTCGCGATTCGTGGGCGCGCCGCCCTCGGCCATGCTTCGAGTCCGGACATTCGTGTCGCGGCGGGCTGCTTGAACGTCTTGGTGCGGGTGAGGCGAGGATCGGGATCATCACCTCGCCTCGGCGCGCGACCTCGGCGACCGCTTCCGATCGGCACCTGGCTTGCTTTGCTTCGACGAATGGCTCCGACTTGGCGACCTCGGTGCCTGCCCTTGGCGCTTCTCCTCGCGAACCTCGGGTCAGGATGTCGGGATGCGTGCGATTCTCAACAGGGCCAGACGTTCGTGTGCCAGGCCGCCCCCACCCGGCTCGGGGTCGTGCCCATGCCGCCGCTCGCGCAGGTGTCGCAGGTGCAGGTGACGGGCGGCGCGGCGAACCAGGCCTTCCTCCCGACCCAGGGGCCGTGGTTCGCTATCTCGACCGATGTCGTGCTCGGGACTGAAGAGGAGCCGCTCACGGCGCGGGTGCAGCTGCCCGTTGACGTCGCGCCCGGAACCATCTCGCTGCTTTCCCCGGGCGTCACCATAACCGGCCGCCTCCGGGCCGATCCCTCGCCGCAGGTCTCTCGGCCGTTGCACGTCGTGTCGGGGACGATCACCGTGGAGTCGTCCACCAACTGGGAGCTCAAGGTGACGTTCGCGATGGTGCTCAAGACCGACGACGGCCAACAGCTGTCGCTCGCCGAGGGGCGCGTATCGCTGGGATGTTCGTCGATTCCGATCTGCCCCTCGTAGGACACCGTCGATCGGCCGCCACAGCCGCCCTCGCGCTACAGGGCGTACGTCGTCGACAGCTCGAGATAGAACGCGTTAGCCCCCCACCTCGACCACCCGCCCCACGAACAGCACCGCCCCCGTCTCCACGTCGCGAATCACGTACATGAACGGCCGGTTTGCGTGAAACACGACCCGCTCGAGCTCGGGTTCCACCTGCTCGGCCACGCCTACCATCTCAACCGCGGTGACGGCGGCCGCCTCGGTGCCCTCCTCGTCGACGTCGATGAACGCTTGCTGAAGCACGTTGTAGACGTAGAGCGGCTTGATGTCGGCGATCCCGCCGAAGTCCGCCCCGACCTCGAAGGCGGCGGGCATGCCCATCGCGGCGAGGGTTTCCTTCAGCGGCAGGTCGGAGCTGACCTTCCAGCGCGGCAGCTGCAGGTCGACGCGCTTGGGGCGGAGCGCCGCGATCCACTCGGGGTAGCTGGCGGCGACCCGAGACTCGACCTCGTCGAGGCCGTCGACGGCGTCGGGCAGGATCACCACCATCGACAGGCCGCCCTTGTAGGGCAGCTCGACCAGCGCGGCGCCGCGGACGGCGGTGTGACGGACGTCGGCGGTGCGGGCCATCATGCGGGCGACGCGCGGCCCGGCGGGCGTCGAGAACGGAAGGTCGGCGGTGGCGCTCGGTTCGAAGGGGTAAAACCAGGCGCCTTTGAAGTACACGGCATTGGTCAGCACCAGGCGGGAGTCGCGGTCGAGGGCGCCGGGCGGGATGATCTGCGGGATGCGATCGTGGGTGCGCTCGGCGGCCCAGCGGTTGATGGCGTCGCGTGCCGCCTCGGTGGCGTGGACGAAGTCGACCTCCGCGAGTGGCGCCCGGTAGCGGTCCTCGAGCAGGGACAGGAACTCGCGCTTGAAGGAGACGTCCTTCTGCCCCCAGAGCCGGTCGGCGACGCGCAGCTGCAGACCGGCGGGCTCGGCCTCGCGCTGGTTCAGCGCAGTGAGCAGGCTGGCGAACGACGCATGCGATTCCGGCAACCGGCCGGGATCCAGGTGGAGGACGTTCGAGATCTGCGCCAGCGTCTTGCCGCCGGCACCAGCGGCGGTCATGGTCAGCGCGATCGATGCGCTGATGGGAGAGCAGATGACGTTGCCGCGGTCCTGCTTGACGCGCGCATAGAGGTCGAACCCGAACCGATTGCTCGCCTTGACGGCACCGTCCGGCGACGACGCATCGAACGTCGTCGCGCACGAGGCCGCGAGCACTGCGCAAAGAGCCAGCGTCGCCCGCATCACGACGTCATCCTCCGGCGGATCGCCGGCGAAGCACGATGTCCAAGATCACACGTTCTGAGAACCACGCCCGCAACCTCGAGCCGGTGTTAGCTACAGCGCGTCGGGTAATTCGGGCGGGTGATCGGCCGCGAACCAGGTGAACCCGATACGCGCAGCGCGGGTGCCCACTCCCGGCCGCACCCGGTCCGCCGCGGCGTTGCGCTCTTACGC
>Ga0137374_10003941_pt1 | contig 17631 bp, 15 predicted proteins | sample SagtaG_20_FD_104811 | JGI IMG/M metagenome (GOLD analysis project Ga0137374, IMG submission 104811) | Vadose zone soil microbial communities from Sagehorn Ranch, Mendocino, California, USA - Sage1_R_100_16 metaG | ecosystem: Environmental > Terrestrial > Soil > Vadose zone | place: USA...
AACTCGCGCCGCGGCAGCGTTTTCAACACCGCTACATCGTCTATCACGAGCAATGGATGATGAATTGCACCGATTAAGTTTTTTCCATCGCGCGTATTCACCCCGGTTTTTCCGCCGATGGAGCTGTCCACCATGGCCAGCAGCGTTGTGGGGATCTGGAGATGCGGGATGCCACGATGATAAATCGCCGCCACAAATCCAGAGATGTCGCCGATGACTCCGCCACCCAAGCCAATAACAAACGATTGCCGATCCAGTCCCGCAGCGATCATCTGATCGCAAATCGCTCCGGCTCGCTCCAATGTCTTCGATTTCTCGCCCGCCGGGATCGTCATCACCGTCGGCCGAAAGCCCGCTGACGCTAAACTTTCCTGTAATCGAGTCGCGAAAAGCGCGGCAACTTTGTTATCGGAAATGATTGCGCACCGTTTACGATCGAGATGCTGATGCACACGCGCCCCCACTTGTTCGAGCAAACCCGAGCCGACCAGCGCCGGATAACGCTGCCTACCAAGGGAGACGATGGTGCTGGAAACCCGCTCTTCTATTGCGTCGGGTCCCAATGTTTCAGACCGAGCGGATTGGACGTTGAATCCTGAAATGTTCCTGCGGTACTGGCCGGACCGAATGTCAGGGTTTCTGTATGCAAGTCGCAGAATAACACGTTAATGCGCCTGCCGCTGGAGTGAGTTCCGCTTGTTTCTCCAGCACCGCCTACGGGCAGATCTGGCGCGTTCCCAGCTGTGCCCGCCCACGAGGAGGTGTCTGCCGGGTTTCCCGTATACGTAGGCGCCATCAAAAATGTCGAGGCGGGAGATACAACTTTTAGCATATTGCCACTTAACCCCACGGACGCAGCATACATATTATCATTGATGCTGTAGCTAACGGGCGGCGTTCCGTCGGTTGCTTCCGACGATACGCGTTTGTCGAAAGGCGACTGAAAAACTTTTCTGGTTGCAATGTATTTCGGATAAAGGACCGGCGATGCTGCTGTACCCGGCCAGGTGGTGGTTGCGGGAAGAATCTGGTCCTTGTCGTTGAGATAAGTCTGCATCGCAAGCCCAAGCTGGCGAAGATTGCTCAGGTCTTTTGTCACTTTCGCGCGCTCATAAGCACTATTTAAGGCTGGAACGGCGATTCCGAACAGGATGCCGATCGTCGCGATTACGACGAGCAACTCGATGAGGGTGAAGGCGCGTTCAACAGGGGGAGGGGAACTCTTGGTCATGGACTTTGTGGTTAGGAGCGCATGATATTGCGCCTGAGCCGCGAGCGAAAGCGAAAAAGAGGGCAAAAGCAAGATTGCTTGACAACGCATTGGCCATTTTGTGTATGTAGATCATGCCAGATCAAGAGCCTATTCCACCTCCGCCTCCGCCAAGTGCCGAACCCGAGCCGGTCCCGAAATCCACATCGACTGGTTTGCCTTCGAACGTGGCTGCGGCGATTGCCTGTATTCCGCTCATCGGCGGCATCATCTTTTACATTCTAGAAAAGCACGACAGTTTTGTGCGTTTCTATGCGATGCAGTCGATCATCTTTGGCGGCGCGTGGATACTCTTTGCAGTGGTTTACTCAGTTGCTCACATGATTTTAACCCCTATTCCGGCAATTGGCTTGTTCTTTGCCATTATCTTGTGGGTCATTTGGGCATTGGTCGGCCTTGCATTCCTTGTTCTGTTCATCGTGACAGTCGTAAAAGCGTTTACGGGCGTTCGCTGGGAAATTCCGTACATCGGACCGATGGCGCGCCAGCAGATGGAAAAAGCGTGATGTGCTGTAGCTTCTCCCCTTTGCGAAGCGTCACGTCGAATTGTTAAGCAGGCTGAGCGCCTCGCCCGCCTACACGGCGGCTTCTACAGAATTCAGCTTTCTGCCAATAATTTCACGACCACCTCAGTCAAAACTAGTTCGTGATCTAGTTGGGTGGTAACCAATTGAACGTTTGCGGTCAGACACGCCCGCATGGCGTCAATTAGTTGATCGGTCTTGAAATGCTGCGCGTGCTGCGCGGCGATTCCCAGCGCGTAGGCATTGATCGAACCGTCTTTCTTACGCGGCAAATGTTCGGTCGCTTTTGCCGGCAAGCGATTGATTGCAGAGATAAACTGGAATGGCGGATGCGCACGCGGAAGGCGATGTCTTTCCATTAAATCTTTTGCGAGCAGCAAATTACGAATCGTCGGGACAATTGCAGCCAACAAAATACCAATGGCGCTTTCACCCTGATCCAATAAGCGTCGAACAAGCGTGAGCGCGAGCTCGAGATCACGCATCGCTAGGGCGTTGCTCAATTCGAAAATGATGCCTGCGCGCGAGAGGGGCACGATTTTCCGAACAAGATCGACATGAACTGCGCGATCTTTTTCCAGGAAAATGTCGATCTTCTCCAGCTCGTTCTCGATCTGGCGCGTGTCGCCTCCCGTGAGCAACACAAAGAGGTCGAGCGCGTCATCATCAAATTGGAGTTTTCGTTTTTTCGCGCGCTGTCGAACGATTTCAGTCGCTTCCTCTTCCCAACCGGCGCGACCCGAGTCGAGCCGGTCAAAAACCTGCAGCTCTGCTCGTTTGACCAGCGCCTTGTAGAACCCGCGGCGCTTGTCAACTTCGGTGGCGCTGATCAGAAATGTAATCTCGGAACCGAAACCCCGGTCGAGTAGTTCGGATAATTCTTCCAGTGCCGACTGCACCGCGGCCGAGCGCGCCTTTGGGTCGTCGCCGAGGAAATTCACGTTCTTCAGCCAAACGACTTTTGTGCTGCCGAAAAACGGCAACGTTTGCAACGCATCGATCGTGGAGCTAACTCTTGCGGCGGCCTGTTCGGCGTTGTCTGCGGCGCCATCGATCGTTTCCAGTCCAAAGTCACCTGCGCCTGACGGCGTTAGGTTACTCGCCAGCTCTGCGGCCACCCGTTTCACCTCAGCTTCGTCCGAGCCGACGATTGCGTAGATGTTTGCGCCTGCTGCTTTTGTTTTGGTTTTCACCATTTGCAGCTTTTTCTCGCATGTGCTGTGAAGATCGACAAGGTGGATCGACTTCTCCGAAGACGACGTTAAAGAAATTCAGGCTTGGCGGCCTAAACAACGCGTTGAGGATAACGCGTTCCACTACACGCGCGAGCGACGACGCCCCGCATTGCGCACGTATTTTATTGGCCGTCGTTTTGGTTCGATTTTATCAATTCCGACGCCATTTTTTACTTCCATGATCTGGTCGCGTAACAGCGCTGCGCGCTCGAATTCCAGATTTGCCGAGGCCTGTTGCATCTCGGCCTCAAGCTCGCGCAGCAATTCCGTTACGCTAAAATCGCCGCCGGCTTCGCGAATCACGGATGATTCGATCTCCCGTCCGCGCAAAATTGTGTGCAGGCTTTCCTGCACAGCGCGTCGGACCGTTTGCGGCGTGATTCCGTATTTTTCGTTGTACTCCATCTGCTTGGAGCGCCGGTATTCGGAAATTGACATAAGCGCTTCCATGCTTTGCGTGACCTGATCGGCAAAGAGCACTACTTCACCGTTCACATGTCGCGCGGCACGACCCGCGGTTTGAATGAGCGAAGTCTGGCTCCGCAGAAATCCTTCCTTGTCTGCATCCAGAATGCAGACGAGCGAAACCTCCGGAAGATCGAGGCCTTCACGGAGCAAATTGATTCCGACCAGGATGTCGAAATCCGCCGCGCGCAATCCTCGTAAAATTTCGACCCGCTCGATCGCATCGATATCGCTATGCAAGTAACGCACTTTCAATCCGACATCGCGCAGATAATCGGCCAAATCCTCCGCCGTTCGCTTCGTCAGCGTTGTCACCAGAATCCGCTCGCCCTTCTCTACGCGCTGGCGGCAGAGCTCAATCGTTTCGTCAATCTGATCCTTGAGCGGCTTGAGAGTAATTTTTGGATCGAGAAGTCCGGTAGGACGAATAATCTGCTCGATGATGAGCGGCGCACCCGGCGTGTGCGCATCGAATTTTTCAGGCGGTTCGTCAGTGCGGGAAACGTGGACTTCTGAATTGGACGTTCGGCGTTGAGCCTTGGGCATTGAGCGTTTTCCGCCGGGCAACACAAAGGGCACCAATTCCTCCTCGCCAATCCGCTGTCGCCGATGCGGGATGTATCCATTATTTCCAACGACGCTATTTTGAATTTCAAATTCTGCCGGTGTCGCGCTTACATAGATGATCTGGTTCGTGACCTTCATAAATTCGTCGAAATTGAGCGGACGATTATCGAGCGCACTCGGCAGGCGAAAGCCGTAATTTACCAGCACGGTCTTGCGCGAGCGGTCACCTTCATACATGCCGCCGATTTGCGGGATGGTGGCGTGCGACTCATCAATCACCACCAGAAAATCCTTCGGGAAAAAGTCGATGATCGTGTACGGCTTGGAACCCGGCGGACGTCCCGACAAATGGCGCGAGTAATTTTCAATCCCGTTGCAGAACCCCATTTCCTGCAACATCTCCAGATCGTATTCCGTGCGCATCCGCAACCGTTGCGCTTCCAGCAATTTGTTTTGTGACTCGAGTTCGACGATGCGTTGCTCGAGTTCCTCACGGATCGTGCGTAGCGCTCGATTGAGCTTGTCCGCCGGCGTCACGAACTGTTTCGCCGGATAAAACGTAATCACGGCGAGCGATTCGTGCGCCTGACCCGTCAAGGGATCAAACCGCCTGATCGCATCAATTTCGTCGCCAAAAAACTCAAGCCGAATGCCTTCCTCATCGGCGCTTCCTGGATAGACTTCCACGACGTCGCCTCGAACGCGGAACCTGCCGCGTGTGAAATTGACGTCGTTGCGTTCGTACAACATATCGATCAAACGGCCGAGCACTGCCTCGCGCGAGATGTGTTGACCGCGTTTCACCGTGAGCAGCATGTTAAGGTAATCCTCTGGCGAAGTGATGCCGTAGATGCAGGAAACGCTGGCGACGACGATCGTGTCGCGGCGTGAAAGCAGCGCGCTTGTCGCCGCAAGCCGCAATCGCTCGATCTCCTCGTTTATCGAAGAGTCCTTCTCGATGTAAGTGTCGGAGCGAGGGATGTACGCCTCGGGCTGGTAATAATCGAAGTAGCTGACGAAATATTCGACTGCGTTGCGCGGAAAGAATTGTTTGAACTCGGAGTAAAGCTGGGCCGCGAGCGTCTTGTTGTGCGAAATGACAAGCGTAGGCTGGTCCAGCTTATGGATCACGTTCGCGACGGTAAAAGTTTTTCCCGAACCAGTGACACCGAGCAGCGTCTGATGGCGATTGCCGGCCTCGAGAGACTTCAGGAGTTTGGCAATCGCCTGTCCCTGATCCCCGCGCGGCCTGTAATTAGATTCGAGCTGAAACGGCATTCGATAATCTAGCACAAGATCGGCAGCGCAATCTCGACGTGCACGAGCAAACCGCCGCTGGTTCTTGCACTCTTGCGCAAGATCGACAATAAGCGGGAACAATGAATCCAAAGCGATTCTTTGCCGAGCTGAAGCGGCGCAATGTTTATCGCGCGGCCGTTCTTTATGGAATGGGCGCCTGGTTGCTCGCCCAGATAACGACGCAGATTTTTCCGTTCTTCAATATCCCAAATTCGGCGGTGCGCTTTGTCATCGTCGCGCTCGTGCTTGGCTTCCCGATCGCGATGGCGCTTGCATGGATATACGAACTCACGCCGGAGGGCATCGTTCGCACCGAAGACGTCGATCCTGTCACGCAGCGTCAATTTGGGCGCAAAGTCAATTTTGTCATCATCGGCGTGCTCCTGTTGGTGATCGCGATGTTGGTTTATCAACGCTTGCCGTTTCGCGCCGACACCGGAAAAGCGATTCCGGAAAAGAGCATCGCGGTTTTGCCTTTTGCAAATCTTAGCGACGAACAGACGAACGCTTTTTTCGCCGACGGGGTTCAGGATGATATCCTCACGAGTCTCGCTGAGATCAACGACCTCCGTGTGATTAGCCGTTCTTCGGTCATGCAATTTCGCGATTTAGGCGCGCGGAATCTACGTGAGATCGCGACAACACTTGGAGTTGCAAATATACTCGAAGGCAGCGTGCGTCGGGAAGGTGATCGGGTGGTTGTCAACGTGCAACTAATCGACGCGCGAAATGACCGCCACATTTGGGCACATCGGTACGATAGGACCCTGACGGACTCGCTTGGATTACAGGGAGAATTAGCCAGGGAAATTGCAGATGCTCTTCGCGCGAGTTTGAGTGCGGATGAAAAAGCGCGAGTGGCAATCAAGCCGACACAGAATGCGGATGCATACGTATTCTATTTGCGCGCAAATCAAATCTCGCGAAATCCCGACACGCTCCTGGAAGATTACAAGACTGCCGAGCAACTTTACAGGCAGGCCATTGCCCTCGACCCCGGCTTTGCGCTTGCTCACGCGCGACTGGCCTCGGTTAGCGCGGAAATTTTCCACTATTACGAGCCCACCGACGCGTGGAAGAGCAAAGCCCGCGCCGAGGCCGAAACTGCTCTGCGGCTCCAGCCAAATCTTGCAGAAGCGCATTTTGCGCTTGGTCAATGCATTTATTGGATGGACCAGGATTACGACCGTGCGCTCGAACAGTTCGAGATTGCTTCCCGTCTATCGCCGAGCAACGGAGATATTGGCCGACTGATTGCGGCGATCAAACGCCGGCAGGGTAAATGGCAGGAATCGCTGGAAGAATACGAAAGGGTCTCAAGGATCGATCCGCAAAATCCGAATACCATCCGCGAACTCCTCTATACGAACACGGCTATGCGTCGCTGGCCGGAAGCGGCGCGTTGGGCGGAGAAAATGCGCGCGATAGCGCCGGCGTCTACCGTCGCGAAGATTCAAAGCGGCTATGTCGATTTCTGGTGGAAAGGAGACACGCAACTGCTGAGGTCCCTTCTTGATGAGGTCCCCGCCGGTATCGATCCGGATGGCGGCGTTACGGCATCTCGATGGGATGTCGCCATGCTGCGGCGCGATTATTCCGCGGCCAAAAAGGTTCTCGAACGTTCCTTAGCTAACGAGCTCTCTTATACAACTGCGGGAACGACTCCGAAGATCTTTTTCGAAGGCTGCATTTATCTTGCTCAAGGCGATAATGCGAATGCTCAGAAGGCGTTTGAACTGGCAAGACCCGCTTTTGAAGCGTCTGTGAAAGATGCGCCGGCGAGCGCCGAACGGCACGCGATTCTCGGTTGGCTTTATGCCTTCATGGGGCGAAGAGAGGACGCCATCAGGGAAGGACAGCGCGCGGTCGAACTCAAACCGGAATCGAAAGATGCCGTCGACGGCGCACTCATGAATGCTTATCTGGCGTTAATCTACGCTCGTGTCGGTGAAAACGACCTTGCCATTACCTTGATCGAACATCTGCTAAAAACCGCGGGTGCGGTCGATAGCGCCGATTACAGCATCACCATCAATGATCTGAAATATCGCTGGGAATGGGACCCTTTGCGCGGCGACCCGCGTTTCCAAAAATTAATTTCGTCCCCGTGACGACCAGGCATGCCCGAATCTACTCAGCAGATAATTTCTAAGGGATCGGGTTGAGGTTGGCGTGGCAAATCCATTGCCAGCCGCCGGCTCCTTTTTTCCAGACACTCAAGCGTGGAGTCGGCTTTGTCGGCAACTGCTCGAGATCGATGGTTTCCTGCACCGAAATCATGTAGGTAACCACTATGTTGTCGCCGCTCATGGTCGACTTAAAATCGTTAAACTCTACCCGGCCAACGTTCAGGTTTTTGATCAAAGATATTTCGCTGACCCGGTCGCGCGCTCCATCCGGATGAACGGACTGAAAACCCTCAGCGATTTTACTTTCTACCACCTCCCAATTCTTTGCCTTGATGTCTTCCCACATCTGTTTTTCCATTTTTTCGCCGTCGTTGCTCGTTGAGTTCATTTTAGATCGATACTAGCCGGTCGTTGTTGCTGTCAACCGCCAAATGTGTTGGTTGCCAATCGTGCACGAAATACGAATTTCGGGTGGCTGACTAAGCAGTGAATCTCAAGAAATTTTTTGCGGAGCTAAAGCGGAGAAAAGTCTACACCGTCGCGGTGACGTACGCGGTCGTGGGTTGGCTTCTGATCCAGGTGGCAACTCAGGTTTTCCCGCCTTTCGAGATTCCGAACTGGGCCGAGCGCCTCGTCATCGTAGCCATCGTCCTGGGTTTTCCGGTCGCGCTCGTTTTTGCCTGGATCTACGATTTCACGCGTCATGGAATTGTTCGCACAGAAGACGCGCAACCGGAGGCGAAGCTCGATATAATTGAGCCCGCGAGCTCAACCGAAAAATCGATCGCCGTTTTGCCTTTCAGCGATTTGAGTCCGCAAAGGGACCACGCCTATTTCGGAGAAGGTATCGCGGAGGAACTTCTCGGAGCGTTAGCCAAAGTTGATGGCTTGCGAGTGGCGGCGCGGCGCTCTTCGTTTTGGTTTAAGGACAGGGAAACCGAACTCGCCGAAATCGCGGCGAAACTAAACGTCGACCATGTGCTTGAGGGTAGTGTCCGACGCGACGGCAATCGAGTGCGCATCACGGCGGAACTGATCGATGCCTGCGAAGGATTTACGATTTGGTCGGAAACATATGAGCGCGAAATGCATGGAATTTTCACGCTACAGGATGAGATCACGCGCTCCATCGTTGACACGCTCAAACTGAAACTGGCGATCTCGCCGCCGCCTCCATCTCGCAGCACAGCCGCCTACGATGCTTATCTTGAGGGCCTCTTTTATTCCGACAAGAGCACCGAGGTCGAATTGCGGAAGAGCCTGGAATTTTTCCAGCGGGCGCTGGAACAGGATCCAAAGTTCAGTCGTGCGTGGACGGGGATCGCAAAGGCGTGGTTGTGGCTGGCGGATGCCTTTGTACCTCCGCTCGAAGCCTACCCGAAAGTTCGCGCCGCCGCCGTGCATGCGTTACAACTGAATGACCAGGAGGCCGAAGCGCACGTCTACCTTGCAGAAACCAAACGCATACTGGATTGGGACCTCGACGGCGCGGAAGCGGAATTCAATCGCGCGGTCGAGATCGAACCGAATTCGACGCCATCGAATTACTTCATTGCTGCGTTCTACGCGGTGCGCGGCGATCGCGATAAAGCCCTGACTTATTTGCAACGCACATCGAAAATCGATCCGGCATCACTTTGGGTGAACAACTTTGCCTGTGAGCTTTATCGTTACTTTGGTCTTTACGATGAGGCGATCGCGGCCGGAGAGCGCGCACTCCAGCTTGATCCGACATTTGCCCACTATGGCGAGCCGGCGCTCGCAGCATTATATCGTGAGGTGGGGCGGTTCGATGAAGCAATTGCACTCTACGAAAAGACACGAGAGTTCACCGGCAGGCCAGGATTTGGTTTGGCGATCACTTACGCTCGCATGAACCGCCGCGAGGAGGCGCTGAACACTCTCAATGCAGCTATCGCAGGCTGGGGTTATCGGCCTGGTGACGCCATTGCGCACGTGCATGTAACGCTTGGAGCGCATGAAGACGCAATTCGCGACCTCGAGCGCGCTTGCGAACAGCGCTCCTCTTCCTTGCACGGCGTTGGAATCGCCCCGGAATTTGTGCCGCTTCGTTCAGACAAACGTTTCAGGTCAATTCTCCAAAGAATTGGACTCGAGCCGGAGAAAATCTTTGCAGCGACAAGAGCGTCGTAAACTATTCGCCAAGTCTTCTGGTTTGTTTCGTTCAATCCGTCACAGTAAGACCGTCAGGCACCACAGAGCCGGAGAATAGAAGGGCGGAAATGATGATCAAACGTGCGATGCCTTACTTATGACAATGCAACAAAGAACAACGGACATTGCAAAGGCGGCGCTTACTTTCCTCGCATTACTGGCGCTCACTCATCGCGCGTGCGCCCAGAATGCTTCCAGGGTAGATATCCCCGGTTACGGGGACAAATATTCAGTGTTCGTAAAGCAGCTCGAAGCAGGTCAGACTGATATTAACTACAGGGAATTTAGGCAAAGCTTCTTAGAGAGCGAGCAGTTCAGAGCTTCCAGTAATCAGAAACCCGATCTCGGCGCGTTGAGGAAGACAATGCACGAGCTGATGAAAAGCTCAAAGTATGCCGAGGTCATCGAGGTCGCAAACAAGATGCTGAATATCGACTACACCGACATGGAGGCACACAAAGTCCTGCGGCAGACTTACAAGATTCTCGGTGATGCCGCTAACGCAAAGAAGTATCACGACATTGAATTCGGCCTATTGAATTCAATCGTAAAGAAAGGAGACGGGAAGACCTGCCAAACGGGTTGGCCGGTCACCCAAATCGCAGAGGAGTACTTCATTCTGGACATGCTCGGCGCGAAACTTGTGAAGCAAACCCTGGATAATACCAGCGGTCTTTGCGACAAGATGGAGGTTCAAACTGCTGAAGGCAGAAAAACGTACTACTTTGAGGTCAGCAAGATTTTCGAAGGGTACAACAAACGGGGAATTCATTAACATGCGAAGGCTTGCCGGCTAACCAAGCGCTGCAGCCAGGTTATCCAGCGCGCCTGATTTTGTCTCTCGTTAGACTTTAGATCGAGGATTCTCTCGCGAAGGTTATTGTACGATCACGTCTCGTCCGTGGCCGTGGGAACGTACTCCGTATTTGGATAAATCCTGCTGCGCTACATGCATTCCGAAGAGCAAGACCGCAATCAGGCCGAAATAGAGTATCGACATTATCCAACGCTGGGAAGATGTAACTTCGAAGTAACGCTGTTCTTCCTCCGTTCGTTTGCGGAATAGAGAGTAGATTCGCGGCAACGACAAAAGCACAATCAACCAGATAATAAAATTCGGATATCTCCACCCGAACCAAAGAAGCAGGGCGAGCCCGGGCAGCCAAAGCCAGCGAGATAACGCGGTCACGATACGTCCGCCGTCGAGCATTCCTACCGGCGTCAGGTTAAACAGATTCAGGAAATAGCCGAACCACGCGAGCGCAATGAATATTGGCGCGGCGAACACTTCACCGAGGAAGTTGCAGACCAACGCGCCCAAGCTCCCGAGCATTGGGCCACCGATCCCGACGCATGCTTCGATCCAGGCATTGCGCGGCGCTTCCTTCAGCGCGATGAACGCGCCCATGAATGGAATAAAAACAGGCGCGCCGACCTTGAGCCCAAATTTTTTAGCGACAAGCAAATGGCCGCTTTCATGTACGAGTAAGAGAAGGACAAAACCGAGCGCGAACTGCCACCCCCATAGCTGGGTGTAGACCCAGATCATGAGCAGCATAGTGCCGCCGGACTTCAGCAATATCGGAAGAAATTTCAGGAGCGGCAGAAGAACGAACTTGAGCTTCGCGAAAAACTTTGCGATCAGGACGCCTACTACCGCAATTGGGCCCAGAGCCTTTCTAATTCGGCTCCAGGCGGTCTCAGTTTTTGGCGCCTCGTACTCTGTTTGTTCGGTTTGCAGATTCATGGTTTTGTCGCGCGTCGCCGTTTGAAAAGCTTTTAATGGCTGAGTTCATCAAATGCCTCGCCAAGACGATGGAGAACATCGCGAGGCAATAACGATTGCTCGCTTTGACCGTTATTGAAAATGGCGATTTCCGCGGCGCGTCCGCATAACCACGCACCTACGCGCGCCGCATCGTAGAGAGACAGGCCTTGTCCGACCAAACCGGCGCAGACACCTGTGAGAACATCGCCCATTCCCCCAGTAGCCATCCCCGGATTGCCTGTTGTGTTATAGCTCAATGGGCGATCCCGTTCGGCCACAATCGTGCGACTGCCTTTGAACAAAAGTGTCACTGGAAAACGATTGCAGAATTTTGTCGCTGCCTCGGCGCGCGACTCTTTATGATTTGGGAGAAGCCGTTTCATCTCACCGGGATGCGGCGTGAGCAGTCGTTCGCCTTTGCAACCTCTGAGCACTGAGATCTTTTCTGAGAGTATGTTGAGTCCGTCGGCGTCGACCACCATTGGTTGCTTTGCTTTTTCAATCAGTTCGAGGACCTCGTCTGCATGTGATTTACCAAGGCCGGGTCCCAAGGCCCAGGTATCAGTTTTTTGCCTGACCAGGTCGCGGTAAGACTGGACCGGCTTGACCATCGCTTCCATCGGCGCGGCGCTGGCAACTATTTCGTAGATTTCTTCGGGCACAAAAAGTTCCACCAAACCTGCGCCTGCCCGCAACGCGCCCTGCGACGTCATCAGGGCAGCGCCGACGAATCCCTTGGAGCCAGCTACGACGCCAATTCGTCCAAATTGATTCTTGTACGCACTGTATTTCCGTCTCGGGAGTAACCGCTGAAAAGCCGGCGGGCTAGCGATGATTTGCTTGGCCTTCTTGTCCGGCGAGTGCAGATCAGGCAACGGTACAACTTCAAGCCTGCCGACAAAGTTCAGCGCGCCGTCCGCGATCAGACCCGCCTTTGCAAATCCGATGGTGACCGTAAAATCGGCAGTTACACAGTCACGATCTACTTTCCCTGAGTCGCCATCGAGGCCTGTTGGCAGGTCGACCGCAAACACATAGGCGCCATTCTTGGCCCGGAGCTGATTGATGGAACGGCAGGCGGATCGTATCGGCTCGCGTAGCGGCGGCCTCGCGCCCACCCCAAGCAGACCATCCAGAATAACCAAGGGAGCGGCCGTGCCCAGGTACGCCTCTGCCGCAATTCGTTCCTGCGCGGCAGATAACTCGTCCGCGCCTTCTGCCCAAAGCTCGAGAAGAGTAATGCCGAGATCGGTAGCGCCGCTGACGGATGTGGTCCCCAAAATCTCAGGTGGCTGGCGCCGCAAACTTTCGAGCTTCTTGCGCATCAGTTCGCTGCAATCCTCTTGCTTGAAAGCAAGCCGGACTTCGATTTTCCATCCACGCCGTCGTAACACTTCCGCAGCAACCAGCGCATCCCCCGCGTTATGGCCTTTTCCGGCGAACACAATGCACTTGCCGGACTTCGGGAAAAACTTCGTTACTGTTTGCGCGACACCGGCGCCTGCCTGGTCCATGAGCGCTTCGACTTGTACCCCCTTGGCGAACGCGGCCTCTTCCGCGGCTCGCATCTGTGCCGAAGTCAAGATCGGCAGGTCCAAATCAGCCCTCCCGGTCTGTTGAGCCCGAACGCGCTTCTGAGCCGGCTGGTTTTGATGAGCTTTTTTTCTTTCGCGCGCTTTTTTTGTGCGAACGCTTGGACTTGGAGTGTTTAGATGACGTCACCTTCGTTTGATCCATGTACGGTTGCAGAGGGATGGTCTCACTCGTCGCCACTCGAGTGGTGGACATGGCACTGCCAACGGAATTGCGTCCTCGGACTCCAGCTGCAATTTCTTCTGCGAGTTTTTGCCGGTACGAAGCACTTTGGGCGTATGCTGCTTCGGTTGGGTTGGTAAGGAAGCCGCATTCCACGAGCACTGCTGGAACGCTTGTTCTTCGCAAGACGTAATAGCCGCGTCGGCGCACGCCGCGATTAGCCGAAGGCGCGCCGCCAGTCACAAAATAGTGAATAGCTGAGGCGAGCGGTAGACTGTCGCGGCTGTAAAAATATGTTTCGATGCCGCTCGCACCCGCCCGTTTTGTTGCGTTGAAGTGGATACAGACGAAGATCGCGTTGCCGTAGGAATTGGCGATTGCAACGCGGGTCCCCAATGGGACAAAGACGTCGCTATCCCGGGTCATTACGACGCGGTACCCGCTGGCGGCCAGAACATTTCTAAGACGCTGCGCCACGTCGAGTGTCATTTCTTTTTCCGCGACGCTCTGGCCGGGAATTCCGCCGCGATCATGACCTCCGTGCCCCGCATCGATGACTACGGTAATGGGCGCGCTGCTGCTCGCAGAGCTGCGACCGGTCTGCGCTGCAGAAGAATTGTCCGACGCAACCAGCGTGATCACCAAACTTGCGAGAGAGACCTGACGTTGGAAGAAAACTGTTCCCATTATTAATCCTCGTTAGGCAAACCGGGCGGGCGAGCGGAAAGTTTCGGTGCCGTGCTGCGCGAGCTCTGCGCTGGCGCTTCAATCACGCCGCCGCGGACTGCTACTTCGCCATTTGCCGAATGGGCAAGGCGAGGCCGGGTTTTGGTTTCCATGAACGACGAGTGTTCCAGGAGTTGGCCATTCAAGCCGATTCGTGAATAGGACCAGGCGCGCGGCGCTGCGCAATGTAAGACATGCAATTGATTGGAGCGGTCGATCTCCGCCTGCGGTTGTTCGAAGGTGATGGTTCGACCTAACGAATAAGTCGCATACACAATTCCCGTGTCCTTATCCTGCACGCGCACGTATAAAGACGTATGATCTGGGAATCGGTTGGTAAGCAGCGAGTACGTGCGCACCTCCCCGGACGCGGCAACGCCGGTTGGAATTCCCACTGTCTCCTGCCAGATCGGTCGCGCGTCGGTCACTTCGAAAACCCGTGTTCCAGAGTAAAAAAATTTTCCCAGGTCCGCGAAATGCACGTGCGTGCGCACATGATAGGCGCCGAAATCGTGCACGGGATAGAGCGGGCCGAGATCAATCTGTCGCGTGACTCGCTGGCCGGCTTCAATTTTCAGAGGCGGTTGCGCATTTTCACTGTTGAGCGGCGCTATCGGCTGACCCTCGTTTCCCGTTATCTCGAACCCGAGCCATGATTGCCCGTCGCTGTCGTAAAGCTCAATATCGCGCCCGGCCAAATTGGTAATTGCAAGTGTCGCTACCACCGGTTCGTACGCGATGTACTGCAAGCGCTTGAATTTCAGGTCCACCTGAATCTGCCCGTTCGCCGCTGCGGCAAAAAACAGAACAGAGGCACACGGGAGAACGCGCGTCAGCTTTCGCCAGTGCATGCAGATTGCGGCGAAGCTCATGCCGCTTCCCGGACGAGAATGACGAATCGTATCATTGTGCCAGCGTACTCTTCGAAGGAGGAAAATGTTGTAAGAGCCGCGACGGTTCTGCCTGGACCGCTTGCAAGTCATCGTCGTAATACACCCGGATAATGTAACCCAGGTATTTTCGTTGTCCGGCATCCGCCCCAGAACTTTTGCCTCGAGTTTTCTGGCCAGGCCGGACTGTTGCCGCCGCCTCAGAAAGCGATGATTCGGGCGAACCACCAGCTGTCTTTGCGCGCACGTACCTCACTGAGAGGACCTCTGGGTTCGTCTCGCTCCAATCGTGTTTCGGCGTCAGCCATTCGTAATTCACGTCCGCGTTCGTGAGTTTAATATCTTTGTCACCCACCGTGTCGTAGAACTCTACCAAAATTCTCACTTTCATGTGATCAATGGTCGCGCCGGGCTGTTTTTTTATACCGATCTCCAGCGTCAGGTTCTTCTCGGCATCGGGATCGGGTGTTTCCGTGGTTTTTACCTCACTGATTCCCATTACGGAGCCGTCCCGATTGCCGCCGACATCCTTATGTGGTGCGACGTCGACTGAGGCAGCCGCACCGCCGGACTCCGTCGTTCCCGCAACCGGTACGCCGAGCTTCAATCGTCGATCGGCCAGCTCGTAGGCTGCGCCAGCCGACGGGCCCATTTCCTGAATTCTGCGCCAGGTTTGGTTCGCCCGATCAAGTAGCTGCATGGATTCATAAGTCTTGGCAATCTCCTCGAGCACGGCGGTGTTGTTCGGTTCGCTGTCCAATGCTTCCTCAAAACGAGCGAGGGCGGTTGTGGTATCGCCGCGATCGCGTGATTCGATGCCTTCTCGCAACAACTGATCAACAAGCGACTGAGAAGGAGTGGGGAGGGCCGGCGCCGGCGAAATCGCGGGCTGTACCGCAGCCGGTGCAGCTGTTGGCAAGGCCGTCGGTCCGCGCGTCACGGTCGCGGCGACTGACGGTGCGGAGACTCGGGCAGCCCGAGTGCGACCGACGTAATAGGAGGTCGCGGCGAAAATCTCGACTATGGCCAGGATCACAATCAGGCTGAGCCCAATGTGGAAGGTTGGATCAACCTGGATCGCGCGTGAGAGAAGAGTGCGCATGGCGCAATAAACCCATTTCTGTAAGCGCGCCTGTGCCAGCCTGTCAACAGGCCGCCTTACGTTAGATCGTTAAAAACCTAGAAGCTGCCGAAGACGGCGATCTGCACAACAAGATCGATCTGGTAAAAATTATGCGGCCGCGCCGGTCTTTTCTATCGCGAAATGTCGTCCTGGCTTAGGATTTTGAATCCTTCCCCTCTTAGCACGGAGGACGCGCATTCCGTATCGTCCACGTGCAGCGCGATCGTGGCAAAACCGCGCGGCCGGATCAGCAATGGATAAGCGAAATGGACGTTGACCTCCGCCATCACTAATGCTGCGAGTAGTTTCACCAATTGAGTCGCGACTTCTCGCAGTTCCACCACAACCACCTGGCTTACGCCAAAGGGAACATTTCTTTCCCGGAACAATTTCTCCACACGCGCAGGATCACTCGCGATTATACGCGCAATGGCCGAGTCGGTAGACTCCGATACGCTCAGCGCGACAACATGGGTGTTTTGCGTGTTCAGCAGTTTCACAACTTCTAACATCGCCCCGACCTTATTGGGCAGAAATACGGAGAACTGCTTCACCAGCGGTCCTTCCATTTTTGAAGTTGTTTCTGGCAAGTTAACAGTCATTTGGATAATGACGCCACGACCAACCTTTGATGGGCGCGCCACAGGGAGTATCTCATTTTCAGTCTGCTGTTGGCAAACCAATATCTTCTAACGCTTCAACGCGTTACGGAGACTGTTCATTTTGTACATCCTCACTATACTGCCGCAATGATTGCGGGAGCGCATGTTCTTCTCTACAGCAAGGACCCGGAGACCGATCGAGCGTTCTTTAAAACCGTCCTCGAATTTCCGTCGATTGATCTTGGCGCCGGCTGGCTGCTGTTCTCGCTGCCGCCTGCTGAACTGGCCGTTCATCCCGGTGACGGCCGATTTGTGCAAATGCATGCGGAGCACCCAATGCTCGGAGCCGTGCTCTACCTGATGTGCGTTGATTTGCGCAGTGTGATGCAGATGCTGAGTAGCAAAGGCGTAGTCTGTGCGACGCCGGTAGAAGCCGAGTGGGGAATCAGCACGAGTCTTCGGCTGCCCAGCGGAGGAGAGATCGGCCTGTATCAACCCGCGCATCCGACGATGACTGGAGCGCGTTCACCCTGACAAAGGCGAGGACTTTCGCAAATTAAATCCGACCGCCGAACATGGAAGAAGAAAACGCGCTGATCGCGCTGCGGCGCAAAAAGCTCGATGCCCTCCGTGCGAAAGGGATCGAGCCATTCAGTTCTAGTTTTGAAGTGAGCGGCTCCATTGCGGAGGTGCGCGCGCAATTTAAGGAAGGCGAAACTCTTCGCGCGGCAGGCCGCATCACGGCGCATCGCGATATGGGCAAAAGCCACTTCCTCGACCTGCGCGACGCGACGGGGCGCATTCAAATCTATATTCACGCAAAGGAAGTTGGCCCGGACCTAACCGATCTTTTTCGCCTGCTGGATATTGGCGACCTCATCGGGGTTGAAGGCACATGCTTTATCACCAAGAGCGGAGAACCGACATTGAAGGTCCGCACGTTCCAGCTGCTTGCGAAGGCGTTGCGGCCGCTCCCGGAGAAATGGCACGGATTACAGGACATCGAAGCACGGTACCGGCAACGTTATCTCGATCTTCTCACGAACGAGCATTCCCGCGGGGTGTTCGAAAAACGAATCGCAATTGTCCGCGAAACGAGGCGC
>Ga0137374_10003947_pt1 | contig 17622 bp, 21 predicted proteins | sample SagtaG_20_FD_104811 | JGI IMG/M metagenome (GOLD analysis project Ga0137374, IMG submission 104811) | Vadose zone soil microbial communities from Sagehorn Ranch, Mendocino, California, USA - Sage1_R_100_16 metaG | ecosystem: Environmental > Terrestrial > Soil > Vadose zone | place: USA...
ATTCGCGTGTGACGAGCTATTGACATGCAGTTAACCTGAACGCTGAGATGTACTCCTGAGTAACCTGCCTCGACATCGCGTCCTCCGCACCAGGCCGAACCAGGAACAGGAGTGCTCTCGAAAATGCCATCACGTCTACTTCGTCGTGCCCTGATCGCACTGGCGCTCTCCTCGCTGTTGTCCACGGCCGTCGTTTCGCCGGCGCATTCCGCATTACTCCCCGAAGGGGATATCGGCGAGGCGCTGTACAACTACGTCGCCTCGCCCGGCGCCGTCTTGGGAGCGAACGACTGGTCCTGCAAGCCGTCATCCGCACACCCGAACCCGGTGGTGCTGGTGCCCGCTACCTTCGCCAACCTCGGCGCCGACTTCGTCAAGATCTCGCCCCGGCTGCGCAACAACGGCTACTGCGTCTTCGCGACGAACTACGGCTTCACGGGCGTGTCCTACGGCCGCGTGGGCGGGCTGGCGTCGATCACCTCGTCCGCCGTCGAGCTGGACGCGTTCGTGACCGAGGTCCGGAACGCGACCGGCGCGGCGAAGGTGGACATCGTCGGCCACTCCCAAGGCGGGAGCGTGCCGATCTGGTGGATGAAGAAGATGGGCGGCGCCGCGCAGGTCGCGCACTACGTCGGCTGGGCGCCGAGCTCGCACGGCACCACCCTGGACGGCCTCGTCACCCTCGGGGACACGCTGAACCTGCTCGGCTTCGTCACCGGGATCGCGAACGTCGGCCAGTTCCCCGGCGTCACCGACCAGATGTACGCCAGCGACTACACCAAGAGCCTGTGGGCAGACGGGAACACGGTCCCGGCCGGGCCGTCGTACACGGTGATCTCGACGAAGTGGGACCGCGTGGTCACGCCGTACTACACGCAGGCGCTCGCGGGCGCGAATGTGCACAACGTCGTGCTGCAGGACAAGTGCCCGTACGACACCGCCGGACATGTCGGCCTGTTCAACGACCACCCGACCATGCAATTGACGATGAATGCGCTCGCCGACGGGCCGGACACGTTCCAGCCCGCGTGTTACGGCTTCGGCGTTCCTTTCGCCTGATTTGATCCTGCTCTTTCCGCCCCGAATACATCGTGAGGTTTCCGCATGCGCGCCTTGATTCGTACTCTCGTATTTCCGCTGAGCGCTGCCGTCGCCGTCGCGACGACGCCGGTCGCGACCGCCGACCCGGTCATCCCGCTGAACTGGTCGATCACCGGAACCACCACGCTCGCCAAGCCGGGACTGGTGGTGCCGATCCCGGCGGGCGCGAAGTTCGCCGGCCAGATCGATCTCGCCGACTGGAAGATCACCGGCACGACGACCATCCCGGACCTCGTCGTCAAGGGGAGGCTGTTCAACCTGCTGCCGTACACCGCGGTCGTCCGGCAGGTCTCGACCAAGCCGCTCGAGGGCGGGATCGTCGACGGCCAGGCGAAGGTCACCCGGTACTTCCGGCTGAAGATCGTCAAGCTGAGCCTGGACGCCACGCCGTACCTCAACCTCGTCCCGCCCGGGTGCGGCACGTCGGCCGACTCGGTGAGCACGCTCACCAACACCACGCCGATCGACCTGTTCAAGCCGATCGGGATGGCCGGGACGTACGCGGTCCCGTCGTTCTCCTACTGCGGCCTGCTGACGCCGACTCTGACCCTGCTGATGTCCGGATCCGGCAACCGCATGGACCTGACCTTCACCCCCGCCTAGCAGGGCAGGGAGATGAACCGGTAGCCGTTGCGGGCGAGCCGGGTGAGTGAGCGGTCGAGCGCGGCGACCGTCTGCGAGCGGTCGCCGCCGCCGTCGTGCACCAGGATGATCGCGCCCGGACGCGCGCCGTGCATGATCGCCGACTCGATCGACGCGGCGCCGGGCTCGGACCAGTCCTTGGTGTCGACGTCCCAGAGGATCTGGCGCATCCCATACGCCGCGGCGGTGGCGGCGATCTGCGCGTTGGTCTCGCGCGACGGCGGCCGGAAGCACGTCGACTTCGGCCCGTGCTCGATCTCCCAGCGCACCTTCGCCGGGGTCAGCGTGGTGAGGCTCTTGTGGTCGTATGTGTGGTTGCCGATCGTGTGCCCCTCGGCCCGCACGCGCGCGGCCAGGTCCGGCAGCTCGGCGATCTGGATGCCGAGCTGGAAGAACGTCGCCTTCGCATGGTGCTTGGCCAGCACCGACAGCACGATCGGGGTCCAGGTCCGCTGCGGGCCGTCGTCGAACGTGAAGTAGATGACCTTGCCCTTGGGAGCTTGGTTGTTCGTCGCGGCCGGCCGGGTGGTGCTGCGCGGCACGGGCGCAGTCGTCGGCGCCGGTTTCGGGTGCGACGGACGTCCAGTCGGGCGCTGTCCGGTCACCGGTCTGCTGGCCAGGTACTGGTTGCCCGGCGTGGCGGAGTGCGGTGAGGTGGCGATCTGCGCCACCACGCCGGCCGCGATCGCGGCGGCGACGATGACACACCCGAGGCGGACGGGGTGCAGGGGCATACGTGCATCCTGACGGCTCAATGGCTCACTGGTACGGCGCATCGCCGCACGACTCTGGATAGAGGACAGTACGGGGTTCGCGCGTCCGCCGTACGGCGGGTTGGCGCGTCGTACTTGTCAGGTGAGGCGGACGCCGGCGCCTTCCAGCTCGGCGAGCGCGCGCTCGGTCGAGGCCGGGGCGACACCCGCGGTGAGGTCGGTGAGGACGGCGGTGCTGAAGCCGGCGCGGACCGCGTCCAGCGCGGTGGCCCGGACGCAGTAGTCGGTCGCGATCCCGCAGACGTCCACGCTGGTCACGCCGTGCCCGCGCAGCCAGTCGGCGAGGCCGGTGCCGTCCTGCGCCTTGCCCTCGAAGCCCGAGTACGCCGCTGCGTGCTCGCCCTTGTCGAAGATCGCGTCGAACGGCTGCGGGTCGAGGTTCGGGTGGAAGCTCACCCCGTCAGTGCCGACCACGCAGTGCGGCGGCCAGGAGTGCTCGAAGTCGGGGTCGTCGGAGAAGTGGTCGCCCGGGTCGATGTGGTGGTCGCGGGTGGCGACGACGTGCGAGTAGCCGCGGTCCTCGGGGTCCGCCTGCTGCCACTGGTGCAGCAGCCCGCCGATCCGGAAGGCGACGTCCGCGCCTCCGGAGACAGCGAGGCTGCCGCCCTCGCAGAAGTCGTTCTGGACGTCGACGACGATCAGCGCCCGGCTCATCCGTTCCTCCTTCGTGGCTCTGCAAGTCACCGTACTCGGTCCCCGTCGCCCCGGGCCGCCGATCGGAACGGCGGTCAATGGCAGGCGCGCTCGCCCTCGTCCGAGTAGCGCGGGCCGTCGCTGGCGAGGAAGCTCCAGCGGTACGACGCCGGCGACAGGTCGAGCCGCAGCACCCCGTGGCTCGCGGACTGGTGTGCGACGCTGTTCGCCGCCGTACCGCTGAACCTGTGCAGGTCGATGCCGCCGGTGCCGACCACGAACGCCTGGATGCCTGCCTCGTCAGGTTCGCCGTCCGGTGTCTGCGGCTCGAACCGCTCGTACACGTGGTTGTGGCCCTGGAGCAGCACGTCGACGCCGTACTCGTGGAGCAGATCGATCCACGGCCGGGTGGAGTGGTCGGCGTTCTGTACGTCGGTCGGCGACGTCCAGTAAGGCTCGTGCATGAAGGTGAGCGCGCACCGGGTGCCGTTGCCGCGCAGGTCGTCCCGCAGCCACCGGGTCCAGCGCTCGGGATCGCAGTCGTCGCGCTGCCAGCAGGCGGTGTTGAGCGCGACGAAGTGCCAGCCGCCGCGGTCGAACGAGTACGACCACTGCGGTTGCTGTCTGATCGGCGTCGTGCCGTGCCGGTTCGCGCTGCCCCCGTTCCAGTAGTCGAGGTACTCGCCGGTGCCGTACAGGTCGTGGCTGGTGCCGTTGATCGGGTAGGTGCGGGAGATGAAGCGTCCCCAGGAGCGGTCATAGGAGGTGTTGAACGCCTGCAGCGTGCCCTTCTGGTACTGGAAGTCGCCGAGCCCGAGGATCAGGTCCGGGTCGATGGCGGCGACGGTTCGCGCGGTGTCGACCTGAGGCCCGTCCTCCGCCGAGGTGGCGATGTCGCCGACCGCCACCGCGACCAGCGCCGTGCCCGGCGCCGCGGTCGTCGTGGTGGCCCGGACGGTCGGGACCGGTGAGGAGTCGGCCGGTGTCTCGCCCGCCGGAGTGCACGACGAAGTCGCCGTCGGTATCGCCGCGACGACGGCGAGAAACGTCCGGCGGACGTACCGGGAACGACCTGTCATCGCCATATTGTCCTGCGGGTAGTCGTACAAATCCTGCGCCGCGGCAGGACTCGTCGCGTTGTGCAGGTACGCCTCGCCCGCGAGCGCATCTTCGTACCCGTCGAGGACCTTCGCGAAGTCGGCCAGGTAGTCGCAGTGCCCGCGGACCTGCGCCACCGGGTGCAGCCGCGGCGCGTTCGGATACCCGTCGATCACGACGAGCTCGCTGTCGTCCTGCCACGACTTGGCCGGGGCTATGCTGATTGGCGGTCGGACGCCACCTCACCGGAGTGCGTGCGTGCCGTTTGTTAGGGGTTTTGATGTCGCAGACCGTTGAGGAGCAGTCCCTCGTGGAGACTGCTCCTCCGGCCACCCGTCGGCGAGTCAACCCCTGGCTGTCCGCGTCGATCAGCGCCCTGGTCCTGCTCGTCGCCGTCGCGTACTTCCTCAGCACTGCGATCGAGAAGGACCTGCCCGTCACGGCCGCGCTGTCCGCCCTGATCGGCATCCTCGTCACCCAGTTGCTCCCAGGTGCCCTGGTCTGGCGGGCCGTCCGCCCGCTGCGGGGCTGGTGGATCGAAGACGTGGTGATGGGCCTGGGAATCGGCTACATGCTGGCCGTCGGGACCCAGATCCTCGCGGGCTGGCTCCAGCAGCCCTGGCTCTCCGGTGCGCTCCCACTCGGACTCGCCGCGGTACTCCTGGCCGTCCCGCAGACCCGGCAGCGGATCTGGCGTGCCCGTACCAGCAACCTCCCGCTCTGGTGGATGCCTGCGGTCGCCCTGACGGCACTGTTCAGCCTGCAGACTCTGCAGCAGTTCTACGCGCAGGTCCCGTTGACCTGGCCGAGCGGCTCGCGGGCGCCGCACATCGACTCCCTGCTCCACCTGGCGCTGGCCGCCCAGCTCCAGCACCGCGGCCCAACGAACTTCCCCTGGGTCGAGGACGCGCCGCTGGCGTACCACTTCTTCAGCCACGCCTGGGTGGCTCAGGTGGCGACGGTCTCGCCGCGCACCGGGCTCGAGCACGTGTTGTTCGGCGTCATGCCGGCCCTGATGCCGCTGGCCATCGTGCTGACCGTCGCGGTCGCCGCGGTTCGGATCAGTGGCCGCGCGTGGGCGGGCCTGGTCGCCGCGCTGCTGACGATCGCCGGTTCCGAGCTGAACCTGCTCGGCGTTCCCCGGCCGGGTTACCCGATGGCGCCGCTCTCGCCGAGCCTGGCGCCTTCGGTGGTGATGCTGGTCCTGCTGGCGGTGCTGCTCTTTTTCCGCTGGCGCGGTGAGCTGGCCCGGTTCGGGCTCGTGCTGATCCCGCTCGCCGGCATCGCCGCGGCGGGGACCAAGGGATCCAGCTTGCCGCTGGCGGTCGCGGGCGTCGGCCTCGCCTTCGTCGCGATGATCATCTTCGACCGGTCGAAGCTGCGCAGCCTGCTGCTGGACTGCATCTTCTGCGTGGGCAGTCTGGTGGTCGCGATGGTGGTCATCTTCCACGGCTCGGACTCCGGACTGCACGTGCAGCTCAAGGACGCCGCCCTGTCGACCCCGTCGATCTCGCGGGTCGGCGAGATCACCACGCTGTCGCTGGCGTACTCGTCGGTCTCCGCCGTGCTCGGCATCATGGCTCGCGGCACCGGGCTGCTCTGGCGACTGCGGGTGCCCGAAGGTCGCCGTGACCCGATGACCTGGCTGCTGCTCGGCGGCGGGTTCGCCGGTGCGGCCGCGATCGCGGTCTTCGTCCAGCCCGGCGGCAGCCAGTACTACTTCGCCCGCACCGCGGGCCCGCTGCTGGCACTCGGCTCGGCGATCGGCCTGGTCACCATGGTCGACCAGCTTCGCGGCAACCCCTGGCGCGCGATCGTGCCTGGTGTGGTGCTCGGCCCGTTCTTCGTGCTCCTGCCGCTGTGGCTGGTCGGCGAGATCGAGATCCACCACGGCGGCATGATCCACGTCGCCAAGATCCTCGTCGTCGCAGCGCTCGTGCTGGTGGCGGCGGGAGCGATCGCGTGGGCGCTGATGCCGCAGCGGCGGATGACCGCCTTCGCGGCCGCAGTGACCTGCGCCATCCTGGCCGGTGGGGTGACCACGGTGGTCAAGCTCCAGCTCGACACCCCGTCGCCGGAGCCGCTGAAGGCGATCAAGCCGACAGCGCCGCTCGCCGTGAGCAAGGGCCAGATCGCCGCCGCCCGGTTCATCCGGAACCACTCGGACGTCAACGACGTGGTGATGACGAACCGGCACTGCGTGGTCCCGGTCGAGCCGGTGAGCTGCGACACCCGGCGGTACGTCGTCGGTGCGTACTCCGAGCGGCAGATGCTGGTCGAGGCGTGGACCCCGACGATCGACGCATTCAAGCTCGGCCCGGAAGGCCGGGACTCCTTGACCGTGAACTACTGGAAGCCGGACATCCTGGCCCTGAACGACGGGTTCATCGCCGCACCGGACGCCGAGAAGGCGCGGAAGCTGGAGCAGCTGGGGGTGCGATGGGTCTTCGTGGACTTCACCCGCCCGCACGCCCAGACGCTGGAGCCGTTCGCCAAGGAACGGATGCGCAACGGCGCCGCCGCTGTGTACGAGCTGCCGCGCGCCGGATCCTGACTCGCCTGGCCTGACCCCGCCCCGTGGTACGGACGGGGTCAGATGGCCGGGGTGGGCCCATGGTGATGCCGCCGACCAGTCGCAGGATGTCTATCAGCTCCAGCTAGGGCCGGACCGTGCCGGCCTCCTTGGCCGCGTCGCCGGTAGAGGGTGCCGATGCCGACCCGCGCCCGGCGGGCGATCTCCTCGAGCGAGGTGTCGGTCCCGTGCTCGGCGAACGCCTCGCGCGCCGCGGCCACCAGCAGGTCGTAGTTCCGGCGCGCGTCAGCCCGTGTTGGCCTGGTGCTCGGCAGCGGCGTCGACCGGCTGGTCGAACTCATCCCGGCCTCTCGCCGTCGCGACAGTGGTCCGCGGAAACGGATCCTGAAAATCCAGGCAGCACGAACAGAGTCGTGCGGGTGGAGGCGTCTCCTGTGAACGCGATGCGTTCGGCGGAAGCCCGTCGGGCCGCGCCTCCGACTGTATCGACCTGCCTGCCGACCGTCGTCCGTGCGATGCTCACGGCGTGTCAGATCTGATCGAGCTACGAGACCGGATGCGCGCGTTCACGGAGGAACGTGCGTGGGCCAAGTTCCACGACCCGAAGTCGCTGATCCTGGCGCTGGTCGGCGAGGTGGGAGAGCTTGCTGAGCTCTTCCAGTGGCTGCCGGCCGACGAGGCGGTACGACGTGTTGCGGTTGAGCCGCTGCGGACGCGGGTCGGCGAGGAGCTGGCGGACGTGCTGGTCTACCTCGTGCGGCTGGCCGACGTACTCGACATCGATCTCGCGTCGGCTGCTCGGTCCAAGGTCCGCGCTGCGGCTGACCGCTACCCGGCGGAGGATCACCACGGCGAGGCGCCACAGAAGGGGTGAGGAGATGCATTACATAGGTGTCGACCTCGCGTGGGGACAGAACGCGACGACGGGCCTCGCGGTCGTCGACGAGTCCGGCGCGCTCCTCGACGTGACTGATCGCCGGTCGGATGAGGCGATCATCTCGTGGCTAGAGCCGTGGGTCGCTGACGCCTGCTTGGTCGCAATCGACGCGCCAATCATTGTCAACAACCCCACCGGCAACCGGCAGTGCGAGCGGTTGATCGGCAAGCACTTCGGTCGATATCAGGCGTACTGTCACTCTGCGAACACGTCCAAAAGGCACTTCGCCGGCGGGACTCGAGCGTTGCGGATCGCGCGAGCACTCGACCTCGACGTGGATCCGGCGTCATCTGGGTCGCGTCGGGCCGTCGAGGTCTATCCGCATCCGGCAATCGTGGCGTTGTTCGACCTTCCGCGGATCCTGCGATACAAGGCGAAGCCGGGTCGGGATCTCGAGTTGCTGAGGAGCGAGCTGCTTCGCCTGATCGGATTGCTCGATGGTCTCGTTCACGCGGATGTGCCGATGGACGCCGGCCAGAACCAGGACTGGCAACGCATTCGGCACACCGTCCACGAGGCACATCGCAAGGCTGATCTTGCTCGAGTCGAGGATTCAATCGATGCTGTGGTCTGCGCTTACATCGCGGCGTATGCAACTCACCGGCACGATGCGGTCCGGGTGATGGGTGACCTCGCGTCGGGCTACATCTTGACGCCGGTCACCCCCGAGATCGGGCTGGCGTTCGACTCCGTCAATGCCGGCAGCAATCGGCGGACGAGCAGCCGAGCATCAGAAGGCGTCGCGTGCGCTCGGACAGGCTCAGACCGCGCTCGGGGCGCCGCCGGTGACGCGGATGATCTCGCCGGTGGTGGCACGGTTGCGGGGTGAGCACACGAAGGCGATCGTCGCGGCGACGTCGTCGGTGGCCGGCAGTCGTCTCGCCGGGTAGCGCTCCGCGATCCCGGGCAGTACGGCGTCGGGAATGACGTGGTGATGGCCGTCGTCCAGGGTGATGCCGGGCATCACGATGTTGACCAGCACACCGTCACGGCCGAGGTCCGGTGCCAGCGCGGCGGCGAACCCGTGCAGCCCCGCTTTCGCCGCGCTGTACGCCCAGCTGCCGAGCATGCCGCGCTCGGCGAGGTCGCTGGAGATCAGCACGACCCGGCCGTGCGCGGACTCGCGCAGCGCGGGTGCGGCGGCCCGGACCAGCCGGACGTTGCCGACCAGGTTCGCCCGCATCACCGGCAGCAGCTGGTCGGGGTCGGCGTCCTCGATCCGGGTCGGCCGGTTGTGGAAGTCCCCGCCGCCCCAGTTCACCGCGTTGCCGACCAGCACGTCCAGCCCGCCCCACCGCTCGACCGTCGACTCGACCGCGGCCTCCACCGACTCGGCGTCGTCGAGATCCATCCGTACGACGTGCGGGTCGCCCCCGGCGTCGGCGATCTCGTCCGCGACGGCCTTCGCGACGTCCTCGCGGGAGTTGTAGGTGATCGCGACACGTGCGCCCTCGGCGGCGAAGGCGAGTGCGGTGGCGCGTCCGATGCCACCGGAACCGCCGGTCACGAGTACCGCAGCGCGCTCGAGTCTCAGGTCCATCAGTAAGCTCCTCTTTGTTAGTCGGCTAACGGAGAGCTTAGCCAGCTAACTAAATCGGCGCAAGTCCAGGCAACGGCTTCAGTTGTCGTCAGTCGACGTCTTCGAGGTTGGTGGTGATGGTCCACAGCAGGTTGCGGAGGGTCTTGCGCTGCTCGGCGTCGAAGCCGCGGAGTGCGCGCCGGCCGGCCTTGGTCTGGAGCACCTGCACCTGCTGAGCGACCGCGACGCCCTCCTCGGTCAGCTCGATGCTGACCTGCCTTGCGTCCGTGCCGCCGCGGAGCCGGCGGACCAGCCCCGCCGCCTCCATCCGCTGGGTCGTGCGGGTCGCGGTCGGGACCTCGACGTCGAGGACCTTGGCGAGCTGGGCGACCGGCAATGAGCCGTGGACCAGCAGCTTCGCCAGCACCATCTCCTGGCCGGCGTGCACGCCGCTGCCCGCCAGCTCGGCGCCGATCGCCTTGCGGGACGCGCGTTCGGCGAACCTCAGCGCGATCAGGATGTCGACCGCGCTCGCCGGTGCGTCCGGCGACCACTTCGGCTTCGGCGTGCTCATCGCGGCTCCTTGCGGACAAAGGGATTCCGGGCGACCAGGTCGCCGAGGTACTCGGTCGGGATCGCCGGTTCGCCGCGGCTCAGCTGGCTCGCGGACCGTGGCAGCTCATCGCGGACGCGAACGTGGTGGTCGCGCGCCTGGTCCCACGTCGTACGGCCGGTGACCTCCCCGTCCGTGATCAGGTGCTGGTGCAGGATCCGGTCGTCACCGTCGTCGGACGGCTGTTCTCCGACGCCGATCAGCTCGGCCTCGGCCTCGCCGCGGGCGGAGCGCCGGCGCAGCGCGTACTTGCGGCCGCCGATCGAGATCTTGTCGCGGCTCTTCTTCGCGACCGAGATCAGCTCGCCGGCGCTTGTCTCGTGCGCGACCAGCTTGTAGACGAAGCCGCAGGTCGGGTGGCCGGAGCCGGTGACCAGCGCGGTGCCGACGCCGTACCCGTCGACGGGGGCCGGTGCGAGCGCCGCGATCTGGTACTCGTCCAGGTCGCTGGTGACGATGATCCGGGTCCTGGTGGCGCCGAGCGCGTCGAGCTGCTCGCGGACCTGGCCGGCCAGCGACGGCAGATCGCCGGAGTCGAGCCGGACCGCGCCGAGGTCGGGCCCGGCCAGCTCGACCGCGGTCTTCACCGCGTCGGCGACGTCGAAGGTGTCGACCAGCAGCGTGGTGCCCTTGCCGAGCGCGTCCAGCTGGGAGCCGAACGCGTCCCGCTCGGTGTCGTGCAGCAGCGTGAACGCGTGCGCCGCGGTGCCGGTCGTCGGGATCCCGTACCTGCGGCCCGCCTCCAGGTTCGAGGTGGCCGCGAAACCCGCGATGTACGCCGCGACCGCGCTCGCCACCGCGGCCTGCTCGTGGGTGCGCCGCGAGCCCATCTCGATACACGGCCGGCCGCCCGCCCACCAGGTCATCCGGGACGCCGCTGACGCGACCGCCGAGTCGTGGTTCAGGATCGACAGCAGCAGCGTCTCCAGCACCACGGCCTCCGCGAACGACGCCTCCACCACCAGCACCGGCGATCCCGGGAAGTAGATCTCGCCGTCGGCATAGCCCCAGATGTCGCCGCTGAAGCGGTAGGAGGCCAGCCAGTCGCAGGTCGCCTTGTCCACGATCCCGCGGTCGCTCAGGTAGCCGAGCATCGCGTCGTCGAACCGGTACGCCATCACCGCGTCGAGCACGCGGTTCACGCCCGCCACCACGCCGTACCGCCGGCCGTCCGGCAGCCGGCGGCCGAACAGCTCGAAGACGCACCGCCGCGGCGCGGTGCCGTCGGCCAGTGCGGCCTGCAGCATCGTCAGCTCGTAGTGATCGGTGAGCAGGGCCGTCGAAGTTTCCACCACGAGCGCAGCCTATTGCGACGTCGACACCAGCGGTGGAGAGAATGGGATGGTGACCACCGCGCCCAGCGAGCTCGAGAGTCCCGAGACCGGGACCTCGGTCGAGCCCGACCTGCCCTGGGTCACCATCGTGTGGAACGACCCGGTGAACCTGATGGACTACGTCACCTTCGTCTTCCAGACCTACTTCGGCTACTCGAAGGCGAAGGCGGAGAAGCTGATGTGGCAGGTGCACAAGGAGGGGAAGTCCGCCGTGTCCAACGGGAGCCGGGAGGCGATGGAGCGCGACGTCGAGGCGATGCACGGCTACGGCCTGTGGGCCACCTGCGAGAAGTCGTGACGAGATTCCGCCGCCGCAAGCACCGGCTCGTCCTCACCTTCACCGCCGACGAGGCCGTTCTGCTCGCCGGGATGCTGCGCAACCTGGTCGAGCTCCTGTACGACGGGATGCCGCCGCGTCCCGCGCCCGCGGCCGACGACCCGCTGGCGGTGCTGGCCGAGGCGGAGGGTTTCGACGGCCCGACGGCGCCGCCGGAGGACGAGGTGCTGAAGCGGTTGCTCCCGGACGCGTACTCCGGTGACGACCAGGCCGCGTCGGAGTTCCGCCGGTTCACCGAGCGCGGGCTGCGCGACGGCAAGGCCGCGGACGCCAAGCTGGTGATCGACGCGATCGAGGCCGGTGACAGCGACGTCGAGCTCGGTCCGGACGACCAGCTCCCGTGGCTGCGCGCCATCAACGACCTGCGCCTCGCGCTCGGCACCCGGCTCGGCGTCGAGGAGGACGACCACGACTTCTGGGAGAGCCTCGACCCGGAGGACCCCCGCCGGGTGACGTACGACATCTACGACTGGCTCGCCTACCTCCAGTCCGCCCTGCTGCACAACATCTCGTAGGGGTCCAGGATGTGGACCAGGGTCTGGTCTGGCGGGCGTGGTTCGCGGCGGGCCGTACCGTTGACGGCGTGCTGATCATCGACTCGGGGACGTATGACGCGATCGTGGCGCATGCGCGGCGGGATCACCCGGACGAGGCGTGCGGGGTGGTCGCCGGGCCCGAGGGGTCGGACCGGCCGGAGCGGTTCGTGCCGATGCTGAACGCGGCGATGTCGCCGACGTTCTACGAGTTCGACTCGACCGATCTGCTCAAGCTGTACAAGGAGATGGACGCCCGCGACGAGGAGCCGGTGGTCATCTACCACTCCCACACCGCGACCGAGGCGTACCCGTCCCGCACCGATATCAGCCTCGCGCAGGAGCCGAACGCGCACTACGTGCTCGTCTCCACCCGCGACGGCGCGCACGACCCGTCGTACGACGGACCCGTCGAGTTCCGCTCGTTCCGGATCACCGACGGCGAGGTCACGGAGGAAGAGGTCCGCGTGGTCCCGTCCTACGACACTGTGACAGAGACCAAGGAGATCTGAGATGGCGATCGAGCTGCGGGTGCCCACCATCCTGCGCACCTACACCGGCGGCGCGAAGGCGGTGAACGGGGACGGTACGACGCTGGCGGAGCTGATCGACGACGTCGAGGGCAACCACCCGGGCCTGAAGGAGCGGATCATCCAGGACGGCGACCTGCGCCGGTTCGTCAACGTGTACGTGAACGACGAGGACGTCCGGTTCACCGGTGGTCTCAAGACCGGCGTGAAGGACGGCGACGTGGTCGTCGTGCTGCCGGCCGTCGCGGGCGGCTGACATGCGCTTCGACAGCCTGCTGGACTCGGTCGGCGGAACCCCGCTGGTCGGGCTGCCGCGGCTGTCGCCGTCGCCCGACGTCCGGCTGTGGGCGAAGCTGGAGGACCGCAACCCGACCGGCTCGATCAAGGACCGCGCCGCGCTGCGGATGCTGCTCGACGCCGAGAAGGACGGCCGCCTGCGTCCCGGCTGCACCATCCTCGAGCCGACCTCGGGCAACACCGGCATCTCACTCGCGATGGCCGCCAAGCTGCGCGGGTACCGGCTGGTCTGCGTGATGCCGGAGAACACCTCCGAGGAGCGCCGCCAGCTGCTCCGGATGTGGGGCGTCGAGATCGTCTCCTCACCCGCCGCGGGCGGCTCCAACGAGGCCGTCCGGGTCGCGAAGGGACTGGCCGAGGAGCACCCCGACTGGGTGATGCTCTACCAGTACGGCAACCCGTCGAACGCCGCGGCGCACTACGACGGCACCGCGCGCGAGATCCTCGACGACCTGCCGTCGATCACGCACTTCGTCGCCGGCCTCGGCACCACCGGCACCCTGATGGGCGTCGGCCGGTTCTTCCGCGAGCACAAGCCGGAGGTCCGGATCGTCGCCGCCGAGCCCCGCTACGGCGAGCTCGTCTACGGCCTGCGCAACCTCGACGAGGGCTTCGTCCCCGAGCTGTACGACGACTCCCTGATCGACGCCCGCTTCTCCGTCGGCCCCCGCGACGCCGTCCGCCGCGTCCGCGAGCTCCTCGAGTCCGAAGGCATCTTCGCCGGCATCTCCACGGGGGCGATCCTGCACGCGGCGCTAGCCCAGGCGGCAAGATCAGTCCGCGACGGCGAACCAGCCCATATCGCCTTCGTCGTCGCCGACGGCGGCTGGAAATACCTCTCCACCGGCGCCTACGAAGGCACCATCGACGACGCCGAAGACCGCCTCGAAGGCCAACTCTGGGCCTGACCCCGCCAGGCCCGTTGTGTCGGACACAAGCGCCGCTCTACCTGCGGACGGTGAGCCGGCGGAGGGTTGCGGCGTTGTGGGGGGCGGTGCAGAGCTGGTCGTTGTTGAAGTAGGCGAAGGACTCGTCGAAGGGGCGGAGGCGCTCCGCCCAGGTGCGCAGGGCGGTGATGCCGTACGACGGCCAGGGGGTGGCGGCGCCTTCGTGGAGGCGCAGGTAGCCCCACGAGGTGGTGGGCCACAACGGGGTGACGGGGCGGGAATGGCGGTCGGCCCAGGCGAGGGCGGCCTGGCGCTTCTCCAGGACGCGGCGTACGTCGTCGGTCCACCAGGAGGCGTGCCGCGGTTCGACCGCCACCCGGACGCCGGCGGGGAACTCGGCCAGGCAGGCGTCCAGCAGGTCGGGATCGCCACGCAGGGTCGGCGGGAGCTGGAGGAGCACCGGGCCGAGCTTGTCTTCGAGCGCCGTGGCGACGGCCATCAGCCGGGCGACCGGCTCGGCGGGGTCGGCGAGGCGCTTGATGTGGGTCAGGTAGCGGCTGGCCTTGACCGCCACCACGAACCCGGCCGGCAGCCGCTCGCGCCAGCTCGCGAACGCGTCGTACGACGGCAGCCGGTAGAACGCGTTGTTGAGCTCGACGGTGTCGAACTCGGTCGCGTAGTGCTCCAGCCAGAGCCGCTGCGGCAGGTCAGCCGGGTAGAAGTCACCGCGCCAGTCGCGGTAGACCCAGCCCGACGTACCCACTCTCACCGGCATACGTCCACCGTCGCGCAGTCACCGCGACGGCGCGAGCCTATGGGTTGCGCGAGCCTATGAGTTGCCGGAGAGGAACTTGACGCCGAAGCGGGGCACCACGCCGCGGTTGCCGCAGGTGGTGCAGCCGCGGGTGGCGTAGCTGTAGAGCACGCCGCGGTGGAAGCCGCGGCCGTTGCACTTGCGGCACTTGCGGTTCGGGTTGATCTTGATCGAGATCACGTAGCTGATCACCACGGCCGCGATGATGACGAACAGGATCAGCCCCGCGTCGGCGTTCGCGACCATCTGGCCGGGTGACGTCGGGCTCGGGGTGGCTGCTGTGGAGGGATGCGGGGTCGGGCGTGCTGCCGGGGTCGGCGTCGGCCCGAACGCCACGGTGACCAGCACCGCGGCGGCGGACGTAGTGATCACCGCGTCTCCTGGGGAGGTATGTCGGACATCCGTCCAGGGTGACGGTCATCAGCCATGATTGCCACCCGATACAAGAACTTTGTGGACGCAGGATAGGTCACGCGGATCCGGCGAAGTAGGGTTCTCGGCGTGGCGGACGCACCGATCGGGATCTTCGACTCGGGTTTCGGCGGTCTGACCGTCGCCCGGGCCGTGCTGGACCAGTTGCCTCATGAGTCGATCCTCTACCTGGGCGACACCGCCCGTCAGCCGTACGGCCCGAAACCGATCGCCGAGGTTCGCGAGTACGCGCTGGAGTGCCTCGACCACCTCGTCGCCTCCGGCGTCAAGGCGCTCGTGATCGCCTGCAACTCCGCCAGCGCGGCCATGCTGCGCGACGCCCGCGAGCGGTACGACGTACCCGTGGTCGAGGTGATCCTGCCCGCCGCCCGGCGCGCGGTGGCGGCCACCCGCAACGGCCGCGTCGGCGTGATCTGCACCCGCGCCACCGCCACCTCGATGGCGTACGACGACGCGTTCGCGGCCGCGCCGCAGATCGAGCTGACCACCCAGGCGTGCCCCCGGTTCGTGGAGTTCGTCGAGGCCGGGGTGACGTCCGGCGCCGAGCTGATCGAGGTGGCGCACGAGTACCTCGACCCGCTGGTGCACGCGGGGGTGGACACGCTGATCCTCGGCTGCACGCACTACCCGCTCCTGACCGGCGTGATCTCGTACGTGATGGGCGACGGGGTCACCCTGGTGAGCAGCGCGGAGGAGTCCGCGAAGGACGTGTACGGCGTGCTCACCCGGCACGGCCGGCTCCGCGACGACTCGCTCCCGATGCCGCGGCACCGGTTCGTGACGACGGGCAGCCCGGCCGAGTTCGCCGAGACCGGCGCCCGGTTCCTCGGGCCGGTGCTGTCAACCGTCGACCAGTTCGCCTGGGTGCGCTGACCGGTAGCGGTGGCAGGGGACCGGGATCGGCCCGTCCGGCCCGGTCGCCGGGTAGTCGAACGGCCCCTCGTCGACCCAGCCGTTGCGCACGTAGAACCGGCGCGCCCGCGCGTTCCCGGTCGCGACCGCGAGCCACGCGCGGTCATGACCGTTCGCCGCGACCAGCCGGACGGCCTCCGCGAGCAGTCGCGCCGCGACACCGGTGCCGCGGTGCTCCTTCGCGACGTAGACCTGCTCGACCTCGTCACCAGCCACCATCACGAATCCGGCGACGGCGTCACCCACCAACGCGACCGTCGCGCTCGGGATCCCCTCGGCGGCCCGGGGTCCGAACGACTCCGGCGTCCTGATCGCGGCGAGCGCGTCCGGGACGTGTCCCAGATGCCCGTCGCGCCAGCCGTCGTACCAGATCGCCGCGATCGCCGGGTCGTCCTCGGGCCGGGCGGGGCGTAACAGCACACCTTCACCGATCGGCATGCCTAGGACTGTAGTCGTGGCCTCCGACAACGACCGGGAGCGTGATCCACGCCGCATTCACGGTCCGTCACGGCGGTAGTTGGCCTACTGTGTCCAGGATGAGGCTCACCGTGATCGGCTGCTCGGGTTCGGTGCCCGGGCCCGACTCGCCCGCGTCGTCGTACCTCGTCACGGCCGACGGCTTCAACCTCGTGCTCGACCTCGGCAGCGGCGCGCTGGGCGCCCTGCAGCGGCACATCCCCATCAACCGGATCGACGCGATCGCGCTCTCGCACCTGCACCCGGACCACTACATGGACCTGTGCGGCCTGTACGTCGCGTCCAGGTACTCCCCGTGCGCGCCGCTCAGGATTCCCGTCTACGGCCCGGTCGGCACGGCCGAGCGGATGGCGCGCGCGTACGACCTGCCCGACAGCCCGGGCATGTCGGATGAGATGGCGTTCACCGACTGGCAGCCCGAGCAGCGGATCGGCCCGTTCCTGGTGCGCACCGCCCTGATGGCGCACCCGGTCACGGCGTACGCGATGAGGATCGAGTACGACGGGAGGGTGCTCGTCTACTCCGGAGACACCGGCCCGACCGACGCCCTGGTCGACCTCGCCCGTGGTGCCGACGTACTGCTCTGCGAGGCCGCCATGCGCGACGGCGATCCGGACAACCCGCCCGACCTCCACCTCACCGGCAGCGAAGCCGGCCAGCACGCCACTCAAGCCGAAGTCAGCCGCCTCCTCGTCACCCACGTCCCGCCATGGTTCAGCCGCGACGCCCAGGTAGCCGCCGCCCGCACGACCTTCCCCGGCGACGTATCCGCCGCCACCCCGGACACGTCGTACGACATCTGAACCGTGGCCGCCCCGGATCCACCAGGCCAGGCACGATCCCCCTCTGCGTTCATCGGTCGCTTTTTGGATTTCTGGGGACGGGGGTATCCATTTAAGCGGAGGAGTGCAGGTCAGCGGTCCGCCACGGTCGGTTCGCTGGCGGGCGCTCCAGGCTCGGCGGATTCCCGCGGGCCTGCGGCGGCGCGGGCGGCGCCTTCGCTGGCCGTTTGCTGGCGATGAGGTCGTGGTAGCGGACCGGCTGGTGGCCGACCGCGAGCTCGAGTACCCGGCAGAACACCAGCCCGCGGCTGCGGGAGCGGCGACGGTTGAAGCGAAACACGAACTCGTTCAGGTAGCTGGGCAGGTGGGCGGCCTCCACCGAGCCCTGATGGGTGCCCAGCAGCCACCGCTTGACCAGCGAGGCGACCCGGTGCACCG
>Ga0137374_10003958_pt1 | contig 17598 bp, 13 predicted proteins | sample SagtaG_20_FD_104811 | JGI IMG/M metagenome (GOLD analysis project Ga0137374, IMG submission 104811) | Vadose zone soil microbial communities from Sagehorn Ranch, Mendocino, California, USA - Sage1_R_100_16 metaG | ecosystem: Environmental > Terrestrial > Soil > Vadose zone | place: USA...
GCCGTGGGAGGTGCTGCACCGGGTGCGCGAGCGTGGGCTTCCGCTCGTGGTGGTGTTGAACCGCGTCCCCGCCGATGAAGAGGATCGGGCGGAGGTCGTGACGGACGCCGAGCGGCTGCTCGGCGACACCGGTCTGCGGGACGAGCGGGAGCCTGTCGAATTGATCGCGATCGACGAGGGCGACACCGATCCGCGCGTGAGTGGGCTTGCGCGGGAAAAGGCGCGCCCGTTGCTCGAGCGCATGGCGCGTCTCGCCGCCGAGACGGATGAGCGACGCGCCGTCGCGACGCAGGCCCTCGCGGGCGCGCTTCGGGGCCTGGCACCGCTCGCGCACGCCATCGCCGACGATCTCGAGCACGAGGCCATCGACGCCGAGGCGCTGCGGCGGATCGCCGCCTCCACTTACGCGGAGGAGCTCGCCTCGCTCTCCAGGTCCCTGCAGGGCGGTCTGATCCTGCGCGCCGAGGTGCTCCGCCGATGGAACGACTTCGTCGGGGCCGACCAGGTGGCAAGATTCATCTCCTCGGGTATCGGCCGGCTGCGCGCTTTGATCCTGACCGCGTTCCGCGGCACGACGGCCGCGCCGGTGACGGTCGTCGAGGCGGAGATGACGAGCACGCTCGAGGCGCTCGCGCTGCGCCACGCGACGGAAGCCGCGCGGCGGACCGCGGTGGCGTGGTCGGACCGATCCCAGGCGGCCCAGCTCGTCGCTCGCAATCCAGCTCTATGGTCCGCGTCGGAAGGCTTCGGGCCTGCCATCAGAGAAGGCCTTGGGGACTGGATGGGCTCCATCATCGAGGACGTCCGCACGCACGCCGGCCGGAAGCGCGCGGTCGCGCAGATCGCGGCGCTGGGCGTCAACGTCGTGGCCGTGGCGGTGATGCTCGGCGTCTTCGCGTACACGGCCGGCCTCACGGGCGCCGAGGTGGGGATAGCGGCCGGGACGGCGTTTCTCAACCAGAAGCTCCTCGAGGCGATCTTCGGCGAGGGGGCGATGGCGGAGCTCATTGCCAACGCGCGCGCCCGGCTCGATTCGCTCCTGACCTCGCTGTTCGATCACGAGCGCGAGCGCTTCGAGGCGCTCGTCCCTCCCCCGGGAGATCTGCGCGAGCTCGCCGCGTCGCTGCGCGCGGCGGTCGAAGGCATCTCACCGTGAGCGTCGATCGCTGCCTCGAGAACCTCGACGAGGCGATCGCGGCCGCCGGGGCGCTCGGCCTCGACGCAGCCGCTGCCATCGCGACCCGTGATGTGGCGCGTGAGCGTCTCGGCTTCCCGAGCAGCGCTTACGTGCTGGCACTCGCCGGCGGCACGGGCGTCGGGAAGTCGACCTTGTTGAACGCGATCGCCGGAGAGAACGTGAGCCGCGCCGGCGCGCGCCGGCCGACGACATCGGACGCGGTCGCGTGGGTGTCCTCCACTCGCGGGCGCGAGCTGGCGGGCCTGCTGCGGTGGCTCGGCATCAGCGAGCTGCGAGAGCACACGGGTGGCACGCTCGCCGATGTCGCCGTGCTCGACCTCCCCGACTTCGACTCGATCGCGCTCGAGCATCGAGCGCGCGTGGATGCTCTGCTTCCCCGCGTCGACGCGGTCGCCTGGATCGTGGATCCGGAGAAATACATGGATCACGTCATGCACGGCGGCTATTTGAGGGAGTTCGCGCCCCGCGTCCGCCGCCAGATCGTCGTCCTCAACCGGAGCGACCTTCTCAGTCCCGCGGATGCGAGCCGCGTCGCCGAGGACGTGCGCGACCAGTTGCGTCGCGACGGCGCGGACGACATCGACGTCGTCGCGACGCGGGCGCGAGAGGGCGCCGGGGGCATCGGCGGGCTGCGCGAATGGCTCGAGTCTGGGGTTGAGGCGAAGCGCGTGGTCGCGTCGCGCGTCGCCGCGGAGGCGCGCCAGGCCGTTCGCGATCTCGCCTCCGATGCGGGCGTCCTGGGCGACGGTACCGAGGCCCCGCTCATCGAGCCGGCGCGCCGGGAGCGCGCTGTCTCCTCGGTCGCTCGGGGCGCGCTCGCCGTCATCGACATCGCGGGCCTCGAGCGGCAAGCTGTCGCGGCGACGCGGTTCGCGGCGAGGCGGCGCGGCGCAGGGCCCCTCCGGCACGTCACCAGCGCGATCTATCGCCTCACCGGCCGTGCGCGAGTCGCCGCGGACCCTTCCGCTTACCTGAGACGCTGGCAGCTGCGCGGTTCGCTCGCGCCCGCGGTCGAGCCGCTGCGCGAGCTCTTGACGTCAACGCTGGCTTCGGTGCCGGCGCCGATCCGCGGCGCGCTCGCCGCGATGAGTGCGCCCAGGTCGCTGGAGCATCGGCTAGCGGCGACCGTCGATCGTTCCCTCGACGCGGAAGCGGCCGGCTTCCGGGTGCCCACGAGCGCGCTGTGGCCCGTCATTGGGGCCGCCCAGTATGCAGTGACCGCTGTCCTCATCTTCGGCGCGCTCTGGTTCGCATCGCTATTCGTCATCCATGACGTGCCGGTCAGCGCGATCTCCGTGCCGTATCTCGGCCCGGTGCCAACCCCTGTCGCGCTGCTCGCCGCCGCACTTTTCGCCGGCTACGTTCTCGCGAAGCTGCTGCAGATCCACGCGGGCTGGCTCGCGCGACGGTGGGCAAGGCGCGTCGGCGTGCGTATCAGCGGCGAGGTCCGCCAGCGGATCGCCGATGACCTTCTGGTCCCCCTGGAACAATTCGACGCCTCACGCCTGGCCCTCAAGAACGCGATGCGCGCGGCGGACGACTGCTCCGAGTGAGTTGAAGCCTCCGGACCAACCCGCTTCGGTGCAGTCGGCGCCCTGCTGTTGACGCAGTTCCGGCTCAGGTCGCCTGGAGCAGCGTCATCGACCGCGCCTGCGTGGTGACGCGCCGGGCCACCGGCCGGGACTCGGGCTGCAGGCGGGCTGTGTCGAGGATCATCGTCCACGCGCGCCCATACCCCCTAGGGATCACCCAGTCCACCGGCTCGTAGTGCGCGTTGAAAAGCAGCAGGAACGAGTCGTCAGTGATCGGCCGGCCCCGTTCGTCGTGCGACGCGATCGCCTTGCCGTTGAGGAAAACGCCCAGCGAGCGCGCGTGCCAGGCCTCCCAGTCTTTGTCCGTCATCGCCTTTCCGTCGGGCTTGAACCAGCCGATGTCGATCGCACCGCGGATCGGCCGGCCCTGGAACCAGCGCCGGCGACGAAACATCGGGTGGTCCCGCCGGAAGGCGATGACCCAGCGCGTGAAGTCGAGCAGCGGCTGGTCGATCTGCTCCCAGTCGAACCACGAGATCGCGTTGTCCTGGCAGTAAGCGTTGTTGTTGCCTCGCTGCGTCCGCCCCAGCTCGTCGCCGCCCAGCAGCATCGGAACGCCCTGCGAGAGAAACAGCGTGCCCAGCAGGTTGCGCTGCTGCCTGGCCCTGCACGCAAGCACGTCAGGGTCGTCGCTGTCCCCCTCGGCTCCGCAGTTCCAGGACCGGTTGTACGATTCACCGTCCGCGTTGTCCTCGCCATTCGCCTCGTTGTGCTTCTCGTTGTAGGAGACCTGGTCGCGCAGGGTGAAGCCATCGTGCGCGGTGACGAAGTTGATGCTCGCGACCGGCCTTCGGGTGTCGGCCTGGTAGAGGTCGGAGCTGCCGGTGAGGCGTGACGCGAGCTCGGCGACGGTGGAGGGCTCGCCGCGCCAGAAGTCGCGTACCGTGTCGCGATAGCGGCCGTTCCATTCCGACCACAGGGCGGGGAAGTTGCCGACCGCATAGCCGCCCTCGCCGATGTCCCACGGCTCGGCGATGAGCTTGACCTGGCTGACCACCGGGTCCTGCTGGATCAGGTCGAAGAAGGTCGAAAGCCGGTCGACTTCGTAGAACTCCCTCGCCAGGGTGGCGGCCAGGTCGAAACGGAAGCCGTCGACGTGCATCTCGATCACCCAGTAGCGGAGCGAATCCATGATCAGCTGGAGGGTGTGCGGGTGGCTGACGTTCAGGCTGTTGCCAGTCCCGGTCGTGTCGTAGTAAAAGGAACGGTCCTCGGCGACCAGCCGGTAGTAGGCGGAGTTGTCGATGCCCTTGAAGCACAGGGTCGGGCCGAGGTGGTTGCCCTCGGCGGTGTGGTTGTAGACCACGTCGAGGATGACCTCGATGCCGGCCCGATGAAGGCTCCTCACCATCGCCTTGAACTCGTTCACCTGCTCGCCGCGCTGACCGGTGCTGGCGTACTCGTTGTGAGGAGCGAAGAACCCGATCGTGTTGTACCCCCAGTAGTTGCGCAGGGATCGCTGGACCAGGTGGTGGTCGTGCACGAACTGGTGGATCGGCATCAGCTCGACCGCGGTCACGCCCAAAGAAAGCAGGTGGTCGATGACCGCCGGGTGGGCGAAGCCCGCGTAGGTGCCGCGAAGGTGCTCAGGCACCGCGGGATGGCGGCGCGTGAACCCCTTCAAATGGGTCTCGTAGATCACCGTCTCGTGCAGCGGGATGTCGGGCGGCCGGTCGCCGGCCCAGTCGAAGTGCGGGTGGTGGACCACCGACTTGAAGACATGCGGGGCGCTGTCGGCGAGGTTGATCGCGCCCTCGTTCTCCAGGTCGTGTGCGTAGCACGAAGGGTTCCAGTCGACGCCGCCCACGATCGCCTTGGCGTACGGGTCGAGCAGCAGCTTGCGCGGGTTGCAGCGGACCCCGTTCGGCGGGTCGTATTCCCCGTGCACCCGGTACCCGTAGCGCTGGCCGGGGTTGACGCCAGGCAGGTACCCGTGCCAGTTGAAGGCATCGACCTCTTCGAGGCGCACGCGCCGCTCAATGCCCTCGTCGTCGAACAGGCATAGGTCGACCGCCTCCGCGACCTCGGAGAACAGCGCGAAGTTGGTGCCCTCGCCGTCGTACGTGGCGCCCAGCGGATAGGCGCGGCCCGGCCACACGGAGATCCGCTCCTGCACGACGTCAGCCATCGCCGGGCACTCTCTCGAACACGGTGACCGAGGGCGAATCGAGCATGGGCCGGAAGCGGGCCGGAGCGCCGGACTTCCCGTCCTCGCTCCCGAGGTTGACGCGCACGATCGCCCCCTCCCGCTCGAACGCCAGGACCCTGGACGCCTCGTCGACCTCGACCCGTACCTCTTCGGCGGCCGGCAGGCGCCGGCGCAGGCCGATCAGGGCCCGATGCCAATCGAGCATCGCCCGATGCGCAGGCTCCTCGAGCTCGTTCCAGTCCAGCTTCGAGCGCTCGAAGGTCGCGGGGTCCTGCGGGTCGGGCACCTGCTCGGGGTCCCAGCCGAAGGCGGCGAACTCGCGTCGGCGGCCCTCCCGGACGGCCTTACCCAGCTCGGGGTCGGCGAAGTCGGTGAAGTACTGGAAGGGTGCGCTCGCCGCCCACTCCTCGCCCTGGAAGAGCATGGGCGTGAACGGCGACGTGAGCAGAAGCGCGGCCGCGGCTTTCGTCTCGCCCTCGCCGACCAGCGCGCACAGGCGGTCGCCGGCGGCCCGGTTGCCCACCTGGTCGTGGTTCTGGGCGGCGACCAGGAACCTGTGGTCGGCCACGCCCGTCGCCGCCCGCCCGCGCGTGCGCTGCCGGTACTCCGACCACACGCCGTCGTAGACCCAGGCCTGCCGGAGCGCCTTGCCGAGCTGCTCGAGGGAGCCGAAGTCCGCGTAGTAGCCCGAGCCCTCGCCGGTCAGCGCGGCGTGCAGCGCATGGTGCCAGTCGTCGGACCACACGGCCTCCAGGCCGTAGCCTCCGGCATCGCGGCTGCGCACGACCCGCGGGTCATTGAGGTCGGATTCGGCGACGAGGAACATCGTGCGGTGGAGCTCCTCGCCCAGGGCCTCGACCTCCTCCTGCAGCCGCTCCAGGATGTGGACCGGCGTCTGGTCGATGATCACGTGCACGGCGTCCAGCCGCAGACCGTCGATGTGGTAGTCGCGCATCCACATCAACGCGCTGTCGACGATGAGCCGGCGGACCTCGTCGCTGCCCCCACCGTCGAAGTTGACCGCGGGTCCCCACCCGGTCTTGTGGCGCTCGGTGAAGTACGGGCCGAACTCGGCCAGGAAGTTGCCGGCGGGGCCGAGGTGGTTGTAGACGACGTCGAGCACCACGCCCAAGCCCGCGGCGTGGCACGCGTCGACCAGGCGCTTGAGGCCGGCCGGCCCGCCATACGCGTGGTGCGGCGCGAAGAGGTCGACCCCGTCGTAACCCCAGCCCCGGGCCCCGTCGAACTCCGCCACGGGCATCAGCTCGACCAGGTCGATCCCGAGCTCGACCAGGTGCGGCAGGCGCTCGACCACGCCGTCGAACGTGCCCTGGGGCGAGAACGTGCCGACGTGCAGCTCGTAGAGCACGGATCCGGCCAGCGGCAGGCCCCGCCAGCCGGCGTCGCCCCAGGCGTGGGCGGCGTGGTCGACCACCTCGGAGAGGCCGAACACGCCATCGGGCTGCGACGGCGACCGTGGGTCGGGGCGCACGTCGCCTCCGTCCAGCGAGTAGCCGTAGCGCATGCCGGGCTCCGCCGCCACACCTTCCGCCTCCCACCACCCGCGCTGCGTGGGGGTCATGGGGTGACGCCTGCCGCCGGCGAGCAGCTCGACGCGCTCCTGCCCGGGCGCCCAGACCTTGAAGGTCAGCGTCAATCGCCCGTCCTGGCGAGGACCGCCACCGGAAAGGCCGAGAGCAGGCTTGTCAGCTCGACCCGGCCTCCTTCCACGGTCGCCCCGCCGAGCACGTCCTCCCAACGCCCGTCGGGAAGCTCGACGGTGGTGTCCACCCAGCCCGCGCCGAGGCCTGCAAGCAGCCGGGGCACGACGACTCCGAGCCGCCGCCCGCGGGCGAAGGCCACCACGTGCCTCGCCTTTGCACCGGACGCCGCCAGCGGCGCGTATTCGGCGGACTGGAAGAGCTCGGGCATGTCCCGCCGCCGCTCGAGGAGGCGGGCGATCAGCCAGAGCTTGGGCACGCCCTCGTCCGACCGCGCCATGACGCCGGCCGCCGGCAGCGCCCCCGCCTCGGCGAGGAGCCGGCGCCGAAGCTCGAAGTCGACCGGACGGCGGTTGTCGGGGTCGACCAGGCTGAGGTCCCACAGCTCGGTCCCCTGGTACACATCGGGCACGCCCGGGCAGGTCAGGAGCAGCGCGGTCTGGGACAGGGAGGTGATGCGGCCGAGGGCAACGATCTGCATCCGGCCCATGAAGTTCTGGAAGTCGCCCATGAGCTCGGCGTCCGCCATCACGGCGTCGACGAAATGCGCAACGGCATCCTCGTATGCGGGCACCGGGTTCGTCCAGGACGTGTGCACGTTGGCCTCGCGGGCCGACTTGATCAGACACCGCGTGAGCCGCGTCGCATCGATCGGCCAGGCGCCCACCAGCGTCTGGTACATCAGGTATTCGAGGCTGCGGTCGGGGTAGCCCTGCGAGCGGTAGGGGTCGTTGTGCTCGGCCCAGCGGCGAACGGCCGCGTCCCATTCGGCCGGCATCTCCGAGAGCAGGTGGAGCCTCGCCCGCACGTCGCCGCTTCGCTTCGTGTCGTGCGTGGAGAGCGTGAGCATCGTCGCGGGCCATGTGGAGGCGATGCGCGCGCAGTAGGCGTGGAACTCCTCGACGGGACGGCCGAACACGCCGGGGTCGCTCCCCACTTCGTTCAGCGAGACCAGGCGCTGGTAGCGGTAGAAGGCCGTGTCCTCCACACCTTTGGCCATGACCGCGGGCGTGAACTGTTGGAATCGGGCAGCGAACTCCGCCTCCCTCGGGCCCTCGTGCTCCATCAGCGCGAGGCGGCCGATGAAGGCGAGCAGCTCGGCGTCGACATCAGGACGCCGCCGCGTCGCCTCCTCGACCGCGGCGACCACGCGCGCGCGATCGGCGTCGCTCACCTCGCCCGCGCGGACGTACGTGCGATAGACGGTCAGCGCGGCCGCGATCTCCCGGATCGCCTCCTTCAGCTCCCTCCTGGTCCGGTCGCGGTGCTGCCGGTAGCGCTCGCAGATGTCCACCAGCAGGCTCGCCAGACGCTCGAAGTCGGGTGACAGCTCGGTCGCGATGTTCTCGTGCTTGCTCGTGCGCACCACATCGGGGTAGCGCAGCGGCTCGCCCGTGTACGCGTGGTACAGCGCTGTCATGGCCTCTTCGTTCTGCGATTCGACGAACAGGGCGTCCACGTGTCCGATGAAGTCGTAGCCCGTAGTTCCCTGCACGGGGAACACACCAGGAAGCTCTTCGCCGCGCTCGAGCACCTTCTCGATCACCACGTACGCGTCCGGCGCGACCGCGCGCAGCTTTTCCAGATAGGCCTCCGGGTCGCGCAGCCCGTCGACGTGGTCGACCCGCAGGCCGGACACGCTTCCTTCCGCGACCAGGCCGAACACGAGCCGGTGGCTGTCCTCGAGCACGCGGTCCAGCTCGACCCGCAGGCCGACCAGCGTGTCGATGGTGAAGAAGCGGCGATAGTTGAGCTCTTCCTGCGCGGTGCGCCAGTAGGCGAGGCGGTAGTGCTGGCGCTGGAGCAGCGCGTCCAGGGCATCGATGTCGCCGGCCACCGTCTCGACGTCCGCGCCGTCGAGGGTTTCGGGCGCGACGGGGAAGACGTCGTCGTGATAGCGGACGACGGCCTCCGAGCCCTGGCGCTCGAGGGTCAGCTTGCCCGACTCGAGCTCGCGGCCGTAACGGTCCTCGAGCACGCCCAGCAGGACCTTGCCTTTGACGGTCCAGATCGCCGGCTCCCAGTCGATGTCGAAGTAGCCGGCGTAGGGGCTCATGCGGCCGCGTTTCAGGATGTCCCACCACCACGGGCTGGCGCGGCCGGAGGTCGCCATGTGGTTGGGCACTATGTCAATGAGGACGCTGATGCCGCGCGCGCGGAGCGCTGCCACCATGTCGCGGAAGCCGGTCTCCCCGCCGAGCTCAGAGCTGATGCGGGTCGGATCCACGACGTCGTAGCCGTGGCTGCTCCCCGACGCCGCCTGCAGGATGGGCGAGGTGTAGACGTGCGAGACGCCGAGCGCGGCCAGGTAATCGGCCTGGGCGGTGACCGCCGCGAAGGGGAAGTCCCTGGAGAGCTGCACCCGATACGTGCAGCGGGGGACCTGGGCAGGAGGCACGCCACATTTTCGCCGTAGAGGGCCGGACGGTGTTCGCCCCTGCTGGATCGCAGCTATGAAGGCGCCGGCGAGCACCTCCGCAGCCTCACCACGCCGGCTCCTAGCGCTGGATCGGTGCCGGCGTCTCCATCCTGCGCCACGGCGGCTGCATTCCTGGACCGATGCGCTCGCCTGGCTGGAGCCGCGGATGATGGTCCCGAGCCGGGCCTTCGGCCGCGAAGGAAGGTCCGTACCGGTATTCGACGACGGCCGTGCCGACCGCCAGGATGGCGCCCGCAGCAAGGAGAACGCCGGCAAGGATGCCGAGTGTGCGCTGTGTCATGGCTTGGGCGGCTCGCGCAGGAGGTCCCTGGAGCGCGTGTACTCCTCAGCCGTGATCTCGCCCGACGCGAAGCGGCGGGCCAGGATGTCGAGCGGGGTCTCCGCCGGCGGATGGGGTGCCGGTGGATTGGCCCGCCAGCCGTTCGGTCCAGCCAGCGCCCTGACCACCCAGATGATCAGCAGCACCAGGCCGGCAAGCAACAAGAGGCTGGCCAGGCCGCTGAAGAGAGCGAACGGGAAGAAGTGATATGTCACGTTCTGGACACGCCTCCGAGTCTTTTGGGCTGATCGCTCTTGCGATCTCGATCCATCATCGAGCTGCTTCCTTGGAGCAAGCTCAAATCTGGCTGAGAGCTGATTGCCTTCGGAAGGAGGTGCGATATGCCTGGGAGCACGCTCAGTTCGAGCTCTCGATCTGGGTTGCGGTTTCGGCCTCGAGCTCCACTTCGACGAGGAACCCGTCGCCGATGAGAGCCGCGACATGGAGCATCGTGCTCGCCGGCGCGACCGCTCCCATCGCCTCCGCGTGAGCGCGACCTGCCGCTGCCCAGTCGGCTTCAGGTGCAAGGTACACGCGCGTCCTGACCACATCGTCGATCTCGCCGCCAAGCGCTCGAAGGGCTCTGATCGCGCGTTCCAGAGCAACCTGCGTCTGCAGATACGTGTCGCCAGGGTGGAGGGCGCGGCCGTCGGGTCCTGTCGCGGTCGTGCCGCTGACGGCAATGTGGCCGAGCCGGCGCACGGCGCGCGAGTAACCGGCCTCCTGTTCCCACCCTCCGCCATCGCGGTGTCGCCTGGTGATCCCCGCCACTTGGGCAACACTAACAACCGGTCGGTGAGGTGAAGTTCAGCGTCCGGTTCAACAACGATCTGCCGGCGGAACGGTTCGTTCGGATGGCCGCCCTCGCTGAGGAGTCCGGCTTTGACCAGATCTGGGTCTCCAACGACCTCTTCTGGCGATCCGCGCCCGTGTTGGTGGCGGCAGCCGCAAGGGTCACGAGCCGGATCGCCCTTGGCATCGGCGTCTTCAATCCCGTCTCCATGCATCCGGCCGAGATCGCGATGGCGGCTTCCACGCTGCAGGAGCTGTCTGGTGGGCGTTTCTGCCTTGGCCTCGGGGCGGGCGCGGACCGGTTCCTCGAGTGGGCGGGCCTCTCGGTCGATCCTCCGGTGTCGAGGACCGAGCGCGCGCTCAAAGAGATCCGCACGCTGCTCGACGGCGGCGCTCCCGAAGGCTGGCGGCCCGAGGGCCGGCTGCGCACGGACCCGGCTTCCGCACCCATCTACATCGGCGCCATGGGACCGCGAATGCTGCAGCTCGCCGGCCGGCTCGCCGACGGGGCGCTGCCGCTGCTGCTCCCGCCAGACCGCTACCGCTTCGCCCTCGCGCAGATCAGCGAGGGGGCCAGGCGTGCGGGCCGCGATCCGGAGGCGCTCGACGTCGCGGCATGCGTCTGGTGCTCCGTCGACGCCGGCGACGCCCAGGCCACGCGCGCTCTTGCATCGAAGATCGCCTACTACGGCGCGAGCTTCTCGCCGGACATCCTCGAGGGCGTGGCGCTGACCCTCGATGACTTCCGTCCCATCCAGGAGGCGATGTCAAAAGGCGACGTTCGAGCGGGCGACCGACCTCGTCAACCCCGCGATGCTGAGCCTCGGCGTTGCCGGCACCGCCGACGATGTGGTCGAGGCGTGCGCGAAACTCGTCGCCGCGGGAGCCCGCCACATCTCCTTCGGGCCGCCACTGGGTCCTGATCCGGAACAGGCGGTGGTCGCGCTGGGGGCGAAAGTGGTACCCGCCCTGAGGCGCACCGCCGAGCGCAGCTAGAGCAGGGCGGCGCCCGCCAGCTCCATGAGCTGGTCCAGGCCGGCCATCGGTCCGTCTGTTCCGGCCGCGGCCAGCATGAGCCCGAGCCTCACGCATCGCCCCGACGTGTGACCGAACCGCCCCAGCGGCCCGGCATCGCCGCTCTTCAGATACAGATGAGCCGGCTCGGGAAGCTCGCCCCGGGACGCGTGTTCGAGGAGAGTCACCGACAGGCTGGTGGTGAGGGGGCCGGCGCGCCTGGCGATCGCCGCCGCCGCTGAAGCCTGGCCGTGGAAGAGAGTCAGGCCGGCCGCGTAACCCACCAGCACGTCGTCCCCCGCCGGAGTGAGGCCGGGTCCACGGCCCGCCAGCTTCAGAACGTCGGGCTGCAGCCGCGGGCCGCCGGTGGGCACATACGACACCGCCGGCACAGGGTTCCAGGCCGGGCCCGGCTCGACCACGTCACGTCCGATCCGCAACGCACCGTCGCCCAGGGCGACACGATCGCCACGCCCGGCGCGAGCGGTCGTTTCGACACCGTTCGGCATGCGCGGTCTACCCGGCACAGTCAAGGCGAGGACAAACGTCCCGAAGTCGACATAACCTTCGCCGATCGCCACACCGTGAACCGACGGTCGGCGGAAGCTCGGCAGCACCCCCAAGCTGACCGACAGCGCCTTCACGCCTGCGCGACGAGCCGCGTACCCGTCTCGCCGCGAAGCGCGGCCGCGAGCTGGTCGGTGGATGTGATCAGGACCTCGCTGCCGCCCGCGCGCAGATAGCCGAGCGCGGCCTCGATCTTCGGCCCCATGCTCCCCGGAGGAAACTGGCCGTCTTTGAGGTGCCGCTCGGCTTCCTCCAGGGTCATGCGATCGAGGAAATGCTGGTCGGGCGTGCCGAAGTTGATCGCGACCTTGGCGACCCCGGTCGTGATCACGAAGAGGTCCGCGCCGATGCCCGCCGCGAGCAGCGAGGACGCGAAGTCTTTGTCGATCACCGCCTGGACGCCACGAAAACCGCCGTACTTGTCCTCGACCACCGGGATGCCGCCTCCCCCGGCGGCGATGACGATGAAGCCCTGGCGGACAAGCGAGGCCACCGCCGCGAGCTCGACGATGCTCTTGGGGCGCGGCGAGGCGACCACTCGCCGCCAGCCGCGGCCCGAGTCTTCGACCATGGCCCAGCCCTCGCGCGCCTGCAGCTCCTTCGCCTCGTCAGGTTTGAACCACGAGCCGATCGGCTTGGTCGGGTGCGTGAAGGCCTGGTCCGCCTCGTCGACGACGGTATGCGTGATGACGGCGACCACCGTGCGCTCGATGCCGGCCGCGCGCAGCTCGTTGGTGAGCGCGCCGCTGACGATGTAGCCGATACCTCCCTGGGAGTCGGCAACGGCGACATCCAGCCCGATGCGTGGGATGCTGGTGTCGATCCTCGCCACGATGTCGGAGCGGCGCAGGATGAAGCCGGCCTGCGGCCCGTTGCCGTGCGTGACGACCACCGTCCAGCCATCCGCGACCATGGCTGCGATCTCGCGCGAGATCCGGCCGGCGGCCACGAACTGGTCGGCGATGCTGCCGTGCTTGTTGTCCGGCACAAGCGCGTTGCCGCCGATCGCCACCACCGCGGTACGGTGGCTCAAAGCGAGGCCTCGACCGCGGCCAGCGCCTCGACGAAGCACTCCATCGGCGCGCGCGTGATGCCGGCGCCGATCTGGCCGACGCCCGGCCGGCGGTGCGCGATCCCGGTGTCGATGACCGGCGCCGAGCCTGTGTCGAGGACCTTGCGGAGGTCGATCCCGGTCGGGCTGCCGGCGAAGCCCAGCGGCGGGAGCTGGAAGTCGCGGCTGCGGGCAAGAGTGATGTCGGCCATCTCGATGCTGTAGGCGACCGCATCGGCCGGCGTCCCGCCGATGAAGCCGACCACCGCGGGGGCCGCCGCCATCGCGAAACCGCCGATCCCCGCCGTCTCCGTGATCGCGCTGTCGCCCAGGTCCGGGTTGGCGTCTTCCGGGCCGTAGCCCGCGAAGTACAGCCCGTCCGGCACCGGAGCCGGCGTGACAAACCAGCGCTCGCCGCACCCGCTGACGCGAATGCCGAAGTCGACGCCATTGCGAGCCATCGTCGTCACGAGCGTCGAATGGGGGACCCCGTGGCCGGCCGCGGTGATCAGCTTGCAGGCGGCCATGTTGGCGTTGAGCGAGAAATGGTTGTTGTCGCGCATGAACTCGAGCACCCGCACTCCCGCCTCTCCCTGGCGGGCGAGCGCGGGCGCCAGCTGCCGGCTCCACATCGAAGTCGAGCCGACGTTGCGGTTGTGGCACTCATCGCCCATCTGCAGGGCCTGGGCGATGTTGGCCTTGATGTTCACAGGCTCCTCGAGCGAGCGGAGGGCCGCGCTCAGAGTCGGGCCGACCTCCGCGTTCATCCAGCGCAGCTTGTTCAGGACCTCGTCGTCGTTTGCTCCGAAGCGCAGCGCCCTGCCGATGCCTTCGTTGAGGTTGGAGTAGGCGCGCCGGCCGGTGGTTGGGTCCTCGAGCACGTAGACCGGCATGGACGGCGAGATGAGACCGGCCATGGGGCCGACCGCGTCGTGGTGGTGGCAGGGAGCGAACCTGACCTCGCCGGAGGCCGCGATCCGCTCCGCGCCGTCCAGGTCGGGGGCCCAACCTTCGAGCACGATCGCGCCCGCCACCGCGCCGCGCATCGGCCCGCACATCCGGTCCCACTCGATGGGCGGCCCGGCGTGCAGCAGCAGCTTGCCCTCGCCCAGGGCCGGGATGGCCTGGTGGGCGGGCACGACGTCGACCATCACCGCCTGGGCCGCGAGCACGCGCTCGATCGCCGCGGCGTTGGCCAGCTCGATCCGCTCATCGCCCATCATTCGCGCCAGCCGCATCGCGGCCTCGGCATCGCCGAGCGCGGGAGGGCGCCAGTCCAGCGTCACCACCGGGACGCCGGCCGCGGCGAGCGGCTCGGCGAAGCTGGCAAGGCCGACGTTGACCGCCTTGAGCTCGCCCGCCAGCAGCTCGTCGAGCGAGCTCAAACACGCGCTCCCACGAGCTCGGCGGCCAGGCGCACCGCGGCCGTGCTGCTCGGCGCCAGGACGGCACCAGCCACGCTGAGCTTGCGCTGCTGCGCGGCCAGGCCCTGGCGGTCGCCCTCGGTCCCGCACACGAACGCGATCACGATCGGGCCGTCCGCTTCCGCGATCGCCGGCGCCAGGGCGCCGGCTGGATCGTCGGCCGAGCCGGTGCCGAGCACGACATCGACCAGGACCACGGCCGTGTCCGGCGCGTGGATGGCCGCGCGCAGGAAGTCGACGCGCAGCGTGGGGTCGATCATCGGGTGCGGCCGGCCGATCGTGAACTCGTCCCCGCCGAGGTCGAGCACCAGGTGGCCCGGCGGGAGGCTGATCGGATGACCGGCGATCCAGTGCCCGACCGAGGTCTTCACGTCGCCGAGGAGCAGCCCCGCCTCGTACGCGAACGTGCCGCCGGAGAAGAGCGCGCGGATAGCGTCGCGGCCGGACGGCACCCTGTCCGCGACCTGGGGAGCCGCCGCGGCGCGCATGTCACGCCCGAGGCTCAGGCCCGCCGCGGTGGCGGCGGCCTCGGCGAGAGTCGTCGCGGCGTGCACGTTCGGCTCGCCCGCCTCGAGCTTCCACCCGATGAAGTTGACGACCACCTGCTTCGAGCAGCGCGCCGCGCGTTCGATCACCCTCCTGGCGACGCTCGGCGCGGGCGGCTTCGAGACGAGCACGATCACCTTCGTGGCCGGGTCCGCCTCCAGGGCTGTGAGCGCGAACAGCATGGACCGGGCGCCAATCCGCTCCGACAGGTCGTGGCTGCCCACGCCGATCAGCTGGCTGATTCCCGCCCCGGCGGCGTCGATCAGGCAGGAGATCTCCTGGCTGCCGGTGCCCGAAGCGCCGATGATGCCGATGTCGCCCCGACGCACGGCGTTGGCGAAGCCGAGCGGCACGCCGTTGACGATCGCGGTTCCGCAGTCCGGTCCCATCACGAGCAGGCCGCGACGCCCGGCCTCCTCTTTGAGCAGCAGCTCATCGTCGAGCGACACGTTGTCGCTGAAGAGGAAGACGTGCATGCCCAGCTTGAGAGCCTTGAGCGCCTCGGCCGCCGCGTAGGCGCCGGGCGTCGAGATCAGGGCAAGGTTCGCGTCGCCGGCCAGGCTGAGCGCACGCGGCCTACGCTCGCCGCCGGTCGCCGCCGCCGCTGATGGCTGGGTGTCGAGCGCCGATTCCGCCTCGTCGAGCAGAGCGTCGAGCAAGCCCTCCTCGGCGCGGACGGCGATCACGAGGTCGTTCGGCCCCGCGGCACCACCGGCGTCGTCCAGCAGGCCGGCCTCGCGGAGGATGTCCTTGTTGGCGGGAGTGCCCATCATCAGGGAGGCACCGGCGACCTCGGTCCGGGTTGACAGCGTCGCGGCGATGCGCATCAGCACGACCGAGTCGAAGTACGCGTTGCGCTTGACCCGAGTCCGTGCGACCTGCCCCATCCAGGCGCATCAGTATGCGTCACCGCCGGCGGGCAGGCTGCGTTGACAGTCGTAGGCGGCGATCGGTAGGCTGGTCGAGCGCCCGCACACTTCGCGGTTCGCGCCTTGGGCTCAGGGGGAAGAAGACCAATGGGGCGTTTGCCAACGCGTTCAGCGCTGACTCTTCTCGCGGCCGTGTCGCTCATCCTGCTTGCCGCTCAACCGGCGCTCGCAGCCCGGCCGGCGCCCGTCAAGCAGGCCACCGTCGTCGGCACCGGCGGTGCCGCGGCGAGCGTCGACCCGATCGCCACGAAGGTTGCGATCGACGTCCTGCGACGAGGCGGCAACGCGGTCGATGCTGCGGTGGCGGCGGCCGCTGCGCTCGGAGTCGTCGAGCCTTTCTCGTGCGGCGTGGGTGGCGGCGGTTTCATGGTCCTCTACAGCGCTCGAGACGGTCGCGTGTTCACGCTCGACGGGCGTGAGACGGCGCCCGCGGCGTTTCGGCCCGACAGCTTCATCGACCCGTCGACCCGGAACCCCATCCCATTCGCGGAGGGAGTGACCAGCGGTCTCGGCGTGGGCGTGCCCGGCACGCCGCGGCTGTGGGAGGACGCGCTGGCCCGATTCGGGTCGATCCCCCTCGCCGACGCTCTGGCGCCTTCCATCGCGATCGCACGCGGCGGCTTCGAGGTCGACCAGACATTCCACGACCAGGTGGCTTCCAACCAGGCGCGGTTCCAGGACTTCACATCGACCCGGCAGCTCTACCTGCCGGATGGCAGCGCCCCGGCCGTCGGCTCGACGTTCCGCAACCCGGACCTCGCGCAGGTCTACCAGACGCTGGCCGCCCACGGGATGGACACGTTCTACGGCGGCGATGTGGCCAAAGCGATCGTGGCGACCGTTCAGCATCCGCCCTTGGTGTCAGGCGTCACCCGCACGGTGCGGCCTGGCCTGATGACCGCCGCCGATCTGGCGGCGTACCGGGCCATCTCGCGGGCGCCGACCGACGTCCGGTACCGCGGCTATGAGGTCTTCAGCATGGGACCGCCGTCGAGCGGCGGCTCGACCGTGGGCGAGGCGCTCAACATCCTCGAGGGCTACGATCTCGGCGCTCTCTCACGGGCCGATGCCCTGTACCTGATGCTCGAGGCGTCGAAGCTCGCGTTTGCCGATCGGAACCAGTACGTCGCCGACCCGGACTTCGTGGACGTGCCCTTGCACGGCCTGCTCTCGGACGGCTACGCGGAGCAGCGTCGCGCGCTCATCGGGCCGACCGCGCTCCCGGTTCCCGTCGCACCAGGCGATCCGTCGCCGTTCGACCAGGCGTCGTCATCGACGACGCACCTGACCGTTTCCGACCGCTTCGGCAACGTCGTCTCCTACACCTTCACGATCGAGCAGATCGGCGGGAGCGGCATGGTCGTCCCGGGCCACGGCTTCTTGCTCAACAACGAGCTCACCGACTTCAACTTCGTGCCGGGGAGCGCAAACTCGCCCGCGGGAGGCAAGCGCCCACGCTCCAGCATGGCGCCCACGATCGTGTTGAAGGACGGCAAGCCGATGCTGGATCTTGGGTCCCCTGGGGGCGCCACGATCATCACCACGGTGCTGCAGCTTCTGCTCGAGCGGTTGGATCTTGGCCGGACGCTGCCTGAGGCCATCGCCACGGCGCGGCTGTCACAGCGGAACACCGCCACCACCCAGGCCGAGCCGGCCTTCTTCGGCACCGCCGAGCAGGCGGCGCTCGAAGCCCTCGGCGAGAGCTTCAGCTCCACACCGGAGATCGGCGCCGCAACTGGAATCGAGTTCCTCTCCGCCGGGCTCGTGATGGCAGCCGCGGAGCCTGTCCGGCGTGGCGGTGGCAGCGCGATGGTCGTGGAGCCGCAAACCTAGGGAAACCAACTCCACGAGGGCCC
>Ga0137374_10003967_pt1 | contig 17577 bp, 16 predicted proteins | sample SagtaG_20_FD_104811 | JGI IMG/M metagenome (GOLD analysis project Ga0137374, IMG submission 104811) | Vadose zone soil microbial communities from Sagehorn Ranch, Mendocino, California, USA - Sage1_R_100_16 metaG | ecosystem: Environmental > Terrestrial > Soil > Vadose zone | place: USA...
AGCGGATCGCGCAGAAGGGACGCTTGCTCTCAGGGGGCGAGCAGCAGATGCTGGCCATCGCGCGCGGCCTCGCCGCGCGGCCGCGCATCATGCTGGTGGACGAGCCGACGGAGGGGCTGGCGCCGCTCCTGGTCGAGAGCCTGACCGCGATCCTCGGCGAGGTCAACCGGCGCGGCACGACCATCCTCCTGGTGGAGCAGACGCTGGAGGTGGCGCTGACGCTCTCGAACCGCCTCTACGTCATGGATCAGGGGCGGATCCAGTTCGAGGGGACGCCGGCGGCGCTGCGAGCGGATCCGACCATCCAGCAGCGCTTCCTCAGCGTCTGAACGGGATCGGACGGGCCCAGGATCTGACCGATCGTTGTCGCGAGCAGCGGTGGATGCGTGTCGGCGCCGTGGCCCCGCGCCGGCGACGAGTGCGGCGACACGCCCGCATTCCCCTACGATACGCGCGACCCTCCGGAGTTTTCCCTGGTCGAATTCGGGTCTTTACCCGATTGGCCCGGCCCGCCGCCGCAGGCAACGTGAGAAGAGCCACGTAGCAGTCGTGTCCAGCGGTCACCCGCTGCACAGCCCGCCGGGGAGGCGCACCCCGAAAGAACTCCGATGCCTCACCACGCGGCGGGTCTTGCGCGCAAGTCGTGTGTGTTCCGATGGTTCGCATGGACTCGGGGAAAGGGCAGTCGGCGCCGCGGAGCCGGGTGCGCTTCGTCTTCTACGACGCATCCGGCCGTCGGTGGACGCGTGTGTGCCGCGGAGTCGAGATCGCGAGCCTCTTCCTCGGTCTGGGCGCGGTCCTGTTCCTCTTGAGCGTCATGACCGATCCGCGCCTGGCCGGCCCGGAAGCGCCCACCGCCGTGCTCCCGTCAACCGTGGCCGAGGCCGAGCACGGGACGCGAGGGATCCTGTCCGCCGCCGCGATGGGAGGGAACGAGGAGCGCGATCCGCCACCCCTCGGCTCCCCGTCGTCGCGGGCCCCGCCGCTCGTGTTCGGCTACTACGTGAACTGGGACCGGGCGAGCCTCGTGTCTCTGCGGAAGAACCTGCGCCACCTCACGCACCTCGTCCCGCAATGGTTGACCCTCCGAAACGAACTGGGAGATCTGGAGGACACCTCGGATGAGGCCGTCGCGAGCCTGGCGCGCCAGGCGGGGTTGCCCATCATCGTGATGGTCACCAACTACCGGCAGGGGTGGCAGGCGGGCGAGCTCCGTCGCCTCTTGCGGAACGCCGAGGCCCGCCGGAACCTCGTCCAGAACATTCGCGACACGCTCGTCCGACGCGGGTTCGGCGGCGTCAACATCGATTTCGAGCAGGCCGTGCATGAGGACCGCGACCTCATGACCGGGCTGATGCGGGAGCTGGCGGCAACGCTCAGACCGGCCGGTCTGCTCGTCACCCAGAGCGTCCCGCCGGACGATCCCGCCTACGACGTGAAGGCGCTGGCCGCGGTGAACGATTACATCATGGCGATGGTGTACGACGAGCACGATCAGACCGGCAGCTCCGGCCCCATCGCGTCGCAGCCGTGGTTCGAGCAGCAGCTTGCCAGGCTCGCGGCCACGGTTCCCGGCGAGAAGACGATCATCGGCCTCGGCAACTACGGCTATGACTGGACCCGGCCCGCCCGCGCGGCGGCTGTCCTCGGGTTTGCCGAAGTCATGGCGGCCGCGACCCGGCACGCGGGCGTCATCGAGTGGGACCGCCGGACCCAGAACCCGGTGCTCCGGTACCGGGCCGGCGGCCTCGGGCACGAGGTCTGGTTTCTCGATGCGGTCACCGCGCTCAACCAGACGCGGGCCGTCGCGCGGGGGGAATTCCGCGGAGTGGCCCTCTGGCGACTCGGCGCCGAAGACCCGGGGCTGTGGACAGTCGTCACGCGCCAGGCCTGGCCGGGGGCGGATGCCGATCCTCGAGCCCTCACCCGCGTGTCCATCCAGACCGTGGTCGCGCCGGGCGCCGGCGGGGAGGTCCGGCGCGTCGTGGCCGCGCCCCGGCCAGGCTCGAGGAGCCTCTGGCGCACGGAGAATGGCGACGCCGCGGAGCGCTACGAGGAATATCCGTGCCCGTACGTCGTCGAGGGGCGCGGTCCCGCCGGAGGAAACGTCATCGCGCTGACGTTCGATGATGGACCGGATCCGCGATACACCCCGCAGATTCTCGACACGCTCCGAGAGCACGGGGTCGCCGCGACATTCTTCGTCGTCGGGGTGAACGCGGAATCCGCTCCCGGCCTCCTCCGGCGCATGCAGGCGGACGGGCACGAGATCGGCAATCACACGTACCAGCATCCGAACATCGCGACGGTGTCCCGGGAGCGCACCCGGCTGGAGCTGAACGCCACGCAGCGGATCATCCAGCACGTGGTCGGCTTCTCGACCACCCTCTTCCGCCCCCCCTACAACGTGGACAGCGAGCCGCTGACACCCGAGGAGATCGAGCCGATTCTCCGCGCTCAGGAGCTGGGCTACCTCGCCGTCGGCGCCGGCATCGACCCGCAGGACTGGCGCCCGGGGATCACCGCCGACGCGGTGGTGGCGGAGACCGTCCGTCGGCTTGCCGACGGACGCATCGTGCTGCTGCACGATGGCGGCGGCGAGCGCTCGGCGACGGTGGCGGCGCTCCCCCGCATCATCGAGCATTTCCGCGCCCGGGGTTACCGGTTCGCCACCGTCAGCGAATTGATCGGCAAGCGACGGGACGAGGTCATGCCGTCGGCCGACGGGGAGGGCCTGTGGGCGCGGATCGCGGGCGCGGCATTCACCGTCAAGAGCCATGCGACGCGCGCGCTCTGGGTCCTCTTGCTGGCCGCGATCGGCCTCGCCCTGCTCCGCTCGGGCGCGTACGGAGGCCTGGCGGTCTGGCAGAAGACCCGGTCGCGGACGCGGCGCTTCGAGGCGGCGTTCCGGCCGCCGGTCTCGGTGATCGTCCCGGCGCGGAACGAGGAGCGAGTGATCGTGCGGACGGTCGAATCGCTTCTGAACAACGGCTACCCGCAGCTCGAGGTGGTGATCGTGGACGACGGCTCGACGGACCGGACCGTGGAGGTGCTCCAGCGCGCGCTGGGCGGCGACCCCCGAGTCCGGGTCCACCGCCAGGCCCGCCGCGGGAAGGCCGCCGCCCTGAACATCGCGGTCCGCCTGGCGAGGCACGAGCTCTTGATCGCGGTCGACGCCGATACCATGTTGCGGCCGGGGACGATCGAGAAGCTGGTCCGCCACTTCGCCGACCCGTCGGTCGGCGCGGTGTCGGGGAACGTCCGGGTCGGTAACCGCAGGAACTGGATCACGCGCTTTCAGTCCATCGAGTACGTGTACGGGTTCAATCTGGACCGCCGCGCGCTCGAGGTCCTGAACGCCATCACCGTCGTGCCGGGGGCGGCGGGCGCGTGGCGGAAGCGGCTCATCGGGCAGCTGGGCGGGTTCAGCGACGAGACCCTGGCCGAAGATACGGACCTGACCCTGGCCATCCGCCGGCTGGGCTACCGGATCCGGTACGACGAGGAAGCCGTCGCCTACACGGAGGCGCCCGAGGACGCCCGGAGCCTCGCTCGACAGCGGTTCCGGTGGACGTTCGGGACGATGCAGGCCGCCTGGAAGCACCGCGATGCGACCTGCCGTCCCCGGTACGGGTCGCTGGGGTTCGTCGCGCTGCCGAGCATCTGGCTCTTCCAGCTGGGGCTGACGCTCCTCGCTCCGGTCGCCGACGTGGCCGTCCTGATCGCGCTGGCCACCGGCACCTGGCGTGTCGTCCTCGTGTACTACCTGGGGCTCGTTGCCGTGGAGCTCGTGACCGGGCTTCTCGCCTACGCGCTCGAGGAAGAGAGGCCGGGAGATCTCGTGCTCCTCCCGGTTCAGCGAATCTACTACCGCCAGTTCATGCACTACGTGCTCGGCAAGGTGATCGTCATGGCGGTCAAGGGGCGGCTGGTGGGCTGGGGGAAGCTGGAGCGGCGCGGCGGATGCCCGCCCCTGACGCCACGGCCCGACGCCGAAGCCCGTGACCGGGAGGGCGCGCATGAGGTGGGGCTCCCGTAGCCAGCGGATGACGAGTGCGACGGACCTGGTCTGGGCCGTCCTTGCCTTGACCCTGCTCGCCCCGCGTCTCGCGGCGCCGGCGGAGACGCCCGCCGGCTACCAGGCAAAGGGCGAGTTCGTGCCCACGGTGTACCGGATCGTGAACGAGGCGGAATGGCCGGTGGGCGAGGACAGCGTGCCGCTGCTCACGCGGGACGGGCGCCTGATCGCGCGCGTGCCGCCGGCCTTCAAGCAGCGGCTGGATGTCGAGGGCTCGGCCCGGCTGCGCGATGGGCGCGTCGTCAATCTCCACGAGAAGGCGGAGGGGGAGTGGCGCTACGTCGTGGCGCACGAGGCGCCCTTCGGCCTCGGCGCTCCCGGGTACAAGCTCGTCCCCTATCGGACGGCCGCCGTCGATCCGAAGCGGATCACGCTCGGCAGCGTGCTGTACGTCCCGGCGCTGGTCGGAGTCCGGCTCCCGTCGGGGGAGGTGCACGACGGGTTCGTCTTCGCCCACGACGTCGGACCGGAGGGCGCGGGGAGCCGCATCGGCCTCTTCGTGGGTCTCGAGGACAACCTCGACAACGCGCTGACGCGGTCGGGCCGCCTGACCGGGAAACCCATCACCGTCTACGAGGCGGACGCGGACACGACGGCGCGCCTCACGGCGCGCTTCAAGGGACAATACCTGCGGGTCTCCGCCATCGCCGCGCCGGCGGCGGTGCCGGCCGGCTACCGGTTGAAGGGGGAGTTCTTGCCGACGGCCTACCGGATCTTGAACGAGGCGGAGTGGCCGGCGGGGGAGGAGGCCGTGCCGTTGCTCACGCGGGACGGGCGCCTGATCGCGCGCGTCCCGCCCGCCTTCAAGGGGCGGCTGGACGTCGAGGGCTCGGCGCGGCTGCGGGATGGCCGCGTCGTCAACCTGCACGAGAAGGTGCAAGGGCACTGGCGCTACCTCGTGGTGCGCGACGCGCCGTTCGGCCTCGGCGCTCCGGGCTACAAGCTGATCCCCTATCGGACGGCCGCCGTCGATCCCAAGCGGATCAAGCTCGGGAGCGTGCTGTACGTGCCGGCCCTGGCCGGAGTCCGGCTCCCGTCGGGGGAAACGCACGACGGGTTCGTCTTCGCCCACGACATCGGACAGGGCATCACGGGCAACCGCATCGATTTCTTCGTGGGAATCGAGGACGACCTCGACAACGCGCTGACGCGCTCGGGGCGCGTCGCGGAGCGGCCCATCCCCGTCTACCAGGTCGACGCCTCCACCGTGGCGCGCCTGCGCGAGCGCTTCAGGGGACAGTTCGAACGGCGCCAGTGAGGGAGCGCCGTCGCCGGCGCCGGGCCGCCGTGGATCTACGACGCCTCGCCGGGGACGTTGAACATCCCGGTCTCCAGGCCGAGCGCGCTCCGGCCGATCCCCTCGAGCATCCGGTCCGTTGTCAGGCCGTGACGGATGGTCTACAATCTGGTCATGCAGATGACCTGTCAGCGGAGCTGCCGATGAAGCCCATGCGTGTCGCGGAGGATATTTTGACGATCGCCGACTTCAAGGCGCGCGCGTCCGAGGTCGTGCGCAACCTGCGTGACCACCGGCGGCCCGTCGTCGTCACACAGAGCGGTAAGCCTGCTGCGGTGCTCCTCGCGCCGGAGGAGTACGACCGCCTCACGTACCGCGCGCGCTTCCTCACCGCGATCGGAGAGGGGCTCCGCGACGCCGAAGCGGGTCACGTCGTGTCGGACGTCGATCTCGGGCGTCACCTCGACGAGGAGTTTGGGCCCCTCGAGCCGTGAGCCGCGCCGCGCGGCTCCGCTGGACGCTCCGCGCTCGGGCCGACCTCGTTGCGATCGGCCGTTACAGTCGCGCGCGACGACGCACGCGCCGCCCGGCGCTGGTTGGAGAAGGTGCGGTCGAAGGCGCGGGAGGCGGCGGCGGCGCCGAGGGCCGGACGGCGCGTGCCCGAGGTCGAGCGCGACGACGTGCGCGAAATGATCGTGGGCTCGTACCGGATCGTTTACCGCGTCGAGCGCACCGGTATCTCGGTGCTCACGGTGTTCGAAGGACATCGCTCGTTCCCACGCGAGCTCGGGCTCACGACTCGCGAGAGGCGTGAACGGGAGACTCGCTGACCATCTACGACGCCTCGCCGGGGACGTTGAACATCCCGGTCTCCAGGCCGAGCGCGCTCCGGCCGATCCCCTCGAGCATCCGGTCCACGGTGGGCGGCATGAGGGTCGAGGTGCGCAGGTCGCGGAAGGCCCGCTCGGCGGGGTAGTCCTTGTAGGCGCCGCGCCCGCCCACGAGCTGGATGACCTTGGAGGTGACGTCGAGGCGGGCCTCGGTGGCCAGGTACTTCGCCTTGTTGGCCAGCACGCCGCGGTCGATCACGTCGGCCGCCTCCCAGCGCGCGGCCGAGTCGGCGAGGACGAGGAGGGCGGCGTCGAGGTGCGCGGAGAGCTCGCCCACGTGGCGCTGCACCGCGGGATCCTGGGCGACCGCGATGTTCTCCGGCTTGACCACGCGCTTCTTGGCGTAGTCGATGGCGAAGGCGAGCGCGGCCTCGGCGATGCCCAGGTACACGGCCGCGTAGCCGAGCGCGAAGCTCTCGACCACGCCCACCCGGATCGCCGCGCCCGGGTCGCCGAGGACCGCCTCCCGGGGCACGCGCACGCCGGTGAACGTGACGGACGGGCTGTACGTCGCGCGCATGCCGAGGGTGTTCCACTTGCCGTCGGTGGCGATCCCCGGCGCGTCGGCCGGCACGAGGGCCAGGACCAGCGACTTCGACATGTCCGTGCCGCCGTCGAGGGCGCACCACACCATGTAGTGGGAGGCGCCGAGGGCCATGGTGCAGAAGTACTTGACGCCGTCCACCACGTAGCCGGGGCCGTCCTCGCGGATCACCGTCTCCATCAGGAAGGTGCGCGAGAGGCTCACCGCGGGCTCGCTGCCCCAGCTCCCGAAGAGCCGGCCGTGGCTCGCGACCTCGTCGAAGTACCGCCGCTGCTGCGCGTCGGTCCCGAGGGCGCCGATGAAGCGCAGGACGGTGGAGTGCATGTGGACCGTCATGGCCGTGCTGGCGCAGCCTCGCGCGATGGTCCGGATCGCGGCGATGTAGGTCGACATGTCGAGCCCGAGCCCGCCGTACGCCTCGGGGATGGCGGCGGCGAGGAAGCCGGCGCGCCAGAGATCCCGCCAGCTCTCCACCGGGTTCTGGCCGGCCTGGTCGTATTCGGCGGCGCGGGGCGCGATGCGCTCCCGCGTGAGCCGGTCCACGCGGTCGACGAGGCTCGGCGGCGCCGGCGCGTGGGCGGCCACCGCCTCAGCTCATGCTGCGGGCCGGCTTGCGCGCGGCGGTGACGCAGCGGCAGGTGCCGACCTGGTGCAGCTCGATCATGTTGCCGAAGGGGTCCTTCATGAAGATCTGCTGCGACTCCGGGCCGACGATGCCCTGGGTGAACCAGTAGTCCACGCCGAGGCGGTCGAGCTCCCGCCGCGCCTCCTGGATGTCGGGGACGGCGAGGGCGACGTGCGGCCGCGACGGGTCCTTGTCGGGCCCCTGGGCGAACCTCGACTGCCCGTCCACGCTCATCAGATGGATCTGCGCGGTGCCACCCACGTCCATCCAGTACCCGTCGATGGTCGGGATGTGCGGGCGCCCCGGATCGGGATCGAGCCCGAGCACGTCGTGGTAGAAGGCGAAGGCCTGCTTCACCTCCGCCTCGGACGGACCGATGCGGATGCCGTGGTGATGGAGCTCAACGACCTTGATGGCCATGCAGCAGCCCTCCCGTCAGTGTGCCCCAGATCCCGCTGGGGAGAAAGAGGACGAAGGCCGAGAAGATCGCGCCGATCACGAGCGGCCACGATTCGGTGAACACGCTCAGACGGTCCTCGAGGACGAGAAACGTGGCGGCGCCCACGAAGGGGCCGAAGAACGTGCCGGCGCCCCCGAGCAGGGTCATCATGACCACCTGGCCCGAGGTGGTCCAGTAGAGCGCCTCGATCGGCACGACGGTGAGCCGCAGGGCGTCGAGCGACCCGGCGAGCCCCGCGAACAAGGCGGAGAACACGAACGAGAGGAGCCGGACGCGGTTGACGTCGTAGCCGCACGCCACCGCGCGGTCCCTGTTCTCGCGGATGGCCTGGAGCACGGCGCCGAACGGCGAGTCGAGGATCCGCTTGAGCCCGGCCACCGCCAGCCCGACCAGCGCGTAGGAGAAGTAGTAGAAGCCGAGCGTGGAGTCGAGGGAGAGGGAGGACTCCCCGAGCCCGAGCTTGAGCTGGGGGATGCCGCGCAGCCCGTCGTCGCCGCCCGTCCAGTCGGGCAGGTGGAAGGCGATGAAGTAGAGGAGCTGGGCGAAGGCCAGCGTCAGCATGGCGAAGTAGATGCCGCGGCGCTGCAGGCAGAAGAAGCCGATGACCGCGCCGCCGGCGGCGGCGAGGAGCAGGCCCGCCCCGAGCCCCGCCCACAGCGAGCCCACCTGCAGCTTGGCGAGCGCGATGCCGGTGCCGTAGGCGCCGAGGCCGTAGTAGGCGGCGTGTCCGAAGGAGAGCAGGCCCGTGTAGCCGTAGAGCAGGTTGAAGCCGAGGGCGAAGAGGCCGAAGATCAGCACCTGGGTCGCCAGCGCCTTGTAGGGCAGGAGGAACGGGAATATCGCGAAGAAGACGAAGAAGGAGAGCACCGGGTGGGCCGCCACCCACACGGTGAGCGCGCGGACCGCGGGCCGGCCGCTCATTCGAGCAGTCCCGCCTCGCCGAAGAGCCCGCTCGGCCGCACGAGCAGCACCACCGCCATCACCACGAACACCATGATCTCGGCGAGCTTGGGCGCGAAGAAGGTCGTGAGGCCGACCACCTGGCCCATCAAGATGCCCGCCACGACGGCGCCGACGAGGCTGCCCATGCCGCCGACGACGACCACCACGAAGGACTCGATCACCATGGTCACGCCCATCTCCGCGTAGACGCCGCGCATGGGGCCGGCGAGGATGCCGGCCAGGCCCGCCAGCGCCGTCCCGATGCCGAACACCAGGAGCCAGATGCGGGAGAGATCGATGCCGAGGGCACGGACCATCAGCGGATCGCGGGAGCCGGCGCGGATGATCAGGCCGACATTGGTGCGCGCGAGGAAGAGCCAGAGGCCGACGAGCACGGCGGCGGTGACGACGATGACGAAGAGCCGGTAGGCGGGGAAGGTCATGAAGCCCAGGTTGAGCGCGCCCGCGAAGGCGCGGGGCGGATCGAGGGTGAGACCGATCTTGCCCCAGACGAGCTTGACGCCCTCGACGAGGATCAGCGAGAGGCCGAAGGTCAGGAGGAGCGGATCATCGGGCGAGCGCCCGTAGAGACGGCGGATCAGGACGCGCTCGATCAGGAGCCCGAGCGCGCCGACCATGAGCGGCGCGAGGACCAGCCCCAGCCAGAAGTTCCCGGTGAGCCCGATCAGGAACACCCCGAAGTAGGCGCCGAGCATGTAGAGCGAGCCGTGGGCGAAGTTGACCACGGTCATGAGCCCGAAGATCAGCGAGAGGCCGATCGCGAGGAGGACGAACACCATGCCGATCACGAGGCCGGTGAACACCTGGGCGGTCAGCGCCGACAGCGGGATCTCGAGCATGGGCGCGGGCTACGAAGCGGCCTGATCCTCCAGTCTCGTTCTAGGCGAGCCCCTTCTCGGCGCAGGTGCGATCCAGCTCCTCGTTGGCCGGGATGCGGCTCACGACCTCGACCAGCCCCCAGTCGCCCTTCGCCTTGTCGCGCCCCTTGACGATCCACAGGTCCTGGAAGGACTTGTTGTCGCAGGGGCGCCACCACTGCTTGCCCTTGTAGTGGTCGTAGACCGGGTTGGCGCGCAGCGCCTTGGCCACGGCCTCGGAGTCGGTCGACTTGGCCAGCTCGCATCCCCGCGCGACCTCCATGACGCCGCTGTAGGCGTAGCAGCCGTAGTCGCCGGGCGGCATGTTGAATTTCTTCTGGAAGGCCTCGACGTAGCGCTTGACCTGGGGGATGGTGTCCTGGAGCTCCCAGTAGAAGTTGGTGCCGCCGTAGATGTCCGCGTAGAGCTCGGGGCCGCCCTCCTTGAGCTGGGGCAGCCAGTGCAGCGGCTGGGCGATCCGCATCTCCTTCTTCATGCCGTAGCTGATCACCTGCTTGAGGAACGCGATGTTGTCGGCGCCCGGCGTCACCGTCACGAGGACCTCGGGCCTGGCCGCCTGGATCTTCGGCAGGTGCGCGGAGAACTCGGCGCTCCCCAGCGGGTAGGGCGTGGCGCCGAGCACCGTCCCGCCCTTCTTCTTCAGCACGTCGTGCAGCACGGCGTTGTTCTGCTTGCCCCAGGCGTAGTCGGCGTAGATGATCCACCACTTCTTGCCGAGGTTGTCGGCGATCCAGCCGCCGACGGCGCGCGAGGTGATCGTCGGGTTGAGCGCCTCGTGGAAGGTGATCGGGCTGGTGTCGGGCTTGGCGCTGATCTCGTCCGACTGGCTCACCGAGATGAAGAGCACCTTGGACTTCTTGGTCTGCTCGTTGATCGCCATCTGCACGTGGGCGGCGAGGCCGCCGACGATGAACTGCACCTTCTCGTTCTCGATCAGCTCCTTGGTGCGCTGGGCGCCCACCGCCGGCTTGAGCTGGTCGTCGCGGAAGAGCACCTCGACCTTGCGGCCGAGGATGCCGCCCTTGGCGTTGAGCTCGTCGGCCCCGAGCTGGGCGCCGCGCTGCTGGTCGGCGGCCAGCGCTCCGAACGGCCCCGTCAGCGGGAGCGGGAACCCGATCCGGATGGGGTCCTTGCCCTGGGCGCGGAGGACCGCGGGGAATGCCGTGGCGGCCGCTCCGGCGGCGGTGGTGGCGAGAAATGAGCGCCGATCCATAGGAGCCTCCTGTCCCATGCGGTGAAGTGTCCGGCTGGACCGTCGGTGGCGCTCATCATAGAGTCGCCCCCCCTGCCTGTCAATCGCGCGGTGGCCGTGTGGCCGTGCACTACAAGGGCATGAGAGGGCGCCCGCGCCCGGATTGGGGTAAGCTCGACAGCCAAGGACTGAACAACGCCTGCCAGGAGGAGAAGGCCATGGCCGTGCGCGCGCTGCTTCATTACGCCCTCGAGGTGCCCGATCTGAGCGTCGGCGAGAAGTTCTATCGCAATTTCGGCCTGGTGGACGCTCCGTCGCGAGACGACACCGTGCGGCTCCGTCCGGCTCCGCTCAAGCGCGAGACCGTCCTGCTGTACCCGGGGTCGCGCAAGCGGTTGCACCACCTCGCGTTCGGGGCGCCGGGCGACGAGCTCGACGCCGTGAAGGCATCGCTGCGCAAGGCGGGCGTGAGAGAGCTGGATCCTCCGCGCGGCGCTCCCGAGGGCGGGATCTGGATCCGCGATCCCGACGGCAATGCCGTCAACATCCGTTCCGAAGGCCGGGAGCTGCCGCCGGCCGACCCGCCGCTCACCCTGAACAGCCCCGGCCGCATCGCGCGCGTGGCCGCGCGCGGCTGCCCCGAGGGGCGAGAGGCGCGCCCGCGCCGCCTCGGCCACGTGCTGCTGTTCACGCCGGACCCTGACCGGCAGATCGACTTCTACACGCGGGCGCTCGGCATGCGGCTCTCCGACCGCTCACGCTCCATCGTCGCCTTCCTGCGCTGCACGACCGACCACCACAACCTCGCCTTCCTCGCTTCGAAGGGACCGGGCTTTCATCACGGCTCGTTCGAGGTGGGGAGCATCGACGAGATCGCGCTGGGCGCCCAGCGCATGCTCGACGCCGGATGCGAGCCCGGCTGGGGAGTCGGACGCCACGTGATCGGCTCGAACTTCTTCTACTACACGCGCGATCCGTGGGGGAGCTTCGCCGAGTACTTCCACGACCTCGACTACATCCCCGAGCACTGCGCATGGGAGGCGCGCGATTTTCCCGAGCAGGACGCGATCTACCGCTGGGGCCCGCCCCTGCCGGACTACTTCGGCCACAACACCGAGCTGGACTGAAGCGACCGGTACCTACCCACGGGCTGAACACGGATGTGGGCCGGTACGAATTCCGGGTCGCGCGAGCGGGTGACGCGGTTCGCGTGAGCTTCGAGAACCTGAGGCCCGGGAACGTGAGGCAGGGGCATTTCCTGATGCCGTCCGATGTCGCCCGCACCCTGGGCAACGCCCTCCTCCTGACCGCCGCCGCCGGCAGCGACTCGGTGAACGTCGTGTTCTCGGTCGACGAGGGCAAGGCCAAGAGCTGAGCGCTCCCCGGGCGCTCCGGAGACACGTCCGATGTTCTCGCCGCGCATCGCCGCCTTCGGCTGTCGTCCGTGAACCGGCCGCGCCCGGCCGAAAGACGGGCGGCGCGCGATCGCCGCCGCGAGGCCCGCCCGACCGGATCGCGTCTGGCCATCCTCTCGCTCGCCGCCCTCGGCATCGTGTACGGCGACATCGGGACGAGCCCGCTCTATGCGCTACGCGCGTGCTTCAGTCATGATTACGGCCTGCCGCGGGATACCGCCAGCGTCTACGGGGTCCTCTCGCTCATCGTCTGGTCGCTGATCCTGATCGTGAGCGTCAAGTACGTCCTCGTGATCATGCGGCTGGACAACCGGGGCGAAGGTGGCATCCTCGCCCTCATCGCGCTCCTGCGCCAGAAGCAGCGCCGCGGCGCGCTGATCGGGCTCGGGCTGTTCGGCACCGCCCTCCTCTACGGCGACGGCGTCATCACGCCGGCGATCTCGGTGCTGAGCGCGGCCGAGGGGCTCGAGGTGGCGGCGCCCCAGCTCAAGCACTACGTCCTGCCCCTCACGCTCGTGCTCCTCTTTCTCCTGTTCCTCGGCCAGCGCTACGGGACGGGGCGGGTGGGGAGCGTCTTCGGCCCCATCATGCTCGCCTGGTTCGTGACGATCGGGGCCCTCGGCGCGATCGAGATCGTCCGGGCGCCGGCGATCCTGCTCGCGCTCGACCCGTGGCACGGCGTCCGACTCTTCGCCCAGCACGGCGTGGCGGCCTTCCTCGTGCTCGGCGCCGTCGTGCTCGTCGTCACCGGCGCCGAGGCGCTCTACGCCGACCTCGGCCATTTCGGCCGGCGGCCGATCCGCCTGGCCTGGTTCACCGTCGTGTTCCCGGCCCTCCTGCTCAGCTACTTCGGCCAGGGGGCTCTGATCCTGCGCGCGCCGGCGGCCGTCGAGAATCCGTTCTTCCTGATGGCGCCGCCGTCGCTCCTCTACCCCCTCGTGGGGCTGGCCACCGTGGCCACCATCGTGGCCTCCCAGGCCCTCATCTCCGGCGCGTTCTCGCTGACCCAGCAGTGCGTTCAGCTCCGGTACTGTCCTCGCGTCACGATCGTGCACACGTCGCGGGCGGAGGCGGGGCAGATCTACATCCCGGAGGTGAACACGGCGCTCATGGTCGGCTGCCTCCTGCTCGTGGTGGGGTTCGGCTCCTCGGGCGCGCTCGGCGGCGCCTACGGCATCGCCGTGACCGGCACCATGGCCGCCACGACGGTCCTGTTCTGCGTCCTCGCGCGGCAGCGCTGGCGGTGGTCGGCCTGGCGCATCGGCCCGCTCGGCGTCGTGTTCCTCGGGATCGACCTCGCGTTCTTCGGCGCCAACTTGACGAAGGTCGCCCTGGGCGGCTGGGTGCCGCTCGCGATCGCCGCCGGCCTCTTCCTGCTGATGAGCACCTGGAATCGCGGGACCGAGCTGCTCAACCGCCTCCTGCTGGAGGCCGCGGTGCCGGTGGAACAGTTCCTCGCCGAGGTGGAGCGGGAGAAGCCGCCGCGCGTCGCGGGGACGGGTGTCTTCATGACGGCCCACGCGGAGCGGGTGCCGCTGGTCCTCCAGCGCCACCTGCGGCACAACAAGGCGCTCCAGCGGGAGGTCATCCTGCTCGCCGTCGTCACCGAAGACGTCCCCGAGGTGGACGAGGCCAAGCGCCTGACGCTGGAGGCGCTGCCGCAGGGCCTCTATCGCGCGCGGGCGCATTACGGCTTCATGGAGCGGCCGGATGTCCGGGAGCTCGTCGCGCGCTGCCGCGATCACGGCCTCGCGGCGCCCGAGGAGGACACGACCTACTACCTCGGCCGCATGCGGATCATGCCGACGGGCCCGGCGCCGATGATGGGGTGGCGAAAGCGCCTGTTCAGCCTCATGGCGCGCAACGCCAGCTCGCTGCCCGACTTCTTCCGCATCCCGCCCGACCGCGTCGTCGAGCTGGGGGCCCGCATCGAGTTCTAGATACCATCAAGGCCGTCCGGGACCGCGCCGAGCGCGGTCTGTAGCCGGCAAGATCGCGCGGTCGGTTGGAGCGTCGGGTCATACGCCCGCGCGCCGGCGCATGAACTCGGCGAGCCAGGCCGCTTCCCGAGACCCTTCATGCTCGAGCGCCGCAATCGTGCGCCGCCGATCCTCGACCGATCGATTCTGCCCGAGCTTGAACTTCCCATCCAATCTCGTGGCCGGCATCTCGAACGCCACGATCGCACGCAGCATGCGGTCGTAGAAGTCGGTTGGCAAGTTCTCCGGACGCCAGCCGTTTGGGCGATCCCCCTCGTATCGCCGAACCAGCTCTTCCAGCACGCCGCGCACGAAGGTCTCGTCCTCGTTCGCTGTCGGGAGCCCGTGCGCATGGACGACGCCGTAGTTCCATGTCGGAACGGCGGGGGCCGTCTCGTACCAGGTCGGCGAGACGTAGCCGTGAGGGCCGTGGAAGACGGCGAGCGCTGGAGTCGCGCCGTCCATCAGGCGCCAATGGTGGTTCGCCCGAGCCATGTGCCCCACGATCACGAGGGTCGGGCCCGAGGAGCGCACGAGCACCGGGACGTGGCTCGTCACCAGCCCCTCGGGAGAGCCGCTGACGACCGTCGCGAAGTCATACGTCCGCATGAAATCCTGCAACGTCTGGCCGTCTGACACCCGGAAGTGCCGAGGAATGTAAGTCATATCGCGCGGCGACCTCGGTGCGTAGAATCCAGCTCGAGCATGGTGTCGGCCTACCTCTGGTTAGCAGACCAGTTCCAGGCCCTTCTTCTTGGCCAGCTCGATGGCCCCCCTGGTTGCTGCCTTCCCGACAAGAGCGTCCTCGTTGATCACGGCCAGCGTCTTGAGCCCATTGCGGGCCGCCAGATCAAGCACCCCCTCCGGGAGGACTTCTACCGGCGAGAGCAGCATGACGAGGTATCTCCGCCCCTTCTCCCAAATCGAGCTCGTTGCCGCCATCGGCGCCACCATGAGCTTCCGGTGTTTCTCGGTGACTTCGGCGACGGCGTCGGTGATAGGCGATGAGTACGGGCCCATCACCGCATCCACCTGATCCTCCGCGATCAACTTCTCGTACAGGCGGACGGCGGTCTTCTCATCAGAGCCATCGTCGTAGATCACGAACTCAACCGAGCGTCCGAGGACCCCCCCCTTCTGGTTCACACGCTTCTGGTAGAGCAGGTACCCGTCACGCGCGTAGCCGCCCTGCAGGGCGTACTTTCCGGTGAGCGACAGCGAGGCGCCGATCCGGATCGGCTGTTGAGCCTCGCTCCCCCACGGTGGCCCGATAGCGAATACGATGAAGAGGACGACGAGCGAACGGTACAGGCCCTGAGCTCTCATGACTGGCCTCCTCTTTTGGGTGAGCGGTTCCGACCACACTGCACCGTAGCACCGTACCAGGCGGTCGGCTAACGCATGGCGGCTGAGCGGCCGGCAGACGCTGGTCCGCTCAATCCCTGTTGTTAACGCATACGCCGCGATGTCTCGGCCCTCCCTTGATCGTGGAGTTCGGGGTATCTCGACCTCATCTGCGCTCGTGGCGGGCGCTCAGTCCAGCTAGCCACCTCCTGGCGCGCGCCTTGCGGGCCTGGGCGCCGCCCGGCGCCGCAGGTAGTCGCGGAGCGTCCGCTTGATGGACGGGAAGCCGATCTGTCGCCAGGGGATGGCGTCGCGGCGGAACCACCGCACCTCGGACACATCGCTCCGGGCGGTCGGGATGCCGGCGAGACGCACCACGTAGACCATGGCGAGGATCGGGAAGCCGGCGCGGCCATAGCGGTCGGTCCCGAAGCCGTGAAAACGCGTGATCACGGCGCGCGTGCCCAGCTCTTCGCGGAGCTCACGGCCGAGCGCGCGATCGGGCAACTCGCCGGATTCGAGAAAGCCGCCCGGGAGATCCCAGGTGCCCTGATAGGGAGGAGCGGCCCGACGGGCGAGGAGGATGCCGCCGCGGCCCTCGACGATGGCGACGGCGGCCGGCGTCGGGTTGTCATAGAAGGTCCAGCCGCACCGCGGGCAACGCCGGCGCCGGCGGCCCTCCTTGCGCACGGTCGTGAGCCTGGCGCCGCAGGCCAGGCAGTGGCGGGCCCGCGCGGTCATCGGCGGCTCCCAGGACGGCTGCGAGAGGTCGCCATCGCCCCGAATCCTAGCAGAATCGGACGGGACTCGACGCCCCCGGCGATGGTTGCGGCGGTTGCGGCGGCCGGTCGCTTGACCACGTCCGGCGTCCCGGCCTATGCTGCGGCGTCGGCGAGGACCGTTCTGGGGGCCCCCTCATCCCGGTCGGAGGACGCGAGCAGCGGTCTCGGCGGCGGAAAAAACCACGTTCCCCGCACGGAGGAATCGATCCATGCCTGATGGCGTGCACCTTGGAAGCGGCAAGGTGCGGGAGCTGTACGCGCTCGACGATCGGCGTCTGCTGCTCGTCGCGTCGGACCGCATCTCGACCTTCGACGTCGTGCTCCCGACCGAGATCCCGGACAAGGGGCGCGTGCTCACCGGCCTCTCCGCCTTCTGGTTCGCGCGCACCCGCGCGCTCTGCCCGAACCACCTGCTCGCCGTCCGGCCGGATGGACGCTCGATGGAGTGCCGCCGCCTCGAGATGCTCCCGATCGAGTGCGTGGTGCGCGGCTACCTCTCCGGCTCGGGCTGGAAGGACTACCGGGCGAACGGCGAGGTGTGCGGGCACCGGCTGCCGGACGGGCTGCGCGAGTCGGACCGCCTGCCCGCGCCGATCTTCACCCCGGCCACGAAGGCGCCGAGCGGCCACGACGAGAACATCACGCGCGCGCGGGCCGCCGCGCTGGTCGGCGCCGAGCGCCTGGCCGAGGTCGAGCGCCTCTCGCTCGCGCTCTACCGGTTCGCCGCGGACTACGCGCTCGAGCGCGGGATCATCATCGCCGACACGAAGTTCGAGTTCGGGCGCGACGGCGACGGGCGGCTCGTGCTCGGCGACGAGGCGCTGACGCCGGACTCGTCCCGCTTCTGGCCCGCCGCCGACTACGCGCCCGCCGGGCCGCAGCCGTCGTTCGACAAGCAGTTCGTACGCGACTTCTGCGAGCAGACGGGCTGGGGCAAGACCCATCCCGGGCCCGAGCTTCCGGGCGAGGTCGTCGCCGGCACCCGGGCGCGCTACGTCGAGGCCTTCGAGCGGCTGACCGGGATCCCGTTCGACGACTACCTCGGCGACCCGCAGGTCGTGCTCTCGTGAGAGCGAGGGGGCGCAGACGACGCGGGGGCGCGCGGATCCGGGCGAGGTCACGCTGACGCTCCGCTCAGGCTCACCCGGCGGCCCTCCGCCGCCGAGAGGTAGGCCGCGTAGATGACGGCG
>Ga0137374_10003972_pt1 | contig 17570 bp, 13 predicted proteins | sample SagtaG_20_FD_104811 | JGI IMG/M metagenome (GOLD analysis project Ga0137374, IMG submission 104811) | Vadose zone soil microbial communities from Sagehorn Ranch, Mendocino, California, USA - Sage1_R_100_16 metaG | ecosystem: Environmental > Terrestrial > Soil > Vadose zone | place: USA...
CGGCCCACGTACTGGCAGAAATGACGGCAGCAGCGCCGGAAGGACTCGCCTTCCGCGCGGGGGCGCGCCTTGGCCCCGATGATGCCGGCATCACCAAGATCCTCACGAGTGCTCGTTACCTCGTCGCAATGGCTCGCTCGGCCCTCGCCGATCGCGGCGGCGAAGAGGAGCTGGCCGCGGGTCTCGCTCGCTTTCTCGCGTCGCCCGAGCTCAAGGTCCGCCGCGAGATCGAAGGGCTCGCCAAATACGTCGACGTTCGCTCGTACGTGACGCACGCCTCGATCGGCGGCGCCGAAGCGCACGCAGAGGCTCGCCGCGCCGGCCTCGTCGGCGATCTCGTCTTCCTCGCGTTCGACGTGAAGATTCTCGGCTCGGGAGGGGTCAAAACGACCGAGCTCGTCGAAGCGATCACCGGCGACACAGCCTTCCCCCACCGCGCGATCCGAGCGGCCCTCTACGGCGAGCGTGACGGCGTGCGCGTCGACCCGCTCGACCTCGCCGCCGTCCGCCGCCCCCGCTCTCCAAGGGTAACCGAGCTCTCGCCGGCTGATAGCACCTTCGGCTGAGAGCACCCCATGATGCTCGTGTCGTAGCTGAACGCCGGGCTTTCGGCGAGCGGCGCGGTGAACGTGCTGTCGTTGTAATGAAGAAACGGAGCTCGGAATCCCTTGATGTTGCCGACGGTCGTTCCCATGGCCGTAGCCAGCACCGTGCGGCAGTTGTGAATCTCCGTCGTCCACTGACTGGTGTTGAAGGAGATCCCGTCGGGATGGTTCACGGTGGGTCGTCGAGCTCGTGCCCGCCGTTGAACGCCGTCTGCCAGGTGCTCTGCATCCCGCTCAAGTAGGTGCTGTTGTGATTGAAGCTCGTCCGCACCGAAGTGTTGTCGTAGGTCCCGGCATGGGCGGCACCGGCCGGATTCCTCAGCGGGCCGAGAAAGTTGATGGCCCAATTGAATCCGTCGATCTGGAAATTCCTGTGCAACTTCCGAGGTCTCAGTTGCCCGGTTTATGCAGTCGCGTAATCAAAATGCGGCCGAACGTGCCGCCCGAGGGCAAGGGGTTGATGCGCCAGGGGACGCCGGGGAGGTACGACGACGAGTAGCGGTGAGACTCGACGCGAAAGCCGGCGTCGCGCGCGTGGTGCTCGACGAGCCACCGCGGCATCGGGGTGATGTGGCCGTGCACGAGCGAAGAGTACGGATCGCGAAGACGCCACGGATGATTGAAGAAGAGGTCCCATTGCCCTACGAACGCGAAGAGAACGCGCGACAGAAGCGACGTCAGATTCGGTGTCGACACGATCGCCGTGCCGCCGGGCCGCAAGACGCGCCAGAGCTCGCGCAGAAAGAAGCGGGGGTTCTCGAGATGCTCGAGGATCTCGACCGCCATCGCGATGTCGAATGTTGCGTCGTCGAAGGGAAAGACCTGGTTGAGATCGGCGTCGACCAGCGGCACGGCCGCCCTGAACTGCGGCCGGTATCGCTCGACGGCAGTGACGTCGTAGCCAACCGCCGCGAGCCGCGCTGACAGCTCGCCGCGGCCGGCACCGAGATCGAGCGCCTTGCCGGAGCCACATTCGGTCGCTCCGGCGCCGAGCAGCGCGAGAGCGATGTCGTGGGTGTCGCCGTAAGCGCGCGGACCACGCAAAGTGAGCCGCGCCTGTAACGCAGCGCGTCCGTGTTCGAAAGCTTGGATCCAAGAAGTAGGGTGCACCATGTGAGCCTCGCTTTGCGTTCAGCAATTCGCATACCGCCGCTCGCCGCGGAAAAGTTCGGCCATTAGGTGCCCGTTTCGAGTGCGGCGCACGATGTGCGCGTGGTGCGACAGCATCACTTGGGCCGTAGATTCACGCCTTTCGATGAACGCGGACACGCCCCGCTCGGGGAAATGAGCCGGTCGCTTCGGCAACCCCCCCTATAGAGGTAGAATGGACCAAGTTCGGGGGTCTATGTTCGCAACGAAGAGCCGCTACATCCGTATCCGCGTCAGTTTCGGATGCAGTCTTGCCTTGGTATGCTTCGCGTGCGCGCGCGCCGTCGACTCCCCCCTCGATGAGCCATTGGCTACCAGTGGCAGTGGCGGAGCGGTATCCGGCCCGGGCACGGGCGGTTCCCCGACCGGGTCCGTCGGAAGTGGCGGCGTGACCAGCGGCGGTGGCGGCAGCGGGGGCACCGAAACCGGCGCCGGGGGCGACACCGGCACGACGGCCGCGGGCGGAAGCGCCGGGGATGGAAGTGGGGGCGGAGGAGCGGGGGGTTCGGGGGGCAGCGGAGGCGACGGGGGATCAGGCGGCAGCGCAGGGAGCGGCGGATCGGGCGGAATGGATGCCGGCACGGTCAATAAGCCGACGGGCATCACCGTGACCGGCCAAAACGCGACCGCGCTGCAGGCTCCTAGCGCCGGCGGCGGCGCGTTCAGGGACACCTGCGCAACGAACGAAGTCGTCATCGGCTACACGGGAACCGTCGACGCCCCTGACGCATCGACGAACTACCTGCGGAGCTTCCGAGCCATCTGCGGCAAGCTCTCGATCAGCGGCACCGGTCCCTACGCCGTCGTGACGGCGCAGGCCGAGACCCTTACCCAGCACGGCACGTTGCCCGGGTCACAGACGCAAAATCGCATGTGCTCCGCCAACCAGATGGTGGTCGGGTTCGGCGGTCGATCCGGGGGCTTCATCGACCAACTGGCTTTCATCTGCGCACCGCTCACGATCTCCGGTGCCTCCCCGAACTTCACGCTCGCGCTGGGCGCCACGGCAACGCTCGCAGGCCTCGGCGGGCCGGGAGGCAGTCCTTTCACGGCCATCAATTGTCCGGCGGGCCAGATTGCCGTAGGCGATGCGGGGCGTTCCGGTGGTGCGATCGACGCGTTCGGCCTGCTCTGCGGCACGCCCTCGCTCATCGTTCAGTGAGCGCGCTCACCTCGGGCGGTGGCTCTCCTGGAAGGTGACGTCCATCTTCTGCTCCTTGCCGTCACGTACGATGGTGGCCGTCACGCGCTCGCCCGGCTTCGACGCGTTCAGCACGTACATCAGGTCTTCGACGCTCGCGATACCGTGAGCGCCCAGCCGAATGAGGATGTCCCCGCGACGTAGTCCCCCCGCTTCTGCCGCGCCGCCCGCGCGAACGCCGGCGAGCAGCACCCCTTTCTTTCCGCCGGGGGGACCGGCGTAGTCCGGGATCGTGCCGAGCGACGCGTTGAAGCTTCGCATGTCGCCGCGGGGGGCGGGGGGCGGAATCTTCTTCAGCGTGAGGCGCGTCTCGCGCAGGTCGGCGGCCTTGGCGAGCTCGAGGGCGGCGACGACGACTTGCGCGGCTCCTGCGGCGTTGATCCGCTCGGGCGCGTCGCTCGGCTTGTGGTAGTCGCCATGCGAGCCGGTGAAAAACTGCACGACGGGCACTCCCGAAGCATAAAACGGCGTCTGATCGCTCGGCCCGTAGCCATCTCCGCCCCCGCCGCACTCGATGCGGGCTTTCGCACACGCAGGCTCGAGCAGGTGCTTCCACTCTTCGGCGGAATCGCTTCCCAGGACGCTCACTCGGTTTTCGCGCATGCGCCCGACCATGTCCATGTTGATCATGGCGACGACGTCCCCCATTTTTACATTGCCCGGCGGAGCCCTCGTAAAATGCGTCGAGCCGAGCACGCCCGATTCTTCAGCCGAGAAGGAGATGAAAAGGATGTCGCGCCGCAGCTCGTCTTTTTGCAGGGCGAGCTGGCGGGCGGCTTCGAGCAGCGCCGCCGTACCGGAGGCATTGTCGTCCGCGCCGAGGTGCGGTTCGTGCTTGTCGGGTGCGAGCGAGTCGCGCCCGCCCATGCCGAGGTGATCGTAATGGGCCCCCAGCACGACCACGCCGGGCAGGCGCGCCGAGTCCGGCGCCGCAGCCGAAAGTCGCGCCACCACGTTGAACACGTCTTGCTTGGTCGCCTCGAGCCCCACCTTGAGCTCGGCTCGCACCGGCTTCTTCTTCGCGAGCTGGTCGACCAGGGAGCCGGCGGCCGCGCGCTTCACGACGACGACCGGGATGCCGGCATCGCTGTAACCCTCGGCATGGAGCTCTGGTAACGGAGCCTCCTCCGGCGGCTTCCAATCTTTCGGCGCGTCACGAGGGGGCTCCGGCGCGTCGACGACGATGAGCGCTTTGGCCCCCTTTTCACGCGCGGTCCAGGCCTTGTGTCGAATGTCGCCGTAACGGCGCTGAGCGTCGCGGTCTTCGAACTTGCCCCCTTCCGGAACGAATCGTCGCACGACGACGATCTTCCCTTTCACGTTCAGCTTGTCGTAGTCGTCGACACCGAGATCTTTCGCGCTGATCCCGTAACCCGCCAGCACGACCTCCCCCTTCGCTTCCCCAGGGGCGGAGTAGCCGACGGGCGCCATGGCATCGCGCGCCACCAGCGCATTGGCGATCTTGAGCGAAGTCTCGGGGAGAACTTTGACGCCCGTCGTCACCGGAAAGGGTTGTCGGTAGCTTGCGCCGTCGCCGGCGGGGGCCAGCCCGAGATCGCGATAGCGCTTTTCCAGGTATTCACCGGCGGCCGCGAGACCCGTGGTCCCCACGCCGCGCCCCTCTCGCAAAGGATCGGCGAGCCAACGAATGTCGGCGAAAATGCGGTCCGCCGGAAGCTCGGCCACCGGCTTGGGCGCCGAATCGACCCACCGCGCGACGAACACGTTGGTGTCGTGCGACCCGGGCGCGGTCGCGCGGTTCGACGAAAAGGCGAGGTACTTGCCGTCGGGCGAAAACATCGGAAAGCCGTCGAATCCGCGCGCGAAGGTGACGCGCTCGAGATTCGTGCCGTTCACGTCGATCGCCCAGAGATCGAATTCCCTCCCCTTCGGATCGCCGTAGTTCGACGAGAAGAGCACGCGTTTTTGGGATGGGTGCCAGAAGGGGGCGAACGAGGCGGCGTCGAGGTACGTGATCTGCACCGGATCGCTGCCATCGGCATTCGCCGTGTAGATCTCGAGCTTGGTCGGCTTGACGAGCCGCTTTGCCAAAAGACGTTTGTATTCGTCCGCCTCAGCTCCGGGTTTCGGGCGCGACGCCCGCCAAACGATTTTCGTGCAATCGGCGTTGAAGAACGCGCCGCCGTCGTAGCCCACCGTGCTGGTCAGCCGCTGGACGTTCTTGCCGTCTCGGTCCATGCGGTAAAGGTCGATGTCGCCATCGCGCACGGAGGTAAAGACGATCGACCCGTCCTTCGGGCAGACGGTCCCTTCCGCGTCGTAGCCAGGCGTGTCGGTGAGACGCACGAGCCCGGTGCCGTCCGCTTTGGCGCGGAAAATGTCGTACGAGTCATGAAGCGCCCACACGTAACCCTGACTGTGGTCGGGTTTCGGCGGGCACGCGTCTCCGCCGAGGTGCGTCGACGCGAAGATGACGTCTTGGTCGCCGGGCAAAAAATACGAGCAGGTCGTGGCCCCCTTGCCGCTGGAGACGGGGATCAACGAAGGGGCGCTCTCGTTGATCGACATTCGAAAGATGCGATCGCAGGCAGCGGTCGCAGGACGCGCTTGGAGAATGAGCTGCATGCCGTCGAACGACCAGTAGGCCTCGGCGTTCTCGCCCCCGAAGGTGAGCTGTCGTAAATCAGCCAAGTGCCCTTCTTCGGGTAGGGGTAGAACCACGTTGCGCGCCGCGGCCGGTTGTCCGCCGGGCTGAGGGGCGGTCGGGGCCGAGCTGCCCGCGCACGAGGTCAACGAGATCCAAAAGGCTGACGAAAGCCATCGGAGCCACCAGAAATGTGGGGCCGCGCGAATCATCGAGAGGACCTTCCCCTGTCCCTGCCGCTATGTAAATGCCCGCCCGAAGAATTGCCTACTACTTTCGAAAAGTTGTACCGCATGGGCCGGGTTGGGTAAGCAGATGTAGGATAATGAAGGTAAAGGTGCTCCTCATCGCGCTGAGCGGCATGGCTCTCGGGCTCACGGCGACGCCGGCATCCGCTTGGGTGGAGACGCATCTCATCTCCGACGACGTCCGGGTGGAAGTCGATCGCTTCGGCTCGGCGACCATCGATCACGGCATCACCATGCGCATCCATGGGGGTCCGCTGCGGTCGTTCGATCTCGCGGCAGCCGATGGCGACGTGATTCCGCTCGATGACGGCACCGTCATCTCGGCGCAAACCGAGAAACCCGGCCCGACGATTCCGCTTCAAGTGATGCCGCGCCCGGACGGCGCGTTGCGCGTCAACGTCGCCGGAGGGCGCGGGCTTTCGCGAGGCATCTTTCTGTTCCATGTGCGCTACCGCAAGAACCTGCTGACCGGTGACAACATCCGGCGCGATGGCGCCATGCTACGCGTTCGATGGACGGGACCCATCTGGCAGGAGGGGCACGACAACGCCCGGTGCACTTTCGTCCTGCCGGCCGCTCCCACGGAGCCACGCGCCTCCGGCATCGGAGCGAACGCCGACGAGGGGGAGACTGACGACCTCGACGTCGGCGTTTTCCTCTCCGAAGTGAAGCGCTCGGCCGACCACGACGAGGTCGAGTTGATCCGCCCTCACGTCGCGCGAAGCGAAGCCGTCACCTGGGCCGTGCGCGTCGACCCGCGTGCCTTCGACGACAGCAGCGATCCCCGTCTGCGTCCGCCCCCTCCCCCCCCGCCCCCCAAACTCGTGCCCCTCGAGCAACGCGCCGCCTACGCCGCGGCGGGCGGGGCGTTGCTCCTCGGCTTTTCGGTGCTCGTCGCGTGCAAGGCGCGGCAGGTGAGTCGTCACGCGAAGGGGATCGCACGCCCGCGCCCGTTGGTGCCCATCCCGACGTCGCTCCGCATTCTCTTTTCGGGACCCGTGCTGGCACTCGGTATCGCGCTGCAACTCAAGCTCGACGACCCGTGGTGGGGAACGCTCCTGGTGCTCCTCGCCATGGCGCTCACCTGGTACCTGCCTCCCATTTGGCACCTTCGTGCCCGCGGACCGGGTCGATGGCTCCCACTCGCCGACCGGGAGGCCTTCGCCAAGCCGCCTGCCCCTTCCGACGCCTGGCTCGACGCGAGCACACGCACCGGCCGTATCTTGTTCGGCCTAGCCATCGCCGTCGCGGTGGCGGCGGCGTACGCCGCCTCACGCGTGTCCGCCTATGGCGCCTACTTGGTCGGGTTCAACAGCGCCGCGCTCGTTCCCCTCTTTGGCACGGGTCGCTTGCGCGAGCTGCGCCCGCACCCATTGTTCGGGTCCGGATCCATTTTGGCCCGCATTGCCGGAAAGCTCCGAGCCTTGGAAGGAATTCGGGCGATCGCGTGGGCGCGCCTGCCGACCGGCAGCGGCGAGTTCGACGAGTTGAGAGTGCTCTGCGCGCCCAAAGTTCCGCTGCGTGGGTTTACCGCGATCGAGGTCGGTCTCGTCGCGGCAGGTGGGCTCGGCGGCTGCATCCATCTACCGGAGATCTTGATTCGCGTCATCGACGCCAGCCCTTGCCACGACGCTTTTCTCCGCCTTCTGCCCGGTTCGCGATGGGTGCGCGGTCGGAGGGCAGACGAGCGCGTGACCGTCCTCCAGCCGCGCCTGCCGACGGTCGCGATGACGAGCGCTCTCGCCGCCCGGCTCCTCGCGCGCGCCGTCGAAACCGCACCTCCCACCATCCGCGCGGCCGGCGCGCCTGCTCGAGCCAGCGTTCGACCCGCCGATCCCCATCGTCGGATACGCGTGCAAACACCCCGCAAGCCCCTCACCCCACCGCGCCACCCCGTCGCATAGCATGACTGCCTCAGATCTTGGCCATGACAGATCACGAACGGCAATTGCGGCGCGTCGGCCAGGTAAATGACGGCGAGGCCGTCGGAACAGCGTTTCAGAGGCCACTGGCCGCGAGGCGTCGCCACTTCCGCGTTGCCGAAAGCGTGTTCCGGTCAGTCGTTTCGTGGGGCATGGCTACTCCGGCGCAACGATCTGGTAGCGGGAACTTGACGCAGTAATGCTAGGTGCTGCCTCAGAATGGCACGAGAAAGCCGAGGTCGGGAGGAAGCTCGGAGCGGACTTCGAAGGCCGCGACGAGCGCATCTCCCTTCCAGGCAATGAGGCTCGCGTGCAGTGCGTGCCGTTTCAACCCGGCGATGGGTGGCCCGTCGTACAGAGCGTCGCCGGCGAGCGGGTGGCCGATGGCCGCCATGTGCACGCGAATCTGATGACGGATGGCGGCGCTCGCGCGAGCCTCGACGAGCGCCCATTCGCCGTGCGTGCGGACGACGCGAAACGTCGTCGATGCCGGCCGGGGGCGGTAACGTGCAACGTCGCGCGGATGCAGGCAGGCGTACATCCGTTTTTTGTCCTTGGGGTGATGCGCAATCGGAATCGCGATCTCCCCTGAGGAGGCGAGCCCTTCGGCGTGGCAAACGAGCAAGTAGGCTTTCTCGAGGGCACCGCTCTTGAGTCCCTTCGAGAGTGACTCGAAGGCGCCCGACGTTCGCGCCGCGACCACGAGCCCCGACGTATCGGTGTCGAGTCGATGGATGAGCCCCGGTTCGCGCGGCGAATGACCGACACCGGCCATCTCCGGGTAGCGACCCACCAGCGCGTTCGCCAGCGTACCGGTCTCTCCGTCGCGTAGCGGCGCCGTGGGTTGGCCCGCGGGCTTCTCGGTGACGACGACGTCGCCGGTCTCGAACCGCACGGAGAGCGAAGCGCTCGGCTCGGGCACCGCATCGGGGCTCATCGCATCGGGCAGCGCGATGGTGACCTCGTCTCCCTCGCGGGCGACCTCGCCTTTGTGGGACCGCTTGCCATTGATGCGGATCTTTCCCTCTTCGAACAGGCGCCTCGCTCCCTTGCGTCCGAGCCCCGGCACCACGGAAACGACGAACTTGTCCAAGCGTTCTCCCGACTGCCCCGCTTCGACGAGAAAACGCTGCTCGGCCATGGACGACGGAGTCTAGCGGAACGTGCCGGAAAGACCGACACCGAGAGCAGGCGAGCGCTCGCCACGGGCCGAGAGCGACTCGCCGATGACGCCGGCGTAGGGGGTCATCCATGCTCGCGCCTTGGGGGGTGAGGGTCTGCGCGTCCAGAACCACGCTGCGACGCCGCCGGCGAGCGTCGAGCCCATGGTGGTGATGAGAAAAACGCGGTCGCCCGCGGCGGTCCGCTCGCGAAAGATGAAGGGGCTCGTGGCCGCCGCACCCGCGAGTCCTCCCAGCCCGGCGCCGAGATCGATCGCAAGGACGCGCGAGGGCTCGACATCCAGCCAAATCGCGACGGTGCCCGCCACCACCACGCCAGCCGCCGCGCCGATCCCCAGTCCACGATACGGAGCTTTGCCCTCGGTCGTCCCTCGAACGGCAAACTCGCTCATGCCGCCGAGGAGCGTGCCGAACGCGCCTCCGGAGTGCGTCATCAGCGCGCCTCCTTCGCTCATACCACCTCCGACGGCGAGCGAAGTCGTGGCCAGCCCGAGACCCGTGAGAGCTCCGATGATCGCCCAGCTGTTTTCGGTCGAGGGGTCGCTCTGCTCGCGACTGCGCGCCAGGAAAAGGCCCGAAAGCGCCGGCCACCAGGCTGCAGCCGACAGGTACCAGGCGTCGCCGAGCCCGACATCCCACTCTTCTGCGACGATGGCCGAAGCTCCCAGTCCGAGGCCGGTCCCCAAGGCCATGAGCGGAAAAAGCAAGCGCGGATCGTCGCTTCCGCTGCCCCGCTGAACGGAGTAGCCGACGAAACCACCGAACAGCGCGGCATTGAAGGCGAGCGTGGCGCGTCCCTGGGAACGAGCGCGCACGGCAAACGAGGATGGGGCCTCGGCCCGTTCGGGTCGCCGGGGGCCCGACTCGGGCGTCGTACCGGTGGGGTGCATCGTGATGACGTCGCGAAGCATGACCACGGCGCGGACGGCGAGATCGTTCGCCTTGACCGGCTCGGTGCGCACGAGCACCACCTTCGAGCCGGGGGCAACCGCCGAGAGCCGCACCACGGGGTCCGTGGGACCGCCCTCGAGGGCCGGATACACGACCCAACGATTTCCCTTCGCGGCCAGAGCCAGGAGCTCGAGGTCGGTCAGCTCGCGATCCTCGCGCGCTTCCCGTTCTGACAAGTCGAGGGGGAGGCCGAAATCTTGGATCGCTTCGTTCAAGATGACGTCGAGCCTCTGCCCGAGAGCGATCATGGCTGTCTCGCGTCGCGAACTGCGCCCGGTCGCGCCCGTTTCAGGGGCACCGACGATCGTCGTGCGAAACAGCAGAACCTGCGCGGCCGTGCGCGGCGTCTCGCCTTCCTTGCGCACCGGCGGCGGCTCGTCTGCCCTCGCGCTGCGCGTCGCGACGAGGCACGCAGCAGCGCAGAGCAAAATGGTGAAACGGACCCCTGTCCCTCGGTGCAGCGACTCCACGCCAAGCATCAGAACATCACGATGCCCATGACCCAAGCGTCCCAAAGATTCGTGTCGTCCACCTTGAACCGTCGTCCCACCGCGTCGATCGTGGGCCGATAGTTGGGGTTGGGAATTCCCGTTTGCGTAATGCCGCCGGTGTCGGTGTTGACGTAGCGGCACGCCCCGCTCTGACTGAGGTCGCCGGTGAAGTCCGGATTGCAGGGCTGGTCGGCGGTGATGATGTGGCTCTGCACGCGCGAATAGGAGCCCCCCGCCGTGAACTTGATGTACTCACCGGCCTGCCAGGTGACCGAAATCTGCGTGTTCATGGCGACGTGCGCCGATACGTCGGTGATGCCCGTCGTGTAGACGCGCTGCGAACCGGTATCGGCGACACTCGGGTAGGGATCGGTCGCCGTCGGGGTCCCTGCCTTGAACGAAGCGAACTGCGGGCGCCGGACTGACGAGGCGTTGGACGACCCGAGCGCGTCGAAGAGCTCCGAGTAGTCGCGCCCTTCGGACCGGTACGAAGCGCCCACGCGGGCATCGAAGGTGACGCGCTGGAACTGCTCTCGCTGCTCCCAGGGAATGATCTGCAGTCCCGCGAACACCCACCCTTGCAGCGGAGGGTGGTTGACCAGAGACCCTTTCAGATCGGTCACTCCGAAGTCGCTCTTGTCCTGCGGAAACTCGAAGAGCGTGCGAAAGCCGGAGTAGGGCTCGATGTACTTGATGCGCTTCGAGATCGTCGAGTGCAGCTCGAGACCGGTCGTGCCGCGGGTGACCCCGGGCTTTGGGCCGCCGTTTGGAAAGATGCCTTCCTCGATCCCGACCGTATCGCCCGCTACGCCGCTTCGGTTCACGTCCGACGGATAGGCGCACTCCGGCTGGTTCGCCGCGTGGTCGGCATTGCAGGCGTGCATCGGTTCCCCGAGCCCCAGTCGAACCTCGAATCCCGCGATCCAGGAAGGCTTGGTCTTGTCGCGGAATTGGTTCATGAAGCCGAAGTCGGCACCGATCGCCAGATATTCGATGCCGCTTCGCTGGGGCGAGTTGAAGGGCAACGAAAAGATAGGGCCGCTGTCGGCCGGCCCTCCCATGAGCACGATGTTCTGCACGGCCGCGCTGCCGGAAAGATCGGTGAGTTTGCGATCGTTCGAAAGGATGATGGCCAGCCTCAAGAAAACGGCGATGTCGTGATAGAGGCCGATGTCGATCCTCGTGTTGAGGCGCGAGGTGTTTTCCTCGTAGGTCGCCACGTTCATGTTGGACGCCGTGAAGAGCCCGGTGGAAGCCTGAGGGTTCTGCGCGTTGGCGATCGTGGTCTCGCGCCGGATGTGGGCGTTCTTCCAGGAGTACTGGTAACCGACCGTCAAATGCAGGTCGAATAGGTCCTCGCCGTCGAACGCATCCACGACCTGCGTCACCTCACCGGGCTCCGACAGCACACGGGGCTCGCCAAGCTTGTAAGGTTCATCGGCCCACGCCGAGCGAGCACCGAACGCCGTGATGAGTGCCGCAAGAGCGGCGCCCCCCCGGGCCATCGTGGGGAGCAGAAGGTCCCGGCAAGAAAAGCTCTCTCTACCTTGGACCCGCATTCGTGTGCCCGACACGGGACGCTACCGGCGCGCGGGCAAGGGTGTCAATTGATAAGCAAGGGCGACGTATCCTACGAAGGCGGGGTCGAGTCGGAACCACCGCTGGCGTTGTGCCGACTGGCGCCATACGGATCCGTTGGCTCCTCTTCTTCGTCCATGCCGATCGGGAAAATCTCCGCGGTGACGTCTTCGGCCGAGAGCTCGGTGCGGGCGGCGCGCAGGTCGCGGGAGGTCTGATCCAGACGGTCGGCCAATACCCCGAGAAACTGCCAGAGGAGCTTGACCGCGAGCTCGTGCTCCTTGCGCAAGATCTCGAAAAAATCGCCGCGGCGAATGGCGATGAGCTCGCAGGGGCCCTCGGCGTGCACGGTGGCGCTGCGGGGAACGCTGCGGATCAGCGCCATCTCGCCGAAGTGCTCACCGGGCCCGAATTGCGTGAGGACCGTGTCGCCGCGCGACACCTTCACCTTGCCCGAGAGAACGGTAAAAAGTTCGTCCCCGCGGTCGCCCTCTTTGATCACCAGCTCGCCCGCCGGAAAGGCCCGCACCTCGGCGACCTGCATGACCCGTAGCATCTCGCGTTCCGACAGTCGGGAGAAGAGCGGCATCCTGGCGAGAACCTCCCGCTTGAGCGCGAGCTTTTTCGCCCGCTCGGTGTCGGCCTGCGTGCCTTCGCCGAGCCGCACGACGATGCTCGTGATGTTGTCCTTGCCCCCTGCTTCGTTCGCGAACGCGATGAGCTGGGCCACCGCGGTGTCGCCATCCGCTTCGGCCAGGTAGGGCGTCAGGTCTTCGGGATTGGCGACGTAGCCATGCAGGCCGTCCGAGGCCAAAAGAAACTGGTCGCCGGGCAAGAGCTCGATGAGGAGCGTGTCGATCTCGACCCGCTCGTAGACGCCGACGGCGCGCGTGATGGCGTTCTTGTGGGCGACCTTTTCGATCTGGTCGCGGGTCAACTTGCCTCGTTTGATGAGCTCGTTGAAAACCGTATGGTCCTCGGTCAGCTGCTGCACCTTGCCGCCGCGCATCATGTAGATGCGGCTGTCGCCGACATGGGCAATGAAACCCTTGTTGCCCACGATGAGCAGCGACGAGAGCGTCGTGCCCATGCCGCGCTTCTGCTTGTCGCCCTGGGCCTCCTCGTGGATGCGCGCACAGGCGCGCTGCACGGCGAATTCGAGCAAATTCAAGATGTCGCGCGCCGTCACCTTGGCAGCGCCCTTGGCTCCAGCCTGGTAATCGTCGATGAGCTGCTTTTCTTTTTTGACTTCGTCGTGGACCGTTCGGACCGCGAGCGCGCTGGCCACTTCCCCCGCCGCATGACCGCCCATGCCGTCGGCCACGACGAATAGCGCGAGCTTCTTGTCGACGAGGTAATTGTCCTCGTTGTGGTCGCGCACCCGGCCGACGTCGGTGGCGGCGAAAAAGCGGACGTTCTCTTCTAAACCCATTCGCGCGGAGAGCTCCCGTACCCAGCATATCGAAGCTACGCGCATCAAGCACCCTGAAACCGGCGTGCGCTCGAGGCGCGAAAGAAGGCCACAAATGCGCTCGGATCGTCGTCGCGCGCAGCGCGATCGTGCTCGCGTGCGTGACGACCGTTGCGACGAAGCGGGGCCAACATCCGGGGAGCGCTCGCGACTGTCTCGGTTCCCATCACTGCCATCGGCGGGCTCGAGGTACCCCCGTGCATCGGCGGCCCGTGCGTTGCCGATGCGCGATCCTCGATCCGCCAAGCAAGTCTAAGCCACTGTTTTCACTGGGCTTCGCGACCGCTAGTTCCGCGCACCAGGAAATTCACATCGACGTAATTGCACCAGCGAAAGAAAATGACGTTGACGACGCAACGAGAGGGCCACTAAGAGTGTGCCCCAAACATGAAAAGCACATCTTGGATTTCTTATGTGATGTTGAACGGCCTGCTCGCGAGCTCTTCCTGCAGTTTCGGCGATCCTGCCACGACGGCACCCGAAGTGACCACGCAGGCCGACGCCACGCGACGGCCGCGATCGCATCCGGCCACCAAAGAAGCTTGCGACGCTTGCGGTGGGTCGTGGGCCATTCATGGCATCGATCCGAACGAGAGCTGCATCTGTCCCACGAAAGACGTAGGCAAGCCGTGTCTCGACAGTAATCAGTGCGAAGGCCAGTGCATCGTGGCCGAGGAGGCGACCTTCGAGTTGATGGACGACGGGCCGCCGCCGCGCGGTTGCTTCGTAGGTCGCTGCTCGGAGTACGACACGACGTTCGGCTGTTATCGGGTGATCCCGAGCGGCACGTGCGCCCAGGGTCCGGTGAGCGAAGAAGAGGCCGCGCACTATATCTGCGTCGATTGATCCATCGCTCGCCCCATCGGGCGTTAGGGCTGACGATGGTCAAGGCGCCACGGACGCAGTAGAAGTAGAGCGGATTGGCCGTGAGCCTCGACGATGCAGAAGAACGAAGCCCCCGATCAGCGACTCGATGTGGTGGCCCGGCGCGCCCTCGAAGGTGACGTCGAAGGCGCGATCGCCGAACTACGAAGCGTAGTCGCGGAGTCTCCCGATGATGAAGCTGCTTGGTTGACCCTGGGAATGGTGTTCTCTTCGGCGGGGCGCTGGCGGGAGGCGAGCGAGGCGCTCGCCCGCGCGGTCGAGCTCGACGGCGACGTCCTCGCCGGCCGGATGGCGTTCGCTCGCGCGCTCGAAAAAAGCGGCAAGCTCGACGACGCGGCCTTTCAGCTGCTCCAGGCACAGAGACTCGCTCCGCAAGACGTTCGGCCGTTGAAGGAGCTCGGCGCCGTCTTTTATCAAAAGGGTCTTTACGACAAATCGGTTCAGTTTCTCACGCGAGCGCGAGGTCTGGCGCCCGACGACGCGCGCGTTTGGTACGCGCTCGGATTGACCCAAGAGGCTCGCCGCGATCCCGGCGCTGCCATCGCAGCCTACCGGCAGGCGGTGTCCGTGGATCCGACCTTTGCCGACGCGAGAAAAACGCTCGCCGACGTTCTGGCGTCGATGGGCGAGCACGAGCAAGCCATCGCCGTGCTCGACGACCTCTTGCGTCTCGAGCGGACCAACGAGCAGGCAGCGATGAACCGCGAAGTGCTGGCGAAGGCGCTCGAGGAGATGCGCGAACGGCGTCTTCTCGGAAAGACCGAGCGCGACGTCGAAGCGAGCGCGCTCGTGCAAGAGGGGCAGTTGAAACGGCGGGGCCATGTTCCGCGCGCCGACGACGACCCTTCGGCCGTCGCGTCGGTCGTCCGCTACGGCACCGGGCTCGCCGAGATGCGCGTCGGCTTGACCGAACGGGGAACGATTGCCCGGCTGATGCTGGTCCTGCCCGATCCCGAGAAGGCAGCGCGAAAGCGCGACACGGTCTTTCGGGTGACCGTCGTCGGAACGAGCGGCCAGAGAGAGCCGGCCAATTATGCGACGGCGGTGACGCTCACGTTTTTGCGAGAAGCGCTGGGCGCCCCCCTCACCCAGGCCAGTGAGCTCTACGCACGCCTACTCGGCGGCGAGCGCAGCATTGATTGGAGCGGCGCGAAGCTTTGCTTTGCCTCCGTCGCGCGGCCGGAAGGCGAAGGCGAGGCCCTGCACGGGCTATCGGTCACCCTGCTGTCGGAGACCGGCGCAACATGACGGCGCGTCGCCTTCGCGCATTCCTTGCTCTCGTTGTCGTCGTCTCGCTCGGCTGCCGGGCGAAAGCCAAACCGACGTCGCACACCGAGCTTTCGTTCATCGAGGACGACTACGACGGAGCCCTCCGACGCGCCAGAGCAGAAAAGCGCCCGCTCTTCGTCGATGCATGGGCCCCTTGGTGTCACACCTGCCTCAGTATGAAGGCCTACGTTTTCAACGATCCTTTGCTCGTGCCGATTGCCTCCCAATTCGTGTGGGCGGCCGTCGATACCGAGAAAAAAACGAGCGAAGGGTTCTTGCGCAAATTCGCCATGCAAAATTGGCCCACGCTGTGGGTGATCGACTCGGCCACCGAGAAGCCGATTCTCAAGTGGGCCGGATCGGCCACCGCTTCGGAGCTCGCGATGCTTCTCGAATCGGTGACCCTGCAGCGGTCGTCCGACTCGTCGAAGGCCGCCGAAGCGGCGGCTTCGTGGCTTCGCGGCAACCGCGAGGCCGCGGAGGACCGTCGCGACGCGGCGATCGTCGAGTACCAGAATGCGCTGGCGCGTGCACCGTCGAACTGGTCGGGTCGAGGACGAGTGGTCGAAGCGCTCGCGTTGCAACTGCAAGCGTCGGAAAGGAGCGCCGAGTGCAGCGAGCTCGCCGTCCGAGAGTGGCCCAAGGTGCCCCCGGGGACGTCGCGGCTGAACGTGGTCTTGTCGGGTCTCGGGTGCGGCGACGCACTGCCGAAAGATGCTCCCCTGCGAAACGAGCTGCCCGCCCTGGTTCGCGAAGCCACGCGCATCGTGACATCACCGGCCGAACCGGTGCTGGCCGACGATCGATCCTCGCTCTTCGAGCAGCTCGTGCTCTCGCATCGATCGAACGGCAACGAGCCGGAAGCGCTCGCCATCGGTCGGGCGTGGGGTCGGTTTCTGGAGAACGAAGCCGCCCGCGCAGCGAATCCCATCGCTCGAGCCGTCTTCGATTCGCACCGTTTGCTCGCCTACGAAGCGATCCGAGAGCCACAAAAAGCGATCCCGATGCTCGAGCAGAGCGCGCGCGATTTCCCCGACGACTACAACGCTCCTATCCGGCTCGCGAAAGTTTACCTCGACCTCGGCCGACTCGACGAAGCCCTGGCGGCGAGCCGCCGCGCCGAAGCCAAGGTCTACGGACCGCGAACGCTCCGGGTCCTCTCGATGCAGGCGGACATTCTGCTGGCCATGGAGCGGCCCGACGAAGCCAAGCAGGTCCTTCTGCGCGCGGTGTCTCTTGGGGAAAAGCTCGAGCTACCCGGCGGATATCGGCAGCTGCTCGATCAGCTGAGAAGGCGCACCGCGGGGCTTTGACGTGAGAAACACCAGCGCCGCGACGGTCACTTGCAATCTTTGTCGCACTTCTGCCGGACATCTGCGCACGCCATCTTGCATTCGACGCGCAGCTTGTCCTCCTTGAATCTCGCTTCACAACCGTCCACACATTCGGCAGCCTTGCGGTCACAGGTCTCGGAACAGGAGGGCGCTATCATTACTGCATCGGATCTTGGCGATGACAGATCACGATCAGCAATTGCCGCGTCTCGCCCATGGAAATTACGGCGAGGCCGTCGGAAGCTGCGCATCAGACCGGAATCGCCGCTAGGCCTCGCCTCTGCTTGAGTTACTCGGCGTGGCCTTTGGCCCGCCTGCGGAGCTTCGCCTACAGCCAGTTCCGCCTGTCCGGTCAGTGCTTCAGTAGGCATATGGCTACTCCGATGAGACGATCGGGTAGCGAGGATCTGACGCAGTAATGGTATGCCGCTCGAGCTCGGGCGCGCGGTCGCGCCGCCGTGGGATTCCGGTGCAAAAACGAGGAGCCCGCCGGCAGCAGCTATCACCAGCGCGACGACGCGCGACGGGAGCTTGTGGTGGGAAGTGGGCATGGTGTTTCGTCGCTTTACTCTTCCCGATTGGAGTTCGGCTGGCAACCCCCTAACATGACTGCGTCAGATCCTCGCTACCAGATCGTTTCATCGGAGTAGCCATAGGCCCACTCAAGTACTGACCGGACA
>Ga0137374_10003987_pt1 | contig 17545 bp, 15 predicted proteins | sample SagtaG_20_FD_104811 | JGI IMG/M metagenome (GOLD analysis project Ga0137374, IMG submission 104811) | Vadose zone soil microbial communities from Sagehorn Ranch, Mendocino, California, USA - Sage1_R_100_16 metaG | ecosystem: Environmental > Terrestrial > Soil > Vadose zone | place: USA...
GCCACAAGACGCTGGGATCGTCCATCATGCTCAAGCCCAATCTGCACGGATCCTTCATCGATCTCTACATGACGCGAGATCGTCGCAATCAAGTCATCTTTAAGGGAATCAAGTTCGGCAGGAGTCAGATCGGTGCGGTCGTGAATGAGGACCAGTTGTAGACGTTCTTTCGCACTCTCGGCGCTGTTTTTCTTTCCAAATAAACGCTCGAAGAAACTCATATCACTTCCTCCCCGCCAATCGTTGAAGCCGCTGCCAAAATCCATCGGCATGATCCAGGTCGAGGAAAGGAACCTTCTCCCCGCGCAGACGTTTTGCAATATTGCGGAACGCCTGACCCGCTCTACTTTTCGGATCGAACGCGACGGGCGCACCGCGATTCGAACCGATGATGACATTTTCATCCTCGGGGACAATACCGATCAATTCCACTGCTAATAGATCGAGCACATCATCGGCGGAAAGCATGTTGTGATTTTTCACCAAGGCTGGATTCAGACGGTTGATGATGAGCGCGCCCGGACCTTTTTCTTCTGACTCCAAAATCCCGATAACCCGATCCGCATCCCGTACTGCCGAGACCTCGGGATTAGTGACCACCAAAACACGATCCGCCGGAGCAATTGCATTTTTGAAGCCACGTTCAATGCCAGCCGGCGAATCGATCAAGACAAAGTCAAAATCATTGCGCAGGTCTTTGACCAGACGATTCATATCGCTTGGCGAAACTGCATTTTTATCCCGCGTTTGCGCGGCAGGGATAAGATACAACTCTGGCAATTTCTTATCGCGTATCATGGCCTGCTTTAAGCGGCAGCGGCCTTCGATCACATCTACGATATCGTAAACAATTCGGTTTTCCAACCCCAGGATCACGTCGAGATTGCGGAGACCGATGTCGCCATCAATACAAACAACCTTTGCGCCATCGGAAGCTAGCGCCACAGCAAGATTCGCAACCGCGGTCGTCTTGCCTACTCCGCCTTTTCCTGATGTGATGGTGATTACTTGTGCGGGCATGTGTTTATCCTATAACCAGTGATAAGAACTCTTGAATCTGCTCAAAAAAATTAACCTGGCGACCAAAATTCTGACTGCAATTTTCCATCTTTGTTGATGCGCGCAATCTCGGGCTTTGGATTTTCGCGCGGTCTCAATGCAGCTGACACTTCGTCTGCGATTCGCAATTGCATAGGAGAGAGATCAAGAGCGCACACGACAGCATTCCGATTCCCTTTTGCGCCGGCATGAACCATGCCGCGCAAGCGACCCCAAACGATCACATTCCCATTCGCAATAATTTCGGCACCCGGGTTGACATCCCCAAAAATAACAATGTGACCCGCAAACTCAATTCTTGTCCCTGAACGAAGCGTACGACTCAGGAATAAGGCTGTCTCTTCACCAAGGTCATCCACTGCAAATTTTCGACCTTCTTCCGGTCGAGGCTTGGAGATACGCGTCGCAAGACCAAGTAACTGAGCGGTCTTTTCTGTTGTAGGAGATTCACTGATGACGGCCCAAAGGGAAATACCGCGCTCCGAAAGTTGATCGCGCAGATCCACAAGTTCATTGACATGTAAGACCTGACTGGCTACATCCAGCGCCAAACGCGCACCCTGAAAAAATGCAGGTTGCCCATCCACCTGAGTCAGCAAAGCGACGCGCTGTTGCTCCCAGGGCGCGTCGTCCAACGAGACGAGCAGACCGTCGCGCAAGCCTTTGATTTGGATTAAAGAGTTCGTCTCATTCATGCTATTACCGCTCGTCTCATTACCGCTTGTCTCACGCATAACATGCGTAAGTAAACTTTTTGAACTGCTTTATAGGCTGGAATCAGGCCTGAAGTTTACCTACGCATGGTAGCACGCCTGCGGCACTATGTAAATTACTAAACTCTAGAAAAGCATTTTTATGCGGTACCCTGTAACGTGATTAATAATCACTGAATTATAGCATGAAGTTTTCGCAGGACTTTTAGCCTCCGCCACCCTCTTGTCCAAGATCAATCGCCTTCAGCTCAAAGTAGGCTTGCATTACGCGCGCAACAATAGGGGCTGCGACCGTACCGCCTTCTCCGCCGTGATACGCAAATGCCAAAATAATGATCTCGGGGTCATCAAAGGGAGCATATGCCAAGGTCCAAGCATGGGTGGGCCACGAACCAAACTGACATTGTTGCAGCTTACGGGCCACATCATCACAATATTCTGCGGTACCGGTTTTCCCTGCAATGGCAATCGGAAGAGGATATTGTTCCGTAAATACCTTATTCAGCGTACCTAGTCTTGGCTCTGTCACAGCAAGGCGCGTGCCGGTGCGCACGGCGTCAACGGTTGAAGCCTTGACGATTTTGAATTCATTTTTTGGATCGCAATAACCAACATCACAATTAAAGATTTGGATCTTCTTACTTTTTGTGATATCCCATTTCAAGTTGGGTGTGAACGGCGAGATTTGATAGCTACCTGCGGGTGGCGCTGACAGAAATACGTCAGGCTTGGAAGGGTTCACCCATACAGTCTGCGGTCTGCCATCTTTTCCAACCACTTCACGCTCTTCATAAATAGAAAAATCCTTTAGGTCAGGATTAAACCACATAGGGATCACACGGCCTTCGTTGTCCTGTACTTCGCGGACAATTGTTGGCTGCATCAACTTGCCGTGATTAGCAATCGTCGCTCCAGACAACAGAACTTGTAAAGGTGTACCTAAAACATATCCCTGCCCTACGCTGGCAATGTAGGTATCGCCTGTAGACCAGACTTCTCCCTTATTAATGCGCTTCCACTTGGGCGTTGGAATCAATCCATCTTCTTCACCGGGCAACTCGATCCCGGAACGCTGACCGTAACCCAAAGCCTGTGCATATTGCCCCAACCGGTAAATGTTCAGCCCGCCATTCGGAATTTCATCTTCAAAACCACCGCCAAGTTTATAGAAACAAACGTTGCTTGAATAAGCAATGCAATGGACGAAATCCAATGCACCGAAACCGGCCTCATTGATGACACCATTGCGATCATAAATCCAATCGACAAACGGGCGGGAATTTCTTTCGGTGCACGGATCGGTTGGGCGAAATCTTTCACATAAGGTGAGCTTGCCCGGAGTTTTAACAATTTTCTCAGGTCCAATGACGCCCTCGTTATAGGCGCCAGTCGCTGTCGAAAGCTTGAACGTAGAGCCTGGAGGAAATTCTGCTGAGATAGCATTATTGACCAAAGGACGACGCGGGTCTTCGCTCAATTGATTGTAGTAATAGCCGGGGATAAAGCGCGCCATCCGATTATTTTCGAACGTCGGATACGAAACCATTGCAAGAATCTCACCGGTCTTGGGATTCATGGCAATGACTACTCCGCTGGAAATACGAGTGGTGTTAAAGTAGGCGTTCCAAGAATTGATCTCATCAATAAGGACAGCCTCTGCCGCTTTTTGCAGGCGTGTATCGATGGTCAGAACCACATTATTTCCCGCCACTTCCGGAATCGGTGGCTCGATATTACCAAGTACCTTGCCGGCTACATCGACCTGAACAACACGTCTTCCATTTTTTCCGAGAAGAATATCATCCAGCGAGGTCTCCACGCCGGCATATCCGATTTTGTCACGGTTAGCAACAAAGTCCCGAGCTTTATAGGCATCTGCCAGCGCCTCCGGGATCGGGCCCAAAAAGCCGATAATATTGGCTGTCAACGAACCGGTGGGATAATCCCGAATCGGTTCTATTTCCACCGATACACCGGGCCAATCGACTGCCTTTTCTCGAAGGATGCGCGCAAGCTCTTCACTAATATTGCAACTGATTTTCACCGCTGTATAAGGAGCCAGCGAATCTCCAAGCGCCACCATATCTGCAATGCTTGGACCCGGCACACAGGGAGAAAACAATTTTGCAGCATCAAGTGTTGCGTCTGTGACGGGCCCACCCACCGGCACCCCGGTCAACGCAGAAACTTCACGATAAAGACGCTGAATATCCGCCGGATCATCTGGTAAAGCGGCAGGCGTAATGACGACATTATAGGATGCAACATTGCGTGCAAGGATAGAACCATTACGATCATAAATAATGCCGCGCGGTGCAGGCTCGCTAATCGTTTGTTGATAATTATCAACTGATTGAGCAGCCCACGTTTGCGGTCCAACGACCTGCAAAGCAAACAGGCGATAGATCATGACGCCTACAACGCCAATGATTAGTCCATAGATGAAAAGCACGCGCCACAACGGGACTTCATATTTGCTCACCGTTTGTGAATTCATTCAACCTCCGGAGATGGATATACCCATCTTGCGAGATCGCGCATCACAGCATAGACTGGGATCGCGATCAACATATTCAATAATACACCTGGGAGCGTCAACAATCCCAGCACGTCACTAATTGGCAATGGCACACCCGCCAAGCGTAGAGTAGCAATGGACAAAATACTCACGAGGATTGTTCCCAGAAAGGTAATACTAAACATGGCAAGTAGGGGTGCTTGCCAAACTCGTCGCTGAAAAATACGTGCAAGGGCAACAACAGCCATATACCCAAAGAACGGCACCATCCATGAAATGCCAGAAACAAAGCCGACCAACAAGCCTATGGCCGCGGCCCACTGCCACGCCGAATCAACTTCTTCCTGTAATGCCCAAGCGGCCAACATGACCATGGGTAAATCTGCAATCCCAGAAAGTAAATACACACGGCTAATTACTGCAGACTGCAGAATCACAGTTAACAAAATAACAGGAACGGCCACTAAATTGCGCATTCTTTAGGGGGCTGGAGTGGGGCCAAGAGGCGAGATATCTACCGGTTTGAAGTTGACGATGACAAGGACAATCTCGAGGCGATTGAAATCTACAACCGGCTGAACAGCGGCTTGCTGAAACAAATCGAAATCACGTGAACGAACACTCCCGACTTGTCCGATGATCAGGTCTGGAGGATAGCCGCCACCCAAGCCAGATGTCAATACCAGATCGCCCTCTTGAACATTGACGTCCTGTGGGATCAACTGAAGTGTGAGATCACCGGTCACCGAGCCAACTAATGAGGCTTCTGTTTCCGCGTTCTGGAGGCGGACGTTCACACTCGAAGCAGGATCTGTGATCAGTTGAACACGAGCCGCATCCGCAATCACCGCGTCGATACGACCGATCAATCCCTGATTGGTCACAACCGGCATGCCGCGTAAGATCCCGTCATTCGAGCCAATATTGATAATCACATAATGGAGAAATGGGCTTGGATCGCGCCCGATCACCGATGCAGGCTGATATCTGTTTTCAGGATTCGCCTGCTCAAAATCCACCAATGCGGCCAGGAGTTGTGTCTGGCCGACCTGCTGTTGCAGTTGAATGACCTGCGACTGCAATTCGGCAACTTCGCCTTCCAATTCGGCATTCCGCTGGCGTAAGGATGCAATATCTCGAGGCGCGGTTAAGAATTCTTGCAGGGCCACAAAGCGGTCTGAAAACCAGGTTTGCACATTGACCAATGAACCCGTGAAAACGTTGGAAGCGCTGCTAAAGTATCCTCCGAGTGCGAGCGCCATAATTCCCCCGACGACCAAAAAAATGATCGTTGTCTGAAGCGTACGTGGAAACAAATTTCTCATATTACAAAGTACTGCATTACTTTCTAAATACTCGATGAGCTTTCTCGGGCAACACTACAATCCTCATTGCCAAAGGACAATTCATAAAATCAAACACGATGTCGCGTGCTGCCACGTTCCAAACCGACTAGATAGCGGCTCAACGTATCGAAATTTTCAAAAACCATGCCAGCGCCGCGCGCAACGCACGTCAACGGGTCCTCAGCGACCCATACCCGTAATCGAAGCTCGTCCGTTAGGCGGTCGGCCAGTCCTTGCAATAGACCACCGCCTCCGGCCAGACAGATCCCAATATCCATCAGGTCAGCAACTATCTCAGGAGGAATTTCATCCAGGGCATCCCGGATGGTATCCACAATGACCTGCACCGAACCGGATAACGCCTCACGCATTTCAATAGAAGAAATCTCAATGCTCTCAGGCAAGCCTGTGACAAGATTACGTCCGCGCACTTCCATTGTTTTTTCAGGTTGGATCGGATACGCCGAACCGATCTTCCATTTGATTTGTTCAGCAATCCCTTCGCCGACCAGCAAATTGTATTTATTTCGCAAATACTGCACAATATCCTGATCCATTTCATCGCCAGCCACACGCAGAGACCGTGAGGCAACGACACCGCTCAGAGACATGACCGCAACTTCTGTTGTGCCTCCGCCGATATCCACAACCATACTTCCTTTGATATCGGCCAGTGGAAGCCCCGCGCCCAACGCAGCCGCGATCGGCTCCTCGATCAAATAAGCGGACCGCGCTCCGGAGGCCATGACCGCATCATAAACGGCGCGCTTCTCGACCTCGGTCACACCCGTTGGAATGCCGACCACCACACGTGGACGCGGCAATGGCACAACACTCTGCTCATGGACTCGACCGATAAAATATTCCAGCATGATCTGTGTAATATCAAACTCAGAGATCACGCCGTCGCGTAACGGACGGATGACCGCGACACTGTTGGGGGTACGTCCCATCATCTCCTTTGCCTCCAGCCCAATCGCAATGGGTTGACGTGACCTCTTTTCAATGGTTACCCAGGATGGCTCATTGATGACAATCCCCTTGCCGCGTACATTTACTAAGGTATTCGCGGTCCCCAAGTCAATTGCAATATCTAGTGAAAACAGGCCCAAAAGCCAGTTTATCGGGTTAAAGGCCAAAGCAGGCTCCTCAATGAGGGATCAAAGCAATACAAATTGCTGAGATATTATACCTAACAATTCGTATCCCCGCGCCTGACGAGGGGGTTAATATACCAGGCTTCATTTCTCTATAACCTACCGCTTGTCTTATGGTTTACTAAACCTCTGGGGCGCAGTGTAGGCTAAGCTTCCAGTTTTTGTTTAGAAAATTATGCGGCACTCTGTAATTCTAAGGAGACACCATGTCAAAAGTTGCACTTGTTACCGATAGCACGACATATATGCCGCCCGAATTGGTTAAGAAATACAATATTTCGGTCGCGCCGCAGCTTCTGATCTGGGGCGATCAAACGTACAAAGATGGTGTAGACATTGAGTCGCGCGAATTTTTTACAAGACTAAAAACCGCAAAGGTGATGCCAACTACATCACAAGTGGCCGTGATTTCATTTCAAGAAATTTTTCAAGACTTGGTCGACAAAGGTTATGAGGTACTTGCCCTGCTGGTCTCATCCAGACTTTCTGGAACCGTTCAATCTGCGATGCAGGCAAAGGATTTGATGAGTTCATCCCGAGAAAAAGTGAATGTTGTGGATAGTCAATCCGTTGCAATGGCGCTCGGTTTCCAGGTACTGGCTGTTGCCCGTGCACTCGAAGATGGTACAAGCCTCAAAGAGGCGATTGCTTTGGCAGAAAAATCATATCAATATACCGGTGTCTTCTTTGCTGTAGACACACTGGAATTCCTGCATCGCGGCGGGCGGATCGGCGGCGCACAGCGTTTTCTTGGCACCATGCTAAATATGAAGCCTATCCTTGCCATTCAGGATGGGCGTGTGGAGGGAATCGACCGCATCCGCACCAAGAACAAAGCCCAGGATCGTGTGCTGGAGCTAACGATTGAAAAAGTCGCAGGCAGAACGCCAGTCCGGCTGGCAACTCTTCATGCGAATGCGCCTGAAGAGGCGAAAGCCCTGCTCAGTCGGGCAGAACAAGCACTTAATCCAGTTGAGAGCATATTTACCGAAGTAAGCCCCACCGTTGGCACCCACGCCGGACCTGGGACGGTCGGTCTGGCATTTATGGCGGGAATGTAAACTCACTTTCATCCACTCCCCTCTCTCACACCTTGCAGAGAGGGGTTTTCTTTTTATACGTGTGACGGCACTGTAAAAGGGCCATTAAACCGCGCATCGCTCAAGGATTCTTAAGAGTCTCTTTGTGTACTTCGTGTCCTTTGTGGTGAAAAAGGTTTTTGCACTTGGCGTACGTGTATAATTTGAGTATGAAGCATCCAGACCCTCTCGTCCGCACTGCCGCTCTGCGGCGTGCTACGCTGGTCATCGGCATCGCAGGTGGATCAGGCTCTGGCAAAACAACCGTCGCACAGGTCATCCTTCAACGCGTTGGCGCAGACCGAATCGCTTTTCTCCAACATGATTCATACTATAAAGACCTCAGCGGACTTCCTCCCACGCAGCACGCGGAAATAAACTTTGATCATCCCAACTCGCTTGAAACCGATTTACTGATCGAACACATCGCAGCTCTGCGCGACGGGAAATCGGTGGAGGTGCCAATCTATGACTTCTCCACCGATCGACGTACTGACAGGACATTTACCGTTCAGCCGCACCGTGTCATCATCGTGGAGGGTATTCTTATTTTTGCAGAAGCGGCGTTAAGAGAAATGTTCGACGTAAAGATTTTTGTCGATACCGATCCAGACCTTCGCCTCATCCGCCGCCTCGAACGTGACATCACGGAACGCGGACGAACGACTCAGTCTGTCATAAAACAGTATCTGTCAACCGTCCGGCCGATGCACCTGGAATTTGTTGAACCTTCCAAACGCTATGCTGACGTCATCATTCCCGAGGGGGGATTCAACACAGCTGCACTGGATATGGTGGTAGCAAGAGTAGAAGCTTTGCTGAAATGATAAAAAACCTGACAGGTTTCTGATTACAATCTTGTAAGTAAGTCTCTCATTCCGCGCAAGAATTCTTGATGGAAACGCGTCTGAGAAAACCTGTCAGGTTTACAAACAAAAGGAGAGAATAAATGGCAAAACAATGGAATACCCCGCCTGCAATGCAGATTGATCCGAAGAAAACATACAAAGCTCGTATGGAAACGGATAAAGGAACAATGGTCATTGAGCTTTTTGCGGATAAAGCGCCAAAGACAGTCAACAATTTTGTTTTTCTGGCACGTGAAGGATACTATGATGGCATTATCTTCCATCGTGTGATTTCTAATTTTATGGCGCAGGGCGGTGATCCTACAGGACGCGGCTCAGGTGGTCCTGGCTATAAATTTGCGGATGAATTTCACCCCAGCCTGAAACACGATAAACCCGGGGTGCTATCGATGGCAAATGCAGGACCCAACACAAATGGCTCACAATTCTTTATCACCCACGTTCCCACCCCTCATTTGGATAATAAACACAGTGTCTTCGGCCAGGTGGTCGAGGGGTTGGATGTACTGATGTCCATTCCGCCGCGTGACCCGGGCAATGTCAATGCTCCCGCCGTAAAGATCAATCACATCACCATTGAAGAAAGCGAATAAGAAAGTCTTAGCGAAAAAAACCAGGAGCGCGCAGAGCACGACAAAGAAAACCTCGGCGCGCTCTTCACGCGTCATTTCAGAAACACAAAGCCGGCCGGCCAATGAAGCCGAGCAGACTTTGGTTTCCCCAGTGGCGCCTATCCAAACCTATAATAAACCCGGTAGTTCTAAATTTCTGACCAATGTCTTGCGGATTCTGGCATTGTTTGCGGTGGTTGCCATCACTGTTTACATATTCAGTATTCGTGAACGGGTAGAGCAATTTGCCGCATTTGGATATCCGGGTATCTTCCTAATCGCATTACTTGCGAATGCAACGGTATTGCTTCCTGCGCCGGGTGTAGCAGTTATTTATGCCATGGGAGCCATCTTCAATCCACTCGGCGTGGGCTTGGCCGCTGGCACAGGTGGTGCCATTGGAGAACTCTCCGGATATTTGGCCGGATTCAGCGGTCAAGCGGTTGTCGAACGGACGCATGCCTACAATCGCATCAAGCCCTGGGTAGATAAATATGGGGGCTGGGCAATCATGGTCCTTTCCGCGATCCCAAATCCCTTTTTTGATATCGCTGGTATCGCAGCAGGAATTGCCAAAATGCCGCTCCGTACTTTTCTACTTTTTACATGGGTGGGTCAATTGATCAAGATGACAGTGTTTGCTCTGGCAGGTCACTATTCCATTACTTTGATTACAAACTTCATGAAATGAGGAGATAATATGTTTGACTATATCAAATTGGATTCCTACCTCGAACAGAATCTTGATAAAAGCCTCGAGGAACTTTCCCGGCTAGTTGCCCAGCCAAGCGTGGGCGCGCAAAACTGGGGATTGAAAGAATGCGCCGCGCTGGTTGGCGAAATGCTCAAGGCGCGCGGCTTCGATGTACAAATCATGGAAACCGCCGGCGCACCAGTCGTCTTTGGGGAGCGCAAAGGCAAGTCTGAGAAAACCCTTCTCATTTATAACCACTATGACGTTCAGCCGCCCGAGCCACTTGAATTGTGGGAAACTCCTCCTTTTGAGCCCAGCCTGCGAGACGGTAAATTATACGGGCGTGGCGTGAGCGATGATAAGGGTCATATCGTTTCCCGGCTATTTGCCGTTGACTCACTTCTTGAGACCGAAGGCGAACTTCCCTGCAACATCAAGTTCATTATCGAAGGGGAAGAGGAAACGGCCAGCGTCAATCTCTTTGAGTTTATCAAGCAGAACAGGGATTTGTTAAAGGCAGATGCCTGTATGTGGGAATTTGGCGGTGTCGATCATCGGGATGTGCCCATGCTATACCTGGGTCTGCGCGGGATTTGTTATGTTGAATTGAGCGTTGAAACAGCTGCGACAGATGTCCATTCAGGCTTAGGCGGCTCCATCTTCCCGAATGCAGCCTGGAGGTTAGTATGGGCTTTGTCCACATTGAAAGGAGAGGATGAACGGATTCGAATCCCAGGCTTCTATGACGGGATCAAGTCTCCCTCCACGCGTGACCGAGAGCTTTTCGATGCATTACCCGATGTGGCAGAGGAATACAAATCCCGTTATGGAGTCAAGCAATTTATCAAAGGTCTAACTGGCGGAACAGACCTCAAAATGGAAGAAGTCTTTACCCCAACCTGCACAATCTGTGGATTGACATCTGGATATCAAGGACCTGGGTCGAAAACGGTTTTGCCCGCGCGTGCTTCAGCCAAGGTTGATTTTCGTCTTGTGCCGGATCAGGATCCTGATGACATCTTGAAAAAGCTGCGCGCCCATCTGGATGAGAAAGGTTTTAGCGATGTGCAGATCACCGATCTCGGCGGCGACCCACCGGCCCGCACGGATCCCGATGAGCCTTTTATTCAACTCGTTGCAAAAACCTCTGAAGAAGTATATGAGATGCCGATGCAATTGGTTCCCATGGTTGGCGGATCGGGTCCCAGTTACCCATTTGTGCATGACCTGAAACTGCCGGTGGCAACCGCAGGTTTGGGCTACCCTGACACACGTGCCCACGCGCCCAATGAGAATATCCGTATTGATCTATATCTCAAACATGCGCGGCACATGGCGCGATTGATCAAGAAATTCGCAACATAAGGTAGCTATGCGTCGCTGGTTTGCATTCCGCCGCGATCTGGGACTCCAACTACTCGCGCTATATTTATTGCTCATCATCCCGTTTCTAATAACTTTGCTGATATTTGACGCCCTGATTGGTGTGCGAATTCGGGAGGATGTGCAAGCCAGCGACCTGTCTTTGGCGCAATCTATTTCACAGGAAGTTGATCTTGCAATTACTAATTCATTGACCACTGTGCAGGGTCTGGGAAAATACTCAGAGGTCATTCAGTCAGACCTCGCAGGCATGGAAAAAGTTTTCCAGGTCATAATAAATACAAACCCAGATATCAATCTGGTATATCGACTTGATGCAAAGGGGATTATGTTGTATCACTATCCAATCGGACCTACATCTACGGTTGGTGATGATTTTTCCTTCAGAAGATATTTCCAGCAGGCCTTGCGGACGAACAAACCGTTGGTATCCGAAGGACGTATTTCACCGACGACAAATCAGGCTGTTGCAACAGCAGTAATGCCGATAAGATCCGCAGAGGGCAAATTTCTCGGTCTGGTGGGCGCCAACATTCGGCTTGAAAGTCTAAGCCAGACACTGACCACAGTGATTTCAGAACATCAATCGGAGGAGGGACTCCAGGTCATTATCCTTGATTCTGCCAATCAGATCATTGCATACCCAGATTCAGAATTTTTACTCCGACCAGCAGAGAACATCATTCCGGGAAGCTATCTCACCAGTTTTGATAACGCTCATTATTCGCAAATCGTCCCAGCGCCGGATGGCGAAGAGCGGCTCTACACGCATGCCCCCGTCTCAAACATCAACTGGGAGGTTGTTGTCAGCCGTCCTACTTCGGCTGCATTCGCCACACAAATCATCTTGCGTCGGATAGTGCAAATTGCTGCAGCTACCTTTATTCTTATCGGATTGTTTTTTTGGATAACACTGACAATTCGTGTGATCCGCCCTATTGAGCGCTTGGCACCCATTAGCGAATCCATTGGACTAAACCAACCGATCAGCGCTGAAGAACAGCAACACCTTCTATCAGCATCACAGCGCAACGATCAGATTGGTCACTTGATCCGAAGCATTATCCGCATGAAAGATTCCATCGCTGAACGGATGAAAGAACAAGCAACCCTTTTGGAAACCAGCACCGCAGTTGTATCCACGCTTGACCCTGAAACGGTGCTCAACCGTATCCTTGAGCAAATGGGACGACTGTTGAGCATCAAAATGTATGCCGTGATTGCACTGGACGAAAAAAATGGGAGTTTCCGAATCCGCGCCGGCAGAGGCCTATCCAAACAATTCATAGAACAGCTTTCCATTCGACCCACAGAACCTGATTCAGTGACCATGCGGGCCTTGCATGCAAAAGAGCCGATCCAGGTCAGTGATACGGAAACTGATCCCTCTTACGCCATCAGAAAACAGCGTGCACGCGCCGAAGGCTATCGCGCCATACTTGCCGTCCCTCTCAATACACAACACGCACCACCGACGGCGCTGCTTGTGTTCTATCCAACCCCGCATGTTTTTACACATAACGAAATTCAACTATTAACCAGTTTTGCAAATCACGCTGCAATGGCAATTGAGAACGCGATGTTGTATGAACGCAGTGATATGCGTCTGCGTGAACAGACGCACCGTCTTGAAGCACTCGTCCAATCCCTGCACGATGGGTTGATATTAGGCGATCTAAAAGGAACTATTATTTACGCTAACAAACGTATTGGTGAACTCGCAGAGTTATCAACAAAATCGTTGGCAGGCATGCACGTAGATCAAATTCTAGCGCGCATCATTGCGAGGACTTCAGGAAAATCAAACAAGAAAAATGATGTTCAGAAAATCCTAACTAAAAAAGGAGAACGAAGCATTGAAATCTCTCAAGATCGATCTGACAGAACAATCCATTTGAGACTGGAAGTATTCAATGTAAATGATGAAGAAGGTGTTCCCATTGGGCGCGGCATATTCTTCCACGACATCACTGCCGATCGCGAAGTAGACCGAATGAAATCGAGTCTCGTGTCCACGGTTTCGCACGAGCTGCGGACACCCCTCGCGGCTATCAAGGGGTACGCCTCCACTCTCTTAGCGGATGATGTGGAATGGGATCGCGCTTTGCAACATGAATTCCTCACGATTATTTCAGATGAATCAGACCGTTTGACAAATCTGGTGAACAATCTACTGGATTTATCTCGTATTGAAGCTGGATCATTGAAGCTCTCGCGCGAAAAATGCGACATCAAAGAGACAGTTAACCGGGCAGCGAAGCAGGCCCGTCTACTGCCGGGAAACAGGTTCGATGTCCATATTGAAGCGAAGCTCCCAAAGCTTTATGCGGATCCACCCCGGTTGGAATCGATTTTGCGAAACCTGATCGAGAACGCTGTCAAATATGGTGGTGAAGATGCAAAGATCACTATGGAAGTGAGTAGGGAGGACAAAGATTTTCTGTTCCGCGTGATCGATGATGGGCCAGGGATTCCTGAAAGGGAAGGACAGCGCATCTTTGAAAGTTTCTATCGTCTGGATGATAGTTTAGCTCGGCTTACGAGCGGCGCGGGATTAGGACTCGCAATCTGCCAGGGGCTTGTGCGCGCCCACGGCGGCAAGATTTGGACTGAACCACAGAAAGTCGGAGCGTGTATTGCGTTTACAATTCCAGCCAAAAATGTTCCTTCCACTCACAATCATAAAAAATCAAAGAAGTCAATCGGTCAATGAATATCAATGTTTTAGTCGTCGACGACGAAAAACCTCTACGCGATTTTGTGCGTCGCAATCTTGAAGTGCGCGGCTATAAAGTTTTAACCGCCTCGAATGGACTGGAGGCGCTGGCGATCTTCAATCACGAAAATGTTCAGTTGGTCATCATGGATATCATGATGCCTCACATGGATGGATTAGAAACGACACGCCGCATTCGTCAAGAGTCGCATGTGCCAATCATTATCCTCACTGCAATGGACGAGGAAGCCGATAAAGTGCGGGCATTCGATCTGGGCGCAGATGATTATCTGACGAAACCGTTTGGCGTCGGCGAGTTATTGGGAAGAGTCAAGGCAGTATTGCGACGCGCCGATTGGTCCGAGCCAGCCTCCCACGAAGAAAGAATCGTGCGCGGCGATATCGAAGTCGATCTTGAACAGCACAAGGTTAAAGTGCGCGGCGAAGTCATCGACATTACTCCCACTGAATTCAATTTACTTGTTTATCTTATGAAGAACGCCGGTAAAGCATTGCATCATCGCGTCATCTTGCAGCATGTTTGGGGAACAGAATATGGTGACGAAGCGGAGTATCTACGCGTATATGTGGGGAAATTGCGCCAGAAAATTGAAGTCAACCCACTTAAGCCACAGTACTTACATACAGAGCATGGAATTGGCTATCGTTTTGAGGCATAATTTTTTATACAATTTTTATAACTCCTCCTCGCATTTTTAGTTAAATTTTTCGTTCGCCTCCTACAATGAGAATAGGATGGAACGGTTCCATGCCAAATTTCAATCTATTTCGCCTTGGAGGAAGCATCGATGAAACGCTCGCTATTTAGTATCCTTACACTGTTAGTTCTCATGGGGGTAGTCCTTTCCGCTTGTGGACCAAGCGCCACACCTACTGAAGCTCCTGCGGCTCCAGCCGCGACCGAACCGCCTACACAAGCCACTGAGGCTCCGGCTGCAACCGAGCCACCCGCTGCAGCCGAAAAGACTGCCATCGTTGGTTTCACAGCATCGTTGACGGGCAGCCTGAACGTCGAATCGACGCGGCAGAACAATGGCTTCAAGTTGTGGATGGATCAGGTTAATGCCGCGGGTGGAATTAAATTGGCTGATGGGACAACGGTCAAATTCGATTCAAAGTTCTATGATGATGAATCCAACAAAGACCGTGTTCAGGAACTGTACACGAAACTGGTCACCGAGGATAACGCCGATTTCCTCATCAGCCCTTACTCTTCAGGTCTGGCGGATGCATCCGCAGTGATCGCTGAGCAGTATGGCAAGATCATGATCACGACTGGAGCGGCTTCTGAAGGTACCTACAAGAAGGGGTACACCTTGGTTTATCAGGCATATACTCCAGCTGGCAAATATTTGGCGGGCGCCGTGGACTTGCTGGCCAGCCTAGACGCCAATGCCAAGAAGATCGCTATCATCCATGAAAATGACAAATTCTCAACCGATGTCACTACTGCGTTGGAATCCTATGCCACGGACAAAGGCTATGAAGTTCTGCTGAACGAAGGTTACGATACCGGCACAACTGACTTTGCTCCAATCATCAACAAAATCCCTGCGGATGTAGATGCAGTTATGGGCGGAGGTCACTTCGCCGATGGGCAACAGTTCGCCAAAGCCCTGTTCGATAAGGGTATTACGGCCAAATTTATCAGCCTGCTGGTTGCTCCACCTGAGCCAACCTTTGCGGAAATTGGTGATGCCGCATTTGGGATTGTGGGTCCCAGTCAATGGGAGCCACTGGCTGCCTTTACCCCAGATTACGGGCCCACAGGCGCTGATTTTGTCAGCGCATACAAGTCCGCTTATGGTGAAGATCCTTCATACCATGCTGCGGGCGGCTACGCGGCTGGGCTGATCCTCCAAAAGGGAATCGAGACCGCTGGGTCATTGGACCCTGAGGCGATCAAAGCCGCGCTGGACGGCGTGGACATGATGACATTTTTCGGTCACATCAAGTTCGATACCAGTGCTGAAAGTCATGGCTTGCAGACGGGTCACTCGATGGTCTATATCCAATGGCAAAAGGATGCCGGTGGCACGCTCGTAAAACAGGTTGTCTGGCCTGCGGAAGGCAAGACAGCGGATCCAGTTTACCCCATCAAGTAGTATCTGTTACTAAAATCCCCGCAGATGCATCCTGCATCTGCGGGGACTCTATGACTTTATATCGTACGTCGCGGAGGAAGCCTCACATGAATGCTGGCACAATACTTTCTTCACTGGTAGATGGGTTGTTGATCGGCGTGGTTTATGGGATTGCTGCAATGGGGTTGAACCTGATCTGGGGCGTGATGCGGGTGATCAATCTCGCGCACGGAGCGCTGATCTCGCTTGGCATGTTTGGCGTCTATTTGTTCTTCAGCAGCCTGGGGCTGAATCCCTACCTGGCGCTGTTGTTCGTTGCACTTCTTGGATTATTGATGGGCGTGATCGTTTATTTTGTTGGGATTGCGCCGGTCATCAATGGTCCGTATCTTTCCACGCTGCTGGCAACCTTCTCAATCAACATGATCATCATCGGTTTGGGAACAGCAGCTTTTACTACAACACCACGTGATATAGGTTTTTCACTGGGCAGCATCCAAATTGGGCCATTGATTTTGCTCGGTACACGACTGGTGGCTGCCGCAGCGACTCTCCTGGTTACGGGCGCTTTATACATATTTCTTTATCGTACGCGCACAGGCAAGTACATTCGCGCGGTATCGAATAACCGCTCTGCTGCAGAATTGATGGGCATTCCATCTTCGCGGATTCTGGCACTGAGTTTTGGCATTGGCACCATGCTGGCCGCAATCGCAGGTGGATTGATCGCTACATTCTTTTCATTCACTATTCTTTCAGGTGATGTTTACCAGCAGAAGAGTTTTATCATCGGCGTGCTCGGTGGATTGGGAAATCCACTTGGCGCGCTGGTCGGCGGGTTGATTCTCGGCGTATTAGAAGGCTTGCTTCCACTCGCAATGCCCAATACCTGGGTACCTGTAATTGAATTTTTGCTATTCATCCTTATCTTGCTGATTAAACCCAGTGGCTTGCTTGGAGGCCGACAATGAAACAATGGCTTCATCCCGGATTCTGGCTCGTATTTAGCCTCGTGATTGTTTTGGGGCTGTGGCCCATTTTTCGGCAAGACGCCGCGTCGCGCGAGGTAGGCTTTACCATTCTATTGGCAATCACAATGGCGGTCAGTCTCAACATCATAATGGGCTATACAGGTTACGTATCTTTTGGTCACGTGGTTTTTTATGGGCTGGGGGGATACGTGGGCATGTACTTGATAGCTGCTCTGGATGCGCCTTTGCCCCTTGCCGTTCTTGGAGGAGGCGTCGCCGCAGCTCTGTTGGCATTCCTTTTAGGCAGGGCTATTCTTACGTTAC
>Ga0137374_10004017_pt1 | contig 17473 bp, 19 predicted proteins | sample SagtaG_20_FD_104811 | JGI IMG/M metagenome (GOLD analysis project Ga0137374, IMG submission 104811) | Vadose zone soil microbial communities from Sagehorn Ranch, Mendocino, California, USA - Sage1_R_100_16 metaG | ecosystem: Environmental > Terrestrial > Soil > Vadose zone | place: USA...
CAGGTACGCCTGGACGACGCTGTCGAGCATCGGGATCAGCGCCGGCCGTTTCCTGTGCAGCGCTTTCGTCATCTTCGAGAAACCGATTCCGCGGATGTCCGCGAACGCGTCGAAGAGCCGCGTCAGCGGGATCCAGGGGATCGAGCTCGTCGCCTCCGCCAACGATGCATCAGGGTGGACCTTGCGCAAGGCGCCTTCGATCTCGCCGCGGCGTTCGAGAATCGCTGCGATCTCGGCCGCCGCGATGCGGGCACCGCCGCGGTTCGCCAGCCTGAGGTCACTCTCGTCGAATGACGCAGGTCCTGAAGAGTCGTACGCCTCATAGCTCGAATACGCCTCGACGAACTCAAGCGCCAGCTCGAGTGGATTCTCGACCTCGACACCGCTGCGAAGGATGATCGTGCTCATGCGTCCGACCCGCACCCGTTCCCGCCTGCGCCGGGAGCAGGCGGTTGGAGACCATTTCGCGCTTCGCGCTCGCAGCAACAAAACGAAACTTGCGCGCCTACCCCAGTTCTGGTATTCGCGCGCGCGCGTGAAACAGTAAAGAGCACCGGCTGGTTCCGCACCAGGCGCTCACCGCCGCCATGGCGGCGGGCGAGCTCCGAGCGCCGATAGACGGTCTTCGGGTTGTCAGTCCGAGCCCCCACCACGTGTGCTCCTCCGACCCGCGGCCGAACGTCGCGGGAATCCTAGATGCGCAGCTCGCCGCGGACGCGCGCCATCACCTACATGCGGCAGATCAAACGAGCCTGGAACGCCCGAATGGCGCCACACCGGGCGACCGGCACGTTCACCGCACCCCCAGCTCGTTAGGTCTGCGATCGCGGCGGGTGAGCTCCGCCGCGGTGGTCGCGCTCGTGGCTCCGAGCAGGTCATTGGCGCGCCGCCTCGCCTCAATTGCCAACGAGAAGCCCGAAGCTCTTTCGCCGCGCTGCGACGACGCCGTAGAGCGAGGCGGTGGTTCTAGGCGAGCTGCGGGCCAGTCGACCTAGCACCCGCGTCGGCGGCAGCACGCGCGTTCGCGACAGCGGCACCTCCGAACGACGGCAGCCGTCGTCCCGGACGACGTGAGCCGAGCGAAGGTCGCCGTCGGCGCTGACGACCGCGTGGAAGCCGAACAGATCCTCGTCGAGCCTGAACATGTGGCTGGCGGTCGCGGCCAAGCGCCTCGCGAATTCGCGCCGACCCGTCCCGAGACGACATCGGTATGCAGCTTCCCGCCCGACTCGGTCAACCGAACCGTCCGCGCACCCCCCGGCCGAGCAGCGTCGTCTCGAAGGAGCGTCCCGCGAGGTCGACGTGGTTCGGCGGCAACTCGGCGACCCCGTGGGAGACGATTGTGCGGGCGAAGTCGACCGGCTCGCCGCCGGCGCCACGGAGTGGAAGGTCAGCGACGCGAGTCAAGGCATTTCGAGTATCTCGAACGCCAGGTCGCAGACGACCATTAGACGTGCTAGCCGAACATTGCGGCCGCCGCGTCGGCAATCTCCTCACGCGGGACATTGCGCAGGTGCTGTGCAAGGCCCCAGCGGTGGCCGAAGGGGTCGGTGATCTGACCGTAGCGCTCGCCCCAGAACACGTCTTGGAGCGGTTGCCGGACCTCCGCACCTGCGTCGACCGCGCGTTTCCAGAGCGCGTCGACGTCATTCGTGTACAGGTGCAGGACGGTGGCGGTGCCGCCAACGCTGAGCGGCGACAGGACGCCCAGCTCGGGGAACTCGTCCGCCAACATCACCGCGGAGTCGCCGAACCACAACTCGACCTGCATGAGTTTTCCTCCGGGAACCTCGATGCGACTCCGCTCCTCGGCGCCCAGTACCCGCTTGTACCAATCGGTAGCGGCTGTCGCGTCGCCGACGACGATGTGCGGCGTGATCGTGTGCATTCCTTCGGGTGCCTTCGCGATGGACTCGGTCATACCACCATGTCCTCGTAGAGCCGCTCGCCCCGGTGCAGCCGGCGGGCGATGTCGAACGTCTGTCGCTGTGAGCGCGTCGTGGCAGCGTGCGCGGCGAGGTAGCGCGCTGCGGCGATCAGCGGTAGGCCCGCGGCCTCGCCGGGGGCTAACAGCTCGTGCTGGCGGACGGCTGCCTCGACGCACTGGATCGTGTGGAAGTTGCGGTCCTCGCGCACGAGCGCGGCGCCGAGCGAGGCGACGAGCCTGCCTGGGTCGCCGCCGGCGCCCAGGAACGAGGCGACAAGCTGACCCGCTTCGGCGACCTGTTGCTGACGGTCGAACAGGCGCGGGAGTTCCCCTAACAGCAAGTCTGGGTCGGCGTCGGGGTCAGGGGTGGGCAGCCTTGTGGCCGGCACGTTGAGGAAGCGGTCGAGGTAGATGCTCATTGCCGCATCGAATACACCGCGGACAAGTTCCGGTGACGGCGCCCGTCGAAGTCCCTGTTCGACGGCGTTGGCGAACGTGAACGTGTGCAGCGCGGTGTCCCAATCGCCGAATTCGTTGCTCGTCGGGAAACGGGCGATCCGGAGGACAGCAGCGGAGGAGACTGCGGACGCAAGCTCCACCTCACTCGCACCGTCGCCAAGAGCCGCGAGCAGCGCCTCGATGCTCGCCGCCGGATCCTCACCGAGGACGCTCTCGACGACCGCGTCACGCCCCGACCAGCCGTCCACGTGCGCGCCCGCTGAAAGCGCGCCCGGTATTCGCGCGAACGCGTCGTCGAGAAGCGCGACAAGGTCGATGGGATTCCGCCAAGCGTTCGCCTCCTCCATTCGTTCCGCGCCGGTGAGCTGCGTCGGCAGCGACGCGAGCACCACCTCTGCGCGCTCCCAGCCGGCGAGATCGAGCGCTTCCAGCGCCTTGTTGACGAAATCGAGTGTGTGTCCGCCGTTCAGGTAGCGGTGGTCGGTCGCGGCTGCGAAGAGCATGTCGGCGAGTTCTCCGGACGACGCGCCCGCTCGCGCGGCGGACACGAGCGCGCGCTCCGCGCCTTCGGCGTCGCGCACCTCGATGAAATCGCGGAACCAGCGCGCAAGCTGCGAATGGTCCGCCGGACCGGGGAGCGGGTCGAGCCGAAAACGTGGCGGCTGGCCGGCTGAGTCGGCCGCGACGTCGGCCAGCCCGTGATAAAGCGCGGCGGCACGATCCGCCTCCTCGAGTCTTGGCAGAAGGTTCATCAAGCAGGTGAGCGTCGTCAGCCCGCGAAACCAGCCCCCTCCGCGCCGCGCGACCCCGAAGTCGAGCCCGTCGCAGAAGGTCTCGACGCCGGCTGGATCCACCTTCATGAGTGCGAGCGTTGCTTTCGCAAGCACAATCGGGATCTCCCGCTGGAGCCCGTCACGCAGTCGCCTGCGCTGGTGGTTGACCATGTCTTCGAGTGGGCTGACGTCAACGAGGACGTCGTCGCCGCGAACTTCGACCGGGAAACGGCGTAGGTCGTCGGCCCATTGGTCGAACGTGCCGCCGGTTGAGAGGTCGAAGCGGGCATGGTGCCAGTGGCACGTGAGGATCCCGTCGCAGAGCGTGCCGCGGTGGAGCGGGAAGCCCATGTGCGGGCAGCGATTGTCGACGGCATAGACCTGATCGCCGTCTGCGAAGAGACACAGCGACTGCCGGTCGACGTGGACAACCAGCCGTCCCGACGCCCGCAGATCGGCGAGCGACGCGGCGCGGATCAAAGGTTGGGTGCCGACGGCAGCCGTCTCCTCCTTCAGCTGAGCCACGCCGGACAGCCTAGAACCTCAAGTAAGGTTTAAGTCAAGCGCGATGCCCACTGAGCTGACGATCGGCGAACTCGCCTCCCGCAGCGGTGTTGCACCCTCAGGACTCCGCTTCTACGAGGAGGAAGGCCTGATCGTCTCGCGCCGAACAACCGGAAACCAACGCCGATACGAGAGGGCCGTCCTTCGGCGGGTCGCGCTGATCCAGGCCGGCCGCGCGGCGGGAATTCCCCTCGGACGGATCCGTGCAGCTCTTGCGACCCTTCCCGCGAACCGCACCCCGACCCGCCGCGACTGGGAGCGGCTGTCCAGCGGCTGGCGTGAGGACATCAACCAGCGCATCGCCACTCTCGAGGCGCTCCGCGACCGGCTCACGACCTGCATCGGCTGCGGCTGCCTCTCGATCGACGCCTGCGAGCTCCTCAATCCCGACGACGAGGCGGCCGGGAACGGTTCGGGCGCGCGCTATCTCCAACGAGACAGCCGCGTGGCGAGCCATGTCTGAGGCGCGCGCCTCGGCCGCCGGTGCGGTCGAGGCGCACTTGCGCCCGACAGCGACGGCGTCGTCCTCGCCGCCGGGCGCGACCCTCGCGCAGGCTTTCGACGCACGCGAGCGCAGTCATGAGGGTGAGCTGCCGCCTCTCGATACGACGTTCTTCGATGTCTTGAACGACCTACCGGCCAGGGTGCCAACGTCGGGACGACCCCGTCCTCGTTTTGCGGCTATTTGAGCAGGGTTCCCTGATCCGCGATCGCCAGCCACCGGTTGCCGTTGTGTGTGTATGTGACCCCCGTCAAGGCGTGCTGATGGAAGCCGATCGACGGGATGTCGTAATTGGTGTCGTACAGGATGAAGGCCGACTTACAGCCGTCGACCACCCGGTAGAGCTCGGTCCAGCTCCAGACGGCGTTTCGATTGACGAAGTGCGGACGCAGCGCCGTCATGATCGCATCTATCCCATACCGGATTGCGCCGCTCGCGAAATCGTGACCGCCCGCGGGTCATGACCCCGCCCGGAAGGTCTCCTCGTCGAAGTCACGGAACGACTCCCATATCGGTCTTCTGGGCGAGCTCGAACTGGCTTGCGCAACCTACGGCTTCCGCGGCAGGATTAGAAGCCGATGCGGCTGACACGCTGCTCAGGGCTACGAGGAGTCCCGCCCCAACAGCAGATGCTTCGACCGGAACGACGCAAGTCGCATCTCTCCTCCTTTACTCGAAGTGGTCCACCGCCGACCCGCGCGCCGAAACTGACGCAGGTGCAGGATCATGCGTTCTCCGACGCTCCGGACCGGATTTCGTCCAGACCATTTCCGGGCGATCTTCCTGGAACACTTCTCCCTCGAAGCGCGAATAGCGACGGCGATCTCTCAAGAGACGAGGGACGCTTCGAGGAAGTCGCCGAGCGCAGCGAGGCCGCTCTCGAAAGCGTGCTCGGGTAGAGCCGCATACCCGATGACGAGGCCCTCGCGCACGGCTCCCTGCCGTGGTAACAGCGGCCGACGGAGAAGAGCTCGATCGACTCTCGCGCAGCCCGCTCGGTGAGCGCGTCGGCGGAGGGAGCGCCAGCGGGTAGCTCGAGCAGCACGCAGCCCTGCCGAGATCCCGACCGGCGTGGTGGAGGGCGCACGCTCCGCCAACATCGCGAGGAGCCTGTCGCGCCGAGCCCGATAACGGGTGCGCATGCGGCGGACATGGCGCTCGAACGCCCCCGAGACTAAGAGCTGTGCCACCGAATGGGCGGCCGCCAAGGCTGGGGGTGCCGCCCATTCGCCGGACCACGCGGGTGCGGCTCTTGGAAACGGCAAGGTCCCCGGTACAAGCTTGGATCTCGGGACGCGAAGGTCGCTCAGCACGGATCATCTGGGGGCGGGTTCTGGGGACAGATTCGAGTCCCGACGCTCCCGTCTTGAAGCTGCTGGCTCCCGCGGTCCTCAGGCGCCGGAGTTCGCCGGAGCCACGACCGCCTCGAGCCGCTCGAGACTGGCGGCTGGCCAGAGGGCTTTCGAGTCGTAGTACACGTCGAACGCCGGCGCCGAGTCCGGGAGCGTGATCCAAGGCAGTTTGGACCTGGTGAAGATGTGGACATCGGGCACAACGCTCGAGGGCTGGTCGAGCGTGCCGCCGCGGACGAACCGCACCCCTGGGTGCCCGTACTGGCTGAAGACCGCCACCTGGCAGGTCGGACAACGGAAGATCCGCTGCTTGCTGCCGTCGTCACGAGACACGTCGACCGGCTGCGGGGCGCCCGCGAGCAGCTCTACACGGTCGGCCTCCATCAGCAGGTTGATGACGAAAGCGCTTCCGGTCTGCCGCTGGCAGTTCAGGCAGTGACAGCAGTGCGTGAAGAGCGGATCGGAGGTAAGCCGGTAGCGAACCGCTCCGCAGGCGCAGCCACCCTCACGTGGGACGCTCATGATCTCCTTCTCAAGGACAAGCGACGGAGTCTGGACTGTACTCCGTTCCCATAGCTCATCAGTCACGGCGTTCGCTTCACGTTGCCGGCCCGTCAGTTCACGACATGCTCACTTCGGAACCCCGGGCCGGATGCCGTCCGAAGCACGGGCACCCCCGGCCATCGAGACGCGCGACCTCTATCGCGTGCTCGACCCCCGGAAGCTCTCGCCGGTGCTCCACAACGTTCGTCACTGACAGTCGCCCGCAGCGCTTTGCCCGAGCGGCTCTGGCGACGGGCCTTGTGACGAATGCGTGCGAAGTGTCCTTTCCCTCGTCCGCCGTTCGTCTCTGAGGCGACCGAGTTCGATGAGAGGAGGAATCGATGAAGTACCTGCTGCTGATCCAGCAAGGTGACGCCCCGACGCCGCAGTCGGAGGAGTGGGCGCGGCTTTCGGAGGACGAGCAGAAGGCGGTTTACAGCGACTACCAGGCGATCAACCAGACGCCCGGCGTCACCCCCGGCCTCTGGCTGCAGCCCCCCGAGGCTGCAGCCACCGTGCGCGTGAAGGACGGCAAGACGCTGACGACCGACGGGCCGTTCGTCGCGATCAAGGAAGCGCTTGCTGGCTACCTCGTGTTCGAGGCCGACGACCTCGACGCCGCGATCCAGCTCGCCTCGCGTATCCCGCAGGCGCGCATGGGCGGCGCGATCGAGGTGCGCCCGATCGTGGAGGGCTAGCGATTCTCGAGCAGGTCTTTCGCGACGAGTGTGACCGCGTCCTCGCCAGTCCGATCGGCTGCCTCGGCGGCTTCATGCTCGCCGAGGCAGCCGCCCCGACGAGGCCGCTCGGTACGACCATGGCCCGTCGCCAGCAGCCCTGATCCTCTATGGCCGCGACCAAACGACTCCAACAGCAAAGAAAGGAACCAAGATGGCAGACATCAGGATCCACCGTTACGTTGTCGACCCAGCCGACATCGAGGAGCTGCTCGCCCGGCGGGCCACGCTGATCGCCGCGATCCGGGCTGACCACCCCGGCCTCGCCGAGGCTCGTCTAGTCCGCCTCGAGGACGGCACGTTCGTCGACGCCTGGCGCTGGGACTCCGCCGAGCAGATGCAGGCGGCCCTCGCGGCGGCGCCGTTTCCTGAAGCGGGTCCGGCGTGGTCCCTCACTCGGGAGGCCACCTCCGAGGACGGCGAGATCGTCGACGAGCGGTAGACCTAGCGTCCTCCCCGTAGGCGCGGTCGTGGCCGACTCCTTTCCTACGGGAATCGCCTCAACGGAGACTCGTCGTCGACAAGCCAACGGGGCAACGGAGGACGCGGGCGCGGCTATCGCGAAGGCGATCCACGAGCTCGCGCGCTGGCTCGGCGCGTCCGCTCGCGCGCTGGCTCGGCGCGTCCGACGTCGACTACGGCCGCGTCCCGCGCGTCTGGCGGCACGACCTCGGCTGACGCCGGCTCTGCGCCCCGGCGCTAGCGCCGGGGGCTAGCGGGGCGCGCCGCTAACGTCTTAGCACGCATGAGAGAGCGTCCACCGGTCATCGGGGCGATGACGCCGATCCTCGAAACCCAGCGCTTGAAACTGCGCGAGTTCAATCAAAACGATCTCGACGACCTCGCCGCGATGGTTGCAGACGAAAACCAGATGAGGTTCTACCCTCGCTCGAAGACAAGAGACGAAGCGTCCGCGTGGATCAGCCGCAATCTCGCGCTGTACAAGGAGTACGGGTTCGGATTTTGGCTTATCGAGTCCCTCCCGACTTCAGGCTTCCTTGGGTACTGCGGGATCAGACCCCTGGCCCTCGAGGGCGCCTCGGAAATAGAGATCGGATGGCACACAAAGAAGACGTTTTGGAACCAAGGAATCGCCACGGAGGCTGCGACGGCGGCTCGGGAGCTGGCGTTCAGACGCTTTGGGTTGTCGCGTCTGGTAGCGATCATCCATCCCGATCACATCGCGTCTCGTCGTGTTGCCGAGAACATCGGGATGCACGATGAGAAGACCGTCATCCTCGACGACTACCCCGCCGTGATCTACACGGCTGGACGTTCCTAGCTCGCAGGCGCGTCCGGGCGCTTGAGACCGTGTCCAGCGTCTTCGAGTAGACGATCTTGTCGGCCGCCAGATCTCCGCGAAGTCCCGCACCACGACCGGCTGCGCGTCGAGGGGTATGGTCTCCCAAGCGAGCATCGTCTCGTACATGTCGAAGTTGCCGTCCTGGCCCCTTCCGTGATGGCGCTCGGAGAGGAAGAGGTCGATGCCGGCGTGGCGGAAGTCGGGCTCGTTCTCCTCGTGGAACTGGACCAGGCCGACGAGCTTTCCTTCGCTCTCGATCGCGAACGCCTTCTCGTCTGCCCGTCCCTCCGCCTGCCGGCGCAGCTCCGCCTCGTCAGGCCGTGGTTACCGGGTGTCTTCGTATAGCCGGCCACCCCCGTTTCGCGCATGCACTCCGCGTAGGCGTCACCCTCGGCACGGCGGACGGCCCCCTTCCAGATTCGAGCAATCATCATTCCTCCCGGTGACTAGGTCGCGGGGCAGAACCACATTGAGCCCGACCTCTCGCCTTGTCAGCGCGAGGGCCACACACGGCGCTCGTGGCGCTCGACCCCGAGGACGCCGAACACCGCGCCCAGCGGGTCGGCGATGAGCGCGACGCGCCGCGCGAAGCGTCTCCCGCGGATGCCACCGCCCGGGACGAGGATGCGCCCTCCCGCTCGCTCTGCCCTCTTCGCAGCTTGATCCGCGCTCTCAACGGAGAAGTACGGAATCCAATTCGGCGCACTGCCTTGTTCATCCTCGCTTTGCGCTCGCATTCCTCCGCTGGAGCTGCCGGCGTTCTCGATCGCGATGCATCCGCTGTCGTTTTCGTACTTCCAATCGAACAGGTCGCCGTAGAAGGACCTCGCCCCGGGCACGTCGCTCGTCGCGAGCTCGTTCCAGCAGAGGGAGCCTGCGTCGCCGAGCACCTCGGCGCCGACCATGGAGCGTGGTTGCCACAGCGATACGATCGCACCGGCCGGATCTCGTAACGTCGCGACGCGGCCCGTGTCCACCACATCAAATGAGTCGCGTACGGTTGCACCGCCAAGCGCCTCGGCGCGGGCGGTGGTGGCGTCCACGTCATCCACGGAGATGAAGGACGTCCAGTGCGGCGTCACCCGTGCGGCGCGTGCCTCGCGGGTCTGCCGATACAGAAACGCGACGTTCTTACCCCGGAGACGAAGTATCGTGAAGGTCCCGATCTCGGGTGCCTGTAGATCCTCAGCCTGCCAGCCGAACAGGTGCCCGTAGAACGCTTTTGCCCTGGGAGGGTCCGATGTCGCTAGGCCCACCCAGCAGAACTCTCCGGGCTCGTAGCGCGTCCGCTCAACCATCGATTTCACCGGCACCGGACCGGTCGGCCTCGCCTGTCTCCCCCGCCATCAGCGCGAAGCGGTTGCCCTCCTGATCCTCGTACTTCGACCACCAGCCGAAGGGCTGCTCGATGGGCGGCTGAGGAAACTCGACTCCGCGTTCGACCTCCGACACGACCTGGCTGACGCCTCTGATCACCCGCGCATCCCTCCCGCTGGCGTTATCTCTTTGACTGCCAGAGCGCGATCTCGCCGCCTGGCGCAGGCGCACGCCAGGTTTCCGGCGCGAAGCTCCAGGTGGACGAGAGTTCGGGCGGGGTGGCCTCATGCCCTGTCTCTCTTGACCGACGCCGGCCGCCGAACTAATCGGCCAGTCGCGATGAGTTTGCCCCACGCGCCCGGTCTGGTCTCTTAAAAGAGGATGATCTCGGCGAGAGCGAGAACGATAGAGCACTGCGCGAAGAGCCAGCAGGCAACCATGCGCTCGCTCGGCGACGAGCGCGTCCGCGAGATCGTGCAGCACTTCGTCGACGCCTTCGAGCGCGCAGACGTCGAGGCAATCGTCGTGTTGCTCACCGAGGACGCCACATTCGCAATGCCCCCACACACGACGTGGTATCGCGGCCGCGAGGCGATCGCCGACTCCTGGCTCATGCCCGGCGGACCGCCGCCGCGCCTGCGCTATCTCCCGCCCCGCGCGAACGGTCAGCTGGCGCTGGCAACCTCTGCGTTGCACCCGGAACGGCGCCGCTTTCTTCCGCTCGCGCTCGACGTACTCACCTTGCGGGGCACGCGGATCACCGACGTCACAGCATCCGCACACCCGAGATCTTCCCGCGCTTCGGTCTGCCCGACGAGCTAGCGACCTAGTCCCGCCGCCAGCGATGAGTTTCGCCGCGGCCGACGGTCTCGACGAACAGACTGGAAGCGAGAGGAGCCCATGAACGCGACTGCCACAAGGCGATCGACGGCGAGCGCGTGAGCAACGGCAACGGACCGAGGCCCGTGCTTGCCGGACGGCGTGAGTGGGTCGGGCTGGCCGTGATCGCCCTGCCGTGCCTGCTGTACTCGATGGATCTGACGGTGCTCTATCTGGCGCTGCCACAGTTGAGCGCCGATCTCGCGCCGACGAGCACGCAGTTGTTGTGGATCACCGACATCTACGGCTTCCTGCTTGCCGGGCTCTTGATCACGATGGGTACTCTCGGCGATCGAATCGGCCGCCGGCGCCTGCTCCTGACCGGAGCGGCCGCCTTTGGCGCCGCGTCGGTACTCGCCGCGTTCTCGAGGAGTGCCGAGATGCTGATCGTTGCCCGCGCGCTGCTCGGCGTTGCCGCGGCGACGCTGGCGCCGTCGACGCTGTCCCTGATCCGAAACATGTTCCTCGACGAGCGGCAGCGGACGGTCGCGATCGGCATCTGGATCGCGAGCTTCTCGGTCGGGGCGGCGATCGGGCCGCTGGTCGGGGGCGCGCTGTTGCAGTTCTTCTGGTGGGGGTCGGTCTTTCTCGCCGCGGTGCCTGTGATGGCGCTCCTGCTCGTGCTCGGGCCGGTGTTGTTGCCCGAGTTCCGCGACCCGGCGCCCGGCCGGCTCGACCTGGCGAGCGCGGGGCTGTCGCTGCTCGGGATCCTGGCGCTGATTTACGGCTTGAAGCAGATCGCGGCCGTCGGCCTCGGCGCGGGGCCGCTGCTCGCGCTCACGGTCGGGACTGTGCTCGCGCTTGCCTTCGTTCGCCGTCAGCTCGCCCTCGCCGAGCCGCTCGTCGACGTCCGGCTCTTCCGGCGGGCCGCGTTTGCGACCGCGGTCACCGCGATGTGCGTCGCCGTCTTCCTCGTCGCCGGAACCGACTTCTTCCTGGGCCAGTACCTGCAGCTGGTGCTCGGCAAGGGGCCTCTCGAGGCGGGCCTCTTGCTTCTGCCGGGCGTCGGTGGGCTGGTGGCCGGCTCGCTGCTCGCGCCTGTCGTTGTCCGACGCCTGTCCGGCTCTCTCGTCCTCACTGCGGCGCTCGCGATCGCCGCGGTCGGCGCCGCGCTGCTGGCGGGGCTCGGAGTTGCGAGCGGACTCGAGCTGCTCGTTCTCGGTACGACGCTGATCGGCATCGGCGCCGGCGCGGTCGGCACGCTCGCCACCGACTTCGTCGTCAGTGCAGCGCCGGCCGAGCGCGCCGGCGCCGCGTCCGCGATCACCGAGACGGGCGCCGAGCTCGGCGGTGCGCTGGGCGTCGCGATCCTCGGCAGCATCGGCGCCGCCGTATATCGCGGCGACCTCGCCTCGTCCGCACCGAACGCATTGTCCGATGCCGAGCTCGACGGGGCGCAGGCCAGCCTCGCCGGGGCGGTTGACGTCGCCGCCGTCGTGCCTGCGCGCGTCGGTGCAAACGTCGTGGACGCTGCGCGCACCGCGTTCGTTCACGGCCTGCAGGTTGGGGCCTTGACGGCGGCCGGCCTTGCGGCCCTGCTCACGCTCTCTACCGGCTTCGCGCTGCGCGGCAGGCGACGCGCTCCTGTACCCGACCCGGCGGCGTCGCCGCCGAGATAGGAGGTTCTCGTGCTTCTCAGCGAGGTCGCGGTTATCTACGGCGGCGGGGGAGCGGTCGGCGGTGCCGTCGCGCGCGCCTTTGCCCGCGAGGGCGCGTCCGTTCACCTCGCCGCACGCACGAGCCCCGCGCTCGATGCCGTTGCCGACGGCATCCGGGCGAGTGGCGGCACGGTCGCGACGGCGGTCGTCGACGCGAGCGATGAGCAAGCAGTCGAAGCGCACGTCGGAAGCGTTGTCGCGGCCGGCGGGCGCATCGACGTCCTCTTCAACGCGATCGGCATGCAAGACGTCCAAGGCACGCCGCTCGTCGACATGCCGGTGGACGCCTTCACGCAGCCGGTCGAGGTCGCAGCGCGGACGCAGTTCATCACCGCCCGCGCCGTCGGCCGCCACATGGTCAAGCAAGGGGCAGGAGTGCTGCTCACGATCACCGCCGAGCCGACGCCCGTCGCTGACCTCGGCGGCTTTGGCGCCGCCTGCGCAGCAATCGAAGGACTGTGGCGCGGCCTCGCCATCGAACTCGGTCCCAACGGCGTGCGCGCGAACGTCATCCGCTCACCGGGATCGCCCGATGCGCCCGGCGTCCAAGCGGCGATCGGCATCCACGCCGACGGCGCCGACACTCCGCTGGCACTCCAGCGCCGATGGGACGGACGCAAGCGACCGCGGTCGACCCAGTCGGCGTACTGGCCCTACTCGATCAGGTGGCGGTGCCAACTGAACCGAGCCATGGCGTCGGTGACCTCGGTCGGGCCCGCCCCGACCGCATCAACACGACGGAGATGCCCGCCGACTCATCGAGCTCGCGGTGATCCACGCAACGTCGGCGCCGCTGGCGAACGTCCACGACAGGCCCCACAGCATCTGGGTGGCGACCAACGGCCCGAAGTCGGTCACGAGCCCCGTGGCGATCATCGCGGTGCCCCATGAGAACGTGGGAGACGACGAGCGACCGTTTCCGGCTGATGGTGTCCGCGACGACGCCGGCCGGGACCTCAAACACCAGCGCGACGACCCCTTGCGCGACGCCGATAAGGACGAGCTGCGACGGCGACAGGTCTGCATCGACGACCAGCTAGACGCTGGTGACCAGCCACCAGCCGTTATGCAGCACCGCCCGCCACCACAGCCACCTCAAGAAGACCGCGACGAGGGACAGGCCCCCGCTCACTGAGTCGCTTCTAGTCAGTGAGCGGCAGGAGCATGTGGATGTCCTCCGGCTCCTCGGCGAAGAGCTCCGGCAACGGATCGGCCGGCCGGAAGCCGCGCGACAGATAGAAGCCGACGGCAGAGTCGCTCGGCACGGATGAGACGTAGAGCGCGCGAGCGTTCTCATTCCGCGCTAGCTGCTCCACCTCGTTCATGAGCGCCGTCGCGACGCCGCGCCCTCGATGCGGACGGCTCACGAACAGAAGTGCGACCTGATAAACGCCCGCTGCGACCTCGCCTCCGAGGAGCGCGATGCCTGCCAGGTGTCCTTCCTCGAATGCTCCAAGCAGGACGCCGCCCGCGTCAACCACAGGCTGCCACCTCTTCACGAGCTCCGGAATGCTGTGGAAGTCACCTTCCGCGAAGAAGTTCGGGACCGAGTCGTTGACGCGTTTGGCGACGAGCCGGCTTCCGACCTGGCGGTAATGGACGGCAACCTCCTCGGACCGATCGATCTCGCGGAACCTCTGCAGGCCGTCGCTCGGAAGCCGCTCGACGAGGACGCCGTGGTGATCGGCGAGGACTTCGCGGATGACATGGCGCGCGTTGTCCGCGAGCGCCGGGCTCGTGTTCCAGTAGTACGGAAGTTGGATGAGTGCGACGGAAAGCGCCCAGCCTCGACCTCGAGCCCACGTCGCATCATCGACGCCGAGTCCGGTGCGGAAGACATTCCTCGCCGTGGGGGGAAGGAGGTTCCACGCAACGATCAGGTCGCACGCCGGATCGCCCACGCCCAGGCCGGAAAAGTCGATGACCGCTGTGAGCCGGCCGTCCTGGAGCAGCAGGTTCCCCGGTGACAGGTCGCCGTGGACCCACACGGACGGGCCGGACCAGGCAGGCGTCTGCACGGCTGCGTCCCAGGCGGCGGTCGTCGCATCCGTGTCGATCGCTCCGCGTAGGGCGGCAATCGCGGTGCGGGTCGGGTCGTCCCGCATTGCCAGCGGCACACCGCGCGTCGCAGGCGGTCCGTCCGCGAGGTCGATCCCGTGCAACGCCTCGACGAACTGCGCCAAGTCCCTCGCGAGGGAGTCGGGGTCGGCGATCCGGCCGACGGTCGGGTTCTCACCCTCCAGCCACGGATAGACCCCCCATTCCCACGGGTAGCCCTCCGCAGGTGCGCCCTTCGCGAGCGGCACCGGGATCGCAAGCGGAAGCAGCGGCGCGAGCACGGGCAGCCAGCGGAAGTCCTTGTCCACGTTCTCGAAAGCCCAGTGGATGCGCGGGAGTCGCACGACCATGTCGTCGCCGAGCCGATACAGCGCGTTGTCTGTCCCGGTGGACGGGACCCGCTCGATCGACAGCGCCGCCCACTCCGGAAACTGCGCGGCGAGCAATCGTCGAACCAGAGAGACGTCCGTGTGTTCCTCGTCGGCGTGCATCTTCCGATCAGCCACTCGCTCTCCCTCGCGTGACGCGAAGCGGTTCTTCGTTCCGTGAACGGGTCGGGATGCTTCCGCTGGTGGGCTGATGGTGGCCGAACGCGCACTCGAGCACGCCTTCGCCGCGCGTCAGTTCGGGCAGCAGTTGCCGCAGCTCGTGCACGCGAGCAGCCGCAATGTCGCCCTCCAGCGCGCACGACGAACCTCGTATCGACGGTGTTCCTGGGACGGCGTGCAGCCGCGCCAGTGCGGACAACATCGGACCGAGCGTGTCTGGCGGGATCTCGAGGTGGAAGCGGTGGACCGGCTCGCACACCACCGTGCCCGCCCGCTCCAGCGCGCTCAGCAAAACCAGCGGCGTCAGCTTGCGAAAGTCGCCGGCAGTGCTCGCCGGCGACACATAGCCGGAATGCGTCATGGTAACCGTGCAGTCGGTCACTTGCCATCCGTAAAGGCCCTCGCGCAGCGCGTTGTGCACGTAGCCCTCGACTGCCATGCGGAATTCGTCGACTGCCTTGTAGACGAAGAGCGGGATCGACCCGAGCTCCACCTCCAGCCGGAAGCTCGCGCCGGTGTCCGTCGGAGCCGGTTCGATGCGCAGCCCAACGGTTGCGAGGAACGGATTCGGCGCCCTGCCGAGTGTCTCGACGGCCGCACCCACGCCCGCCGGCCGCTCGATGCAGATCATGGTGGTCTCGCGGAAGCTGACGTCGAGGTCGAAGTCGTTCGCCAGCGTCGCCTGGATGACCTCCTTCTGCACCTCGCCGTAGAGCGAGACCGAGATCTCCTGCCGGGTGTCGTCCTGTCGCACGTCGATCAACGGGTCTTGCTCCGCGAGTTGGGCGAGCGCCACCCGGAGCGCACCATTGTCGTCTGCGCGGCTGGGAACGACGACCGTCTCGAGTGTCGGCGGGGCGAAATGGTGTTGCGCGACGGCCGTTCGTGGGTTGCCGATCACGTCGCCGATTCGGATCTCGCCGAGACCCCATAGCTTCCCGATCTCGCCCGCGGACACCGATGCACGCCGAACGATTGAGCCGTGGTCGAAGACGGTGATCGCGGTCACCTTCCGCTCGCCGCCTTCGCCGAACCGGACCCGATCTCGCGTTCGCACCGTGCCCGAGAACATGCGGGCGTACGCGATCTTCTCGCCGGCCGGACCGCGTTCGATCTTGAAGACGCTGCCCGAAACGGGACCGTCGACGTCGCCTTCGGCCGCGGGCAGCAGCTCCGCAATGCCGCTCATCAGCAAGTTCACCCCTGCTCCGGTAATTGCCGAGCCGAAGCACACCGGATGCACCAGCGCGCGCTTTGTCTGGGTCGCGAGCTCCTTTCGGAGTCGCCGGTACGAAACGCGCGTCTCGTCATCGACGTACGCGGCGAGGAGTGCGTCGTCGCGTTCGGCAAGCGCGGACGCCAGGCTCGCCGTGAAAGCGACGTCGGCCGCGCCCGACGGCGTGAACTCGGCGGCGTGCGTCCCGAGATCGCGTACGGATCCGAGCGGGATGATCGCCGGTGTCAGTCGGTCCGAGATGTTCTGCAGTACGCCGTCGTAACCGGCGCCGCGACGGTCGATCTTGTTCACGAACATGAGGGTCGGAACGCGCAGCCGTTGCAGCGCTCGCATCAAGATGCGGGTCTGCGGCTGCACACCCTCCACGGCGGAGACCACCAGCACGGCGCCGTCCAGCACGCTCAAGACCCGTTCCACCTCGGCGATGAAGTCCGGGTGGCCGGGCGTGTCGATCAGGTTGACCGTGACGTCATCGATCGCGAACGACACGACCGCGGACTTGATCGTGATGCCGCGCTGCTGTTCCAGCGCTAAGGAATCGGTCTGGGTGGTGCCATCGTCGACGCTGCCGACCTCGTCGATGACACCGGCGGCGTACAGCAGCCGCTCGGTGAGAGTTGTCTTACCGGCGTCTACATGCGCGAAGATCCCCAAGTTCAACGTTCTGTGCAGCAAGCGTCATATCCTCCGAATAGGTGCCAAAGCCCTTCTGGATGGACATAAACGCTCCGCGCATCTCGTCTCCTTGGTCGATCGGACGCGGTCCCTAGTAGAGCATATAGCCGTCCGGAAGTGTCAATCTGGGCGAGGCCCGTTCGTAGTTGGGGTGAGAGGCGGGAAGTGCCCGCCCACCACGAGGAGGACCAGCATGGCCAAGTACCTGTTGTCCGTCCACAGTGTCGAGGGACAGGCCCGCGACCCGATGACCGCCGAGGAGATGCAGCAGCTCATGGAGCGGGTCGGCGTGCTCGAGGAGGAGATGAAGTCGGCCGGCGCCTGGCTCTTCTCCGGCCGTCTGCATGAACCCGACACGGCCACAGTCGTGCGCGTGTCCGAGGGCGAGGTGCTGACCACCGACGGCCCCTTCGCGGAGTCGAAGGAGCACCTCGGCGGCTTCTACATCATCGAGGCCGAGGACCTCGACGCTGCGCTCGCCTGGGCGTCGAAGGTCACTGGAGCCATCAAGGCGCCGATCGAGGTCCGTCCGTTCCGGGACTTTTCCGCCTGAGCGGTGCGCGACGTCGACGCCGCACCCAAGCTCGACGAGGCCGAGGTCGGCCGGATCTTCCGCGAGGAGTCCGGCCGATCGGTGGCTGCCCTGATCCGCGTCTTCGGTGACATCGACGTCGCCGAGGATGCGGTGCAGGAGGCGTTCGCCGTTGCGCTGCGCAAGTGGGGCGACGGCCTGCCGCCCAACCCGGGCGCCTGGATCACGACGACCGCCCGCAACCGTGCCATCGACCGCCTGCGCCGGGAGTCGCGTGGACAGGAACTGCTCAGCGAGGTGGCGGTGCTCTCGCCCGGCAACGACGATCCCGGCATGCGCGGGGAGGTGGGCCCCGTGCAGGACGACCGGCTTCGCCTCATCTTCACCTGCTGCCACCCGGCGCTCTCCA
>Ga0137374_10004033_pt1 | contig 17452 bp, 17 predicted proteins | sample SagtaG_20_FD_104811 | JGI IMG/M metagenome (GOLD analysis project Ga0137374, IMG submission 104811) | Vadose zone soil microbial communities from Sagehorn Ranch, Mendocino, California, USA - Sage1_R_100_16 metaG | ecosystem: Environmental > Terrestrial > Soil > Vadose zone | place: USA...
AGCGCCGCGGGGTTGGCTGGGGCGTTGGCGCCACCGGCCTCGCGGTAGCTCGCGGTGTCGCCGCTACGGTGGCTGCCCGCGCAGCGGTCGGGCTGGGCTGCGGCGTCGCTGTCGGCTGAGCAGCCACGTTCACGATCAGCGGCGCGGACTCTTGCAAGTTGCCGAGGCTGTCGAAGGCGCGTAGGCGCAGGCGGTAGCGGCCGGGCGCCAGGCCGGTGGTGTTCCACACGCCGAGCAGCGCCTTATCCACCGCCTGTGGGCGAGCGTCAGTAATGGGCGTCCACTGCGACGGGTTGTCCCCTGGGCCGAAGTCGAGGGTGTAATTGGAAAAGTCGTCGATATAGGCGGAGCCCACAATCTGCAGCGTCTGGCCGGCGGTAATGCGATCCGCCACGGTCGGCGACAGCACAGCGGCGATGCGCTCGCCCTGGTAGACGTCGCTGCACTCTTCGGCCGGCGGGGTCGGGAAGCCATGGCTCAGCGCCCAGGCTCGGTAGGGCTCGGGCACGTTCGCCACGACGAGCACCTCACGCGCGTTCGCGGGAACCAGCGGGGTGGCGCGCTTGCCATTGACCTTGCAGACTTCCACGCGCTGGTGCCAATCGTCCGCTTTCGTGGGCAGATTGACGCCAGGCACAAAGAGCTCTTTAACCACACCGTGAATGGGCAGCGCGTTCTCGCGGCACTCGGCCGTGGCTAGCATGCCTGACAGCGCGCACACCTCGGCTTCCGCCATGCCCTGCGGCTGCTTGAACGGCGTCGGCGGCACACCGTCGAGCGCGGCGTCCATGAACTCGTGCCAGATCTGGCCCGCACCGGCGACACCCAGGACATCGCGCATCGGGCTGTTGTCGGAGTTGCCGACCCAGACACCAGTGACCAGATCCGGGGTGTAGCCGACCACCCAGGAGTCACGGAATTCGTCGGTGGTGCCGGTCTTGACCGCCGCTGGTCGATCGGGCAACACGAGCGCGCTGTTGCGGCCGTAGGTCGGCGTGCGCGCTTTGTCGTCCGACAGGATCGAAGTGATCTCGTAGACCAGTCGTGGATCGACCACCTCCGCGCCCGCGGGCGCCTTGTACTGGTACAGGACCTTGCCGCCCGCGTTGGTCACCTTCAACACACCGACCGGCTCGAATTGTCGAAAGCCGGCCTGGCGTCGCTCAGCGGGCACGTCCGCGCCGATCTGTCGGCCGCCCGCTGCGAACGCCGCGTAGGCATACGTCAGGTCGAGCAGCTTGACCTCGCCGCCACCCAGCGTCACCGACAGGCCGTAGCGGTCTGGCTGGCGCAAGTCCTGAATGCCCATGCGGTGCGCGGTGTTGAGCATCTCTGGCACGGTGACGAACTGCAGCGCCTCGATAGCCGGGATGTTGCGCGACTGCGCCAGGGCATCGCGCACGGTCATCGGGCCAGGGAACTTGTTGTCGAAGTCGTTGGGTCGGTAGCCGCCTGGGAAGGTGGTCGGGATATCCCACATGAGGGTCGCCGGGCTCCAGCCCTTGGCAAAGGCGGTGACGTACGTGAACGGCTTCAGTGTCGAGCCCGGCTGGCGTGGCGCCAGGGCGACGTTCACCTGACCGTCGATGCTTTCGTCGTCGAAGTCAACCGAGCCAAGCATGGCCATGATCTCGCCCGTGCCCGGCTGGATGGCGACGAGTGCCGCGTTGGTGGCGTTGCGCGCGCGGATGTCGGCGATGTGTTTGGCCGCCGCGTCCTCGGCCGTGTGCTGCATATCGAGATCGAGGCTGGTCGTGATCTGGAGCCCCTCGCGGTACAGCGCCTCGGTGCCGAACCGTTCTTCGATCGACTGCAGCACATACGTCACGAAGTGCGGTGCCTCACGGGTCCCGCTCGCGCTCGGCGGCGTGAACTTCAGCGCCGTCCGCGCGGCGGCATCGGCCTGACTCACGGTGATCACGCCCGTCCTGACCATCTGGTCCAGGACGTAACGCTGGCGCTCTTTTGCCGCCGCCAGGTTCGTATACGGATCGTTGTACGAGGGCGCCTGCGGTAAGCCGGCCAGCAGCGATGCCTCGGCAAGCGTCAGCTCGCGCGCGGGTTTGGCGAAGTAGGTCTGCGCGGCGGCTTCGATGCCGTAGGCACGATTGCCGTACCCGATCTCGTTCAGATACATCTCCAGGATCTGGTCCTTGGAGTACCGACGGGTGAGCTCCATGGCCAGGAATGCCTCTTTGATCTTGCGTTCGGCGGTTTGCTCGGGCCCGAGCAGGGTGTTCTTGACCAATTGCTGGGTGATCGTCGAGGCGCCGCTCTGCGGCGTGCCGCTGCGCAGCCACTGGTAGGTCGCGCGAACGACCGCGCGGACGTCGAACCCGGGGTTGTCGTAGAAGGACGCGTCCTCGGCGGCGATGGTCGCGTCGCGCATGACCTTGGTCACATCGGACAGGTCGACAACGATCCGCCGCCCGCCCGTCGGATCGTTGATCTCCTGCAGCAAGCGCCCCTGGCGATCGAGGATGCGCGCGGTCTGGAAGAGCTGCCGTCGCGACAATGCGTTGGGGTCGGGCAGATCGCGGGCGTAGTACAAGTACAACGCCATGATCGCGGCGAAGCCGAGAGCCGCGCAGAAGATGCCGACAGCGAGAAACGTCAGGATGAGACGCATTGCCGGTTTTGAGCCCTAGAGTCTAAGAGTGTGAACGTTCATCCGACCGCCGAAGTGTCACCCGATGCGACGATTGGCGTGGGCACCCGCGTCTGGCGCCAGGTCCACATCCGCGAGGGCGCCGTGATCGGCGAAAACTGCATCATCGGCGCGGGCGTATACGTCGGCGCGGACGTGCGGCTCGGCAGGAACTGCAAGATTCAGAACAACGCCCTGTTGTACGAGGGCCTGGAGCTCGAAGATGGCGTCTTCGTGGGCCCCCAGGTGTGCTTCACGAACGACTATTTTCCCCGCGCGGTCAATCCCGATCTGTCGTTGAAAACTGCCGATGACTGGCACGTCGGCCGCACGCTGGTGCGCGAAGGTGCCTCCGTGGGCGCGCAGGCCGTGGTCGTCACGGGCATCACCATTGGCCGCTGGGCGCTCGTTGGCGCGGGGAGCGTCGTCACGCGCGATGTGCCCGACCACGCGCTCGTGTTCGGCCAGCCGGCACGGCAGCACGGTTGGGTGTGCCGCTGCGCGCGACGCCTCGAGCTACGCGCCGCGCATACGGGCTGGTGCACCCAGTGTCAGATCGAAGTCTCGCTCCCCGGCGAGTAGCGGCCAGCGCTGAACTCTTCGGTGATGAGCACGGGCGGAAACACCTCCAGCCCGGTGCGCTCGTTCCAGCGGCGCATGCCATCTGGATCGTGCAACAGCGCTTCGGCGCCCTCGCGTGAAGAAAACTCGGCGACCATCATGATCTCGTTCGGATCGTCGATCGATCGGTACACCCAGCGGCGCTGCATGCCGTACTTTTCGCGTCGCTCGCGCGCCCCGGGATCTTGCTCGTTGATCAGCTTCAGGCTCGCCGACCAGGCCTCCCAGTCGAGCACCCGATAGCTCCAGAACATCATCACCACGGGCGTGTTACTCGCGCACCTGCTGCGCCAGATACAACTGGTCGCCGATCTGCGCGTGCAGCGTGAGCTGTGACTCGATCCAGTCGATGTGGGTCTGCTCTTCGAGCAGCTTGGGCGCGAGCCATTCGCGCGTGCCCGTGTCGCCTTCCTCGAGGCATGCGGCCATCATCTTGTCGATCAGCGCGACCGCTTCCTGCTCGAGCTCGAGCGCGAGCTGCAGCTGCTCGGCCACCGTCTCGCCGACCGCGAAACCGTCGAATCGCTGCAGGTTGGGAAGGCCGTCGAGGAACAGGATGCGGTCCATGATCTCTTCGGCATCGGTCATCTCCGACATCGCCTGCTTGCGCAGTCGTTTGGCCATGTGCTCGTAGCCCCAGTTCTGGCACATCTTGGTGTGCAAGAAGTACTGGTTGATCGCTCGCAGCTCCAGAGACAACAGCTGGTTGAGTAGATCGATGACTCGCGGGCTGCCCTGCATGCTCTCACGCTCCTCGCGCTGGTTCTTTGTCGTGCTCCTGAGTGACCAGGGTTAACAAGCGGATGATGTTGCGCTGGCACTTGCCACAATCGGTGCCCGCCGCGCATTGCTGGCCGACTTCTTCAACCGTGCGCGCGCCAGCCGCGATCACCGCCTCAATGGTCGCGCGCGTGACCACGTGACACAGGCAGATGTACACCGAGCGACGGACCCTCTGAGCCCAGTCTACTTAGCTAGCAGCTGCAAGCTCTACGGTCTGGAGATTTCGGACGGTTAGCTCGCAGAACTCCGGACTGATCTCGATGCCAACGCTCCTGCGGCCGAGCTTGCGCGCAGCCACCAGCGTGGTGCCGGAGCCAGCGAACGGGTCGAGGATGACATCGTCGGGATAGCTGTAGAGCTTGATCAGCCGACGCGGCAGCTCCTCGGGGAACGGCGCGGGATGGCCGGCGCGGCGCGGATTGGCGCCCGCGAACGTCCACATGCCGAGGGTCCAGGCCAGGAACTCATCACGTTCGATGTCGCCCTTGCGGGCGCCGTTGGCCGGTCGACGAAAGTCGCCCTTGTGAAAGACCGCGATCATCTCCACTGGGGCGGTCACGAATGGCGCTGACGGGGAGAGCCAGGAGCCCCAGGCCGTGCGGCGGGAGATGTTCTGCTCGTTCCAGACGATGCTGGTCTGGTACGTCCAGCCGACGTCCTGGAAGATCCGCAGGTAGTCGGCGTAGATCGCCCGTTTGCCGCCCTTGTTCGAGTCGAGCGGGATGTTGATGCACGCGCGGCCACCGGGCGCGCTGGCCTGCAGGAGCGTCGTGGCCCACGAGCGCACCCACTCCAGGTAGTGGTGGTACGGCTGGTCATCGGCATAGCCGGCCCGACCGTAGTCGACCCCGAGCGAGTACGGTGGCGAGGTCACCACCAGGTCGAACTCCGTCCGCTCGGGGAACTCGATCAGCCGCGCACAATCGCCGCGCAGCAGCATCCCCAGCGCATCTCGATAGACGACGCGCGGCACGTCTCCGGTCTGCGCGGCGTCTTCAGCCTTCGCAACAGTCGTGTGTAACGGGGTTAGCCGCTGCATCGCATCCAGCGGCCCAGAGCGGGGCACGCCTCGATTCTCGCCGGAGCCTGATCACATCGACGCTACGGCGAAACTACAGGCGCATCACGTCGGCATGACAATGTCATGCCGAGGCGGAGCCGAGGAATCTCGTGGTTCGAGCGCGAGATCCCTCGCAAGCTCGGGATGACATCCCAGATGTTGAAAGCCGATCGCTACTGCGGCCGCAGGGTGAGGGTGTGGCGGGCCACGCGGGCAACCGCCGGGCGCGTGAACGCCAGCGGGTGGTAGCCCACCCGCCGCCACGTGTCCACCTGGTCAGCGTAGTGCGGCGAGCCACGTTGGCCACTCTGACCAGCGGGAATGCACGACAGGCTGTTGTCCCAGTCCGAGCAATCGGCGATGAACCGATACGCCGAGATCGGGCCACCAGCTTTCAGCTCGCCAGGTAGGCAGCCACCGGCACGGATGGTCTCCAGGTCGCCACTCCACGGAAACGGCGGGACGTTGAACAACATGCCCAGCGGTTTGCGGATGGATAGCGGGTGCTCCATGGCCAGATGATGCAGGCGCCCCCACTGCCAGTTTTTGACGTCGGGCCCCAGGCGCCGCGTGAGCCACTGCACGGTGCGCGTGAACGCGCGCTGTACGACCTCATCACCACCGTGCTCTTCGAGATAGGTCTGCACCCGCTCGGTCTGGAAGAAGTAATGCGAATTCACCGCGCCCAGGAGCGGATGCGGTCCAACACCCAGCGCCGCCGCGGTCAGATCGCCGAGTGCGTCGCTGAATCGGGCTCGCACCAGCTCGTTGCGAAAGACCTCGTAGACAGCAGCGGCCGCCGAGTCGGCGCTGATGCGACCATCCCAGCCGCGCAGCTCGTCCAGCGCGCGCAGTTCATTTCGACCCGTGGGAGTCAGGTGCGAGACGAGCAGCGAAGCGATCTCGCGTGCCGGCAGGCTCACCTCATCTGCCTGCAGCGCCCCGAAATCGACTGCTGAGTGTCGCTGCTTGCTCTCCAGCACCTGGCGGATGCGTCGGTAGCGGGCGGGCGCGATGAACTCGCGCGCGAAGAAGTGCGGGCTGGTGCGCGCCGCGTTGTGGTTGGCGTTGGCCCACAGACCGTCAGGCGGATTGAACGCGGTTGGCATCTGATCGAACGGCAGCGGCGCTTGCCACTCGTACTGCCCGCTCCAGCCTGGTGATGGCACCAGGCCTTCGCCTCGGGCACGAACCGGGATGTGACCGACCATCTGGTAACCGATGTTGCCTTCGGTGTCGGCGTACAGCACGTTCATCGCCGGCGTGCCCCAGCGGCTGGTCGCGGCGCGGAACTCATCCCAACACGCCGCGCGATTAATGGCCAGCACCGCGCTCGCGGCCGAGGGCGCCTCGAGCACCATCGAGCGCAGCGCCAGCGGCCGGTGCTCGTCGGCGAGGCTGGGGGTCGGCGTCAACAGCGGACCGTGCCGAGTAGTGATGAGCACCTCCTCGACCCATGGCTGCGCCCGCCCTTTGACGCGGATGACCTCGCGCACGTGGGTGCCCGTTTCCCAGCGACCGGCAAACTCGGTCCGCCGTTGATCGCCCGGATCCACACGCTCCACGTACAGGTCCTGGACATCGGCCATCGTGGCGGTGATGCCCCACGCAATGTGGCGGTTGTGGCCGATCAGGATGCCCGGTGCGCCGGGCGCGCTCGCGCCCGCGACGTTGAGATCGCCGCCGGCCATCAGGTGCGCCTCGTAGAACACGCTCGGGAGACGCGGGAACAGGTGCGGGTCGTTCGCCAGCAGCGGTTTTCCAGAGCTCGAACGTTCCCCTGAGACCACCCACGCGTTGCTGGCGCCTGGCCCGCCCGTGAGAACGATCGGCGGCAACTCACCAGGCTCGGGCATCTCGGGCGGGCCCCAGTCCTGGAGGCGGGGCAGCGCATCGGTGTCTGGCTGCCACACGTCGGGCTCCAGGCTCGCGGCGACGACGTACCCCAGCCGCGCGATCAGCCGCGATCGGACCAGCTCGCTCTCCCAGTTGGGTGACAGCGCGAACGCCTGGAAGCGTGCGTAGCCGAGGGTATCGATGGGCAGCCACGGGTCGGGCTGGAAGCGGGCCAGCACGAACTCGACCGGCAGTTTTCCAGTCGCGAGCATGCCCTCGAGGCAGGCGTTGACGCCGGCCGCGTAGGCCGTGAGCGAGTCGCGCAGCTCAGGCTCAGCGGTCTGCCACTCTGCCTCCGCGGCACGGTGCAGTCCCAGGCGACGCTGGAATCGATCGACGTCCAGGGCCTCGGGGCCGAAGACCTCAGCCAGGCGACCGCTGGCGATGCGCCGCGTCAGGTCCATCTGCCACAGGCGATCCTGGGCGTGGCAATAGCCCTGGCCGAACAGCGCATCGTGGACCTCGTGGGCGCTGATGTGGGGAATGCCCCAGCGATCGCGGACGATCTCGATGCCGCCGCTCAGCCCTTTGAGGCGGACCTCCCCGTCGAGCTGCGGAAGCGGTCTGCGCAACACGTAGCCGAGCGCACCCGCGGCCAGAGCACCGGTCGCGCCCGCGGCCATGCCGAGGCGTTGCAGGCCAAAGGGCACGCTAAGAGTTGGAGGCTCCGCCGTCGGTCGTGCCGGGGTCCTGCCGCCGCAGCTGCTTCAAGAACTCCTCCAGCTCGGTGACGACCGCCTGCGGGCTCGGCAGCTCGACGTTGCCTTCCGGGACCTCTTCAATCGGCGCCTCGGTCGGCTCGTCCTCGAGCTCCGACTCGCTGACGTTCATCAGGTTGAGCATCCGCTCGACCTGCTCGCGCAACTGCGGCTGGTCCAGCAACAGGCGGTCCACCTGGCGCGTCAGCGCGCGACCGGCCTTGTCCAGCTCGGCCAATGGCAGCGGCACACCCGTCATCGACGCGAACGTCTTGAGCAGCGCGTGCGAGACGCGCGGGTTTGGAACACCCTGGATGTAGTTCGGCGCGAAGGCATAGACCGCGGCAGCTGGCACACCACGCGACTGCGCCTCCGCGAGCAGCACGGTGACAAAACCAGTCGGGCCCTCATAGTTGGTGAACATCACCTTGTGCTGTTCGAGCGAGTCACGCAGGCCTTGCTCGTTGGCGAACCCGGTCATGCGCACATGCGCCCGATGCGGCACCGCGCCGAAGATCGAGCCGATGCAGACGATGTTTTTCACCTCGAAGCGCTGCAGCACGTCCAGCAGTAGCGTGGCGAAGGTGCGCCACTTGAGGTTGGGCTCAGGGGCAACGAACAGCACCAGGTCATTGGTATGTTCGAGGGTCGCGCTATGGAACTCGCCACGCGGCCAGTGCACCGCGCGTTCTCCAGCGCCAACAATCGACACCAGCGGCCGGGTATCGGTGAAGTTGTAGAACTCCTCGGGCTCGATCTCCGCCAGCCTGCGCGTCGGCAGCGACCCGATCAGGTGGCGCACGCCGCCCGTTCCACCCGAGCCCGCGTCAACCCACCCGCCGAACGCCACGAGGGCGTGCGGGCTGCGCAGCGAGACGTCGTCCAGATCCGAGGCGTAGCGGATCGGCTCAGCCACACGAGCAGCCTATCAGGTGGCTACACCAGTCAGGAAGAACAGCGCGCGGGCGGTGATCTCGCCTGCCAGGACCAGCGCGACCACGATGTACAGCAGTCCGGTGGCTGAATCCAGCGAGCGGATGCGGGCGGTACGCCATGTCATCACGGTCGCGGGAATCGGCACCAGCAACCCGAACACCACGCGTACGCCGAGCAGTAGTCCGGGCTCGGTGATCTGCGGCAACGCAATGAGCAGCACCACGAGCTGCGCTAGCAGCGCTCCCAGGAGGACGAAGGTAATGCGCACCAGTGGTCGAACGGCCATCGTCGGCGACACGAGGTACCAGTGCCCGAGCGAGAGCCCCACCAGGGATGCGCCCAGGGTCGCGGCGCCCGCGAGCACCGCTAGCGACAACCCCGCGCTTGTGATCGCCGCGGGGAACGCCAGGCGCAGCCACACCGCCAGGACAGCGCACACCAGCAAGCACACGCCGGTGAAGCGCACGAACCCACGCGGTACCCGTTCCCACACCGCGAGCCACGCCAGCACGATGCCGCCGCCCGTCGCCGCTTCGAGAAAGAGAAAGTAGGCGGCCTGCGGCAGCGCCTGCACGTTTAAGGAAGCGCGCGCTCGGCCCGGCGTAGCGCGTCGGTCTCGTCGGGGCGAGCGTAGTCGTCCTCGAGCCGCAGCGTGGTGCCCACCTCTGGCGTGGATGCTTCGAACACGGTCGCGTCGGCGTCGGGCGCCGCGCACAGGCGGTGCCGCTGGCCAACAGCCACGTGATAGCCGACGTGCGGCCGCATCTCGATCTCGTGCAGCTGGCCATCGGCGCCTTCGAGGACGAGCAGCCCGCGGCCCGCCACCAGCGTCTGCGTTTCGACTTTGGTGTCGTGCACCTGTAGGCTCAGCCGCTTGCCCGCGTGAACGTGGATCAGCTTCGCGGCGTATGGCGCATCGGGCGGCGAGAGCAAGATCTCGTAGCCCCACGGTTTGTCGATCCGCCGCGCCGCTGGCTCGAGGCTAAACGCCATGCTCACAGGATGCAGATCAGGCAGGGGGCGCGGCAAGTCGCCGGTCTAGCTCCTCGAGCAGCGCGCGTGGACTGAACGGCTTCACGATGTAACCATCGGCGCCCGCCTCCACGGCTCGCTCGCGATCCGATGGCAGCCCCATCGCGGTGAGCATCACGACGGGAATGTGCCCGGTAGTTGGCCCAGCCTTGAGTGAGCGGCACACCCAGAAGCCATCGTGGTCGGGCAGCGCAACGTCGAGCAGCACCAGGTCGGGTTGATCTTGTTCGGCGCGCACCAGCGCTTCTTCTGCTCGCCCGGCCTCGACGACTCGGTAGTTCGGCCCTCGGACACGGATCGCCACCAGGACCATCGCGCGGACCGACGGCTCATCGTCGACGACGAGGATGAGCGGCTTGCTATCGGAACCGTGGTTCGAGTCGGTCATAGGTCTGGTCCAACGTTTCGGGCAGGACCTTGGTGTCGCCGAGCACTGGCATGAAGTTCGTATCGCCGTTCCAGCGCGGCACGACGTGGATGTGGAGATGGTCGGGTACGCCAGCGCCAGCGGGTCGGCCCAGGTTCATGCCCACGTTGAAGCCCTGCGGCCGATATTCCGCCTCGAGCACCGCGAGGGTGCGCTGCGTTGCTGCCATCAGCTCAGATGCCACCCTGCTGTCCAGGTTGGCCAGATCGCCGGTGTGCGTAAACGGCGCGATCATCAGGTGGCCGGTGTTGTAGGGGTAGCGATTCAACAGCACGAATACCCGCTCGGCACGAAACAGGATGTGGTTGGCGCGATCGTCCGACTGCGTCGGCAGTGTGCACAGGAAGCAGGAGCCATCACGGTTGGCAGTGGCAGCGCCTTCGATGAACGCACGGCGCCATGGGGTCCACAGGCGCTCCACGCCGACAGTGTATGGGAGGCCCAAAGGTAGAATAGGGTACGTATCGCAAATGCCCACTCAGGAGATGCCAAACGCCATGACTCCCCTGCAGCGGGCGATCTACGAAACCGACCAGTTGGGTCTGACGTTGCGTGACGCCATGAAGCTCGTCACCGCGCGGATGGGCTTTTTCGTCGGCCAGCATCGCTATCTGGAGGAGCGCGCGAAGATCGCTCAGATCGTCGCTAACGGCGAAGACCGCTAGGCCATGCAAATTGGCATCGCGGGTCTGCCCGGCGCGGGTAAGACCACGTTGTTCAACGCTCTGGCGCATCAGCACGCGCAGGTGGGCGGCTATGCCGGGGCGGAGCCCAACCTCGCGGTGGTCAAGGTGCCAGATGATCGGCTCGATCGATTGTCGGAGCTCTTTCAGCCGCGCAAGCACACGCCCGCTGAGGTACGCTTCGTGGACGTCGCGGGCGTCGCCAAGGGGATGGGCCAGGAGAGCAGCGCGGCGGTATTGGCACACCTGCGTACTGTCGATGTGCTGCTGCAAGTGATTGGCGCCTACCAGTCTGGGTCCAATCCGCGGGCTGATTTCGAAGAGTTCAGCCTCGAATTGCAGTTTGCCGACCTGGGGCAGATCGAGAAGCGGCTGGATCGACTCGAGAAGGAGCTGCGGCTCGGCTCGAAAGGGACGCCCCAAGAGCGTTCGGCCAAGGAGCGCGAGCTCGCGGTGCTGCAACGCGTGCAGCCGGTATTGCAGTCTGGCCAGCCGATCCGCGCTGTGGAGCTCTCGCGTGAGGAACAGCGCGAGATTGCCAGCTTCGGCTTTCTCACGCAGAAGCCGACGCTCGTGGTGGCGAACCTGGGCGATGAGCAGGCGCCCGACGATGTGCTCGGGGTGTTGCGGCCGCTCGTTGCTGAGGCCCCCCACGCGGAGGCGCTCGCGGTTCCCGCGCGGTTGGAGATGGAGCTAGCAGAGCTCTCGGCTGAGGACGCCGCGGAGTTCGTCGAAGCGCTGGGCGTCACCGATCGGCAACTTGGCAATGTCACACAACGGGCGTACGCCCTGGCCGAACTGATCTCGTTCTTCACCGCGGGTGACGACGAGTGCCGCGCCTGGACGATCGTCCAGGGCACCAACGCTCAGGACGCCGCCGGCGCAATCCACTCCGATCTAGCCCGCGGCTTCATCCGCGCCGAAGTCATCCGCTGGGACCAGCTGCTAGAAGCAGGCAGCGAAGCCAACGCCAAAAAGCGCGGCTGGGTGCGCCAGGAAGGCAAGTCCTATACCGTCGCCGACGGCGAGGTCCTCCACGTGCTATTCAACGTGTAGCAGCGTCGCAACGATTGCGCGGAGCGGCGGTAGAGGGGGACGCCAGCGCGCGAGGCGGCCGCTGAACGCCCAGATGAACCACACCAGCCAGATGCTGCCGAGCACGAGCAGCAGCTTGGGCACGACGCTCCCGATGCCGGGCGTGGGCTCAAGCGCGGGCTGCTCGCCCTGCTCCATGTTCAGGCCAATTGGCGCACCATCGTCGGGCGCAACCGGGTCGACATCGTCCTGCCAGAAGCGATCCGCGGCGGTGATCAGCGGACCGCTCGGCTTCGGGAACGGCTGCAGCGTCAGCAGCGGCCGCTCGGCCTCATCCGCCTCGGCAACACGGCGCGAGCTGCGCGCGGGCGCGGTCACGAGCGCGGTGCGGCGCGGTAGCTCGGGGAAGGACAGGGCATTCTTGTCGGGGTCGAGCCCGACCGCGAGGGCATGATGCGGGATCGACGAGTTCTCCCAGGCGTACTGCAGCTCGATATCTGAAATCTCCAGGCCATACCCGAGCGTGGTGGCGAACGCGGCGTCGTTGTAGATGAACCCATTAGGCGTGAGGCCACTGATCACGATGTAGTGGTCGAACTCAGACAGCGACTGCCCATGGCCGGGCAGATTGCGGTACTTGACCAGCGTGATCACCGGCCGACCGTGCTGCACGTGCCACCGCACGGCGTCCGTCGACCAGTACCGATAGCCGCCCTGGTCGCTGTACAGGTCCATTGGCGTCAGGCCTGCGTCGTGGGCGATCCGCGACAGGACCTCCAGGCTGGTGCCGAGGTCCGTGTTGTAGTTGTCGATCAGCCCGTTCAGATAGTCGCGCACCTGGGACGGCCCAACCTCGAGCCCGAAGCCCGCCAGCACCATCGTCAGTGAGGCTGGGCCACAGTTCACGAACTGGAACTCACCGCCGTCGATCTGCGTGCGGAAGGGCACCCCCAGCCAGACCAGTCCATCGCCCAGCACACGCCGACCGATCTGCGCCATCAGGTCGCGGCCCTCGGCGAAGCGGAGCGGCAGTGACGTCACGCTTGACAGGGCCATGACCTGCTCATCGCTCAGGTCATCGGCGCTCGGCTCCTCAGTCGGCGGCACGATGCCATGCATGGCCATGAGCACGTCCGGCGGCGGCATGATGAGCCCGAACACGACGTCCTCGCCCTGCTCGCCCGCGACCACCTCGACGTCCTGGCCAGCATCCGTGGTCCCGACGTAGTCAGTCGGCGGCGCGATCGTGACGTGGTACGTGCCGGGCGTCAGACCGCTGAAGGAGAACGATCCGTCAGGTGCCGTGCGGGCGCTCCGTTGGGCGGCGCCGTTCTGTGCCTCAAGCGTGACTTCGAGGTCCTGCATGCCGGCTTCTTGTTCGGTCGCCTGGCCATCAGCGTTGTCATCGTGGAACGCGAAGCCGTGGATCGAACCGGCTGTACGCGCCGGCGCCGGCGTTGGCTTCGCCGTCGGTGCGCTGGCTGGAGCAACGGTCGGCGCCACCGTTGGGGCGGCGGTCGGCGTGGGCGGGATCCGCGTCGGCGTCGGCGGCGGAGCGGTCGGGCTAGGCGGCGGCGCGGTTGGACTAGGCGGCGGCGCGGTTGGACTCGCTTTGGGCGGCGCGGCAGTTGGCGACGCCTTCGGTACGGGTGTGGGCGTGGGCGCGGCGAAAGTAGCCGCGGGTGTTGAAAACGCGGCAGTAGCAGCCAGTGCGACCGTCAGAACCCAGTGGCGCATGGTGGTTGGTCGACTGAGCCAGTCGACGCGCTCGAAATTAACGGCGCACTGCGCCAATTTCGGCTGGCCGCGCAGGCTCGGATGATATTAGGGTCGGCTGCGCCATTACCTCAAGCGACGGTAAACGAACGATAAAGGTCGTGCCAGACTGCGGGCCGCTTTCCAGGTCGATTCGCCCGGCATGGGCCTGGACAATCTCGCGCGCAATCGCCAGCCCCAGCCCACGTCCGCTCGTGTCGCCCGAGCGAGCCTTGTCAGTCTGATAGAAGCGTTCGAACACGCGCTCGGCCTCCTCGGGCGGAATGTACGAGCCACTGTTGTGAACGGTCACCACTGCCATCGGTGACATGCGCGGCGAACGAGCGGAGCCATTGAAGCGACCCACCTCACGCGTGGCGGTGACCGCGATGCTGCCGTTCGACGGGGTATGTTTGAACGCGTTCTCCACCAGGTTGTCGAGCATCTGGCCGAGGCGATGCGGATCGCCCGTGATGTTCACTGGCTGCGGCGCGTGGACCGTGAGGTTGATCCCGGTCTCCTGGGCGCGGAACGAGAACCGCGCGAGCACGGCATGCGACAAGTCGGCAAGGTCGACCGGCTCGCGCTCTAGCGACAGCTCGCCGGATTCGATGCGGCCCAGATACAGCAGGTCTTCGACGAGCCGGCGCATGCGATCGGCCTCTTCACCGATGACGCGACCGGCTTCACGCGCGCCTTCGCTGCCCGACAGAGTGCCATCGACCAATGCGCCCGAGAAACCGCTGATCGAGGTGAGCGGCGTGCGCAAGTCATGGCTGACGTTCTGCAGCAGGTCGCGCATCGCGCGGTGCGAGCGCGCCACCTGACGCGACATCGTGGCAAACGCGCGCGACAGCCGACCGACCTCGTCGCGGCTCTCGAGCAGCGCAAGCTGCGGATCGTAGTTGCCGCGGGCAATCTCCTCCGAAGCCCGGGTGATGTGCAGCAGCGGGCGGGTGATATTGGCCGCCAGCCACCACGCGATCAAGATCGAGACAAACAGCGCACCGACCGCTGCCAGAGACAGGCGCGGCAGCGCTGCCCGCCAGGCGTTCGTCAGCGACTGCTCGGGAGCAACGACCGCCAGCCGCATGCCGCTGTTGACCAGCGGGAAGAGCGGCACGACGGTGAACACCTCGTCCCCACTCGGAGTCTCGAGCGTGCCCTGGGCGACACCCGGTCGCCTGCCACCGGGTACCGGCATGGGGAACGTGCGCCCGGCGAATGAGTTCGCCTCAGTGTCGTAGACGACGGTGCCGCGCACGTCCAGCAGCAGCACGCGCACACCCGAGTCGCCGACCACCTGCTCGAGCTGGGTGCCGATCTCTTGCACCGACAGACCAGCGCGCAGCGCCGCGCTCACCTGACCGCGGTACACCATCGCGATCTCTTGCAGGCGATCGCGTTCGCGCTCGGCCTGGTAATCGGCCAACAAGTACGCGAAGGCGCTGCTGGCCAGCAGCAGCGACAGCGCAATAACCGCCACGAACGCCGCGATCAGCTTCGAGCGAATCGAAGCAAACGGCAATCTCACCGGCATGTCATCCCGAGCCTGCGAGGGATCTCACGAAGGACCCTCGAGAGCCTCCCAAGAGATTCCTCGTTCCTCGGAATGACAAGTTGAGCATCAATGGGAGCCTTTGCGCCGCCCCTTCGAGTCAGTAGCGTCACCTGGCTCGGACTCGACCAGCTTGTAGCCAACGCCCCACACCGTCTGGATCCGCGCGGTGCTTTCGCGCAGCTTCTCCCGCAGCCAGGTCACGTGGACGTCGACGGTCCGCGAGTCGCCGTAGTAGTCGTACCCCCAGGCGAGCTTCAGCAGCCGCTCGCGGTCGAACACCACGCCCGGGTTCCGTGCCAGCGTCGTCAGCAGCTCGAACTCCTTGGGCCGCAGGTCGATCGTGCGCTCGCCGATCGTCACCTCGTGCCGTTCGGGATCGATCCGCAGGTCGCCCACTTGCAGCACGCGCTCGGGCGACTTGCCCGCGGCGTAGCGCCGCAGCACCGCCTTGATCCGCGCGACCAGCTCGCGAGCGTTGAACGGCTTGGTCATGTAGTCGTCGGCGCCAAGCTCGAGACCCACGATCTTGTCGACGTCGTCGCTACGCGCGGTGAGCATGATGATTGGCACGTCGCTCTCCTTGCGCAGGCGGCGACACACCTCCCACCCATCCACCTCGGGCATCATCAGGTCCAGCACCAGCAGATCGGGCTTGACCTGGCGCACTTTGTCGAGCGCTTCGCGTCCATTGGATGCCGTGTCCACGCTGAAGCCTTCAGCCTGCAGGTACATGCGCGCGAGCTGAACGATGTTCTTTTCGTCGTCGGCGATCAAGACAGTTGGCATGGGGGGTTACTCGTAGCGCAACGCTTCTATGGGATTGAGTCGCGACGCGCGTGTCGCGGGATAGATGCCGAAGAACAGACCGACCGCCGCCGAGACGCAGAACGCCAGCAGCACCGAGTCGAGCCCGACCTGCGTCTGGAGATTTGACGTCGCACCGCCAGCACCCGGCACCTGGATCGTGCTGATCAGCGCTGCCAGGCCACTGCCCAGCGAGATGCCGATCGCGCCACCGAGCACGCTGACCACGACCGCCTCGACCAGGAACTGCGTCAGGATGTCGCGGCGACGCGCGCCGACCGCCTTGCGGATACCAATTTCACGCGTTCGCTCGGTCACGCTCACCAGCATGATGTTCATGATCCCAATTCCGCCGACGACAAGCGAGATACCGGCGATCGCCCCGAGCAGCAACGTGAAGGTGCCGGCAATCTGATTGAACGTATTCAGGAAGTCCTGCTGGCTCTGGATCGTGAAGTCGTCCTGGGTCACCTTGTGGCGCGTGCGGAGTAAATCGCCGATCTGCTCGACGGTCTCGTCCATCTGTGATTCGCTGACCACCTGCACGTTGACGGTGCTGACGTTCGGCGCACCGCGCGCGGTGCGCTGCGCGAACAGCCGCGCCATGACGGTCGTGATCGGCACGTACACCTGGTCATCCTGATTGCCGAAGCCGCTGCCGCCCTTGGGCTCGGTGACGCCGATGATGCGGAAGTTCGTACCCGTTCGACTGCCGACGCTCAGACGCACCGTCTGGCCGACCGGATCGCTGTCGGGGAACAGCTCCTTGGCTACGCTGTCGCCCAGGACCACGACCAGCGAGCGGCCATCGACCTGTTGGCGATTGATCCATTCACCTTCGGTGATGGTGGTGTTGCGTACCGTCGCATAGTCTTCGGTCACGCCTGTGGCGCGGGTCGCCGAGTTCTGGCCATTGCTCAGGATCTGGACCACGGTGCCAATCTCGGGCGCGCTCCCGACGACGTTGGGCAACGTCGCGATGGCATCCGCATCGTCGAGGGTGAGCGTGGCTGCCTGGCCCGCGGCGCTGCGCACGCCGCCCTGATTGGTCGAGCCGGGTCGGATGAACAGCAGGTTGGTGCCCAGGCTCTGGATCTGCGACGTGACCTGGGCCTGCGCACCGCGGCCGATCGACATCAAGGCGATGACCGCCGCGACGCCGATGATGATGCCCAGCATGGTGAGCGTGGTACGCAGCTTGTTCGCGCCCAGCGCGCGCAGCGCCACGCGGAAGGCACCGGTCATGCCGCCACCAGTGGCGCGCTGTGCGCATCTGCATCGCGAAATAGCTCGTCGCCGACCGGCTCGTCACTGGTAATCAGGCCATCGCGCAGCGTGACAATCCGGCGCGTGTGGTGCGCGATGTCAGGCTCGTGCGTGACGAACACCACGGTGAGCCCACGCTCGCGGTTCAGCCGCTGGAAGATCGCCATGATCTCGGCGCTGGTGTGCGTATCGAGCGCGCCCGTCGGCTCATCGGCCAGGATGATCGACGGCTCGTTGACCAGGGCGCG
>Ga0137374_10004036_pt1 | contig 17447 bp, 14 predicted proteins | sample SagtaG_20_FD_104811 | JGI IMG/M metagenome (GOLD analysis project Ga0137374, IMG submission 104811) | Vadose zone soil microbial communities from Sagehorn Ranch, Mendocino, California, USA - Sage1_R_100_16 metaG | ecosystem: Environmental > Terrestrial > Soil > Vadose zone | place: USA...
TCGGCGAACGCTAACCACGCAGAGGCAACCAGTCGCTGGATGTCCACCTGGTCGGCCCAGTACGGCTCGCCGGCTTTCGTCAGCCGATCGCGAAGCGGCGGCAGCGCATCGAGCGCCGCGCGCGCGGCCGCGGCATCGCCGCCGCGGGCCGCACCGACCGCACGAGCGAAATACGTGATGGCATCGACGTGCGGAAACGGCGACTCGCGCGGCGCGAGTTTTGCCGCCTCGGCCCAGGCGCCGCGTTCGAGCGCGTAGCGCGCGGGGATGGCCGCAAGGGCGAAGTACGCGACCGAAGGTCCGCCGCCGCCGGCACTGATCGTGTTCGGATCGAAACGGGTCGCAATTTCCGGAAGCGATTCGACAATCCGGCGCGCGTCGCGATCCCGGCCACTCTGCAGGTACGCGTACGTTTCGTAATCGCTGGCGTGCAGCTCCTCCACCGTGGCGCCTTCGGCTTTCGATGCAGCCGCCGCGGCGATGTTCGCGGCGATCGATTCATCCCAGTACCCGACGCGCGTGAACGTGTGCGAGGGCATATGGAGCGCGTGCGGCGCCGAGGGCGCGATTTCCGCATACCGGCGCGCGGCGTCTACTGCTTGCTTCGCGAGCGGGGCAACGTCGTAGCTATGGATGATGTAATGCGCCAGGCCAGGATGATTCGGGTACTTCGCGAAGAGCTGCTCGAGCATCGCTCCCGCTTTCAACTGATTCGCGTAGCTCTTGTCTGCGGGATCCGCCGAAAACGCAAGCGCCAGTGCGTAGAAAATCGCGGCTTCAGAATCCTGCGGAAACTTCGCCGCGAGCGCCCCCATCGCATCGCGATACGCGGTGAGTCGCCGTGGCTGCGGCGTGTGCTCGAAATCGTCGTAGAGACGAGAGACCGCATCGATATATGCCCGCTCGCGCTCGGTTTTCGCGCCCGCGCTCTTCGCGCGCAGCGCCGCTTCGCTGCCTCGACGAATCTGCGCCTCTGGCTTGATGCCGACAGCGAAGGGATTCGTCCACAGGCTGAGCGCGACACCCCAATCGGCGATCCCACACGTCGGATCGGCTGTGGCGGCAGCGGTGAAGCCGTCAATCGCACGCTGGAAATCGAACGAGTGGAGCAGAGCAACCGCGCGATCGACCTGCTCCTGGGCCGCGGGGGCACAGGAGGTGTCGAAATGGACGGTGCCGAGCTTCTCCGGGTGTGCGGTCTTGTGTGTGTGTTCCTGCGCCGCGGCGACGGCAGTAACGAGGAGACAAACAATCAGAACGAAACGCGTGCGGACCACAAGTCACTCCCTCTCAAATTGCCTGCGACGAAAGGAGATTACGCCAAGTGGTCCGCGTCGATCCAGAATTCGACGCGTTCAGATCCTGCCCATGAGAAACAGAATCAACAGAATCACCAGCACGAGACCAAGACCGCCACTGGGATAGTAGCCCCAGCCTCTGCTGTACGGCCACGCGGGTATCGCGCCAATCACCAGCAGGACCAAGATGATGAGCAGTATCGTCCCCATTGACACACCTCGCTTTCCGATCGGCTAGCTGGCAAGAACCGCGCCACGTTTCGCTTACTCTCGAGGTGGTTCTGGTTTGTCCGACGGCGTCGGGAGTCTCATGACCGCGCCTTGAAGTAACGGCCAAAGATCGAGGCGATATGATCCGGCCATGTCGAAACCAGACAGCCCATTGCGCACGCCGATCTGCGACCTGCTGCACATTGACCATCCGATCATTCAGTCGGGCATGGGACGAATCGCGGGACCTGAGCTCGTCGCAGAGGTATGTCGTGCGGGAGGCTTGGGCATTCTCGCGGGTCTCGGTGTAAATGGCGAGGAGCTCCGCAAGCAGATTCGCCGCGCCCGCGAGCTGACAGATCGTGCGTTCGGAGTGAACTTGTGGTTACACGAGCAGCTTCTGACGCCGCGTCAACCGTCGGACGTTTCCGACGATGATGTCCGCCTGGTGCAAGACACACTGAATCAGTTTCGACGGCGGCTGAACGTGCCCACGACCGATCAGCGTCCAGCGCCATTTCCTGACCTCATTGCCGAAGCGATTGAGGTGATTCTCGAAGAACGCGTTGCCGTGTGGAGTGTCGGACTCGGCAATCCGAATGCGAGCGTCGTGGAGCGCGCCCATCGCGCTGGCATTGTGGTAATGGCGATGGTCTGCACCGCTGAGGATGCGCGAACAGTCGCCGCGTCCGGCGTCGACGTCATCGTCGCTCAAGGGCTCGAGGCGGGCGGACACCGCTCGACCTGGACGAAGAGCTCATCACCCGACGCGGCCGGCGTGTCGACGATGACGCTCGTGCCGCAGGTCGTTGACGCCGTGAGCCAACCGGTCATCGCCGCAGGCGGGATCGCAGACGGGCGAGGACTCGTCGCAGCAATCGCGCTGGGTGCTGCAGGCGCTCTCCTTGGCACCAGGTTCGTCGCGACGAAAGAGTCGATGGCGCCTGCAATGTTCAAGGACGCGCTGCTTGCCGCGACAAGCGAGGACACAACGATCACCGACGCCTTCACCGGGTTATACGCCCGCGCGCTGCGCAACCGGTTTATCGACGAGTATGCCGCCTCGGGCGCACCGGTGCTGCCGTCGATGCTGCAATCGAAGGCGGCCGAAGACGTGTTCATGGCGGCCGTCAAGGCAAACGACCCTGAGTACTACCCGATGCCCGCCGGGCAGATCGCCGGCCTGATCAGGACGCTCCCATCAGCCGGCGACGTTGTGCGGACAATCGTGGCGGAGGCCGAGGCGACGCTGAGGCGGCTTTCGGGCGCACGCGCTTCATAGTTGCCACGCGCTGCGTGAGGTGCCATCGCGCGGGCGTCAAGCGCGGTTGCACCGCACGCAGCAGAGTGCCATCTCCGGCGATCTTGAATCCCCTGGCTACTTACCGATGACGAGAATCGAGAACGAATCGGCAATCATCGGTCCACGGCCACCGCCGCGCCCACCGGCCGGAGGAGGGGAGGGCGGCGGACCGTACTCCGCGGCGATGACGAATACATGATTTGTCTTGTCGTCAAGCGTGAGCGTCCTGCCACTGGGCTGCGTCTTGACTGTCTGTTCCACCTCGAACGCTGACGGGCTTTTCTCCTTGATCACTGTCAGCGTCCCGTCAACCTGCGAGCTGAAGGTCTCCATCGTTTCGGTGTTGAAGACCGCGCCGTCGACGCCGGTCCCGATCGGCAGTGTGGTGATGATCTTTCCCGTACTCGAGTCGAGAATCACCATCGTCGCAGGGTTACGGCATGCGGCAAACAGGATGTGATTCTTCACATCGAACGCGAGCCCGGCGGGAGTCTTCGCCTGTTCCGACAAGTCGTAATGACCCGTCACTTGAAGCGCCTTGGTGTCGACGACCGCGACGTTGTCCTTGTCCTCGATATCCACGAATAGCCGTCCGTTTCGATCCGACACGGCTTGCTCTGGCGCGCCGCCAAGATCGAGCGTGGCGACCACCGAGCCGTCCTTCGCATCGATCACCGTCGCATGCGGCGATACATGGCTGAACACCCAGACACGTGCGTTGAACGGATCGAACAGGATTCCGTCGGGATTGCCGCCCACGTCGATCGTCTTGATAGGCGCAAGCGTCTTGACGTCCCACATGACGACCGGCTTGCTGCTGCTGAAGCCGTGGCCGGATGCCGGATCCACTGCGGTCCCGCGCGCGCTGACGTTTGGGATTTCGCCAACCGGCTCGAGCGTGTCGAGGTTGAAAACGGTAATGCGTGGACCTGGGCCCGTTCGCGGAATGTACAAACGCCGGTTTGTCGAATCCGCGTACACGTAGTCGAAGCCGCCCGCGCCGCCCACCTTTGCGGTCTTCAGCACCTTGTATGGCCCGCTCTGTTGCGCCAGATTTACGGTTGTCGATGCCGCGATCACGATGACAACGACCAACCACATTCGCCGCATGAGTGTTCTCTCCTTGCCATCAAGTATCATCGACTTCGGGTCCGAACGGCAGTGATCGGCACAACCATTCAGCATTACAAGATCGCCCGGCGTCTGGGCGCCGGTGGTATGGGCGAAGTGTACCTGGCGGAAGATGTCAGGCTGGGACGCCCGGTCGCGTTGAAGTTCCTGCCAGAGGCGGTGAGGCTGGATCCGGCAAGCCGCGGCCGATTGCTGAACGAGGCGCGGGCGGCATCTCTGCTGCGGTCGCCGAATATTGCCGTCACCTACGACATCGGCGAGGACGAGGGAGCCGATTTCATCGTGATGGAATACGTGGAAGGCGAGCTGCTGTCGGAGCGAGTGGCGAAAGGGCCGCTTGCGCTGCGCGAGGTGATCGACATCGGTCTGCAGGTGACCGACGCCCTCGACGAAGCGCACGGACGCGGAATCACGCATCGCGACATCAAGACGGCCAACTTGATGCGCACCGAGCGCGGGCTGGTGAAGGTGCTCGATTTCGGGCTTGCGAAATTTGAGGCCGCCAGAAATCGCGACGCCAGCGTCACTGCGACCCAGGTCACCATTCCGGGACTGGTCGTCGGCACCATCGCGTATATGGCGCCGGAGCAAGCGCTCGGTCGCCCGGTGGATCACCGCGTCGATCTGTTTTCACTCGGTGTCGTGCTGTACGAGCTGGCAACCGGCCGGCCGCCGTTTGCCGGCGCATCGCCCACTGAGATCATCGATCACATTCTTCACGAAACGCCGCCGCAACCATCTGCGCTGAACACACGAGTTCCCACGGCTCTCGATACCATCATCGCGCGCGCACTCGAGAAGTCGCCGACGTTCCGCTATCAGACCGCTCGCGAGATGCAGCAGGATCTCCGCGAGCTGGCCACGCAGATTGACGAACCGTCGCGCACGGCCGGAAGCCGCGGCATCCTGGCGGTGGCCGCGCAGCAGACCGCGCCGATCGGGAGGTCGGTGGCCGTCATGACGTTCGCGAACATCACCCGTGAGGCCGCCGACGATTGGATCGGCACCGGCATCGCGGAGACCGTCAGCTCCGACCTGAAGAACATCTCCGGATTGACCGTCATCGGTCGAGCGCGCGTGTACGACGCGCTCAGGCACCTCGGCTCGCACGCCAGCGTGGACGATACGCTCGCCATCGACATCGGCCGCCGCCTCGGGGCGACCTGGGTCGTCGTTGGCGGATTCCAGAAGATCGGCGAACTGGTCCGGATCACGGCAAATTTTCTGGACATCGGTACGGGCACCATCCGGCGCACTGTAAAAGTCGATGGCCGCGTCGCCGATATCTTTGCGCTGCAGGACAAGATCGTCTACGAACTGAGTCAGGGACTCAATGTCGTCCTTCGCGGGACGGAGATCGCCGGCATCGAGAAGCGTGAGACGAAGTCCGTGGAAGCGTATGAGAGCTTCGCCCGCGGGATGATGAACCTGCGGCTCGCCACGCGCGACTCGATCGAGCGCGCGATCGCACTTTTCGAGCATGCAACCGAGCACGACCCTGAATATGCGCTCGCCTGGGCGGCGCTCGGGGGTGCCTATGGTTTGAAAGGCTCATTCCTCAGTGTTGACACTCTGGTGGAGAAGGCCGTCGATATCGAGCGGCGAGCGCTCACGATCGACCCGGAGCTTGCCGACGCGCACGCATACCTGGGCGCCGCGCTGTTGAGCCTCGGCCGCGTCGACGAGGCGGTGAGCGCGACACGCGACGCCATCCGGCTCGAGCCGGACAACGGCCAGGCGCATCAGGCGCTCGGTCGCGCGCTCTGGATCGGCACAGGAGATTTTGCCGCGGCCATTCCGGAGTTCGAACGTGCCATCGCGCTGAATCCCGAGGCCGGCTACTCATATCTCCAGCTCGGTCTTCTCCTGGCGTGGGAAGGCCAGTATCAGCGCGCGGAGGAAGTCTGCCGCCGCGCGGTGGAACTGCAGGACCAGTACATTTCCGGCAACGCGGGGCTGCAGGTCGTCGGCGCGAACGCGCGCCTCGGCTATGTGTATTACCTGCAGGGGCGCTACGACGAAGCGATTGCAGAGTACGAACGAGGGTTGTCGTTTGTCGCGTCGAGCGATCATGCGCTCAAGGATCGGACGGCTGTCGAAATCAACGTGAAGATGGGCGCCGCGTATCAGCATCAGGGGCGCACCGATGACGCGAACAGGCATTTCGCGCGCGCGATCAAGGGGTTCGACAGCCTGATTGCCAAAGGCGCCGACGATCCGTTCACTCGCTACTACATCGCCATCGCCCATGCCCTCACGGGCGCGTTCGATCGCGCGTTCGACTCTCTGCAGCGCGTTGCCGCGAAGCTGCCGGCATCGACAATCGCCCGGATGCGCCGCGATCGCGATCTCGACGCGCTTCGAGATGACGCGCGCTTTGATGCACTGATGAGCCTTGCGACCGTGACTGCGAGCCCCACGACGTGAGGCGCCAGCGACGTCCGTGAATCAGGTAAGAATAGAAAACTTCAATTTGGAGGTCTGACCATGAGGCGAGCAGTTGTGCTGGGCGCGTTGATCACCTTTGGCGCGCTGTCGATGGCCGTTGCCGCTTACCAGGCGCCGGCCCAGGGCCCGACACCGCAGGCGCTCGAGGCGACAAAGCTCGAGAAGGTGAAGGAGAACCTCTACATCATCACCGGCTCCAACCCCACGCCGCGCGAGTCGTTCAGCGGCGGGAACACCGCCGTGTTCATCGCCGACAGCGGCGTCGTCATTGTCGACACCAAGTTGGCTGGATGGGGGCAGGTGATTCTCGACAAGGTCAAGACGGTGACGGACAAGCCTGTGACGATGATCATCAATACCCATACGCATGGCGATCACACCGGCAGCAATTCCATGTTCTCGCCGACGGTCGACACCGTTGCGCACGAGAACACGAAGGCGAACATGGCGAAGATGGATGCCTTCAAGGGCGACAATGCGAAGTTCCTGCCGAAGAAGACGTATCAGGACAAGTTGACCATTGGCAGCGGCAAGAATCGCATGGACCTGTACTACTTTGGCCGCGGGCACACGAATGGCGACACGTGGATTGTCTTTCCGGCGCTGCGCGTGATGCACACCGGCGACATGTTCGCGTGGAAGGACGCGCCGACGCTGGATCGCAACAACGGCGGCAGTGGTGTCGAATACGCGGCGACGGTCGGCAAGGCGCTGGCGACGATCAAGGATGTGGACACGCTGATTGTGGGTCACAGCCCGTTGCGAACACTGGCGGAGCTGAAGGAGTATCAGCAGTTCATGACCGACTTCGTCAACGCGGTCAAAGAGGCGCAGAAGGCCGGGAAGAGCGTCGATGAAGCCGCCGCCGCAGTCAATCTCACCGCGAAGTACAAGGACTACAAAAACGAGCGTTACCGGCCGGCGATTCAGGCCATCTACGACGAACTGAAGCAGTAAGAGGCGTGAAGGTTTTCGAGTTTCCAGTTTCCAGTTACCAGTTCAAAATTGAGTACGTAGTGGCGGGGCTTTAGCCCCGCCAGCAGTACGTAGTGACGCGGCTTTAGCCCCGCCAGCAGTACGGAGTGGCGGGGCTTTAGCCCCTGCCGTCATGCGATGGCTGCAGTTTTCAACGCCGCAAGAACTCGCTCCGCTCTGAACGGCACGCGGCGAATGCGGACGCCCGTCGCGTCGTAGATCGCATTCGCAACCGCGGCGATCATCGGTTTGCACGCGGCCTCGCCAGCCCCGTAGTGAGGAAGATCGGGACGATCCGGAGTGGGATCGCCGTTGACCAGGACGACGTCGATCCTCGCCGGCGCGTCAGCATGCGTGAGAATCGGATACGAGCGCCAATTCACGCTCGTCACCTTTTCGGTGTCGAAGGTGACCTCTTCGTACAGCGCCCGGCTCAACCCATGCAGCATGGCGCCTTCGACGGTGCGACGGAGCGCTTCCGGGTTGATGACCAATCCGCAGTCGTGCGCGCAGACGAGCCGCTTCACCCATATACGGCCGGTTCGGCGATTCACTTCGACTTCCGCGACTTGTGCGATCACCGTCTGATTCCGGAAGGCGTACGCGAAGCCGCGTCCCGTCACGATGTTCCCGCTGTCGACCGGGTTTGGCGATGGACGCGTGTCCCACTCGGATGCTTTCGCTGCGGCCTTGACGACGGCGATCGAGCGCGCACGCCGGAAGGCATTGTCATCGGCCGTATTCGCGGTGAGCAGCCGGAGACGGAATTCCACCGGATCCGCTTTCGCTGCCGCCGCGAGCTCGTCGATGAACGATTCTGCCGCGAAGGTCACCTGGGGACCATTCGGATCTCGCAGGTTCCCGGTGCGAAGAGGCGATTCCCACACCAGCGGCATCGCGACGACGTGTGTGGCCGCACGGCGATTCGGCACGACGTACATGTCGGACGGCGTCGCGGCGCTGCCGGCGGCGGGCGTGGCCCGTCTCTTCCCGGTGAGCTGTGCGACGAGCACGGTGTCAGGCTCGTTGTAACCGAGATGGCCGTGATCGGCGGCTCGCGCCTCATAGTCGAGCGCGACGAGATTGCCCTGGGAATCGAGTGCGCCGCGCATCTTGAACGTGAATGCCGGCCCCTTCGTATCCCAGGCGGTCTCTTCTTCTCGCATCCACTGCACGCGAACGGGCCGGCCGACCTCGCGCGCCAGAAACGCCGCTTCGAATCCCGCATCGTCCGCGGCGGTGCGGCCGTAGCCTTGCGGGCCGTCCATCCATAACACGCGGACGCGATCGCGCGGCATCTGCAGGAACTCGGCGATGCCCGCCCGCAGGCCATACGATTTCATGTCGTTCGAGTAAATCGTCATCTGATCGTTCGACGGATCGGCAAGCGCGTGCGCCGGTCCGATGGCGACGTGACCCTGGAACGGCATTTCGTATTCCGCTTCGACGAGCTTTGCCGCCGTGGATAGCGTGGCGTCAGGATCGCCGGAGCTGCTTGGCTTCGAGCTCGACGTGGGCGTCGCCGCACGGATGTACTTGAAGAGGCCTTCAGAGGTGGGGAAGACGCCAGCCGCCGGTTTTTTCCAATTGACTTTGAGCTGCCTGGCCGCGGCAATTGCCTGCTCCTCCCGCTCACTCACCACCGCAACGTAGTTGCCTTTGCTGACGACCTTGACGAATCCCGGCAGATCGCGAACGGAAGACTCGTCGACGGCGATCAATGTTGCACCCGCCACGGGCGGCTTCACGTTGCGCGCGTGCACCATGTTCGGGAGCTTCACATCCACAGCCCACCGAGATGAGCCGTCGACTTTTCCGGGAATGTCGTATCGCTGCGGCGACTGGCCAACGATCCTGAGCTCCTGGACCGTTTTCACTGTGGCCCGGCCTGTGGTCGCGTTGATGTTCTCGCCGGTGAGCGTCACGTTGAACCTTCTGCCGCCGATCAGCTCACCATAGGTCGCTTTCTTGTCCGGATCGGTTGTGACCGAAATCACCGCATCACGGACAGTGAGCCGGTCGACGGGAACGGCGAAGTGCACCGATGCCATCTCCAGCAGCACGCGGCGCGCTTCCGCCGCGACGCGCCGCATCGGCCAACCGTCGACCTGAAGTGCGTCCGAACCACCCGATCCCCCTTGATCCACCGTGATGTCCGTGTTGCCCATGATCACGCTCGTCTTGTCGAACGCGATGTCGAGCTCGTCGGACATCACTTGCCGGAACGCCGTTCCAGTGCCCTGTCCAAGGTCGGTCTTTCCTACATAAAAAGTCGCTGTGTTGTCTTGATGGATGACGATCCATGAATCGAGCTGTTTGAAGTCGGGATCGGGATAGGGTCCAGCGCCTTGGCGCGCAGCTGTTTCGCTCGCCGAGCCGAATGGACTCGCCACCGCGACGGCGCTGAAGCTCACGACGAGCAGGCCTGATGTCTTGAGAAAATCTCTGCGAGAAGTCGTCCAGTCGGCATGTTCCAGGCGTTCTTCCACCTGGCGTGGAACGTTGGTGAAGGGATTCATGCGACCCCTCCTTTGCTCGACGCTGACGCGGTGGGCACCATCGCGTGGGCGGCGCGCTTGATCGCGGCCTGAACACGGTAATACGTCATGCAGCGGCACAACACACCGGCCATTCCCTGACGGATTTGTGCATCGGTTGGATTGGGATAGCGATCGAGGAGCGTCTTCGCCGTCAGAATCTGCCCGTTCTGACAGAAACCGCACTGCGGCACCTGTTCGTCAATCCACGCCTGCTGGACGGGATGAAGCTTGCCGTCTTTGGAAAGCCCCTCGAGCGTGGTGATCTCGCCCTTCACCGCAGACGTGGCCACCATGCACGACCGCACGGCCGCGCCGTTGATGATGACGGTGCACGCGCCGCATTGGCCAAGGCCGCAACCGAAGCGGGGACCGTGCAAATCCAGATCGTTGCGCAGCACGTAGAGCAGCGGCGTCGAAGGATCGACGTCAACCGTGTGTGTCTTGCCGTTTACTTTCAAGGTCACATTGCTCATATCGCGGTCTCCTCGCGCACACGGTCCATTCCTTGTCACCACCATTGTGATGTTGCGACGAGCACGCTGCAAGCGTGAGGGGCAATCGACCCGCGTCCGAGTTCTGCGTCAATCGTGGCAACATTAGCATCGTAGAGCACCGACTGTGAGGACGCGATGGCTGTAAAACACCGAAGATTCCCGATCGCGAGCGGCTGCGCGGCGACGTGTTCGATCCTGTTCGCTCTCCAGCTCTCCGCCCAGGATTGGCCGCAGTGGCGCGGACCGAACCGCGACGGCGCGGTGGCGGGTTTCCGCGAGCCCTCGACCTGGCCCGAGCGCCTCAAACAGCAGTGGCGGGTCGAGGTCGGACTCGGCTACGCGACGCCTCTCGTCGTGGGTCAACGGCTCTATGTGTTCACGCGTCAGGGCGAAGACGAAGTGATGACGGCGCTCGATGCCGCTGCGGGACAAGCGATCTGGCGAACGAGCTACGCCGCGCCGTTTAAGATGACGCCAGCCACCGCTCGACATGGCCCGGGACCGAAATCGACGCCCACGTACGCCAATGGCCGCCTTTTCACACTGGGCATGACGAACATCGTGACTGCCTTCGACGCCGCAACGGGCACGCAGCTCTGGCAGAAGCCGGCGACGAAGGCGCAGCCGATGTATCACACGGCCATGTCGCCGCTCGTCGACGGCAACCTGATGATCGTTCACGTCGGCGGACCAGGCGATGCTGCGCTCACCGCGTTCGACGTCGCGACGGGAAATGTCCGCTGGACCTGGACCGGGGACAGCCCCGCGTACGGCTCGCCGATCGTCGTCGATCTCGCCGGGACGCGTCAGGTCGTGACGTTCACCCATCAGAATCTCGTGGGCCTCGCGGTTGCCAGCGGCGAGCTGCTCTGGCGCCGGCCGTTCAGAACACCGTCCGACACGACGGCGCAGACGCCGATTCTCCACGGCGACACCATCATTCAGAACGGCCGTGAAAACGGCGTCACCGCGTTTCGCGTGGTACATCGCGACGGGACATGGACGACGCAGGATGTCTGGCAGACGAAGGAAGTATCGCTGCACATGACCAACGGCGTCGCGGTTGACGGTGTCCTCTACGGCCTCTCGCACTTGAACAGCGGCCAATACTTCGCGCTGGACCTGGGGACGGGCAAGGTGCTGTGGAAGGGTGAGCCGCGTCAGGCCGAAAACGCGGGTATGGTGAGAGCCGGCGACACAATCTTCGCGCTCGAAGACGACGGCGAGATGGTGGTGATGAAGGCGAGCCGAGCCGGGATGAACGTGGTGCGGCGATACGAAGTGGCCGACAGTCAAACGTGGGCGCAGCCTGCAATCTCCGGCGGGCGAGTGTATGTGAAGGACGTCTCTCATCTGACCCTGTGGACGCTGAGTTGATCCAGCGCGCTCCAAGCCGGCCCGACCGCTGCAGTGGCGTTATTGTAAGCGCTGCGATCTTGAACAGCGCCATGTGGCGACACGGTGCCTGAACTTCCCGAAGTCGAAGCCGTGCGCCGTGTGCTGCAGCCCGTCATGGAAGGCGCCCGCTTCGATGAGGTGTTGACGCATCGACCTGACCTGCGCACAGCGTTTCCGTCCGACTTTGCCGCTCGCCTCGAAGGCCGCCGCGTGCGCTCGCTTCAGCGGCGCGGGAAGTATCTGCTCGCCGATCTGTCGTCCGGCGAGATCCTCGTCATGCATCTCGGCATGTCCGGTTCTTTCCGGCTGGATGCGAAGGGCGACGACGCGCCCCATGTGTATGACTCTGCGCGGGATGCCAGCGTGCGGCACGATCACGTCGTGTTCCGGATGTCGTCGGGGTTCACCGTGATCTTCAACGACCCTCGACGCTTCGGCTTCATGGATCTGGTGTCGCGCGACGCGATGCGCGATCGCACGGGTCTCGGCAGCCTCGGCCCCGAGCCGCTGTCAGAGGAGTTCGACGCCGTGGCGCTGGCCGCCGCGTGTCGCGGTAAGAAGACGTCGCTCAAAGCCGCGTTGAGCGACCAGCGGGTCGTGGCCGGCCTCGGCAACATCTATGTCTGCGAAGCGCTGCATCGCGCGCGCTTGTCGCCGCGACGTCGCGCGTCGACGATTGCGACGAGAGCCGGGTCGCCTCGCGATGCCGCCGTCCGTCTGACGGCCGCCATCAAAAAGGTCCTGCGCGACGCAATTGCGCGGGACGATGCGCCGTTTCGCGTGTACGACAGAGAAGGGGAACGATGTCCGACTCGCGGATGCAGCGGCGTCATCCGGCGCATCACGCAGTCGGGCCGGTCCACGTTCTTCTGTCCTGTCTGCCAGAAGTGACTGTCCTCTCATCGCGCTCGCCGCGCGCGCCGTGGTCCGGAGCGCTTCCTGGGTGCCGTCCGCGAAATCGTGCGCGTTTGTCGTGTGGTTTCCGCCCCGGACTTCGCTGCGCCCTTCGCGCTCAACATGTCAGACGAGTCGTACGCTTCGCGAATCCAGTCGGTGATCGGTGCTTCCACTTCGTCGCGACGGGTGACGTGGAGGATGTGCGCGATTTTTGTCCTGGATGCCGGGGCGGTCCGGCGCACCTGCGGCGCTTTGCGCGCGCGCCCGAGGAAGATGCAGATCTCCAGCGCGGTTCGCTTCGGCCGCACGAAGAAGTAGCAGGCCGAGCGGGAGAACATGATGCAGTGATGCGAGGCGTAGATGCGCTGCTCGCCGAACGACGCCGCGGTCTCGCGCAGCCGCTCGTACGCCTCCTGCAGGTCTTCCGACAGGTCCCGGGTCAGCGCCGCTTCCGTCGTCATCCAGCAGTTGTGGGTGGACCAGTCTTCGACCCATTCTTTGCAGTGATGACATTCTCGCCCGGCCATTCGATCTCACTGTGTCGGCGACCAACGCCTGCGGACAGAGCGCGCCGAGCGCTAGTCAGCGAGTGATCGTTCCTTGACGCATCAGGGCCACACGCCGAGCGCCCTGCGGACGGCGATCAGCTGGCCGACATGATACGCGTTGTGATCCGCGACGAGCAGGATCGCACGCAGGTACGTCTGGTGCGCCTTGCCAGTCGGAACGCTTGCAAAGAGATCCACGTCGTCGGCGCGAACGAGCTCTGTCAGCTTCTCGCGATCGGCGATGAAGTCAGCCACACTCTGGTCCCACGCCGTCGCGTCTGATGGCGCTGGACTCCGCGGCCAGTAATCGTCCGGCCATTTGAGTGCGTGCACGTACTGCGGATTGACGCAGAAGTCGAGAATGTCCTTCTGTGCCAGGCGCATGTGCTCGAGCAGCTGCCACGGGCTGTGTTCGAATCCTGCGGCTTGAGATCCGCGCTGGTCGGCGGGGACACCCTGTACCGCCTTGTCGAAGCCCACGTGGGCTTCTTCCCAATCGAGCAGGCGCGCCAAATGCGCGCGCAGCGGTTCCGGCGATTCCTTCACGGAATCATTATTCCGCAGATCCGAACGACCGCGGTGAGGGTCGAACCGATCCGCTCACTGCTGCTGCGGAAACGCGCTGATGGCACCCGACGGCTGGACGAGCACCGCATACTTTTGGCCGTTCGAGCACTCCAGAAGCCAGATCGTCATGGGGCCTTCCGGTCCCGGCGTCTGGCCCTTCACTTCGCTCTTGACTCCTGCCGGACAGGCCCACCCCACCCGACGGATTTCTGCCACGAGCTGCTCGGTTGTGAATTTTTTGAAAGGCGCGGCGCCTTTGCTGTCTGCGTTGGCGGCGGCGGGCGTGCCAGGTTGCGGCCTTGCGCCAACGGGACCCTCGGCGAGTGGGACCTGGCTGAGGATTTCCAGCCACTCCTTTCGCCTCGCCGGGGCGAGAGGGCCTTTCACCTTCGCGGCGTAGGCGAGACGATACATCCCGTCCTTTTCGATCGTCACGCGGTCCAGTTCGGACGTCGCCTCAAAACCACCGCACCCGGCATCATGAAATTCGTAGACGGCTGTCCTCTCATCCTGCCGAATCACATTCCAGACAAATGACGGGCAACCGCTCGCTAGCGACGACCGAAGCTTCTCCACGAGCTTGTCGAGAGGAACCGGCTGGTAGAAGACCGTGCTCGTCACCAGCTCTTTCCAGTCCTCAACCGTCTGGCCCGGGAGCACGTATTCAGTCAGGCTTTCGTTGGCGTTTTTCTGCTGGTTCCCGACGGTCCAGCCGCGGCCGTCGAACGTCGGCGTCTGTGCCGACACTGACGTCGAAGGCGCACACAACAGCAACGTTCCGGCGATCCACATCGACAGGTGAGGCTTCATGGTTCCCTCCGCGCACGCACATTATGCGCCTGATCAGGGACGATCGTGCTGCTCACCAATCGCACGATTCCTTTCCTCTTGACAACCTAGAGGAAGGCCTGGCGCGCAGCGCGCGTGGACCCGTCGACGGTGCTTCGGCACGAATAACCAGCGCGAAGGCGCGCTCCTCACATCAGCGGCGCGCGTCGAGAAGTTTGACGTCGTAGGACTCGAACACCGCATCGGACGTGACAATCGTCAGGTTCTCGATCTGCGCTTGGGCGATAAGCAAACGGGCGCTTCGCTCGGCCGCGATGCCTCGACGCGATCGCGGATACGACCGCGATGGCCAGTTGGTCACCGTCACGAATCTCGCGCGCGTGCTCACGCATGGTTCCTGCTCCTGCTCACGAGCGCCGCGATCATAACGCCGGCGACCGGGCTGCGGCGGGCTCGTCGCGCAGCCTGCGTAGCGTCTCGAGATTCCGCAGATCCATCGGATCCGCAACCACCAGATGCGGTTTGGTGCAGCTGTCCGACTTCTCGGTCTCAATGAGCATCGGCAGACCGGCGAGGCGGCGATCGTGCAGGAGCCGTCGGAACGGGTCGAGACCGAGACACCCCTCGCCGATGTGCTCGTGACGATCCACTCGACTGCCACATGGCCTTTTGGAGTCGTTAGCATGGATCACGCGCAGACGATTGAGCCCGACCAGCCGATCGAACGTGAGGAACGTTCCGTTGTAGCCATCCGCGCTGACGATGTCGTATCCGGACGCCACGAGGTGGCACGTGTCGAGACACACACCGGCACGGGGCGAGCCGTCCAGATACTCGAGGATCCTCGCGAAATGCTCGAAGCGGTATCCAAGCGTTCGCCCCTGACCTGCAGTGTGCTCGAAGAGCACCATCGTCTTGCGGCGGGGCCGCGACTTGAACGCGACGCGGACCGCATCGGCCACCAGGCGTAGCGCCTCCTCTTCGGTGCCTGACGTGCATGTGCCTGGATGAATCACGACTCCCAGAAGTCCAAGCGCATGGGCGCGATCGAGCTCGTCGACGAATGCTTCGATCGAGAGCGATCGCAACGCGGCGTCCGTTGTTGCGAGATTGATGAGATAACTTGCGTGCGACACCGCCGGTCGAATAGCGGTCTCGTCGATGCGGCGGCGGAACCGTTTGATCTCGGAGGAATCGAGCGGCTTTGCGCGCCACTGGTTGGCGTTTTTGCTGAATATCTGGAGCGCTTCACATCCATGGACGACGGCCCGATCCACGGCCTTCGACACGCCGCCTGCCACAGAGATGTGAGCGCCGATGCGGAGCATTACACTTCTATAATGCCGCCTCGCACGCCAATGTCCGCTCCTCGCGTCGAAAACGGAGCACAGGATCTGTCACTGCATCACGAGATGCTGACGACGCTCTTCGCCAATCCGGCGGGCGCGGAGAGCTGGCGTCGCTTCAGGCTGACGGCGGATCAGATCGAAGCGTTTCACGAACGCGGGTATCTCGCGCCGATTCCCGTGCTGGACGACGTGCAGGTCGAAGCGCTTCGGACCGAGCTCGCAGATCTCATGGACCCTGCGCATCCGAAGCACGCGCTCTTTTACGAATTTCATTCGAACGAATCAAAGGACCAGTCAACCGTTCTCTTCCACGCACTTGGCGCCTGGCGCATCGCACCGGCGTTCCACGACCTGCTCTGGAGTCGCGCCGTCGTCATACCTGCGGCACAGCTCCTCGGCGGCGCCGTGCGCTTTTGGCACGATCAGCTGTTCTGCAAGCCGCCGCGCCACGGCGGCGTCGTCGCCTGGCATCAGGACTATTCGTACTGGACGCGGACGGTGCCCATGGCGCATCTGACCTGCTGGATCGCGCTGGACGACGCGACGCGTGAGAACGGATGTCTCCAGTACATTCCCGGTAGCCACTTATGGAATCTGCTGCCGAGGACCGAGCTTGCCGGCGACATGGAATCGATAGCCAGTGTGCTGACCGAACATCAGCGCGAGCGGTTCACGCCCGTGCCCATCGAGGTGCCGCGGGGGTATGCGTCGTTTCATCATCCGTTGATCGTGCACGGATCGTCGGCGAACACCTCGGTCCAGCCCCGGCGGGGTACTGTTGTCAATGTCATTCGCGACGGCGTGCGCTCGGCTACCGACAGCCCGTTGCTGGACGGCGTGCCTGCTATTCCGGCAGGGACACCGCTCGGCGGACAGTTCTTCCCGCTGCTGTTCGATCCGGAACCGTCTTTCGCTGCACGTTTGACGCGGCATGAATTCGGCGCATCGTGACTCTGCAGGCGCGAGGCGTCCGTCGAGTTATGATCGACTTGGCCTCGTAGCCGGAAGCCGTACCTCGTTGACCCGCCAACTGATGCGAACGCAACTCGGTCCCTATCGAATCCTGAACAAGCTGGGCGAAGGCGGCATGGGCGTCGTCTACGCCGCCGACGACACGCGTCTCGGTCGCGCGGTCGCACTCAAGACAATCCGAGCCGAGCTCGCCAGCGACGAAACGCGTGAGCGCCTGCGCCGCGAAGCGCGTGCCGCTGCGAGCATCAGCCACCCGAACATCTGTCAGCTGTATGAAATAGGTGAGGACGACGGCGAGCTGTTCATTGCAATGGAGCTGCTCGACGGTGAGCCGCTCGCGGCGCGCATCGCCCGCGGGCCGTTGTCGCCGGCCAACGCGGCTCAAATTGCGCTCGACGTGCTTGCGGCGCTTGGCGCGCTGCATCGGCGCAGCGTGCTTCATCGCGACCTGAAGCCGTCAAACATCTTCCTGACCGAATACGGCGCCAAGCTTCTCGACTTCGGCATTGCACGCATTGCCGCGCAAGA
>Ga0137374_10004038_pt1 | contig 17441 bp, 14 predicted proteins | sample SagtaG_20_FD_104811 | JGI IMG/M metagenome (GOLD analysis project Ga0137374, IMG submission 104811) | Vadose zone soil microbial communities from Sagehorn Ranch, Mendocino, California, USA - Sage1_R_100_16 metaG | ecosystem: Environmental > Terrestrial > Soil > Vadose zone | place: USA...
ATTTCTCGACCCTGTTCGCGATCGTGCTGGCGATCGGCATCGTCGTGGACGACGCGATCGTGGTGGTCGAAGGCGCCGTCCACAATATCGAGAGGGGGATGCCGGGCCGTGAGGCGGCGAGCGTCGCCATGCGCCAGCTGTTCGGCCCGATCGTCGGCATCACGCTGGTGCTGATGTCGGTGTTCCTGCCGGCCGCGTTCCTGCCCGGCCTCACCGGGCGCATGTACGCGCAGTTCGCGCTGGTTATCGCGGCAACTGCGCTGCTCAGCGCCATCAATGCCGCGACGTTGAAGCCGACGCAATGCGCGCTGTGGCTGCGCCCGGCGGTCCCGCCGCAGCAGCGCAACGTGCTCTATCGCGGATTCAATCGGGCCTATGAGCGAGTCGAGGGATGGTATGCAAGCTTGATCGCCCGCATGGTCTCGCGCAGTGGCCTGATGGCAGCCCTAGCTGTCGCGATCATCGCCATCACCGGCTATGGCTTCTCGCGGGTGCCGACCGGTTTTCTGCCGATCGAGGACCAGGGTTACATGATCGCGCTGGTGCAGTTGCCTGATGGCGCCTCGCTCGAGCGCACGCAGAAGACCTTGGACAAGGTGTTCGAGATCGCCCGCAAAACGCCGGGCGTCGCGCGGGTCGTCAACATCGCCGGAGTCTCGGCGCTCGACAACAGCGCGACGCTGTCGAGCGCCGGAGTCGCCTACATCATCCTCAAGGATTGGAGCGAGCGCGGGGAAGGCGAAGATCTTATGTCGCTCTTCACCAAGCTCAACGCCGATCTCGCCACGGTCCCCGAGGCAGACATTCTGGTGATGCCGCCGCCGCCGATCCAGGGCGTGGGCAACGATGCCGGTTTCACCATGCAGGTCGAGCTGCGCGACGGCAGCTTCGATATGGCCAAACTGCAGAGCGTCACCAACGCGATCGTCGCCAATGCCAAGACGCAATCCGCGCTGGAGCTGGTGCTGGCGTCGTTCCGCTCGAGCGTTCCGCAGTACAAGCTCGAGGTGGACCGCGTGAAGACGGAGGCGCTGCAGGTGTCCCTCGACCAGGTATTCGCCGCGCTCGCCGGCTATCTCGGATCGACCTACGTCAACCAGTTCAATCAGTTTGGCCGCGTGTTCCAAGTCTACGTGCAGGCCGACTCGCGATCCCGCGTGCGGCTCGAGGACATCGAGAACATGTTCGTGCGCAATAAGGACGGGCAAATGATCCCGCTCGGCACGCTCGTGAAGATCACGCCGACCGTCGGCCCCTCGCTCATCAGCCTCTACAATCTCTACCCGACGGCCACAATCATCGGCCTGCCGGCACAGGGGGTATCGTCCGGCGAGGCGTTGGCGTTGATGGAAGAGATTGCCCAGCGCACGCTTCCTCCGGGCACCGGCTTCGAGTGGAGCGCGATGTCGTATCAGGAGAAGCTCGTCGGCCATCAGATGTACATCGTCTTCGGACTGGCACTGCTGCTCGTCTATCTCGTGCTCGCCGGCCAATACGAAAGTTGGTACGCGCCGATCTCCGTCATTCTTGCGGTCCCGCTGTCGTTCATCGGGCCGGTTTTGGCGCTCTCGGCGCTGGCCAAGAGCGGGCTCAACAACAATCTCTATGTTCAGATCGGGCTCGTTCTCCTGATGGCGCTCTCGGCAAAGAACGCGATCCTGATCGTCGAGTTCGCGCGCGAACTGCGCGCGGCGGGGAAAGAGATCCTGGAATCGGCGGCCGAGGCGGCACGGGCACGTTTTCGGCCCATCGTGATGACGTCATTCGCCTTCATCCTCGGTGTCGTGCCGCTTGTGCTCGCGAGCGGCGCCGGGGCCAGCGCCCGCGTGTCGATCGGCATCACGGTGTTCACCGGGATGCTCGCCTCGACCTGCCTGGCGGTGCTGTTCGTACCGCCTTTCTTCGTGGTGGTGCAGCGTTTCGAGGAGTGGCGCAAAGTGCGCAAGATGCCCTCGCCGGCGCGCACGCCGGCCGAGTAGCCGGCTGCCGACGCAGCGCCCTCGTTGAAGCGGTTAGGGAATTTGTTAACGGGCCTCAGTCACAATTTGGACGCAGGGATTCGTATCCTATTCCACGGCTCGAACACCTCAAAAACCATGACCCGGTTCCCGTTTCGTGTGACGACGGCATCCGCGCTCGTCTTGGTCGCGATAACCGCGGCGCCCGTGGCTTTCGGCCAAAGTTTGGCGCAGGAGAGCGAGCGACCGTTTGGACTATTCGGTCTTTTCGGCGGAAGCGAGCGGCTGAGCGGCGAGCGCGCCGCGCCGTCCGCGTCCGCCGATCAGACCGCGCAGCTCTCGGGTCCCGATCTCGTTGTGCGCCTCGAGCGCCTCGAAGCCCAGATCCGGCAGCTGACCGGAGCGATCGAGCAGCTGCAGTTTCGCAACCAGCAGCTCGAGGGCCAGATCCGCCGCATGCAGGAGGAGGGCGCGCCGCGACCGGCGGTGCAATCGCGCCCGCAAAATTCGCCGCCCGCGGCAACGCCCGGCAAGCGCGGCGACGCGTTCGATCCCCTCCAGAATCCGAACGCGCCCGGTGCGCCGCACACGCTCGGCTCGATCAGTGGGTCCGGTGCGGCGCCGAGCACGAGTGCGGCGCCAAACATGAGCGCCGATGCAGCCGAGCCGCCGATCGGCGCTCCCGCCGGACGCGCCGCAGGCGCGCCGCTTGATCTCGCGAGCATGGGACCGCCGAACGGCGCCGTGCCGGGGCAACCGCCGCGCAGCGGGCCGGCTGGCAGTGGTGCACTTGCCACGCTTGCGCCCTCGCAGACCCCGCGCGACGAATACGACCTCGCCTATGGCTATGTGCTGCGCAAGGACCACGCCCTCGCCGAAGACGCCTTCCGCAGCTTCTTGAGCAAATATCCCGATGATCGGCTCGTCGGGGATGCCACCTATTGGCTGGGCGAAAGCATGTTCCAGCGCCAACGCTACCGCGACGCCGCGGAAGCCTTCCTCACCGTCTCGACCAAATATGAATCCATCGCCAAAGGACCCGATGCGCTTCTGCGCCTTGGGCAATCGCTCGCCGCGCTCGGCGAGAAGGAAGCGGCCTGCGCATCGCTCGGCGAAGTGCTGCGCAAGTTCCCACGCGCGTCGGCGGCGGTGAAGCAAGGGGTCGAGCGAGAACAAAAGCGTGTCCGCTGCTGACGATGCGGCGCCCGTCTCCGCCGCCGAGGCGAAGGCACTATTTGCTCCGCTCGTCCACGCTCCCGCCCTCGTCCTCGCCGTCTCCGGCGGTCCCGATTCCACGGCGCTGCTGCTGCTCATGGCACGCTGGCGTCGCGCGCTGAAGCGTGGGCCGAAGCTCATCGCGCTCACGGTCGATCACGGCTTGCGCCGCGCATCCGCCTCCGAGGCGCGCGCGGTCAAGCGTCTGGCGCGCCGGCTCGGTGTGCCACATCGCACCGTGCGCTGGGAAGGCAAGAAGCCGGCGAGCGGATTGCAGGAGGCGGCGCGCAACGCGCGTTACCGGCTGCTGGCGGCGGCGGCGAAATCGGCGAAGGCCAGCGCCATCGTCACCGCGCACACGCTCGACGATCAGGCCGAGACCCTGCTGCTGCGCATGGGCCGCGGCAGCGGGCTGAGCGGGCTTGGCGCCATGGCGCGCGAGTCGGCTCTGCCCGTGAACGGCGAGGGCATCGTGCTCGTGCGTCCGCTGCTTGCCGTTCCCAAGGCGCGGCTCATTGCGACGCTCGCCGGCGCCAAGATCGAATTCGCCGACGATGCATCGAACCGTGATCCGCGGTTCACCCGCGCGCGTCTGCGCGCGCTGATGCCCGCCTTGGCACGCGAAGGGATCAGCGCACGCGCTCTCTCGCGCCTTGCGGGCCGGCTGCGGCGCGCGGATGCCGCGATCGAAACGGCCATCGACGAGGCGATGGCGCGGCTCTCGCCGGAATCCTGGTCCGATCACCGGCCGATCGTCTTCGATGCCGAAAAATTTATCCGCCTGCCCGCGGAAGTGGCATTGCGCCTGCTCGGCCGAGCGATCGCATACGTCGGAGCGGAGGGAACGATCCGGCTTGGCAAACTCGAGCGCCTCTATGAGGCGCTCGTCAACGCGCAGAGAAGCAAGACGTTTCGCTTGCGTCGCACGCTAGGAGGAGCGTTGGTGACGCTCGGCCCGTTAAGACTTATGGTCGAGCGCGCGCCGCCGCGCAGAACGTCCTCATCTGGCTCGAGGACGGGCAAAGCGGCCCGCGGGAGGCCGCCCGGCCGCGGCAGAATGGCCCGCAAGAATTAATCCGGTTCCCTTGGCAGGGGTGCCCTTGGCACTTAGATTGTGACTTGAGCGCAATTCTATCCGAACGGCCGTGAATCGGCCTATAAGGTGGCATATGAACGGGCTGCGGAACTTCCGCCGGGCCGTGAAGGACACGGGATGAACGCCAATCTGCGCAACTTCGCCCTCTGGGTGATCATCGTTCTCTTGCTGCTTGCGCTGTTCACCCTGTTCCAGAACCCGGGTCAGCGCACCACGTCGCAGGACATTTCCTTCTCGCAGCTGTTGAATGAGGTCGATCAGGGTCGCGTGCGCGAGGTTGTGATCCAGGGGCCGGAAATCCACGGCACCTTCACCGACGGCCGCAGCTTCCAGACCTACGCGCCTAACGATCCGACCCTGATCCAGCGGCTCTACGGCAAGGGCGTATCGATCACCGCCCGCCCGCAGCAGAACGACGTGCCCTGGTTCGTCTCGCTTTTGGTGTCGTGGCTTCCCTTCATTGCGCTCATTGGGGTGTGGATTTTCCTCTCGCGGCAGATGCAGGGCGCGGGCGGCAAAGCGCTCGGCTTCGGCAAGAGTCGGGCCAAGCTGCTGACGGAAGCGCACGGCCGCGTCACCTTCGAGGACGTGGCCGGCGTCGACGAGGCCAAGCAAGACTTGCAGGAGATCGTCGAGTTCCTGCGCGATCCTGGAAAATTCCAGCGGTTGGGCGGGCGTATTCCGCGCGGCGTGCTGCTCGTGGGCCCGCCGGGCACCGGCAAGACGTTGCTCGCGCGCGCGATCGCGGGCGAGGCCAACGTGCCGTTCTTCACCATTTCCGGCTCGGATTTCGTCGAGATGTTCGTCGGCGTGGGCGCCTCGCGCGTGCGCGACATGTTCGAGCAGGCCAAGAAGAACGCCCCCTGCATCATCTTCATCGACGAGATCGACGCGGTGGGCCGCCACCGCGGCGCCGGTCTCGGCGGCGGCAATGACGAGCGCGAGCAGACCCTCAATCAGCTCCTGGTCGAGATGGACGGCTTCGAGGCAAACGAGGGCATCATCCTGATTGCCGCGACCAACCGGCCCGACGTGCTCGATCCGGCGCTGCTGCGACCGGGCCGCTTCGACCGTCAAGTGATCGTTCCCAATCCGGACGTGGTTGGCCGCGAGCAGATCCTCAAGGTTCACGTGCGCAAGGTTCCGCTGGCGCCGGACGTCAATCTCAAGACGACCGCGCGCGGCACGCCCGGCTTTTCCGGCGCCGATCTCATGAACCTGGTCAACGAGGCGGCGTTGATGGCGGCCCGGCGCAACAAGCGCATGGTCACGCAGGTCGAGTTCGAGGACGCCAAAGACAAGGTAATGATGGGCGCCGAGCGCAAATCGCTGGTGATGACGGAGGAGGAAAAGCTCCTGACCGCCTATCACGAGGGCGGCCACGCCATCGTTGCGCTGAACGTGCAGGCGACCGACCCGGTGCACAAGGCCACCATCATCCCGCGCGGTCGCGCGCTCGGCATGGTCATGCAGTTGCCCGAGCGCGACAAGCTCTCCATGAGTCTTGAGCAGATGACCTCGCGATTGGCCATCATGATGGGCGGGCGCGTGGCCGAGGAGCTGGTATTCGGCAGACAGAAAGTCACCTCGGGTGCCGCTTCCGACATCGAGCAGGCGACGAAGCTCGCGCGCATGATGGTGACGCGCTGGGGTCTGTCGGAGACGCTCGGCACCGTCGCTTATGGCGAGAACCAGGACGAGGTGTTCCTCGGCTACCAAGTGGCGCGTCAGCAAAATGTCTCCGAGGAGACGAGCCGCCAGATCGACGCCGAGATCAAGCGCCTGGTCGAGGCCGGTTACGAAGAGGCGCACCATATCCTGCAGGAGAAACGCGGGGACCTCGAGACGCTCGCCAAGGCGCTGCTCGAATTCGAGACGCTGACCGGCGATGAGATCAAGGATCTGCTCGCGGGCAAACGCCCGTCGCGCGAATCCGTCATCGAGCCGGCGACTCCGCGGGGTTCGGCCGTACCGCCCGCCGGCAAGCCGCGGCCGCGCCCCGAACCGGGGGGGCTCGAGCCGCAGCCGCAGGCTTGAGGCTGCTCACGGCTCTGCCACGTACGTTTGGTCATAGCAGCGCGCGCGTGCCGACGCGTCTAGCGACGCGTATCGACCGCAATCGACGGAGGCGCCTCGTGGCTCATGAACACCGGCTGCAGCAGGTGTGACTTGAATTGCCACCCCTGATCCGCCTCCAGCACGCATTCACTGATCAAGTCCGCGATCAACATTGGGGGCTTGGACTGCGGCGCCGGCGGGCGGACCGCCGCTCCGTAGAAACTGATAATCCCTAACACCGTCGCGCGGCCTTCATCGCTCGATTCGAGGATGAAATTGTTGATCAGATGCCGCGTGGTCTTCACGCTGCTGATGGCGGTGAGCGCCTGACGTTCACGCCAAGTGTAGAATTCGCGAATTTTCTCCCGTCCTTCGAAGCGGTTGTGGCCCACGCACATCACGCCGTCGGGCGAATAAAATTCATGGGCGCGGCGCCCGCCGTTGCAGTCGACCTCGTGCCAATATCTCGCCTCCAGGTGATAAAGCGCGTGCCAAAGGCGGAACTCCTCGCGCGTGTCCATATGCACCTCCTGTCGCCGACGGGCGCTCTGCGGCTTCTAAATGAGGCCGATGCCGGCGCCAAGGAAGCGGATTTAGCGCAATCTGCCTCCTATCCCTGCATCGCCGCCTTGATCGCGGCGACGTCGCCGCCGGCCTTGGCGGCCGCAATGATCTTTGCTTCACGCGCGGCAAGTCGATCGAGCGCCGCCTTCATCGCCTCGATCTTATCGGCGGGGACAACGACCGCGCCATGGCGGTCGGCATGCACGAGATCGCCGCTCTTGACCGCCATGCCATGCACGGTCACGTCGATGCCGAAATCGACCACGTGCACATAGGCGTGAGAGGGAGAAATCGAGCCGGCCAGCATCTGGAAGCCTGGCGCGATCATCGGGATGTCGCGGACCGAGCCATTCGTGACCACGCCAAGGCAGCCGAGCGCCTTGTGGACGTTTGACTGCACCTCGCCCCAGAACGCGCCATAGCCGACGTGCTCGCCATCGAGGTCCTCCATCACCATGATGGTGGGCTGCGGCGCGCCTGCGACATAATCGAGATAGTCGAGCCGTCTCTGCATATAGCCGGCCTCTCCGAGCGGGACCGCGTCCTTCGCCTTGAACGTCACGGTCTTGGCGAAGCCGACGATGGGCGGAAGCTCGGGAAACGGGCAATGCAGGTGCTTGACGGTGTAGCCGGAACCGCGGCGCTCCGGCGCGACGATCTCGATCAGGTTGCACACCGTCGGCGTGTCGATCGATTGCAGAAACTCGAAATGGCTTCGGCTCGGCGCGGTCATTCATGTCCCCCTTGGGCCTGGAAAAGATCGACCCTAAGCCGTCGCGCTCCGATAGGCGAGCGCGGCAATGACAGCCATGGCCGCGAGCATGGCGAGCACCATGGCGACCGCGGCCGGCCATCCGCCCCACTCCCAGGCGAGCCCCGGGAGGAAGGCGCCCATGCTGCCGCCGGGGCATAGAACGCCGTCACGTAAAGGCCCGCCGCCGACGAGCGGCCTTCCTTGGCAATTTCCGTCACATAGCCGGTCGAAATCGTCTGACACAGCATGCCGCACGCCGCGCAAAACGTCAGTCCCGCGATGATCGCCGGAAGGGGCGCGAGCAGCATGAGCAGCGCGCCGCCTGCCCACGCGGCAATGACCGCAAGGACGAAGCGCCGGCGCCCGAGCCGCGCCATCATCCAACCGGTCATAGGCGCGATCACCGTGCCGGCGAGATAGGTCACGAAAACCAAGCCGAGCAGCGTCGAGGAAAAATGATAGGGCGGCGCGGCGAGATGGAAGCTCACGTACGTGAACACCGCGATGAAATTGAACAGCACGCCAAAGCCGATGCCGTAGGTGGCGAGCAACTGCGGATTCTTTAAGTGCCGCAGCATCTGCCGCGCAGAGGCCAACAGGCCCGGCGAGCGTACGAAGCCCTTTTCCCGCGGCAGCAGCAGCGCGACCATGACCGCGCCGACGAGCGATAAGCCTGCGAGCACCAGGAAGGCAGCGCGCCAGCCGAAGAGATCGCCGAGCAAGCCCGGAATAAAGCGTCCGCAGAATCCGCCGAGACTCGATCCCGCGATGTAGATGCCGGCGACGCCGGCCACCTGCGCCGGCGGCCACTCGTCGCCGATATAGGCGACGGTGACCCCGAAGATCGGCGGCAGCAGCAAACCTTGAACAAAGCGCCAAGCGATGAGCGCCTGCACGTCGGCTGCGAACGCAGCGCCGACCATGGGCACGACCACCGCGAGCATGGCGGCGGCGATCACCCGTTTCCGCCCCAACACGTCCGCAGTGGCGCCGGTGAACGGCGCGGTCAAGGCGATCGCGAGCGTGCTCGCGGTCATGATCGTGCTGATCTCGGCGGCGCCGACGCCGAACTCGTGGGACAGCGCCGGCAACAGCGCCTGCGGCGAATAGAGATTGAGAAAGGTGCAGAAACCGGCGGTGGCGACGGCTACTTTGCGGGAATCGATGGCCATGGGCGCTAGCGGATCTTGTGCGCGTCGCGGGTCATCCGGTGCGATCAAGCGGCCCGATCTCGCGCACGGGCAGTCATTCTCATTGATTCATCACCTTGCATACGCGCTCGAGGGTCTCCTCCGGCGTGCCGGAGGCATCGATGCGGGTCCAGTCGAGCGCACCCAGATCGTAGACCTCCTGGCGGCGGGCGACGGCGGCATCGGCATCGGAGGCATCGCCGCGCCGCGTGGCGAGACGAGCGACGCGGGTGTCGAGATCGGCGTCGAGGAAAAAGCCATGGAAGGGCACGCGAAGGATGCTGGCGGACTCCGCCGCGAGGGCGCGCTCCTGCGATGTCGCGAAAACCGCATCGACGATGGCCGAGTGACCGGCTGCAACCGCGCGGTGCGCCTTGTCGGTGATCGTCGCATAGACCCTCGCCGTCACGGCCGGCGCATAGGCATCCTGCGGCAGCCTCTCGGTCTCGTCCTTGCCGAAGAGCGTCTTGCGCTCGACATCGGAGCGCAGCACCACCGCGCCGGGGTCGGGCGCAAGCTCCGGCGCGAGCGCATGGGCGAGCGCAGATTTGCCCGTGCCGGAGAGCCCTCCGATCGCGATCAGCCGAGGCGACTTCGGTTCGATGAACCGCCGGGCAAAGTCGAAGTAGGCGCGCGCGCTGTGGGCGATGGCCGCTCTCTGATCGGATGCGGCATGTTCAAGCCGCGCCGCCGTCACCTTGGCGCGAATCGCAGCGCGCAGCGACAGAAACAGCGGCAGACTTGCGAGCGCGTCGAGATCTTCGGTCCGCTTCGTCTCGACCAGGTAGCGGTTGAAGACGATGTTCGCCGCAGGCTTAAGGCCCCGTTCGACCAGGTCCATGAGCAGGAACGCGAGATCATAGAGCACGTCGCCCGACGCAATCAGCGGACTGAACTCGATGGCATCGAACGGGACCGGCCGCCCGCCCAGCAGCACGATATTGCCGAGATGCAGGTCGCCATGGAGATGGCGGATGAGCCCGCGATGGCCACGCTCGACGAGGAGCGGGCGAATGCGGGCCTGGGCGGCGCGGCTGCGCTGCGTCAGCGCCTCGCCCTCCGCCGGCGGAAAAAGATCAGGCCGCTCGCGAAATGCGGCGTCGTTTTGCTCGATATAGTCGGCAAGCGCCGCGATCCATGGCTCGGCCTCAACCGCGCCGGCGGCACCGTGGAGCGCCGCCACCGCGCGGCCGAGCGCATCGGCGAGCGCACGATCGACTTTGCCCCCCTGCGCCAACCGGTCGAGGGTTGCGTTCTCATCGAAGCGGCGCATTTCGAGCACCCATTCCACCGGGGTGCCGGTACCGTCGAGGGTCAGCCGGCCGTCGGTCTCCCGCGTGATCGCGATCACGCGGCGGTAAATGTCGGGCGCGAATGATCGATTGATGCGAAGCTCCGCTTCGCAGGCGCTTTGGCGCTTGGCGAGAGTCGAAAAGTCCAGGAAGGGAAAGCGCACGGCGCGCTTGACCTTGAATGCACGTTCCCCCGCGAGGAAAACCGAGGCCGCATGAGTATCGATCCGCTTGACGGCATCGCCGCCATGGGTGGCGGGGTCGGATAGAAGGGCGAAGACCGCCTCCTGGCTGTCGCCGTCATTCATGGAGCGGTCCCTCGCGCCGCCATCGTTGATCCCACAGTAACCTCGGCGCAAGCGAACCGTTCATCATGCTATGCTGTTTGCCATCGCCCCCGCGCCCGAGGCCCGTCATGACGCAATTGCCGCACGTGCTCAAGCGCATCCGGCTCAATCTCGCCCGCTCCAAGGACTTCCCATCGGGTTCGGACCGGCACGGCTATGAAGTCGTCACTCCACTCGACGCCGATCGCCACATCGATCCCGAGCTGTGGCGGAGATACCGCGAGCATTGCGGCGTGCGTCGGTTCTGGGAGGGCGAGGACGACGAATTCGGCCGGCTCGTCCACAAGCCGGGCGGCGCCGAGCACGCGCGCTGGGTCTTCGATTACGACGAGACGGCGGAGGAGGACGACGAGGCTGGCTATCGCTTCGGCAATCACGCGTTTCGCAACGGCGAATACGTCTCGATCCGCGGTGAAGACGGCGAGATGCACACTTTCCGCGTGGTTTCGGTCGAGCCGGCGACGTGAGGCGTGCATGCCACGCTATGCGTTTGCCCATCCCGCCTCATCGCTGCATGGTAAAAGCGACCGTCACAGCCAGGGGAGACGCGGAATGCGGGCCAATGACGGCACGAGGACGGCCGGCGAAGTTCTGATCGACCAACTCGTCGTTCACGGGGCGGAGCACGTGTTTTGCGTGCCCGGCGAGAGCTATATCGCGGCGCTCGATGCCTTTTACGACCGTGATATCGCCATCACGGTTTGCCGTCACGAGAGCGGCGCCGCCATCATGGCGGAAGCCTGCGGCAAGGCGACCGGCCGGCCGGGCATTTGCTTCGTCACGCGCGGGCCCGGCGCGACCAATGCGGCGGCGGGGCTTCACATCGCGCGGCAAGATTCAACGCCGCTCATCTTGTTCGTCGGGCAGATCGCGCGCGAGGCGCGCGAGCGCGAGGCCTTCCAGGAGCTCGATTATCGCGCGGTGTTCGGGTCGATTGCCAAATGGGCGACGGAAATCGACGATCCCGCCCGCATTCCCGAGCTGGTTTCGCGCGCATTCTACACGGCCGCCGGCGGCCGGCCCGGACCGGTCGTCATCGCGCTGCCGGAGGACATGTTGGTCGAGCGCCTCGCCGTGCCCGACGCGCCCGCCTTCGAGCCGGTCGAAATCTGGCCCGGCGCGGCCGACATGACTAGGCTGCACAAGCTTCTGCGCACGGCCGAGCGACCGATCATGCTGCTGGGCGGCAGCCGGTGGTCAGAGAGGGCCTGCGCCGCGGTCGCGCGTTTCGCGCAGCGCTTTGCACTGCCGGTCGCCACCACGTTTCGTCGCGCGCACCTCATCAACCCCGAGCATCCCTGCTATGCCGGCGATCTCGGCATCGGACCGAATCCCAAACTGCTCGCCCGGGTGAAGGGTGCCGACCTCATCCTGCTCATCGGCGGGCGGCTCGGTGAGATGCCTTCGCAGGGCTACACGCTTCTTGACATTCCGGGACCGCGCCAAACGTTCGTGCACGTGTTTCCGGGTATCGAGGAACTCGGCCGCGTCTATCGCCCGCATCTTGCGATCAATGCCACGCCGACCGCCTTTGCCGCCGGGCTCGAAGGGCTCGAACCCCCGGGCGAGCTTACGTGGCGCAACGAGACGGCGATCGCGCACGCCGACTTTCTCGCCTGGACTGACAAGCCGACCGCCGTTCCCGGACCGGTCAACCTCGGAGAGATCATTGTCGGTTTACGCGACAAGCTTCCGGCCGACGCGGTGATCTGCAACGGCGCCGGCAACTTCTCCGTCTGGGTGCACCGCTACACTCGCTATCGGCGCTACGGCACGCAACTCGCGCCGATTTCGGGCTCCATGGGCTACGGCGTGCCGGCGGCGATCGGAATGAAACGTTTGGCGCCGGAACGTACGGTGATCGCCGTTGCCGGCGATGGCGACTTCCTGATGACCGGCCAGGAATTGGCAACCGCGGTGCAATACGAATTGCCGGTCATCATCATCGTCGTCGATAACGGCATGTACGGCACCATTCGCATGCACCAGGAGCGCCACTATCCCGGGCGGGTGGTGGCGACCGGCTTGAAGAATCCCGATTTCGCGGCCTATGCCCGGGCCTTCGGCGGCTATGGCGCGACGGTGGAAAAGACCGCGGATTTCTGGCCCGCCTTCGAGGCGGCACAGAGGTCCGGCAAGCCCGCGATCCTGCACCTCAAGGTCGATCCCGAGGCGCTGACCCCGACCATGTCGCTCACTGCCACGCGCGAGAAGGCGCAAGCCGGCGGATAAACCTCTTCGCGTCCCGACCGTCCCCCGCCTCTGGTCGCAATGGCCCCGTCACGGCCGTTGCGCGCTCATGAATCATGCTTCATTTTTTGCTGCCGAGATTCGCAATGCCCTACCGCCGAACGGAGAACGTCGTCCGTAAGCTTGCCGCCCGCCACGACGCAATCGTGGCGGCGGCCTGCGAGGTCGCGGCGGAAGGGGGAATGGCGGCGGTTCAGATTGCGCCGGTTGCGGAGCGTGCCGGCATCGCCACCGGCACTGTCTATCGTTATTTCCCATCCAAGACCGAACTCGTCGCGGCGCTGGTGGCGGCGCTCGCCGGGCGCGAGATGACTGCACTCGAAAGCGCGGCGAACGCCGCGCCCGGACCGCTGTCGGCGCTGGCGGCAGCGATTGCGACCTTCGCGGCGCGCGCGCTTGCCAATCGGCGCCTTGCCTTTGCGCTGATCGCCGAGCCGGTCGAGCCCGAGATCGACCGTGCGCGCGCCTCCTATCGCCAGGCGCTCGCCGCCGAACTGGAAAAGCTGATCCGGCGCGCTCTCGATGCCGGGCGCCTTTCCGACCAGGACGCGGACCTGGCGGCGCCGGCGCTCCTTGGCGCGCTCATCGAAGCCTTGATCGGCCCGCACGCGCCCGCCGTCCCCGCCGACCCCGGCCAAGTCCGCGCTCGGGTTCAGATGCTCACGCTGTTTGCGTTGCGCGCGCTCGGTGTCGTCGACGCCCGGGCGCGGGGCCTGGTGGTGCAGACGGTGGTGCCGGAGTGGCGCGCGGGCCTCTAGCAGACCAAGGCGCGCACGGGATCTTGTCGGATAGGTTCCGCAGCCTCACTGCAGCGTTGAGTTTGCGATCCAGTCGGTGACCGCGCGCAGGGCGGCGCCATGGCTTCCGTTTTGCCTGTGCGCCGCAAATACCGCGAGTTGCGCGTCGGCGGAGGTGCCGGAGCGCACAATGTCCCGGCAGCGGTCGATCTCGGTAGAGCAGCCGAGCGCTTCGGCGTCCGCCGCAGTGTCGCAGATCACGCGCTCGAGCATCTCCGCGACCGTCATCGCACCGTCCTCGGCGGCGAAGATGGCGTGCACTCCATGGCGCTGCGCCTGCCATTTGTTCTCGACGATGATGGCCCGGCCAACCGCGTCGAGATCGGAGTTGCGCCAGCGGTTGAGATAGAGGTGACGCACCAGCGTGCGATAGAGCGCGGCGAGGGCGATCGAATCCTCGACCAGCGTGCAGGAATCGGGCGCGCGTAATTCGAGCGTCGGGTTAAGGAGCGATGGGCGGATCGCCCACCAGATGTAGCTCGAATCCTCGATCACGCCTGCGCGCACCAGCGCCGCCACATAGGCATCGAACTCCTCCCGGGTGCGGAACAGCTCCGGCACCCCGGTGCGCGGCAACTCGTCGTAGGCCGCCAGCCGATAGCCCTTGAGGCCCGTGCAGCGCGACTGCCAGAACGGCGAGGAGGTCGAGAGCGCAAGGAATAGCGGCACATAGGGCAGCATTCGGTACATCAGGTCGATCCGGTCGTCCGGATCGGGCAGTTCGACGTGCACATGCACGCCGCACAGGAGATCGCGCTGGCCGATCATCTGCAGATCGTGCATCACGTTGTCATAGCGCGCTTTCTCGGTCTGCCGCGCGCTGCGCCAGGTGCCGGTGGGATGGGTACCGGCGGCGAGGATGGCGAGGCCGTGTTCGCCCGCCACGGCGGCGATCGTTTGCCGCAACTCGCGCAACTCCGCGCGCGCATCCGCCATGTTGTGATGCGGCGACGAGATCACCTCGATCTGGGGCTGCAGGAATTCCGGCGAGATGCGGCCGTTCGCCGCAATTTTGGCAGCCTGCAAGAACGCCTGCGGCATCTTGCGCACGAGGGACTTCGTCTCGGCGTCGACGAGGAAATATTCCTCCTCGATTCCGAAGGTGAACGCACCGGCCATTCGTAGACCTTGCGTCTTCGGTCTTTCTGCGAGGGCGTAATCCATTGAGCCGACCACCGAGCAGATCAAAGCAACGGTTGACGCGATTGGGACGAAGCACCAGCGAGGAAAATCGCGCAGATAACGCGGCCGAGGAGGCGAAGTTCCTTCCCAACGAAAATGAATGTCCAGTCAAGAGCTTGCGGGCAGATCGACGGCTAATGCGACATCAGCACCGGCACCGTCATGGACGCGAGGATGCCGCGCGTGACGCCACCGAGGATGAACTCGCGCAACCGGGAATGTCCGTAGCCGCCCATCACCATGAAATCCGCCCCGCTGTCGGCGGCGTAGGATAGAAGGACGTCCTCGATCGCAATATCGCCCTTGGTGACGCGCTTGACGTTCGCCGCCACTCCGTGCCGCGCGAGGTGCGCGCGCATATTGGTGCCGGTCATTTCCTCGCTTTTACGCTCTTCCGTCACGATCACGATGTCGACGGCCTTGGCGCGCTCGAGGAACGGCATGGCGTCGCCGATGGCCCGCGCAGCGGTACGGCTGCCGTCCCAGCACGCCAGCACCCGCTCGAGCGTCAATCCGCGCTGCTGGATATAGGGCACAACGACGATGGGGCGGCCGGATTCGAACAGCGCTCCCTCGGTGATGAGTTCGTCCCCAGCTCCGCCTTCGCGCTGCGCTTGGCCGACCACGGCGAGGTCGAAGCGACGCGCGATCTGGGCGAATCGCGTGGCTGCTCCGCCGAAGGTCGCATCGAGCACGCGCGTTTCCGCGGAAATTCCCGCCTTTTTCACGCCCGCATCGAACCGGCTGACCGCCTGGTTGGCAACCTTGCTGTTCTCCTCGCGCTGCAGCTCGTCAAGTCGGCAGGGACGCCGCCAAGCGTGCCGTCAGGGATCACCGGCTCGTAGACGAACGAGATGCCCGTGATATGCGCACCGAACGTGGCCGCGATCGAGATCGCATACTCCGCCGCAAAGTCGCGCGGCGTACGGCCGGAAAGGTTGACAACGACGTCTTTGAGCATGGCTCGACCTCCCTCCACGACGCGCGCGCCTGCGGCAATCCCAGGCACCCTCACGCAATTTGCGCAAGTCTAAGCCGGCTCGGCCGCGTTGCAACGAGGGTCAGCTCCAGCGGCGTGCGCCTGATCGCCGCCTGTTGAGCGCACACGCCCTCGCACTCGCTTGCGCTCGCCACTCGGTGTTCATTTCTTCGCCCCATCGGGCCCGAATTCCTTGAGGTAGGCCCACAGATCTGCGATGTCCTTGTCGTTCTTGATGCCGACGAAGGCCATGCGGGTGCCCGGCATCTCTTGCATCGGCGCGCGAATGTATTTGTCGAAGCCTTCCGCGCTCCAGACGATGCCGGACGATTTGTTGGCCGGGGAATAATTGAATCCCTCGTAGGTGCCGGCCTTGCGGCCCTCGATGCCGTTGAGCGGAGGACCGAGCTTGACTTTGGCATCCGGTCCAATGTCGTGGCAGGGGGAGCACAAGCGCCTGAACACTTGCTCGCCGGGGGCGGCGTCCTGCGCCAATGCGGTCCCGGTCGAAGCCGCGAGAGCAATGCCGGCAATCACCCATGTCCTCATACTTTGTCTCCTCTTATAGACCGATCAGCTTTGAGTCCGATCGGCGCCATGCCCGGTCCGGCGCCCGCTCGAATTGACCAGAAATTCCCCAATAAACGCGCAAGTCGGCTCAAGCCGACTTGCGCGTGGCAATCGCCACGCTGTTCGAATGGCGTTAACGGCTTGCAGTGTCAACGGCCCAAAGCGACAATGTGTCCCGCTGCTATGCCGCGCGATCTTTCGCGGAGAAGCGCGATCCAGGTGGCGTTGCCGCCGTAAAGATGGCGTAACGAAAGGGGCCACGAGCGGCGCCCAATCGTGCGCCAGCTAAGGAGCAACTAATTGTCCCTCGTCATGCCCCAGCCGGATGAAGCCGTGCTCGCGCGCCGCGAGCGTATCGTGGCAGCGCTGCGCGCCATCGTGCCGGGCGAGGGGGTGATCGCCGCCGAGCGGGAAATGCGTCCCTACGAGGCCGACGGGCTGACCGCCTACCGGCAGTTACCGATGGTCGTGGTGCTGCCCGACACGACGGAGCAAGTAACCCGCGTGCTCGCCTTCTGCCACGCCGAAGGCATCAAGGTCGTGCCCCGCGGAGCCGGCACCTCGCTTTCCGGCGGCGCGCTGCCGCTCGCCGACGGCGTCCTGCTCGGCATGGCTAAATTCAACCGCATCCGCGAGATCGACTTCGCCAATCGAGTCGCCGTGGTCGAACCGGGCGTGACCAACCTCGCCGTTAGCGAGGCGGTCGAGCATGCCGGCTTCTACTACGCGCCCGATCCCTCATCGCAGATCGCCTGCACCATCGGCGGCAACGTGGCGGAGAATTCGGGCGGCGTGCACTGCCTCAAATACGGCATGACCACCAACAACCTGCTCGGATGCGAGCTAGTGCTGATGACGGGCGAGACCGTGCGCGTCGGCGGCAAGCATCTCGACTCGGGCGGCTATGATCTCCTCGGCATCATCACCGGCTCCGAGGGGCTGCTCGGGGTCGTCACCGAGATCAGCGTGCGCATCCTCAAGAAGCCGGACGGCGCGCGCGCCGTGCTGGTCGGGTTTGCTTCCTCCGAGGATGCCGGCGAGTGCGTGAGCAAGATCATTGGCGCCGGCATCATTCCCGCCGGCATGGAAATGATGGATCGCCCGGCGATCCATGCCGCCGAGGAATTCGTGCATGCGGGGTACCCGCTCGACGTCGAGGCGCTGTTGATCGTCGAGGTCGACGGGCCGG
>Ga0137374_10004039_pt1 | contig 17434 bp, 10 predicted proteins | sample SagtaG_20_FD_104811 | JGI IMG/M metagenome (GOLD analysis project Ga0137374, IMG submission 104811) | Vadose zone soil microbial communities from Sagehorn Ranch, Mendocino, California, USA - Sage1_R_100_16 metaG | ecosystem: Environmental > Terrestrial > Soil > Vadose zone | place: USA...
AGCGCGGCCGGCGCCATCACGACGAGGTTCACCGCCATGCCCAGGGTGTTCGCGTGGACCAACGTCCCCGGGGCGCGGTGGATGTGCAGGCCGAAGTACTGGTAGGCGACCCAGACCAGCTCGTACACGACGCCGAGACTCAGTCCGTGAAGGAGCGCGGCGGGAACGCGCTCGTCGTGGGCCGCCCGGCAGATGGCCGCGTAGAGGAGGTACATCCGGGCCAGCGTCCACACGTAGCCGAACGCCGCCAGCCACCACTGCGCCTGCGCGACGGACACCAAGGCGACGAGGAAGTAGGTCGCGAGCGCGAACCGGTACGGGAGAGGCCTGGCCGGGCGCTCCTGCGCGAGGTACAGGGACAGCGCGAGCGCATCGAGGACCGCGACCGCGAGCCCATGCGTGTCTCCCGGGAAGGACGAGAAGACGACGAGGCCCATCTCGAGCGGGGCGAAGAACGGGAGGAAGCCGACCAGGGTCCAGACCCGGAGTTGGAGCTGGGGGCGGCGGCGAAGGTATCGGCCGGCGGACGGCGAAGCGAGCGCGACGACGATGAAGATGGCCCACTTCACCCCGGTCATCGGATCTTCCTGCCTCCGACGTCGTCGACACGTCCGATGCCTCTGATCCCGGATGAGAGGAGAAGCAGGTTCTCCGTCTCCCCTGGGCCGTCGAGTGCGGATGATGCGACCTGCCTTGGGACCAGGAGGAGGCGGCGCCGTCCTGTGGAAGCGGGACACTCAATCGGCCGCAGCCCGGTTGCCTCCGAGAGTCGATCGCCCCCGCAAGGTACGCGCCGGTTCACCGCACGCTTCCTCTTGCCCAACCAGACCCCTGGAACGCGGCGTAGACCTCGCCGTACACGTCCGTGGCTGCCTTGAGCACGTTGATCTGGTCCAGGCTTCCGTAGGGGAACTCACCGATCGAGGTCCACGTCGAGGCGTTGTCGATGGACCGCCAGATCCCGTACGCGCCCTCGTACCAGCCGACGACGTAGATCGCGGGGTACGCCTGCCCCGGCGCCTCCTTCCCGATCGCCACGTCGTACGGCTCGCCGATGCCGGTGACCCGCGTCCAGGTCGCTCCGCCATCCGTGCTGCGGTACAGGTACGCGCCGTCGTGCGGGTTCGGGTGCTGCCAGCCGACCTTCCCGCTCGCGAGGAACAGGTGACCTGCCCTCCCCGGCACGGAGCGGAGCTTCGTGTGGAAGTAGTCGCCGAGCGTCGTTTGCGTGGACCTCCTCGCCCACGTCGCGCCGCCGTCCGTCGAGCGCCAGATGCCGTTGCCGGTGGCGTAGAGATAGATGGTGTTCCCGTCGACGCCGTCCACCGCGAGGACCTGCTTCGTGACCGCCCATCCCCCGCCGTGCAGGCCGCCCGGGACGCCGGGGAGCCGGGACCACGAGGCGCCGCGGTCCGTGCTCCGGTACGCGTACCCGTCCATCCCGATGACGGCGATGATGTTGTCGATGCTGGGTGCGACGATGTTGCCGCCCGCGCCCGTGGCGGGCTGGGCAGGGAACCGTTTCCACGTCGCGCCGCCGTCGAGCGAGTACCCCGACAGATCGCCGGCCGGGTGCGGGTAGTACGCGACGTCGTTCACGATCGCCACTACGTGCTGCGGGTTCGCCTTCGAGTAGTCGAGCGCCCACGCAGGGATCAGGGCCTCCGTGCTCCCCATCTTCACGTGGTCGGACGGATACGACGAGTTGGCGCGCGAGCCACGGAACACGCATCGGTCCATCCCAGCGGTGAACACGTAGGGGCTGCCGGGAGGCACGAGCACGTCCCACCCCACGAGCTGCTCGATGCCGAGGTTGCGCGAGATCCACGCGGTCGCACGTCCGGTCTTCGGGCTCATCGCGTACCAGACGCCGATCCCCTCCACGAACCACAGCTTGTCGCGAACGACGGGGTCGAAGCGCATCTGCGCGTTGGACATGCTCGCCTCGTTCGCGGCGGCGAGCCACGGGACGTCCGTCGCGGTCCGAGTCTGCGCCCAGTTCCAGCCCGTGAACGACACGCCATGGTCGGTGCTGATGGAGAGGTGACCCGACCCTCGGCCGACGATCACGCGAGCGGGGTCGAACGGGTCCACCGCGATCGACCGCACGTCTCCGTCGGGCGCGGGGTGCGCGAGGCTTGTCGCCCACGCACCGTGCGCGTAGCGGTACACCGTGTTCGAGGCGTCCCCGTCGAGCATGAAATAGACGCCGTCGCCCGCGACCGCCGCGTGAGCGCACGACTTCGGACCGCCTGGCAGGAGCGACCACGTGACGCCCGCGTCCGTCGAACGGTAGACTCCGTTCCCGTTGCTGGTCGCGAAGAGGGTCCTCGTGCGGCCACGCGTCGCGCCGCCGATCGGGTCGAACACGATCCCCGTAATACCCATGGCCGCCGGCGTCGGCGCCGGGATGGCTCCCACGAGGCTCCACGACGCGCCGGCGTTCGTCGTCACGTAGAGGCCGCCCGCGGACCCCGCATACACGACGTCGGGATTCGCCGGGTCCACCGCCATCTTCTCGCCGTTGGTGCGATAGCCGTCGTTGGGATCGAGGGCACCTGCGACGTAGCCAGCGCCCGCCGCGCTCCACGACGTCCCGCGGTCGTCGCTTCGCCAGATCGACCCGGCGAAGATCATGTAAAGCCGCTTCGGGTTGGAGGGCGCGACGCGGATCTCGTACACCCCTTGTGAGAGCCACGGCGCATCCTTCACGACGTGCCCCCGCAGCGCGCTCGCCGGTAGCGTGTCGGAGCGAACGACCTGGGTCCAGACGTCGGAGCCGTTGCCGACGTACGCACCGTACGTGTCGGCGCGGATCACGTAGGTCGCGCCGGCCGGGTCGAAGTCGATGCCGGTGAGGAATCCGCCCGCGCCGATCTTGAGCGGGTCCCACCTCATCGCAGCTCCCGACGGCGCGCCGGCCCGCGCCGCCGCGGGTGCGCGAGCGATTTTCGCCGGGCGCGCCGCGGCGGCCGTCCCGCCCCACGCGCCGAGCGCCAGAGCGAGGAGCGGCCCGAGACACGGTCGGATGTACGCCGGTACGCGCCTCGACATGCGGTTCTCTCGCCGGGGGGGGGAACGCCCTTGCAGCCGAGCGGTAGTCTAGGCTCGCGGAGGCGCGGAGGCAGCCATCCCGTCGAGGGCCCGTCCGTCAGCCCTGCAGCACCCGGGCACGCATCCAGTCGGTCGCGTCGTCCTCCGTGCCCCACTTGACCAGCATTGTCCGCCAGTCGGCGGGCCCCTTCAGCGACTGCCACGTCGCCGTCGCGTGCTCCGAGAGCCGCAGGTACAGGGCGGGGTCGCGCAGGACGCGCTCGAGCGCCCGGGCGAGGGCGGCCGGATCGCCGGAGGGGAACACGATCGCCGACTGCCCGTCGAGCATGTTGAGGCGGAACATCGGATGATCGCTGCACACGATGGGCGTCCGCGAGGCGATGGCCTCGAACATCGTGAGCGGGAACCCCTCCGTGTACATCTTCCGGCTCGGGACGGCGACGACGTCGGCGTCCCGCATGCGCCGATACACCTCTTCGTTCCCGATGAGGCCGAGGAGCTCCAGCGCGTCGGCAACGCCCAGCTCGCGGGCGAGCGCCTTCATCTGGTCGAGGTCGCCCAGCCCGGCCAGCCCAAGGCGCACGTCGAGGCCTGCCCGCCGCAGGATGGCCATGGCCTGGATGAGATCGGTGACCCCTTTATCGGCCACCACCGAGCCCGCGTACATGACGCGATAGGGAGCCCTGGCGCGCAGGGCCTTCGGTGGGGTCGACGACGGCTCGTACGGGTGGGGGATGTCCCACGGGACGAGCTTGCCCGGGTGCACACCGATCCTGGCGAGGTGCCGGGTCGCGGGAATGCAATGGTTCGACACCCACTCGAACCGGGGCACGTTGAGCTGGCGAATGATCTTCCACCGCTCCAGCTGCGAGCGCACCCCGTTTCGGTTGTAGGAGTTCGCCAGCACGGCCATGGCGCGCACGCGCTTCTTGGCCAGGACGGCGTGCAGCAGCTCGGGGTTCGGGAAGTGGGCGACGATCCGATCGGCGCCGTCGGCGTCGACCGCCTCGCGGAGCAGGCCCTGCGACCGGTAGCTGCTCGACCCGAGGCTGACGACGCGCACCCCGGGCAAGGGCTCTTCGACCTTTCGGGCCGCCGTCACCAGGCTGAAGACGTTGAGCCGCACTCCTCGTTGCACGTAGTCGTGCACCAGACGCGCCACCTCGTTGTGCGTCTGGTAGATCTGCCCCCGACGTTCGGCGAACCGCCGGAGGACGTCGGCGAAGTCGCCGGCGAAGAAGTAGATCGAGACCTCGCTCATCTCGCGGCGCCGGCGCGGATTCATCGCGCCCAGTCCTTGGCAGGTTCGGTGACCGCGCGATGCAGCAGGTCGGCCCGGTCGCTGACGGGCGACCACCCCAGCAACTTGATGGCCTTGGAGCAGTCGAACGGCGAAGCGAAGCTCCGCCCCCGGCAGTCCGCGTAGCTCGGGAACGGCGCCCCGGAACGGCTCGGCAGCTTCAGCAGCCACTTGCCGATCGCGCCGAGGTACAGGCTCGGCGCCGGACGGGTCGTGCGGAGCAGCCGCGAGCCGGACGCGCGGCTCAGCTCCTCGAGGTAGTCTTCGGCCGTGATGCAGCCCGGCGCGGCGAGGTTGAAGCTCTCGCCGCTCACACCGTTCGCGCCGCGGAGCAGCACCAAGGCGGCGGCCACGTCCTCCACGAGCACGATGGGCAGCGGATGGCGACCGGAGCCCCAGTGCACCGCGACGTTCGGGTAGGGCCACGCGGCGACCCCCCAGTGAACGGGGTCGCTCTGCCGACCGAGCACGATCCCCGGCCGCACGATCGTGACCGGGAACCCTCGGTCGCGGTGCAGCTTCATCAGGTGTTGCTCGACCACCACCTTGGAGCGAGCGTACGGGGCGACGCGCTGGACCCCCCGGTTCGCGGGTGTGCTCTCCGTGATGACATGGTTCCGACGGCCCGCGTCGTAGATGGCGATGGACGACGTGTAGACGAAGCGCTCCACCCCGCGCGCCAGGCACGCGTCCGCGAGCGCGATTGCGGGCCGCACGTCGGTCTCCTCGAGGTCCCTCCACGTCGAGCCCCGGCCGAACACGAGGTGGAACACCGCGGTCGCCGGGGTGACGTGGCGCATGAGGCCGTCGGTGTCGCGCACGTCCCCCGGCACGACGTCGACCTCGAGGCCTGCGAACTGACGCTGCGCCTTGGCCACGTTGCGGGCGACGACCCGCACCGGCTCGCGGGTGGCGAGCTGCCGCACGAACTCGGCGCCGATGAAGCCGGTGCCTCCCACCACGAGCACCTGCGGCTCCCGCGAGGGCCGCGGCGCGGGCGTGGCGGCGGCCGCGCCCGTCGAGGCGCCGCACGAGACCTGCCGTCCGCTCGCATCTGCGACGTGGCTCGCCAGCGACACGACGCGCCGGCCGAGCGCCAGCGCGTGGCGGGGATCGATCGCGCCCCGCTTCCGGGCCTCGTAGAAGCACGCGATGGAGCGTCGGATGCTGGTGGCGTACTCCGAGCCGAGACGCCGAACGCCCGCCTTGCCTGCCACGACCCGCGCGAACGACGCCGCCGCGCCCGCGAGGATGGACGCCGCGGTCCCCACCGACTGCAGAACGGGCTCCACGTCGAACGCGGCCGACGAGCGCCGCGGCGCGACGAGCGTGTTGTGTTCGAAGTCCACCAGGATCGAGCCGAGCGTTCCTCGAATCGCGATGGATGACTCCGCGAAGGCCTCCTCGTACGAGAGGCTGATCCGCACGCCGATGTCGGCGGCGCTGCCCAGCACGTCCCACTGACGGTAGAACTCGACCCCGTTCGGGAGGCGCTGCACGCTGCCGGTGCGCACCGAGTGGACCTCGACGTCACCCTCGGGAACCACGTCCAGCAGCTGAGCGAACGCGTGCGGCGCCACCTCGAAGAGGACGTTCGTGGACCCGCGCATCACCCAAGGGCGGACGTCGTTGGCCCAGAGAAATCCGAGCGGCTTGCGGGCGACGACGTCGACCTGGCGCACCTGCCCGATGTGCCCTTCCGCGAGGAGCGCTCGAGCCCGCTCCCACGTCGAGTAGAAGAGCTGGCTGTGCCCGACGCCGACGCGAGCGCCGGAGCGCTGGGCGGCGTTCGAGATCTGCTCGCCCGCCTCGGGTCGGTGCGCGAGGGGCTTCTCTAGGAAGACGTCGATCCCGGCCTCGAGCAGCGGCACGGCGACGGCGGCGTGAGCGTCCGGCGGCGTGAGCACGTGGACCACCTGCGGTGCCGCTGCGATGAGCTCCTTGACCGACCCGAGCGTGCCGCTCACGACTCCGCGGAGCTCGCTCTGACGCCGCGCCTGCTCGTTCGAGTCGACTCCGATGATCTCGGCGCCGGGTGCACACTCGCGAATCCCGGCCGCGTGGTACGGAGAGATGAACCCCAGGCCGACGAGACCGACCCTCGACACGTCCGTCATGCGGTCCCCCCGTTCTTCGATGCCACGATCTCCTCGAGGAAGCGACGGTACTCCGCAGCGATGACGGCCCAGTCGAATCGGCGTACCGTCTGGGCGACGCCGTCATGAGGGGGCGACCACTTGCCGCGCAAGACGTCCGAGAGCGCGGCGGTGGCGGAGCCGGGGACGTCGGAGTCGACGAACCATCCATTGTCGCCGATGATCCAGCGCGCCGCGGGGGAGTCGTGGGCCACCACCGGAAGACCGGATGCGACCGCCTCGACGTACACGTTGCCGAAGGACTCGTCTCGGGCCAGGTGCAAGAAGACGTTTGCGCACCGGTAGAGGCCGGGCATCTGCTCCCCGGACACGGTGAGCCGGCGGAAGCGACCGGGCATCACCGCAGCGGCGAGCCGGTCGACGTCCCCGCGCATCGACCCGTCTCCGGCCACCACCAGCCAGGCGTCGTCGACGGCCGCGACCGCGCGGATCCCGTCGAGCACGCGCTTGTTGGGATTGAGCGCGCTCACCATGAGCACGATGGGGACCTCGTCGGGCAAGCCGTAGCGCGATCGCTCGCCCCGCCCGGGCTTGAACTGGCCGGCGTCTACACCGTTCGGGATGAGCACGGTGCGCCAAGGACGATCCCCGCGCTGCTGGGCCGCGAAGTAGGTCGGGTTGGTGCACACGAGCCCATCGCAGCCGAACAGCCGGTACTCGGCCGCGATGCGGTGCGTCGGCCAGTCGCCGTTCTCGGTCACGAACACGTGCACCGGCCGGCGGCTCTGACGTCGCCGGCAACGCAGCAGCCAGTTCGTGAAGGGGTAGCTGCAGGTGATCGTGACATCATAGTCGCCGGGCCGGTAATGGCGCAGCAGGCTCGGCACCCAAGTCAGCTCCTCGTAGGCGAACTCGGTTCGCAGCGGGGGCACCCTCGGCCATAGCTCGAAGCGCTCGCGCGGTACCGCGTGCGTCGCGACGAACCGATACGGCTCCCCGGCCCGTACGGCCCCCGTGCCGATGAGCGTGATGGTGTCGCGCTCATCGCGGGCCATGGCGCGCGCCAGCGACTCGAACGCCGTCTCTGCGCCGCGGTGCACTCGGTGGAGGCCCGGGAGGGCGAAGGCGACCCTCACGCGATCTCCCGCGTGGCGACGGCGGAGTCGCCGAGATGACCGAGCGCCTCCACCGCCGCGATCTTGCGGCGGACGCAGCGGTGGGACGGCCGCGGGTAGGTGCTGACGAGGTAGCCGAGGACCATGCGTTGCAGATCGGGACGTCCGGCGACTGCCTGGACGAGAGAGCGCATCAACATCAGCACAGGATGTCCCGGACGACCACGCCATGGGCGGGGACACGCGGGCCAACCGGACTCCCGCCCGGGCTGCTGGTCCTCGTGGCGAGAGCGCCCAGTCGAACATCGTCGACCATCTTCGAGGGATGCGCACGCGACGGCGCGCGGTTCGAGCGTCGCGGCCCATCCAGGGGTTGTCAGACGCCGCGCAGGGTCGTCAGCGCACCGCGCCGGACCGGCCCGCGGTCATCGCCGAAGGATCGGCGATCACTCCGGCGCGCTCGAGCGCAGCGAGGACCTGCGCTGCGACGAGCTCGGCTCCGGCGTCCTTGTAGTGAACGTAGTCCGCGAAGTACGCGCTCGTCTTCGGCAACGCCGCGTCCACGTCCACGAGCGGGACGGTGAGCTCGCGCGCGGCACGTCGCACGGCGTCGTTCAGCTCGGCGGCAGCGTCGATCAGGCCCAGGTCGGATACCTCGAACTGGTATTCGCGCTCCGAGAGGAACTCGAGGTGGTGGAGGTGGCGATTGGCGGCCGTGCCGAGCGTGGGATACGTCGCCAACACGGGCACGACCCCCCTCTCGCGCTGGGCAAGGACGATCTCCCGCAGGTGGCGCTCGAACCCCGTGACGACCTCCGTCGGGAGGACGTCCATTGGAAGACGATCACCGAGCATCGTGCGCTCGTATCGACTCACCGTGCGCGAGAGCCGCCACGTCCGGACCCGATTCCAGAGGGAATTCGGGATCGCGGATGTCACGACACGCCGGATCTTCGGCAGCGCACGCGACGCTGGCAGCCCGTCCAGCAGCGACGCCGAGGCCGGCGGACCCGAGCGAGCGGCCGCCCCGCCGCGACCATCGGCGCTCGCCGGCGGCCGGTACGTCGCGTCCTGGAGGACGTTGAAGTACAGGACGAGCACGTCGGGGCGGAGCGGCAGGACGTACCGGTCGATGTACGGTTGCCGCGTGTGACGCTGGAGGCCGACCACCGACGCGTTGAAGGCCTCCGCGCCGGGATGGCTCGCCCGCAGCAGGGCCTCGAGCCGGGCGGGCCACTCGCCGCCCTCGCGCTCGTAGAGCCCGAAGGTCTCGGACGTGCCGAGGCACGCGATGCGGACTCGGCCCGCGGGCTTCGCGACCGGGATCTCGTCTCCGCGGAATCCAAGCGCGTTGATCCGCCACTTCTCGAACTGCGCGCCTGGCACGTTCCGGACGAGGCCGTCGGCGTCGTGCGCCCTGAGCCGGTCGGCGTCGTAGCGCGCCCAGAACGGCGCGCCGTACGTCAGCCGATCGTCGACGCGCGCCGCGACCTCGAGGCAGACCGCGGCGACGAGGAGATGTCCGGCGAGGCGGGCCCCGCGCGCGACGAGCGCTTTCGGGCGTCGGCGCGCGCTAGAACTGGGCATACAGGAAGCTCTGCGCCGACGTGCCGAGCGCGACGATGCCGTAGATGAGGAACGCATACACGGCCGTCCGCGCGTACGCCGCGGCGACGCCGACCGGCCTCGCGCCCTCCGCCGGCTCCTCCGGCACGGGCGCGGGAGGCCGAACGCCACCGAGCAGCGCCCGCAGCGCGATCGCGGCGGCGATCGCGGCGACGGCGGCGAGGAACGCGCTTCGCCCCTGACCGAGGAAGACGAGCGCGTCGACGTCGTGGCCGGTGGCGGCCCGCGCCGCCGTCGCAGGGAGCTCCGAGCCGAGGAGCCGCACCGCGTCGAGCGCGTCGCGGAGCGAGCGGGCGCGGAAGAAGACCCACCCGAGGCACACGAGGTGGAAAGTCACGGCGACCTGCACGCCCCCGAGGACGCGTGAGCCGTCGAGCCTCAGCGCGCGGTGGAGCCTCCGCTGCAGCGGCCGATAGAGGACGGACGCGGCGAGGTAGATCCCGTGGAGCAGCCCCCACGCGACGAACGTCCAGCTGGCGCCGTGCCACAGGCCCGAGACGAGGAACGTGACGACGAGCGCGGCGGGGGTGCCCCAGGTCCGCCAGTCGCGCAGCCCGAGCTGCAGCGGCCTGAAGACGTAGTCGAGCAGCCAGCTGGAGAGCGAGATGTGCCACCTGCGCCAGAACTCGGCGACCGAGCGCGCCAGATAGGGAGAGGCGAAGTTGGGAGTGAGCCGGATCCCGAGCGCTCGGCCGAGCCCGAGCGCCACGTCGGTATAGCCGGCGAAGTCGAAGTACAGCTGCGCCGAGTACAGATAGGTCGCGACGAGGAGGGGAAGTCCCGCATGGTGCCGCACGTCGGAGAACGCGGCGTCGACGAGCGGGGCCAGCCGGTCCGCCACGACCGTCTTCTGGAACAGCCCCCACAGGACCAGCTGGGCTCCCGCGACGACGTCTTGCGCGCGGAGGGGCCGCGGATCCCGGAGCTGCGGTAAGAGCGTCCCGGCGCGCTCGATCGGTCCTTGGACCATCTTCGGGAAGAACGCGATGGCGAGCGCGTGCCGGCCGAGGTGCCGCTCGGCGGAGACGACACCGTCGCGGACGTCGAGGAGGTACGAGACGGACTGGAAGACGTAGTACGAGAGCCCGACGGCCGCGACGACCGGCACCGAACCGAGCGGCGAGCCTCTCCCGGTCAGCTCGGCGAGCGCGCCGAGATTCTCGACGAAGAACGCCGCGTACTTGAGCGCGAGCAGCGGGCCGACGGCCGCCACCACGCCGACCCAGAAGAAGACGTGTCGCCGCCGGGAGCTCGCATGGCGACGCCGAGCAGCTTCTTCACGTCCCCCTCCGCCTGCGTCTCGGCTACGACGCACAGGACCTCCGTCCCGGTCCGCTCGTCGTCGGCGCCGAAGGCCACGACCCGGCCCGGGATGATCCCCGGCACGCGCCCGACGGCGTCCTCCACGTCCTCCGGGAACACGTTGTTCCCGGCGACGATGACGAGGTCCTTCTTCCGTCCGATGACGTAGTGCTCGCCCTCGTGGACGAACCCGAGGTCGCCGCTGTAGTACCAGCCGTGCTGCAGCACCTCGGCGGTCTTCTCCGGGTAGTTCCGGTATCCGTCGAACATCGACACGGACGACATCGCGATCTCGCCGACCCTCCCGGGCGGCAGCTCCTCGCGCCGATCATCGACGATCCGCACCCGGCAGCCGGACACGAGCCGGCCCGAGGACACGCAGATCCTCCCCGCGCCGTTGCGCGGAGGCGCGACGTGCCCGGCCGCGAGCGCCTCGCGGTCGACGACGATCGTCCGGGCCTCGCGCCCCGGCGTCGTCTGCGTCACGGCGTAGGTCGTCTCGGCCATCGCGTAGCAGGCGCCGAGCGCCTCGGGGCGCAGGCCGTGACGGGAGAAGCGCACCCGGAACCGCTCGTGGCTGTCGGCGCGGACCGGCTCGCTGCAGTTGACGAGCATCCGGACGCTGTCGAGGCTCACGCCCTCCAGGTCGTCCTCGCGGATCCGATCGGCCATGAGGTTGTACGCGAAGTTCGGCAGCCAGCAGAGCGTCGCGCGCTCACGGGAGATTGCCTGCAGCAGCAGCACGGGGGCGGCGACCCACTCCATCGGGCTCAGCTGCACGAGCGGGACGCCGCAGACGAGGGGCAGGTAGAACGCCGCGATGAGCCCCATGTCGTGGTACAGCGGCAGCCAGCTCGCGACGCGGTCGTGCTCGGAGAGCGCGATCGCCTCGCCATAGCGGCGGACGTGCTCGAGGATCGCTCGGTGCGAGAGCACCACCGGCTTCTGCAGGCCGGTGGTCCCGGAGGAATGTTGGAGCAGGCAGGCATCGTCCGCTCTCCCCGGAGCGTGTTCCACCGGAGCGTCGTCGACAGCCGGGAGGTCGAGCGCCTCGAGCGGGTGGAGCACCTGCCGGATGGTGCTGTCGCTCCCTCCTATCACCGGCGCGATCACCTCGGCGAGGTCACGTTCCGTCACGACGTGATCGAGCCCCGAGCGCCGCGCCATCCCCTGGAGCCCCTCGCGGAACTTGTCGGGGTGGAGGCGCGCGTTCGGGTAGGCGAGGACCGACGGGAGCGCGCCGAGCGCGGAGATCCCAAGGTAGGTGGGGTAGAAGTCCGGGTGGTGCCGGACGATCAGGGCACAGACGTCGCCCTTACGGACGCCGTGCGCGTCGAGCCATCGCGCCGCGCGCGAGGCGGCCCGGATCAGCGCACCGCGGGTCCAGCGGTGCGGCGCCCCCTCCGCGGTCACGTGGACGATCGCCTCGGCTTCCGGGGCCGCGTCCGCCAGGCTGCGCAGCCGGTCCCAGACCAGCGAGGCCGCATCCACGTCGAAGACTGGTCTTTTCATGGCGCGCTGGTCGGTCGAAGGGAGCTGCGGTCCGCGTGGGCTCATGCCGCGAACTCGCAGCCCACCGGGAGCAGCCCGACGCGACCCTCCATGTTGCGGATCCGATCGAGTAGCCAGTGATCGGCCCCGCCTTCGAGGCAGAGCCGCGTGAACGCCGTGGGATGGCCCGGATCGTGCGCGTGGCGCAGGAGGAACCGCGGCGTCCGCCCGGGCACGTTGAGCCCGCGGTAGCACATGTAGACGTTCGGGCAGGTCTGCTTGACGAAGTCGACGGCGTCGGCCGAGATGTTCTCGGGCTGGCCGAAGCCGATGGCGAAGTCGCGGCACGGCGCGCCGGTGAGCTCGGCCACGCGTTCCATCGCCTCGCCGATCTCGTACTGCAGGTCGCGCGGCTGGTTCAGTTGACCCAGGTCGCGGTGGGCGTTGTTGTGGGCGGCGATGCGGTGGCCCATCGAGAGCATCTCCCGCACCTGCGTCATCGACAGCCCTCGCACGTCGCCATGGGGGACCGGAGGAACGGCCACGACCCCCCGCTCCTGGTGATACCGGACGAACTGCGCGATGGTCCGGTCGAGCAAGGTGGGGACGACGAAGAAGACGGCCTGCACGCCGGCGCGGGCGAGCCAGACGGCGGCGTCGTAGTTCGAGGCGAGGCCGTCGTCGAACGTGACGAGGAGGCGATCCGCGTCCCCGTTCCCCCATCGACCGGCGACGAGCTCGTCGACGTCCGCCGGGGCTGCGATCGGCCAGCGCTCCCGCCACCACTCGACCGTCCGCCTCAACTCCTCGAGGGTGGCGGGAGGGGTACCGTGGAAGACCGCGATGCGCAGCCCGGCCGCGCCGCCGTAGAGCGCCGTCCGGTTCCGCTCGACCTGCCCGGACGCCCGCAAGATGCGGGCGGCAGCCCACCGCATCGCCCCGCTCGCCGGTCCGATCTGGGGGCGCTCGTCCGAGGAACCGCGCAGCTCGTCTGGGCGGCGCGCGGTGGGATCCGGGCGAACGGCCCCCGCGAACAGGTCCACGAGCCGCGCCGCCTCCACCCTCGCGTCGTGCAGCGCGGCGACGCGCTCGGCGCCGGCGCGTCCCATCCGCTCGAGCTCGGCCGGGTCCGCGTCGAGCGCCTCGGCCATGCTGGCCGCGAGCGCCTCGTCGCTGCTCGCCGGGACGAGCCATCCGGTGACGCCAGGTTCGACGAGCTCGGGGATCCCGGTGATCTGGGTCGCGATGCACGGCCGCACCAGCGCCAGGGCCTCCATGAGCACGACGGGCAGCCCCTCCGAGAAGCTGGGCAGCACGACCGCTCGCGACGACAGGATCTCGCGGACCACGCCCGCGTTGTCCTGCCACCCCGCGAACCGCACCAGGCCGTCGATCCCGAGCTGCCTCGCGAGCGCCTCGAGCTCGGCCCGCATGGGCCCGTCGCCGACGACGACCAGCTCGAACGTCCTCCCGGTCTCGCGCAGGCGGTGGACCGCGTGCAGCAGCGGAACGTGGCCCTTCTCCGGGGCGAGGCGCGCCACGCAGACCAGCCGGCGCGCTCGCGGGACGGGCTCCGGTGACCGGCCCAGGAACTGCTCGTCCACGCCGCAGCGGATGACGTGGATGCGCGCCCAGTGCGCCGGATCCGACCAGCGGCAGAGCTGCCCGCGACCGAACTGGCTCACGCCCACGGTGAAGGCGGCCCGCGAGATCTTCTCGTCGAGCGCCTGGAACTCCGGCGCGTCGAAGGTCTCGATGCCGTGGGCCGTGAAGCTGTAGCTCGGGCCGCCCAGCGCCCGGCACAGCATGGCGACCGCGGGGGGATTGCTCCCGAAGTGAGCGTGCAGGTGCTCCACGCCGTCGCCTCGGCACCAGCGCAGCAGGACGCAGGCCTCGACGAGGTAAGCGAGGGAGCGGAGCACGCCGTGACTCGACCGGCGGCCGATGCGGACGGCGAGCCGCAGGGCGCCGAGGAAGGCGCCAGGCCGGCCCATCGCGGTGACGAAGGCGAGCGCGATGCGGAGCGCCCCGGCATCGAGCAGCACCGCCGTGCGGTCGCGCTCGGCGACGTCGGCCGCGTCGAGCACGTCGCCCCCGTCCCGGATCGAGTAGCGCCGGATGGTATGGCCGAGCGCCTCGACCGCCGCGATCTCGCGGCGGATGAAGCTGTGGCTGCGGCTCGGGTAGATGTTGACGAGATACCCGAGCTGCATGCCGGAGCCGCGAGGTTCGTCGATCGTCCGCACGCTAGGCCTCAGCACGAACGTCGAGGTGCGACCGTCCCGTCACGGCGCGAGACCCGCGCGAGCTCCACGACGTCCTCGCGGGGCTGGACGGTCGAGGCGCGCATGGGGGGCTTGTCTGCGACGAGGTAGAACAGCCCTCGCAGCTCGAACAGGACCTGGTTCAGCGGCCGGAGCTGGACGCCGTTCAGCAGCCGGAGCGGGAACCTGTTGAACCCGTGACGGACCTGGACGTTCCGGAACCCGGAATCCCGCAGCATGTCCGCCAGCTCGAACGGGTCGAGCAGCCGCTCCGCGTACTCGCCCGTCTCGGGGTTCCGGCACCAGGAATAGGCCGGCGGCTCGGGGAGCGGCTCCCCGGCGATGAACGCCCTCGTCGCCGACACGATCTCGGGCCGGACCATGCCCGCGGTGGCGCGCACGAGCCGGGCGACGGACGCGTCGTCGAGGCTCGGCGCGGCGCCGCGGATGACCGCCTCCCGCATGGCCGCGTACGGCTTCGCATCCCTGTGCTCGACGGGTCGAATCTCGTCCCTCAACCAGCGCGCGTGCTCCCAGGACTCGTCCCGCTCCTTCCACATCTTGAAGGTCGCCTCGCGGAAGGCGGAGTTGAACCGGTTGCTGTCGTTTACGATCAGGATGCGCCCGCCGGGCTTGAGCAGCCCGAAGCACCGCCGGAACATCGCGTCCAGATCGCGGACGTGCTCGATCGCCTCGGAGGAGTAGATCCCGTCGAACGACTCGTACGGCAGATCGAGGCTGCAGATGTCGCCCTGCAGGCGCCGCCCCCGAAAGTCTCCGAGCTCGCACCGCCTGCGGATCTCGGCCACCCAGCGCTGGCGGTCGAACTTGGAGCCGAAGTCCCTTCGATACACGGCCAGGTCCGGGTGGTCGGAGCCGTGGATGTACTCGGTGACGATTCGAGCGATCGCCGCATCGGATGACGTCATCATGGGCCCGGGATCTGCGACCTGCCCGCCATCGCGTCAACGCACCAGACGCGGGGTTCTCGTCACGAGTCTCGGGGCCGCTCCGAGGGCTCGACCCGAGATGGGCCGACGTCACCAGCATCGCGAGCCGGGCCACGAGCCCCGACGGCACCTCTCAGGGTGTCATCGACGAGGCGTTCGTCTCGCCGCCCTGACGCGCCCCTCGAGCTACGGAGGAGGCCAGGGCCCACCGCCGGCTGGCGACGGCGCGGGACGAGCGACTTCAGGGCGCCCCGGAGCCGGCGAGACGCAGTCCGCAGCGAGAGCAGGGCGCGCAGCAGGATCGGCAGCAGCGGCGCGGCGCTCAGCTCGAAGGCGCCGACGAACCGCACCTCGCGGCCATTCCTTCCGGAGAGGCCCGACTTGAAGGTGTAGCCCCCCGGGTTGGCTCTCTTGTCGACGCCTCCGAGGTCGTAGCTCCGGCACCCCTGGCCCTTGAGCCACTCGAGGACGCGCCACTGGAGCGCGAAGGCGCCCCTCAGGTCGCGCCCGCGCTGGTTCGTGGCCCACAGGATCGCCAGGCCGGTGTCACCCAGCGCGGAGGTGATCGCTCCGGCGACGTCCGCCTTCCCGTCCTCCGAGCACAGCATGACGCGCATCCGCCACTCGGCCGGCAGGAGCTCCTGGATCCGGCGAAAGACGTCCACGTCTCCGAGATCGACCAGGCGCTTCCGATCGACCATCTCGGCGTGGATGGGGGCGAAGCGGTCGAACAGCTCGGGCTCCGCCCCCTCGGTGAAGACGAGCGCCCCGCGCTGCGAGCGGTTGAGGTTGCTGCGCCAGCTGCCCTCGAGTCCGGCGCGCAGCGCCTTCAGCGGCGGCGCGACGTCGACGAGCAGCGTCGCGTCGCCCGACGGCTGCAGACGGAAGCCTTCCTCGAGGTAGACCTGCCTCACCTCGGCGCACGGGTCGACCTCGCGAGGGAGGAGCCGCACCAGGTAGCCGCGACGGACGACGTACTCCAGCTTGATGGCGCGCACCATCCGGCGCAGGGCCCCGAGATCCGGACTCCGGCCACGGAGACGCCAGAGCGGGCCCCACCGGACGTATGCGATGCCGCCCAGCAGCGGCACCGGCGCGAGCCGGACCTGCACGGCCGCGACGATCTCCCCGTCGCGCGCCAGGACCAGGTGGCTCACGTCGGAGCCCGGCCAGCGACACTGCGCGTACGGGAGCGTCTGGTACAGGTTGAGGTCGTCGAAGCGGCGGACGATCGAGTGCCACTCGGCCGCGCCGAGACGGTCGACCCGGGCACTGTAGCGGGCGTCGAGCTGGTCCGTGCTCACCGCGCCCCCGAGGTCGAGCCCCTCGCCGTGACGAGGCTCCTCATCATCCACCAGATCAGCCGCGGGTTGCGCCGGAGCTGGTCCACGGCGCTGGGGAGATAGCCCTTCCCGTACGGGACGTAGATCCTCGCCCGAACGCCGCTGGCATCTGCCCACCGCAACGATCGCGTCATGGGCATCCCGAACAGGAGCTCGAGCTCGCAGGGCGTCCCGGCCTTGCGGAGGCGGCCGACCGCCTCGGCGGCGAGCGGCACGTCGTGGGTCGCGACCTGCACGTGGCGCGCCCGCCCCGCCAGTCGGTCGATGACCTCGAGGAAGCCTGCCCGCAGATCGCGATGGGGATCGGCCGGATCGGGCCACTGCCCCTTGACGACCCGGACCTGGAGGCCATGGTCGACGGCCCACCCCGCATCCGACACGCTGCGCGCCCAGCGTCCCGGGAGCGTGGTGCCCAGGTGGCGGCTGGACAGCTTGGGCAGCATGGCCTCGAGCAGCGCGCAGGACGGATCGGCCGCCTCCGGGCCGTGCGAGTCGAGGTGCAGGCACACGCCGCGCGCCTGTGCCGCGGTGGCCAGCTCGATCGCGAGGGGGCAGTCGAAGCGCAGGGCCGGAGGCTTGATCGACAGGTAGGCATCCAGGCCGCTGTCCGCCAGGCACTGGATCCCGGTGAGGTACTCGTCGACGACCTGACGCGCCGTGTACTCCGGCGTCTCCCACATGCCGAGCGTGCTGGGCCGCTGCTCGCTCGCCAGGCGCCGCGCAACGATCAGCCCGTCCTGCGGCGTCGCGCCGCCCACGTAAGCGCGACCGACTCGCTGCATGAGCGGGAGCAGGGAGCCCGAGGCCATCCGCTTGACGGCCGACCGGAGCTGCTGGACTGCGCTCCGCTGCGGCGGCGCCGTGCTCGACGAGACCTCCGCGTCCTGGAACTG
>Ga0137374_10004050_pt1 | contig 17419 bp, 18 predicted proteins | sample SagtaG_20_FD_104811 | JGI IMG/M metagenome (GOLD analysis project Ga0137374, IMG submission 104811) | Vadose zone soil microbial communities from Sagehorn Ranch, Mendocino, California, USA - Sage1_R_100_16 metaG | ecosystem: Environmental > Terrestrial > Soil > Vadose zone | place: USA...
CTTCTGGGGGGCTGGCCAACTGGGTCTCAACGACCACTGAGTCGCCGAAGTTGTCGAGCAGATCGCACGGCGGTTCCGCCCGCACCGGGCAGAAGCGCACAAGACAGTCGCGCCGTCCCCCGAGAGTGTCGAAAACTCAGTGTCAGGCTCGCGTGCTCGGGCCGGTGGCGTCCGACGCTCGACTTGTGAGACGCTCGCTACCAGGAGGGTGCAGTAGCGGCTGGGAGCCCATCGTGCGTGACGGCCCGAGACGAGGGCTCCTCGTGGCAGCATGTGACGGGACGCCCTCCTCGGTCGTATCGGCCACAGCGTGCGCATCCTCATCGCTATCGCCGCCGTCCTCTTCGCTGGCTGCGGGTCGGTGGTGGTCGATCGCGGCCGGTCTGCCACACCGCCGTACGGCGGCCCGTTGGACGCAAGCGCCGCGGTCGCGGCGCTGGAGTGCGAGGGCAAGACGCCTTACCAGCGCGGCGAGGGCGTCTACGACGACGGGTTGGCCACGGTGCAAGCGGGCGCCGAAGCGGCGCTGGACGACTACATGCGCGAATCCGGCCTGAGCTTTTCCACGCCGTCCGACGGCTACGCCGTCGAGCGTGAACAGGGCGGGCGCGCGCTGTTCTCCTACGACGTGGACGGCCGGACGAAGGTGTCGATGTTCGCCGCCGACGGCGTGCGCGACTGGAGCGGCGACGAAGGCTGGGGCGTCCGGGCCTGGGCCCAGTGCGATCCATCCGAGTTGCCCCCGGACGTCACCGACGACCTCAACATCGGCGTCTGGGAGAACGAGTCGGGCCGACGCGTGCCCGTGACCCGCATCCAGTCGTTCCAGGGCGCCGAGCACTGCTCTTGGACGGACATCACGTTCCTGCTCGTCGGACCGGAGAAGAAGGCCGACTGGTACGTGCGCGACACCAGCGGCGACGACTTCTCCGGGCTGCTCCGCACGACCTTCGCCAACGAGGCCACGCTCCCCGAGGGTGCCACGGACACGGGCTTGCGCCGCGCCGGCCGGCAGCTGTGGATCGGGCCGGACGAGCAGGCGGCATACCTGGTGAGCCGCGACGACGCGCAGGACGTCGAGCGCTGGCCGGCCGCCAAGCGGCCCATCCGCTGCGCGTGAGCGCTCCATCGGTTCGCGGCCTTGCGGCTCGGCGCAAGCGCAGATGCCGAAAGTGTTGGATTTCCTAGGGAGTAATAGCGCGCGCTACGAGATCGCTAGCGTCGCAACCACGCGCGAAAGCGGAACTTTGGGCGGAAGCCGCAAGAGCTGCGTACAGAAGGCGGACTGTGCGAGGATCGCCGAAAAGCGGAACGTAAATCGAGAGGGGGCTGGGATGGCACTGGCACGTGTTGTGTCTTTCGACGGAGTCAGCAAGGACCGCATGGAGGAGATGAGGGGGGAGATGCGCGGCGAGCCGCCGGAGGGGCTTCCGGCGACGGAGGTTGTGGTGCTCCACGACCCTGAGGCCGAGAAGTCGCTCGTCGTCCTCTTCTTCGAGTCGGAGGACGACTACAGGCGAGGCGACGAAGTGCTGAACGCGATGCCTGCCGGAGACACTCCGGGACAGCGCTCCTCGGTGACGAAGTACGAAGTCGCGGTGCGCATGACCCCGTGATCGCCGGCGTCGATCAGACCGCCCTGGCTCAACGGGTGCGACCCGAGCGGTAGTCGCTCCCGTTAGCGGGTCAAGCGCAAACGGTCGAAGCCCCGCGACGCTTTACGAGCGAGTCCGCACGGGGGCCTGGCCGGGCGGGGACGTGGCCGCCTAACCGCGACGCCGCAACGATCGTGTCTGCCGCGCGCGAAGAGCTCGGTCACCCGAGCCTCAGCAGCCCTCGCTCGTAGTCGTGCAAGCGCTCGGCGCCCTCGCTCGTCACAGCCACCAGCTCGCCGGTCTGCACGCCGGCGCTCTCGTCGGGCGTCACGACGTTCGGCTGTATCACGATGGTCATGCCCTCCTCGAGCGTGAAGTCAGGTACGTCGTCGAGCATCCGGGTCGTGTCGCCGAGCACGGGCGGCAGGTAGCCGCCAACGAAGCCGTGCACCAGGTCGTCGCGCGTCGTGAAGCCGGCGTCTGCGATCACGGCGGACGCCTCCACCAGCTCGGCCGCGTTTGCGCCCGGGCGCACTCGATCGAAGATCGCGTCGAAGGCCGCGTCCGCCGCGTCGTGCAGCTCGCGGTAGAGGGGCGCCGGGTCGTCGGCGACCGTGAAGGTGCGCAGGAGCTGGCCGGTGTAGTCCCAGTACGACGCGCTGATCTCGCAGCTCAACACGTCGCCTCGCTCGAGCGTCCGGGCTGCGGGCCATTGCGCGGGAACCGGCGCTCCGAAGTAGTGGATGTGCGTCGTGCCGCCGCGTCCCACGTACGCGCGCTCGGCCAGGTTTCCGAGCTCGCGCTCGTCGGTTCCCGGACCGGCCTGCTCGTGCACCGCGCGCACGGCATCATCGGTGAAGCCGCAGCCGACGCGGAGCCACTCGAGCTCCTCGGCCGACTTGCCGAGGCGAAGGCGCGTGTAAGCGTCGTCGAGCGACACGGGTTCGGCAAGCTCGGTGAGCGCGGCGTAGGGCCGGTAGCCGAGCGGCCCGATCACGGCCACCCGCTTACCGCCCGCACCCCGGCGTCGCAGCTCGGCGATCGCCGTCGCCATCGGCTTCGGCCCCGCCCAGCGCACCTCGGCCTCGGTGGCGATACGCGCGGCGTTCGGCACGTGGTTGTAGAAGTTCACGAGCAGCAGGTCCCGCTCGCCGGGCATGAAGACCACGAGCGCCTCGCGGGTGACGGGCCAGCGGGTGAGCCAGCCCACCGCCGGCCCCACTTTGTTCGCTCCGTACAGCACGGCGTGACCGGCGCCCGCCAGCTCGAGCTCCGCTGCAAGCGCGCCGCGCCGGCGCGCCATCTCGGCGTCGCTGAAGCGTGGGTAGGGGAGCGCCTCGGTCGAGCTCGTCACGGCCTGACCACCAGCCGCCGGCCGGCCGACCTCGACAGCCGCTCCCACGCCGCCCCGATGTCGTCCAATGCGAGCTCCTCGGTGTCGAGCTCCAAACGGCGGCCGCGCTGCTCGGCGAGCTCGTGCGCCCGCGCGAGCGCCTCTCGGCGCGCCCGCGGCGTGGCCCACGCGCCCGAGTGACCGACGACCGCGACGCCGTGATTGCGCATCGGGATGCCGGACAGCTCGGCGACCGGCGACGCCGCTTGCCCGAAGCTCACGTAGACGCCGTCGCGCGCCAGCGCGTCGATCGCCGCGCGCGCGGGGGCACCCCAGAGCGGGTCGAGCGCGATGTCGAGACGCCCGCCGGCGGCCTCGGAGATGCGGTCGCGCAGCTCGGCGGCGCCCACGCGTTCCGCGAGCTCCACCGTCGCGTCGGCGCCGAGCGAGCGTGCTCGCTCCAGCCGCTTGCGGTTGCGGCCGGCCGCAACCACGCGCGCTGCGCCCATCAGCTTGGCGAGCTGGACCGCGACCATCCCGACCGCGCCGGTCGCGCCGGTCACGAGCACGTGCGCGCCGTCCACCGACGCGCCCGCACGTACCGCGCGCTCGATGCACATGAGCGCGGTGAACACAGGCACGCCGAGCGCGGCCGCCTCCACGTCGTCGAGCTCGTCGCCGATCGCCGTCACCGAGGCCTGCGAGGCGCGATCGGAGTTGTCGGGCTCCTCGGGGGCGACCGCGTATTCGGCGACCGCGCCGTCGCGGCCGTAACCCGGGTGGACGAACTCCACGCGCACTCGGGTGCCCGGCGCGAGCCGCTCGCCCTCCTCCACGATGCCGACGCCCTCGAGCCCGATCACGTAGGGCGTCCGCGGCGGGCCGTCGAAGAAGTGGCCGTTCCAGATGTGCAGCTCGACCGGATTGAGCGCGGCAGCGTGAATCCGCACGAGCGCCTCCCCGGGTCGCCGGCGCGGCTCGGGCACATTCGCGGGCGCCGGCGGACGGCCGAGGGCCTCGACGATCGCGGCGCGCACGCTAGAGGCGAACTGGGTCCCCGGAGGGGATCCGGCCGTTTCCGGGCAGCGCCTCCTGCGCGTCCGCGTCGAGCCGCGTGTTGAGGTTCGACTGATGGTCGCGCTCGAGCGGCAGCGCGCCGCCGACCGTGTAGTACGGCTTGCCGGCGATGACCAGGTCTTCGGCCGGGAAGCGTGTGATCACCTCGCAACCGTCGGGCGTGACCACGAGCTGCTCCTCGATTCGCGCGGCGGACCAGCCGTCGCTGGACGGCCAGAACGTCTCGAGCGCGAAGACCATGCCCTCCTGGATCTCCTCGGGGTGGTCGAGCGACACGAGACGGCTGAAGATGGGCTTCTCCCAGATTGCGAGCCCGACCCCGTGGCCGAACTGAAGCGCGAACGCGGCCTCCTCGTCCGGGAAGCCGAACTCCTCCGCCTTCGGCCAGACCTGCACGACCTCGCCCGTAGTGACCCCCGGTCGGATCAGGTCGATGGCCGCGTCGAGGTAGTAGCGGCAGCGCTTGTAGGCGTCGACCAGCGCGCGCGACGCACTCGCCACCGCGAACGTGCGGTAGTAGCACGTGCGGTAGCCCATGAAGCTGTGGAGGATGTCGAAGTAGGCGGGGTCGCCGGGTCGGAGCGCCCTGTCGGTGTAGACGTGCGGGTGAGGGCTGCAGCGCTCGCCCGAGATCGCGTTGACGCCCTCGACGAACTCGGACCCCATGTCGTAGAGGACCTTGTTGACGAGCCCGACGCACTCGTTCTCGCGCATGCCCGGCCTCATCGCGCGGTAGAGCTCCTCGTACGCGGCGTCGACCATCATGCAGGCGGTGTTCAGCAGCGTGATCTCGTCCTCCGTCTTGATCATGCGGGCCTGCTGCATCAGCTGCTGGCCATCCACGACCTGAACGCCGGCGCTCTGAAGCGCGAACAGCACCGCCGGCTCGACCGCGTCGACGCCGACCGGCTCATCGAGGAGCCCGCGCTGCTCGAGCTCCACCCGGATCTTCCCGGCGACATTCTCGGCGCGGCCGGACTCAGGCGACATCGCGCCGCGGAGCGTCGAGATGCCGGCCCGCGAGCGGCCGTCGGCCAGCCACGGGTTGTAGAGCTGGTGATGCCGCGCGGCCGAGCCGAAGTCCCACATGATCGGCTCGTCGCGCTGGGGGAGGAGGCAGAAGCGGTTGAGCTTGTCCTGCGCCCACGTGCCGATATGCGTCGCGGTGATGTAGCGGATGTTCGTCATGTCGAAGCAGAGCAGCGCGCCCAGATCCGACTCGGCGAGCAGGGACGAGATCCGCGCGAGCCGCTCCTCGCGCAAGCGGTCGAGCCGCACGCGCTCCTCCCAGTCGACGGCCATCGTCCCGTAGGTGTGCAGTCCCATCTCTCGTCACCTCTTACCGTTTGTGCAAACGTTTGCAACAATAACGCGAAACGCGACCGGTCGGGACGCTCGGCGGCGGGACTCGCTAGATCCAGGAGAGCAGATGGGGGACTTCGACTTCAGAGACAAGACGCTAGGCTGGGTGGGCACCGGTCGCATGGGGTATGTACTCGCGACGCGCCTCCTCGACGCAGGCTGCGAGCTGGCCGTCTACAACCGCACGCGGTCGAAGGCCGAGCCGCTCGCGGAGCTCGGCGCGGCGATCGTCGACAGCCCCGCCGAGCTGGCCGACCGGGAGATCGTCTTCACGATGGTCGCGGGCCCGGATGATTTCAAGGCCGTCGTCGTCGGCGAGAACGGGCTGCTTTCGCGGTCCGACGCCGCGCCGGCGGTGATCGTCGACTCGTCCACGGTCTCACCGGAGGCGTCCTCGCAGGTGAGGGCCGAGACGGAGGTGCGCGACGTCGCCCTGCTGGCCGCACCGGTGAGCGGCAACCCGTCCGTCGTCGACGCCGGCAAGCTCACCGTGGTCGTGTCCGGGCCGAGCGATGCGTGGGAGGCAGCGCGGCCGTACCTCGAGCTGTTCGGCGCGGGCGCCACCTACGTCGGCGAGGGCGACGTCGCCCGGCTCGTCAAGATCTGCCACAACCTGATGCTCGGCGTGGTGGCGCAGTCACTCGCGGAGATCACGGTCCTGGCGGAGAAGGGCGGTGTCTCGCGCGCGGCGTTCCTCGAGTTCCTGAACAAGAGCGTCATGGGGTCGATGTTCACGCGCTACAAGACGCCCGCGATCGTGAACCTCGACTTCACCCCGACGTTCACGCCGGCGTTGCTCTACAAGGACTTCCACCTCGGGTTCGAGGCCGCCGAGGAGCACGGCGTGCCGATGCCGGTGGCGGCCGCCGCCCAGCAGGTCGTGCAGACGCTGATGGGGTTCGGCTACGACGACATCGACTTCATCGCGCTGCTCGAGCTCGAGGCGCGCGGCTCGGCGCTCGAGCTCGAGCCGGAGAACGTGCCCGTCAGCGACGGGCTGCGCGACGACGGCCAGCTCGACGTGCTGTCGGCCCGGCGAACGGGCTAGACGAGCGCGGCCGCCTCGAGGTCACGCCGCAGGCGGAGCTCCTCGTCCCGTGTCAGGGGGATCAGCGGCGGCCGCACCGGCCCCTGCGGCATGCCGAGCAGCGCGAGCCACGCCTTCAGCTGCGCGATCGGGATCACATGCCGCTCGAGCCAGGGCGCCCGCATCCAGCGGTCGAATACCTCGCGCGCGGGGCCGAGGCCGTGGCTGACGGCACGCGCGCCCTCGAGGTCACCCGAGTCCGCGAGGCGCGTGTACTCGGCGATCGGCAGGTGGCCCGGGCGCTGGTAGAGCGCCAGCGCGGGCGTCGACATCAGGGCCTGGAAGCCGTGCTTTGTGTGAAGGTCGAGCCAGTTGCGCTCCGAAGCGTCCGTCACGACGATTCGCTCACCAGCCAGCTCCTTCACCCGAAGCAGGTGCTCGGCTGCCTGCGGATTCTTGATGCCGCAGATGTTGTCGAGCTCCGCGAGCTGGGCGATCAGCTCCGGGGAGAGGGCGTATCCCGCGTACATGGTGTTGAAGAGGAACATCGGCAGCGTGGAGGCCTCGGCGAGCGCCTCGTACCACGCGCGCACCGATTCCGGCGGGGGGCTCGGCGGGTAGTACGGGTTCATCGCGATGCCGAAGTCGACGCCGCCGGCGAGCGCGTGCTCGCAGAGCTCGAGCATGTCCGAGAAAACGTGGTGGCCGACCTGAGCCATCACAGGCACCCGACCGGCCGCCTGGCGCACCACGACCTCGTGGACCCGCTTGCGCTCGTCGAGCGAGAGCGCCCAGAACTCGCCCATCACGCCGCCGCAGAAGATGCCGTCGACCCGCAGGGCGGCGATGTAGTGCTCGACCGACGCGGCGAGCATCTCCTCGTCGACGTGCCTGCCGTCGGCCGTGAACGGGGTCGGGATCGCGACCCACAGGCCCTTGACTTTCTCGCGCGCCAGCGCCTTTGCCGAGGTGGGCGCGCTCACGTTCACGCGGTCAATCTTTGCAAACGATTGCTGTACAGTGGCCTCGTGGCCGGGACACAGACCGAGCGCGCCCACGATAGGCAGGATCAGCCCGGCGAGTCGGCCGCCGAATACCTCGACCGCTACGGCCGGATGCGGCTCATCCGCAGCTTCGAGCAGGAGATCCAGCGGCTGTTCGTGAAGGGCGAGGTGCACGGCACCACGCACCTGTCCGCGGGGCAGGAGGCGGTTCCGGTAGGGGTCTGCTCCGCGCTCGAGCCCGACGACTACGTCGCCGGGACCTACCGCGGCCACGGGCACGCGCTCGCGAAGGGCACCGATCCGGAGGCGCTCGCCGCGGAGATGCTCGGCCGGGCGACGGGGGTCTGCGGCGGCCGCGCCGGCTCGATGAACGTGATCGACCTCGCGCATGGCCTCGTTGGCTGCTTCGGCATCGTCGGCGGCAGCATCGCCGCCGCGACGGGGGCGGCGATGTCGGCGCAGCGTCAGGGCAGGGTCGCGGTCGCGTTCTTCGGCGACGGCGCCTCGAACCAGGGGTACTTCCACGAGTGCCTCAACTGGGCGCAGGTGTTCGACCTGCCGGTCGTCTACGTGTGCGAGAACAACTTCTACGGCGAGTTCACTCCGATGACGAGCGTCACGGCCGGCGGCGAGATCGGGATCCGGGCGGCATCGTTCGGCATGCAATCCCAGGTCCTGGACGGGAACGACCTGTGGGCGGTGCGGGAGGCGGCGCTCGAGGCGGTGGCCCGCGCGCGCGGCGGCGACGGCCCGACGCTGCTCGAATGCCAGACCTACCGCCACTACGGCCACTCGAAGTCCGACCCGGCGAAGTACCGCCCGCCGGACGAGGTCGACCGCTGGCTGGCGCGCGACCCGCTCGACCTGGCGCGCGCGCGGCTGCTCGAGCTGGGGCTGGGCGAGGAGGACCTGACGGCGAAGGACGCCGAGATCGACGACCAGATGAATCGCGCGGTCGAGGCCGCGCTGGCCGCGCCCTACCCCGACCCCGAGAAGGACTCCGGCAGCGAGTTCAGGGGATGAGCGAGCAGCTCGAGTTCCGCAGGGCGATCCGCGACGCGCTCGACGAGGAGATCGAGCGCGACCCATCGGTGGTGTTCTTCGGCGAGGACGTGGCCCTACCCGGCGGCGTCTTCATGACGACGCCCGGCCTGCACGAGAAGCACGGCCGGGAACGCGTCTTCGACACGCCGATCTCGGAGCTGGCCATGGCTGGGGCCGCGTTCGGTGCCGCAGTGACCGGGCTGCGCCCGGTGATCGAGATCATGTTCGGCGACTTCATGGGTCTGCCGATGGACAGCCTCGTGAACCAGGCCGCCAAGTTCTGGTACGTCTCGAACGAGCAGGCGAGCGTCCCGCTCGTCGTCCGCTCAGCGGTTGGCGCCGGCGGCCGCTTCGGCGCGATGCACTCCCAGATCCACGGCACCTGGTTCCAGGGCATCCCCGGAATCAAGATCGTCGGCCCGTCGAACCCCGCCGATGCGAAGGGGCTGCTCAAGTCGGCAGTGCGCGACGATAACCCGGTGATCTTCCTCGAGCACAAGCGCCTGTACTCGACGAAGGGGCCGCAGCCGACCGAGGAGACGGTCCCGCTCGGCAGGGCGGCAGTTGTCCGCGAGGGAAGCGACATCAGCATCGTGTCGGGGCTCAGGGGCGTGCACGACTCGCTCGAAGCGGCCGACGAGCTGGCTGCCGACGGCATAGACGCCGAGGTCGTCGACATTCGCTCGCTCCGGCCCCTCGACCACGAGACGGTGCTCGCCTCGGTCGCCAAGACGAACCGGGTGATGCTCGTCGAGGAGGGCACGCGTGTGGGCGGGTGGGCCGGGAACCTGCTCGGCATCCTCGCCGCAGAGGGGCTGCACGACCTCGACGAAGCTTGGATCGTCGCGACGGACGACACGCCGGCTCCCTACAGCCCGACGCTCGAGGACGCGTGGCTGCCGGGCGCCGCCGAGATCGCGGCCGCCGTGCGTGAGCGGCTTGGCGTCGGCGCTCCCTCGTAGGTGTTCGACCACGTCACGATCCGGGTCGCCGACCGCACCGCCTCCGAGCGCTTCTACTACAGGGTGCTCGGCGCGATCGGGATCGACATGACGCACTCGCTGGGGGAGTTCATCGAGTGGGGCGACTTCTCGCTGACCGAGGCGACCGCCTGGAACCCGGTCACGCGCGGGCTCCACATCGGCTTCGGGGCGTCGTCGCGCGAGCGCGTCGACGAGTTCTGGCGGGTCGGGACGGAGGCCGGCTATCGCGACGACGGGAAGCCGGGCCCCCGGCCGGTGTACGGCGACGACTACTACGGCGGCTTCCTGCTCGACCCCGACGGCAACAGCGCCGAGGCGGTGCACTTCGAGGGCGTCCGGCGCGGGATCGACCACGTCTGGATCCGAGTGGGGGACGTCGAGGCGTCGAAGCGCTTCTACGAGACGATCGCCCCACCCGCGCGGATCCGGATGACCAGGGACACCCCCGAGCGCGTGCAGTTCTCGGGCGAGAGCGGCTCCTTCTCGGTGCTAACAGGCGGACACGTGACGGAGAGCCTGCACATGGCGTTCCCGGCGAGCGACAACGAGGCCATCGACGCCTTCCACGAGGCCGCCACCGAAGCCGGCTACCGGTCGAACGGAACCCCCGGCGAGCGCCCGGCCTACCACCGCGGCTACTACAGCGCCTACGTCCTGGATCCCGACGGCAACAACATCGAGCTGGTGAACCACAACCGCTAGGCCGCGAGCGGCGTTGGCTTCCTGCTCGTGACCCGGGGCGATGGGCCGACCGTGACGAAGGTCGGCGGCGCTATGTCCAGGTAGTGGCCGAAGCTCCAGTCCACGAAGCGCTTCGCCTGCATCGCGGCGATCGAGCGGTGCAGCACGCGCGGGGGCACGCGCGGGATCACTCGTTGTGCCAGCAGCATCGCCTCGAACTTCCAGCGGTGGGCCTCTGAGAAGTCGCCGTAGCGCGTGAGGGCGGAGGCGGCGGTCTGCCGTCCCTCGATCACGGCGCGCAGCTCGCGTCCGCAGGCGATCCCGAAATACAGCGCGGTCCGGATCCCTTCCGCGGTGAGCGGCAGGCAGTGGCCCGCGGAGTCGCCCACGAAGAAGACGCCGTCGCCGGTGGCGGCGCGCAGGCGGTGGGGGATCCAGTTGCCCTGGTAGCGGACGGGCTCGCGCGAGAGGTCCTCGGCGAGCAGCACGGTCGTATCCTTGACGTGGAAGCGGGGGTCGAAGGAGCCCACGCCAATGCGGGTCTCGTCGCCGGCCGGGAAGCTCCAGCCGTAGCCCGCCGGCACGTACCTGCGGTCGATCCACAGCTCCATGTCGTCGCCCACGCCCCACGGGTGCACCTCGAGCCCGCGTGAGAGCGGCGCGTCGGGCGGCTGGTGGCCGTTGCCGAGCACCCTCCGCCAGCCGAGCGCGTCCACGACCAGCGGGGCGGAGAGGTCGCCGCGGTCGGTGTGCACCACGTCGCCGGTGCGGCCGTTCACCGTCGCGGTCTCGAACGAAGCGTCGGATTGCTCCCAGAGGAGTCCGCAGAGGGTGGGGTAGTCGAACGTCGAGAACGTCCAGGGCAGCCGGAGGGCCGACGTCCCGAACGGCGTGTGCACGACCAGCCGGCCGAACGTCTGCCGGTGTGAGCGCATCAGGCCCATAACCCGCAGCCACTCCGTCGGTATCCCGCACGCTGAGGTCTGGCGCTCGCCGATCTCGTAGCGGTCCACGACGAGCACGCGCGCCCCGCTCCCCGCCAGCTCCCGGGCCACGGCCAGCCCCGCGAAGCTCGCTCCGCAGATGAGGACGTCGTATTCCCCCGAGAGCGGCGTGCGGTCAGCGCCTCGCGTCGTGCGGCGAGTCGGCATGCGGGCAGACTAGCTAGGCTTGTCTCTTCAGTGCCGGATACAGAGACTGCTACTGCCCCCCGCACCGTCGAGGGCTCGGATGGCCTGCTGCTCGAGATCGACGGTCAGATCGTCCCCAACTATGACGCGACCCTTGTCCCCTTCGAGGAGGGTGACGTCGTCTCCGGGAAGGTCGTCCGTATAGACCAGGACGAGGTCCTCGTCGACATCGGCTACAAGAGCGAGGGCGTCATTCCGATGAATGAGCTCTCGATCCGCAAGTCCGTGGATCCGCACGACGAGGTGGAGCTCGGCGAGGAGGTCGACGCTCTCGTCCTCACCAAGGAGGACCAGGACGGCCGGCTCGTCCTCTCGAAGAAGCGCGCCCGCTTCGAGAAGGCGTGGCGCAAGATCGAGGCCGCTGCCGAGTCCGGCGAGCCCGTGGAGGGCACCGTGATCGAGGTCGTGAAGGGCGGCCTGATCATCGACCTCGGCGTGCGCGGCTTCCTGCCGGCCTCGCTGGTCGACATCCGCCGCGTCCAGAACCTCGACGAGTTCCTCGGCACCAAGATCGAGTGCAAGGTCATCGAGCTGAATCGCTCGCGCAACAACGTGGTGCTGAGCCGTCGCGCGGTCCTCGAGGAGGAGCGCAAGGAGGTCCGCCAGCAGATCCTCGACCGCCTCCAGCCGGGCATGGTCGTCGAGGGCGCGATCTCGAACATCGTCGACTTCGGCGCGTTCGTGGACCTCGACGGCATCGACGGTCTCATCCACATCTCCGAGCTCTCCTGGAGCCACGTGAACCACCCGTCGGAGATCCTTTCGATCGGCGACGTGGTCCCGGTCAAGGTGCTCGACATCGACCGCGACCGCCAGCGCATCTCCCTCGGTCTCAAGCAGACCCAGGAGGACCCGTGGCAGCGGGTGATCGACACCTACCGGATCGGCGACGAGCTCGAGGGCAAGGTCACGAAGGTGGTCACCTTCGGCGCGTTCGTGGAGATCATGGACGGCGTCGAGGGGCTCGTGCACATCTCCGAGCTCGCGCATCACCATGTGGAGAACCCGCGTGAGATCGTCGAGCCCGGCCAGGACGTGCGCGTGAAGATCCTCGAGATCGACTCCGAGCGCCGCCGCCTCTCGCTGAGCGTGAAGCGGGTCGAGGAGCAGCTGCCGCACATCCGCTCGGCCGCCGAGGCGGGCGCCGCCGCGGCCGCGGAGGCCGGCGGTGGTCAGGAGATCGGCGACGTGCCGGACCTGGGCCTGTCCGAGGACGTGTTCGCCGGTCCGTCCATCAGTGGAGCCGACGCCCTGCGCGCGGCCCTGCCGGCGGAGGAGGCACCCGTGGAAGACGCCGCGGCGCCTGCCGCGGACGAGGCTGCCGCGGACGAGGCTGGCGCGGAGGAGGCTCCGGCCCCTGCCGCGCAGGAGGCTCCCGACGCGGCCGCGGCCGAGGTCCCCGAGGCCGAGCCCGCTCCGGACGCCGTGGACGCCGAGCCGGCCGCCGACGCGCAGGACGACGCCGAGCCGGCGTCTCCCGACCAGGACGAAGAGCGGCCCGCGGAGGAGTAGTTGGCCGGGGTCCCGTTCGTGGGGCTCACCGGCGGGCTGGGCTCAGGGAAGTCCGAGGCGCTGCGCGCCCTCGGCGAGCTGGGCGCCGCGACGCTCTCGACCGACGCGGTCGTGCACGACCTGCTCGGGGGCGACGAGCTGGGCGCGATCGTGGTCGAGCGCCTGGGCGAGGAGGTGGCGCCCGGAGGGCGGCTCGACCGCTCGCTCATCGCCCGGCGCGTGTTCGGCGACGAGGACGCGCGCAAGTGGGTCGAGGGCGAGCTGTGGCCGCGCGTAGGCCGGCGGGTCGCCGAGTGGAAGCAGGAGGTCGACGCGCTCGACCCGCCGCCGCGCGCCGCGGTGGTGGAGGTGCCGCTCCTGTTCGAGTCCGGGATGGAGGCGGCCTTCGACTCGACGATCGCGGTGGTGGCCGACGAGGACATCTGCGCCGAGCGCGCCGGAGCGCGCGGCCACGCCTTGGTCGCCGAGCGCGCGGGACGCCAGCTCTCACAGGACGAAAAGGCGCAGCGAGCCGATTTCGAGGTCCGCAACGAGGGTAGTCTCGAGGAGTTGAGGGAGACACTGTCCCGCGTACTTGCGAGACTCGAAACACCGCCTCCATGAGCTCCCACGCCGCCCGCCGGAGAGTCGCCCGCCGTCCGCCGCGCGCCAGGATCAGGCGCAGGCGGCTCGCGGCCGTCTCGGCGGCGGTCGTGCTCGGCGCGGTCTGCGCCGCCGTTCTGTCCGGCCTCGGCTCGGACGTGGCGAAGGAGCTGACGCTCCCGCTTCGCCACGACGACATCATCCGCCAGCAGGCGAGGGAGAAGAACCTCGATCCCGCGCTGATCGCGGCGGTGATCTACGAGGAGTCGCGCTTCCGCGACCAGACCTCGCACGCGGGCGCGCGCGGGCTGATGCAGATCAAGCCCGAGACTGCCGACGCGATCGCGAAGCACTCAGGCGGGGTGCGCTTCAAGCAGTCCGACCTCGCCGAGCCGCAGATCAACATCTCCTACGGCGCCTACTACCTGCGGCTTTTGATCGACCACTACGACGGCAACGAGACGCTCGCGATCGCGGCCTACAACGCCGGGAGCGGGAATGTCGACAAATGGGTCGCCGAGGCCGGCGGTCCTGGCGGGTTCAGGTCCGCGGAGCACATCCCGTTCCCGGAGACGCGCGCCTACGTGGAGAACGTGATGGACCGGCGCGAGGACTACCGGAGCAAGTACGCCGACGACCTGGGGCTCTAGGAAGCGGGGCCGGGCGGTCCGAGGTTGCCCGCGCGGATGCGCGCCGCCATCTCCTTCGACTCCTCGTGGTAGACCTGGCCGTCCTCGAACTCGATCACCGGGTACTGGCGCTGACCCGACAGGCGCTCGAGGTCGTCGCGCTTGCTCCGCCGCAGCGGTCCCTTGACGACCTCGTACTCGATGCCCTGCTCGTCGAGCGCCTTCTGGACCTTCCAGCACGGGTGCCCGCTGAGCTTGACCCACTCGTTGGGGCAGCGGTGGAGCTTGATGGCCACGGCATAAGCGTAGCCCGCTTGACAGGTTGGTGAGGCCTTTGCAATATTGAACCAAGTGGTTCAGTATCAGGAACAGCTCGACCGGACCTTCGCGGCGCTCTCGGACCCCACACGGCGGGGCATCCTCGAGCGCCTCGGCCGCGGGCAGGCCACGATCAGCGAGCTCGCCGAGCCGTTCGGCATCTCGCTGACCGGGCTGAAGAAGCACGTCCAGGTCCTCGAGGACGCCGGCCTCGTCCGCACCGAGAAGATCGGCCGGACGCGCTGGTGCAGCCTCGGCCCGCATGAGCTCGACGAGGTCCAGCGCTGGATAGTCGGCTACCGCCTGATGCTGGAAGAGCGTCTCGACCGCCTCGGGGAGCTCCTCGAGCGCACGAAAGGACAGGAGTCATGACGGACCAGCAGCAGACCCAGGTGACCACGGTCGCCGCACAGTCGGATCGCGAGATCGTGACCGAGCGCGTGTTCGACGCGCCGCGCGAGAAGGTCTTCCAGGCCTTCGTCGACCCCGAGCTGATTCCACACTGGTGGGGCCCGCGCGGCATCACCACGACCGTGGACAAGATGGACGTTCGCGAGGGCGGCGACTGGCGCTTCACATGCGACGGGCCCGACGGAGCCACGGCGTTCCGCGGCACCTATCGCGAGATCTCGCCTCCGGAGCGTCTCGAGCAGACCTTCGAGTGGGAGGGCATGCCCGGCCACGTGCTCGTCGAGAGCGCGACCTTCGAGGATCTCGGCGGCCGCACCAAGGTCACGACGCGCTCGCTCTTCCACACCACCGAGGAGCGCGACGGCATGCTCGCCTCGGGCATGGAGGGCGGCCTCAGCGAGTCCTACGAGCGGCTCGACGAGCTGCTCGCGGCGGGCGGCACGGAGGACTGACGTGCTGCTCGACGGCAAGAACGCCGTGGTCTACGGCGCCGCCGGCTCCATCGGCGGCGCCGTGGCCCGGGCCTTCGCCGGCGAGGGAGCCAGGGTCTTCCTCGCCGGCCGGACCCGGTCGTCGCTCGACGAGGTGGCCGGCGACATCCGCGCCGCGGGCGGGGCCGCCGAGACGGCGGTGGTCGACGCGCTCGACGCGCGGGCAGTCGACGAGCACGCCGACGCGGTTGCCGCCGTGGCCGGCGGCATCGACATCTCCTTCAACGCGATCTCGCACCCGTCGGTCCACGGGAAGCCGTTGGTCGAGATGGAGCTCGCGGACTTCACCGACGAGGTCCTGACCGCAGTGAGCACGACCTTCCTGACCGCTCGCGCCGCGGCGCGCCACATGATCGCGCGCAGGTCGGTGGTGATCCTCGTGTTCGGCGGCACCGGCCCGCCGCTGCGCGACTACTACATCGGCGGGACGCAGGTGGCCCTGGGAGCGATCGACCTGATGCGCCGGCAGCTTGCGGCCGAGCTCGGGCCGCACGGCATCCGCGTGGTGACGCTCCGTACCGGCGGCATCCCCGAATCGATCCCCGCGACGTCATCCGCGCGTGCCGACATCGAGCGGATGATCCTCTCGGACACGATGCTGGGCCGCGCGGCGACGCTCGAGGACGTTGGCAACGTGGCCGCGTTCGTCGCCTCGGACCGCGCCCGGACCATGACGGCCGCCACAGCGAACATCAGCTGCGGCGCGCTGGTCGACTAGGGCCGGTCGGCTGGAGAGCACTGACCGCGAGGGACTGTCCTGGATAGGTGACCCATACGGTACGCAGGGCAGGACACTCTCTCCGAAGACGAGCCGGCGGCGTGACGAAGGGCTACCGGGAGGCCGCCTCCCAGCGCGCGTAGGCGTCCTCGACGGCCTTCTTCGCGTCGGCGTGGCGCTTCGTGGCGCGCTCGCTGCTCGTAGGGCTGGCCCAGGCGGACGGTTCCGCCAGCTCGTCCTCGAGCGCCCGCAGGCGCGCCTCCGCCTGCTCGACCTCGCGCTCGAGCTCCGCGGCTCGCCGGATCGCGTTCTTCGAGGGACCGACGGGCTTGCCGCGCCCGTTCGCCTTCGAGCGCGCGGGCCCCGGCTTGGCGCCGTCGCCCCCGGCCCGCTTGGCTCTCCCCGAGCCCGCCCGCTTCGCGCTCGCCTCGGCCTCGCGGCGCTCCTCGCGCACGCGCGAGTACTCGGCCCAGCCGCCCAGGTAGCTCCGCAGCGTGCCGTCCTCGAGCGCGAACGTGCGCGTTCCGACCGCGTCGAGCAGCGCCCGGTCGTGCGACACCAGCAGCACGCTTCCGCCGAAGCCGCTGAGCGCGTCCTCGAGCGCCTCGCGCGCGTCGATGTCCAGGTGGTTGGTCGGCTCGTCGAGGATCAACACATTCGCCCCCGACGCCACGAGGATCGCCAGCGAGAGCCGCCGCCACTCGCCGCCCGAGAGGCCGTCGAGTGGCTTCTCGGCCTCCTCGCCGCTGAACAGGAATCGGCCGAGGAGCGCGCGGGCCCTGTTCGGCGTCAGGCCGGTGGCGCGCTGCGCGGCCTCGAGGACGGTGCCCGCCGACCCGAGCTCCTCCGCGTGCTGGGACAGGTAGGCGATCTGCACGTTGTGACCGGTTCGCAGCTTGCCGCCGTCGAGCTGCCGCCTTCCCGCGAGCGCCTCGATGAGCGTGGTCTTGCCCGCCCCGTTCGGGCCGACCAGCGACACGTGCTCGCCGCGCTCGAGCCAGAGCTCGCCCTCCTCGAGCAGCGTCCGGCCCGGAACATCGAGCCTGCCGCCCTGCAGATCCAGCACCACCCGTCCGGCGCGCTCGGCACCCCCGAAGCTGAACCCGAGCCTCCGGTTGTCGGTCGGGTCGCGCTCGATCCGCTCAACCTTCGCGAGCCGCTTGACGCGCGACTGGGCCTGGCGCGCCTTCGTCGCCTTGTAGCGGAAGCGCTCGACGAACCGCTCCATCCGCGCGATCTCGGCCTGCTGCTTCTCGATTTGCTTGCCGAGCTGGATGTCGCGCGCGGCGGCCTCGCGCCGCCAGGCGTGCCAGCTCCCCGGGAAGAAGCGCGCTCGGCCGGCCTCGAGCTCGAGGACCGAGGTGCCCACGGCCTCCAGGAACCAGCGGTCGTGGGCCACGAGGATGACCGCGGCGTCGAGGCCGGTGAGGTACTCCTCCAGCCATTCGAGCGACGCGATGTC